>Ga0233425_10000940_pt1 | contig 69717 bp, 64 predicted proteins | sample Watercolumn_Towu_2_FD_181712 | JGI IMG/M metagenome (GOLD analysis project Ga0233425, IMG submission 181712) | Freshwater microbial communities from Lake Towuti, South Sulawesi, Indonesia - Watercolumn_Towuti2014_140_MG | ecosystem: Environmental > Aquatic > Freshwater > Lake | place... | reverse complement strand
TGCCCTCCCGAGCGGGCGAACGGCAGATAACCGAGCTCGTCGAGCACGATCAGGTCGAGCCGCGACAGCTGCGCCGCCAGGGTCCCGCCTTTGCCGATCCGGGTCTCCTCTTCGAGGCGTGTCACCATCCGTGGCCACGCCGAACAGCTCGTCGACCGCTATTCGGAGCGCAGAGAGTCCGCGGTGACGCCTCTCGAACTCGCCACTTTGCCGCGAAGCTGATCTTCCTTGGATGTTCCGCAGGAGATGGGAACGCCTTCCAGGCGCACCGAAAAGTCCGATATTGGCAAGTTGGAGAATCCGTAGCGCAGCGAACGATCGTCGAGCAAGCATGGCGGGTACGTATAAGATGCTCACAGTCCTGTTAAACTTTCTGCCGGTCTCTCCGTTATGATCGAAATGCTGTTTCGCTCTCAAACTTTGCCGTATAACGCGCCGCAACACTGAGCAGTCGCGATGCCATCAAACGATACCATTCGGCCGGTTCGCCGGGCCCAACACCGCGTCGCTCTGTTACTGACCGGGGCGCTGTTATACTTCACCCTCGCTGCTGGCACGATCCTTCTCACGAGTGACGGCAAGAGCCACGCAACCGTGTGGCTAGCTGATGCGGCGATCCTTGCGCTTTTGCTGAGCCGACCGAAATCGGATTGGCCGCTCGCACTTGCGTTGGGATGGGCAGCAAATCTTGGCGCCAACGGCCTGACCCGTGAATGGGCGCCGGGAATTACTTTGTATGGCCTTATAAACATGGCTCAAGTTCTTCTTGCGGCCTGGACATTACGTCGTTGCTCGCAAAAAGGCGAGATTCTTGCCAATGCTCGTGCGACATTCACCTTTCTCATCTGCGGCGGGCTCATTGCACCCGCAGTAGGCGCGATCGCCGGGTCGACGGTATCCTGGGTGAACTATGGCGAGGCATTTCTACCTTCGCTAGAGCGTTGGTACTCAAGCAACGCGCTCGGCATTGTTATCCTGACACCCTTTCTAAAATCATGGTTCGACGGGAGCTATGTATCGGCGCTCCGTATGCGCGGCTCGCGAAAGCGCGCAGAAGATCTGTTCCTCTTGCTGTTTCACACAGCCGTCAGCGCGTTTGTCTTCGGCCAAAGCGGTCTCCCGCTTTTGTTCGCGCCCCTCTGCAGCCTCCTCCTGCTAGCTTTCCGGTCAGGTCGCCTCGCCACGCAAGCGGGGGTGGTTATCGTTGGGATTTCCGGCGCGCTTGCCGCAGTCTACCATCTCGGACCGGTTGCCTTGGTGCAGGGCGGCCCGGTTTTCGAAGCGATCTTCTTCCAGTCCTATCTCGCCATTTTGCTCGGGACAGCACTGCCTGTGACCGCTCTCGTTGCCTCGCGCGCGGAGGCGTTGGCCGAGGCAGCGCGTCGGGAAGAAATGCTGCGGATGATTCTAGACCATTCCCCCGACGCGATCCTCAGTTTCGATGATGGCGGCAGTTGCCGTTGGGCCGATGGAGCGACCGACGAGCTGCTGGGATTAAGTGCTGGGTCCTGCCGCGGTGCCTTGATCGACGAGCTTGCGCTGAAGATCGGTCCGGTCCTGGCTAAACTATGCCGCGCCGCCCTTGCCGATCCCGCCGAAACCCAGATCGCCGATTTCGCTCCCACCAATCTCGAGGGTCGCACGCTCGAGGCGACGGTCAAGGCGGTTATGTCGGACGAAAAAGTGGTCGGAACAGTTGCGACTGTCCGTGACGTGACGGCGCAGCGAGCGCGCGAGCGGGAGATCGCGCGCCTCGCAATGACGGATCCCCTCACCAAAATTCCTAATCGCGCCGGCTTCGATGCAGCCATTGAGCGCGTTCCGATCAAGGGAGAGGCAGCCTGTATTGCCTTGATCGATATAGATAATTTCAAGGGCATAAATGACCGGTTCGGTCACAAGGCTGGCGATCGCGCGTTGGTCGAACTGGCCGCGGCTATTGTGCGTCTTTCCGGTAGCGATCATCTTGTGGCGCGATTGGGCGGTGACGAATTCCTGATCCTATTGGCTGGCGACATCACAGCAGCGCAACGTTTTTTCGGAGGGCTTCAAAGCGAGATCGCTATCCTTTCGGCATCGCTTGAGTTCGATATCACCATTAGTGGCGGGATTGCAGAACTGCATGCGTTGGCAGAAATTGACAGCGTATTTGAAGAAGCGGATCGGCGACTTTATCGCTCAAAGCGGGACGGGCGAAACCGGGTGACGGCGACCGCGTAATAGCGATCGTTGAATAGGACCGCGTTTAGCCTCCGAGGCCGGAACTTACCGCTCATGCCACCGGCGCGCTTGCGCCGGTCACGATTTCAGGGCGAGGCGCGATCATCCCCTGCAGCCGCTGTGCGGGAAATTGCGATTGCCGGGCCGGTCGGGCCTGCGCTAATATTGCGCGGCGGTGGGGAGGCGCAAACAGGGCAATGGAACAGGTGGGGACTCCATGTCGTGGCCAGTCCGCAGCTTACGCGTCTGTGTTCGGCCCGTTTCAACTCCGCGCGCCCGATCACCATGAAATTTCGATTACCAACCGCCGCGCCCGGGCTTTGCTTGCCATATTATGCCTTGTCGGCGACGAAGTGATCGAGCGCGATTTCCTGAGCAAGCTCTTGTGGCCCGGCCGCTTCGAGGCCCACGCCAGGGCCAGCCTGCGCCAATGTTTGCTCGATCTGGGCAAGCTGCTTGCGCCGCACGGAGCGGGCATATTGAACGTCTCGCGCAGCAGCGTCGCGCTGCGGCCCGGTGCCGTCACGACCGATCTTGCGGCGCTGGAGCGCGCGCTGGCGAGTGGGGATTTTCCTGCGGCGATCGCGCAGATCGACGCGATCGGGACGAAACCGATCCTCGACCAGATGGATTTCGGCGCCGCCTTCAACCAGTGGCTGGCGCGGCGCAGCGGCGATGCCGAGCGGCGGCTGCATGCGGCGGTCGAGGCCGGACTGGCCACGCTGGAGCGGGCCGGGGATCGCGACACGTCCGCGCGGCTGCGCGACGCATGGTCCGCTCGCGGTCCCGAAGCGCCCCCCGTCCCGGCCGCGGCGGCGGGCGGCGGACGGACGAGAATCGCGGTGCTGCCCTTCCAATCGGTCGGTGGGGGCGGTGCCCCCGATTATTTCGCCGACGGCGTCGTCGAGGAACTCATCACGGCGCTGGGACAGGTGCCGCAATTGCTGGTCGCCGGGCGAACCTCGTCCTTCCATTTCCGGGATTCGCCGCTGGCCCCGCCCGACATCGCGAAAGCCCTGCGCGTCTCGCACCTTGTCGAGGGTTCGGTCCAGCGACAGGGCGAAAGGCTGCGCGTCCATATCCACCTGATCGACGGGGCGACGGGTTTCGAAAGCTGGGCCCAGCGGTACGACGGATCGCTCGACGGGATATTCGCGTTGCAGGCGACCGTGGCGCAGGCGGTCACCAATGCGGTCGGCAATGTCCTGGGCATCGCGATGGCGCCGCCGCCGGCACGCGGCATGACCGGCAGCAAAAAGGCCTATGACCTGTTTCTGCAAGGCCGGTCGTTGAGCGCGCGGGTGTTTGGCGACGGGCTGTTGGAGACGGCCGTCGATCTGCTCGAACAGGCCGTCGCGCTCGACCCGCAGTTTGCCGAGGCCTGGGTCGCGCTGGCCGAGGCGCACCAACTGATCGCGGTCTACACCCCCTGCCTCGATCGTCGCGCAGCATCGGAACGCATGGCCGATTGCGCGCGCACTGCGATCGGACTCGCCCCCGGCCTTGGCTACGCCTATTCGCTGCTCGGCGTTCACCAGTGGACGCAGAACGACGTCGTCGGCGCGCTCGATCTGGCGTTCCAGGGCTATCGGCTCGAACCGAACAATCCGGCGGTCTGCATGCGGCTGGGTTCGTTCCTGCTCTATTGCGGACGCACTACCGAAGCGATGCAATATGTCGAGGCGGCGATCGATCAGGACCCGGTCGATGGCCGCAAGTTCAACCTGCGATCGGTCGGCCGGTTCAACCTGGGGGATATCGACGCAGCGATCGAGGCGGGACAGCGCATGGTCGACCTCGGCTTTCCGTCGATGTGGCTCGCGGTGGCCACCGCCGCGTCGGGGCAGCACGATCTGGCCGTCGAGCAATATCAGCAAACCCGCATGCTACTGAACAAGGTCATTTTCCCGCCCGCCGGGACCGATCCGATGCCCCCCGCGATGATGGACGCCTATTGGCACGTCGCGGCGCAAGGCGTGTGCAGCGGCCGCGACGAGGATCGCGCGACCTATTGTGCGATGCTCGACATGATGCAGACGCAATTGCACGACCCCGCCGACGCCTCGATCGTCCTGCCCGCGATCTTCATGGGCTACCCCGAACGGCTGTTCGAGGCCGTTAGCCATGCAATCTCGCCCGCGAACACGCTCTGCCTGCTGTCGATCTGGGCCGATGTCGATCCGATCCGGCGGATCTGGCAGCATCCCGAATTCATTCCCTTTGCCCAGCGCATCGGCCTGGCGGCCGCTTGGGACAAATATGGCTGGCCCGACCTGCTCCCTGCGCCCAGCAATCGTCTGGAAACATCACCCCTCTTGCCGAATTGACGCGCGCTTGACGCTTTATTGACGATGGGCCGATTGACGGCTGACGCTACGGAAATGCAAAGTCCGCAGCGGGCATAACAGACATTTTGAAGGCGCATGGCGCGGGCCGGTTACTCCGGCTCCGGCGACGGGAAGCCTGTGTCTGCGCCGGGGAGCATGTCATGGCGGCGAACCACAGGCACGTATCGGCAATCGGACGGTCCGCAATGGGCAAGGCGTTCTGGCGCATCCTGCCGCTGATCCTGATCGCCTATCTCTTCGCCTATATGGACCGCGTGAACGTCAGCTTCGCGGCGACGCAGATGAACGAGGATCTGCGGTTCAGCGCCACGATCTACGGACTGGGCGGCGGCCTGTTCTTCCTCGGCTATGCGCTGTTCGAAATTCCGTCGAACCTGATGCTCGTGCGCTTTGGCGCGCGCCGATGGATCGCGCGGATCATGATTACCTGGGGACTGCTGTCGGCGGCGATGATGTTCGTCGCGACACCGATGCAATTTTATGCGCTCCGCTTCCTGCTCGGCGTGGCGGAGGCCGGATTCTACCCCGGCGTCATCTTCTATTTTTCCGGCTGGTTTCCGCCCTGCCATCGCAGCCGCGCGGTCAGTCGCTTCTTCATCGCTTCGCCGTTGGCGTCGGTCGCGATGGGGGGCATGTCGGGATGGCTGCTCGCGCTCGACGAAACCGGCGGGCTGCACGGCTGGCAATGGCTGTTCCTGGTCCAGGGCCTGCCGACCGTGGTGTTCGGGCTGGTGGTGCTGCGCTATCTGCCCGACGCCCCGGCGACGTCCGCCTGGCTCACAGCCGACGAAAAGGCGTGGATCGAGACCGAGCTGGCGCGCGAACAGGCGCGGATCGGCGCCCCCGCCCGCCACGATGTGCTGGGCGCCTTTCGCAATCCGCGCGTGCTGCTGCTGGGCGCGATCGGCTTTCTGCTGATCGCCGTCATCACGACGGTCATCCTGAATGCGCCGCTGATCCTGCTAGAGGCGACGGCGCTCGATACCAAGTCGATCGGCTATCTGGTGGCGCTCGGCGGTCTTTTGGGGGCCGCGGCGATCCTTGTCCTTGGCAACCATGCTGACCGGAACGGCGACCGCTGGGGCGCGGCCTTCCGGTGCGGGATCGTCCTTGCCGCCGCGGTGCTGGTCATGGGGCTGTCGCCGTCACCGCTGCTGACTTGCATCGCCTATCTCGCTTTCGCGGCCGTGTGTTTCGCGATCCCGATGCTGACATCGTCGGGCTGGGCCGAGGCGCTGCATGTGCGCGAGCTCGCGGTCGGGGCGGCCGCCATCAACACGCTGTCGCAGATCGGCGCCTTCCTCGCGCCCTATGGCTGGGGTGCGGCGAAGGATGCGACGGGCAGCTTCGAGCTCGCGCTCGTCGTCTTTTCGGTCGTCGCGCTGCTGATGTCGGCGCTGATCCTGGTGCTGCGTCACCGGCTGCGCGGGCACAGCGCGCCCGCCGACGCCGTGCCGGCCTAGTTTTTTTGCAGACGCCCGCCCGATCCCGGACGGGAAGATTGGAGGGAAGAGACGATGACGAAGATGAAAACATTGTTCGCCGGGGCTGCGATACTGATCGCCGCCGCGCAGGCCGCGCCCGCGATGGCGCAGGAATCGAGCTACAGGCCGGGCACGGTTTGGAATGCAGGCCGGATCGACGTGCTGCCCGGCCAGTTCGAAAACTATATGGACTGGCTCGCCACCAGCTGGAAAAAGATTCAGGAACTGGGCAAGGCCGAAGGCATTGTCGTGGACTATCATGTGCTTGCGACCAACAATGCGCGAGCCGGTGAGCCCGACTTGATCCTGATCGTCGAATATAAGGACTATCTGACGACCGCGCAGCAGGAAGCCTTCAACAAGAAGGTCAATGCCATGCTGTCGCAGACCGACCGCACCGCCGGCGCCGCCAGCGCGGAACGCGGCAAGATGCGCGAGCAACTCGGCAGCATCGAATATCAGGAACTGATCCTGAAATAGGTGGGCCGGTGCGGAGACACGGCAGGCGACGCGTCAATCCCGCGCCGCCCGCCGCGCTCCGCTTCGCCGCCATTTGAAAGGGGTGGTGATGGCATCTATCCACGACATCGCCCGCGATTTTACGGCACTGCTGCGCGACGGTGCGTTCGAAACCGCCGGGGACCGTTACTGGTCGCCGGACGTGACCAGCATCGAACCCGCGGCTTTACCCGGCGGCATCAGCACGGCGGTGTCGGGGATCGAAGCGACGCGGATCAAGCGCAGCGCCCGCTTCGGTGGCGCCCGGATCGACGAGATCGGCATCGACGGCCCCTTCGTCACCGGCGACCAGTTCGCGCTGTTTCTGGACATGGTGCTGGTCGATCCCGCGAGCGGCGAACGCCAGCCCTTCACCGAAATCGCCCTGTACACCGTGCGCGGCGGTCAGATCACCGAGGAGCGATATTTTTATGACTGACACCCAATTCTCGCGCCGGGCCTTCGGCGGCTCGGTCCTCGCGCTGGCGGCGATAACGGCTTCCAGAGCTGGAGCTGCCGAGCTTGACCCAACGCCGTTCCAGACGATCGGTCCCTTCTATCCGGTTCAGCGGCTTGCGGAGGAAGACGCCGACCTGACCTGGATCAAGGGGCACAAGAAACGCGCGGAGGGCCATGTCATTCAGGTGACGGGGCGCGTGCTCGATCGTTTCGGCCATCCGGTCAGCGGCGCGCGGCTCGAAATCTGGCAGTGCAATTCGCTCGGTCGCTATGCGCATCCGAACGACAGTGCCGCGAACCCGCTCGATCCCGACTTTCAGGGCTTCGCTTCGATCCGGACGGGCGCGCGGGGCGAGTGGCGGATCACGACGATCAAGCCCGCCGCCTATGATTCGCCGATCGGCCGCCGAACCCCGCACATCCACTTCGATGTGAGGGGCAGACACCAGCGCCTGATTACCCAGATGTATTTCTCCGACGATGATGCGTCGAACAGCAAGGACGCCCTGTATCGGGATCTGGGTGGCAGCGCCGAGCGCGCCGTTGCCGGACTCGGCGCACCCGGCCATTATGGCTGGGACATCGTCCTGATGGACGCCGGACGGTGACCGCTGCGGCGCTCGCACCGACCGGCGGGCTTCAGATGCGCCTGGGCATCGCCCTTACACGGGCAATCCGCGTCAAAATGTGACTGAATCGGGCGGCGTCCTACGGAAGCGCGACTTGGTGGCTTCGAATTACGGCGCCTAGTTTTACCTCAAGACAGTCTGGAACGCTTGGAATCTATATGGTTTCACCTGTATAGACGGGTGATGGATCTTACCCCTCGACTGAATTCGAACATCGCCCAGCGGTCTGCCGACGGCGTTTTATCGGATGCCCCACCGCGCTACGCAGCGATCAAGCAGAGCATCCATGATGCCATCCGCGACGGTCGTCTGAAACCGGGCGACCGAGTGCCGTCAGAGGCGGAACTCGTCGGACAGTTCGATGTCTCGCGCATGACGGCAAACCGGGCGCTTCGCGAGTTGCAATCGGCGGGTATCATCGTGCGCCGCGCCGGCAGCGGGTCATTCATCGCCGAGCCGAAGCCGATCGGTCATATGATCGAGATCCGGAATATCGCCGAGGAAATTCGGGGACGCGGCCATGACTACCGGGCGAGGGTCATCCAGAATGTCGAGGAGAAGGCCAGCGCCGACACCGCCGTTCTGCTGGAAGTGCCGGTGGGCACGAGGATCTTCCACTCGATCATCGTCCACCATGAGGCCGAGTTCCCGATCCAGCTCGAAGAGCGGTTCGTGCTCGCATCCGCCGCTCCCGATTATGGCACACTGGATTTCACGCAGTTGACGCCCAACGAATATCTGACGCGCACTGCGCCGCTCGAGCGGGTCGAGCACCGCGTCCGCGCGGAAATGCCCGACGCGCGCACCCGCGGCGTGCTTGGTCTGAACGAGGGGGAACCGATTCTGCGCATGACCCGGCAGACCTGGAGTAGCGGTCGACTGGTGTCGCACGCCTGGCTCTCCCATCCCGGCACACGCTTTGAGCTTTCAGCCGCCTTCGCGGTCGGGGACTGACGGCTCAGGCCGTGCTGCGGGTAACGATGGGCTTGCGGCGACGGCGCAGCCAGCGGAAATCGGCGCGGCTGAAGCTTTTGAAGAGCAGATAGAATCCGGTCCCGGACAACCACAACGTGCCGAATGCGACGAAGATGATCAGCGGGTGGTTGAAACTCTTCCGGTTCACATAGTCCATATTGTGGAGCATCCAGAAGAAATCCCAGGTCCGCCAGGTATCGCCGCGCATCACGAGGAAGCGCGCCGTATCGAGCGAGACATAGGCGCTGCTATTCTCGGCGTCGGCAAAGTCGACGCGCCACATCGCACCTTCATGGTCGCGTGATTCGAGGTTGGGCTTTGCAATCACGCTCACCTTGCGGATTGGTGCCTCGTTCATCATCGATGCGACTTCGCGGGCCATCCCTTCATCGACGCGAATATCCTCGCCGCTCGTAGCGTCGACCAGCCGCACGCCCTTGGTGGTGCGGAGCTCGTAGATCGGTCGAGCGCCAAGATCGCGCAAAACCACCCCGGATACGGGATCACCGCGCGGCAAGGCGGCGACGTCAAAATACTCTCCCGCGGGCAGGGCATGCGCGTGGCTCATCCCGCCGCCGTGTCCCCCGACCTTGTCCTTGTCGAGCAACGCCATCACCGAGCCGCTCAAGGCCCAAAGGAGGAACTGGAGGCCAAGGATGAGCCCCACCCATTTGTGGATGCGCCGAAAAAAGAGCGGCGTCAGCCGGATGCGTTTCATGCCTGCTTCCTCTTGCGGCGTTTGAACGACCAGATCAGTAGCCACGCACCGGAAAGCGCCATCGCGAAGACACTCCAGGTTGCGACGCGCAGCAGCGGGTTGTTGACGTTGGTCCGCTCATCATAATCCATGATGTGGAGCATCCACGCAAAGTCGAACACGCGCCAGAGTGCGTGGCGGCGCGAGATGAGCTCGCCGGTCGTCGGCGAAAGATAGAGCGTCGGACGGTTCCAGCCTTCGAACTCGACCTGCCAATAGGGCGGCTTGCGCGCCTGCATTTCCTGAGGTGCCTCGGTCAATAGTCGCACCGAGACGATCTTGCCGTCACCGGTGAAGATGCGCCGTGCCTGTTCGCGGACCTGGGACTCGGTCAGGGCAGGCAGCGGCGCACCCGAACGCGCGTCGAACAGGCGCGCGCCTTCAGGGGTCTCGGCGCGCCAGACCGGTTGACCGAAAAGGCGCTGGAGACGAATTTCGGACACCCCCGGCGCGGCCGTGACGACCTTCGACGGCGCTGCGAGGCCGTCGAGGTCGAAGGGCTGGGTCACCGGGGAGCGCACCAGATGATCGCCGTGAATGGTGTCGATGTGAACGACCACCATGTAAAAGCCCGTCAGTGTCCAGAGCAGAGCCTGGACGCCAACCGCGAGGGCCAGCCATTTATGCGTTCGCCGGACGAACAGTGGCCAACGGATTGCCATGCCCCTGCTCTCAGAAAGCCGTGCGGAAGCCGACGTAGAAGCGCCGTCCGAGCAGGTCGTAGGTCATCGTATCGGTGTTCGCATCGGTGAAACTCTGAATATAGGGCGCTTTGCGATCGAAGACATTGTCGACGCCGACCTGGAACCGCGTCTTCTCGTCGATCTCGAAAGCGACCTGGAGATTGTGGTAGAACACGTTGGGCGTGCTGTAGCCGATTTCGCCGGGCGACGCGTTGAAGTCGGTCGCTTTGCCGATCCACTGCGTCGACCAGGTCGCGCTGATCCCATCCTTCTCGGCGGTCAGCACGCCATAACCGCGCCACTTCGAATAGCCGCCGTTGCCGCCGCCGATGAAGCCGTCGAAATCGATCGGTGCGCCGCCAGGGAAAGGCAGGACGACATATTTGTTCAGATAGGTCAGGTTGACGTCGAGCGAGATGTTCACGCTGCCGATACCGCCCGCATAGACCAGACCAAGGTCAAGGCCGTTCATCTCCTCGCGGCCGGTGTTGATCGGCTGCGCGGACAGGAAGGTGACCTCGCCAGTCAGCGGGCTGCGGGTGAAATCGTCGCAGAAAGGATGCGACAGATTCTGGCTCGCATAGCAGATCGACAGCTTGGTCGACCCAGGAATCGCACGGATCGCGTCCTTGATCTTGATGTCGAACCAGTCGGCGGTGAGCGACAGGCCGGGGACCAGCCCCTTCGGCGAGACCACCGTGCCGACTGTCCAGGTGGTCGAGCTTTCGGGCTGCAGATTCTCGTTGCCGCCGACCGTGGTCAGGATTGTCGTCCCAAGCTGGACATAGTTCGCCGGAACGCCGGACGCCTGGCAGTTCGCGATCAGCGTCGCATTACCGCTCGTTGAATAGCGCGAGCAAGGATCGGTCGTCGTCAGATTGCCTTCCGAAACCCCGCCGAACAGTTCGGGGACATTCGGGATGCGGAAGCCCGTGCCATAGGTGCCGCGCAGGCGGAAGCTGTCGTTGATGACCCAGTCGACGCTACCCTTGTAGTTCCAGTCGCTGCCGAACAGGTCGTAGTTCGAGTAGCGAACCGCGCCGTCGAGCGTGAGGGACTGGAAGAAGGGCTTGTCAGCAAGGATCGGCACCGACAGTTCGAGATAGGCTTCCTTGGCGATGCTCGTTCCCGAGATCGGGCTTTGCTGGTTGGTATTCGCGATGCCGAGCACGGTCAGCGGATCGGGATCGCGCCAGCCCTTCTCCTTGCGATAGACGACGCCCGCCGCGAAGGAGACGGGTCCTGCGGGCAGCTTGAACAGGTCGCCGTTGATGTCGGCGGTGACCGTCGCCAGTTCGTTGCCGCCGCGATCGCGCGACGTGAACAGGATATAGTCGAGAACCTGCGGGGTCAGGTCGCCGAAGCCGAGATAGTCGGCGCAGGGGATCGTCGCACCGGCCGCAAGGCTGCACTTGGTCGTGTCGATCGTGTTGCGGACACGCTCCAGATTGGCGATGTTGGTCGAGCCGTCGACCGCGGTATTGCGCCCGAACGCACCCGCGACTTCCCATCCCCAATTGTTGGACAGCTTGCCGCGCAGGCCGAACGTGCCCTGCCAGGTATCGGTTTCCTGAAAGAACTGGCGCGGGCCGGGCTCGGCGAGGCGGCGCTGGATGAGGACGATATTCTGCCCCGTCGGATTGGTAGGATTGCTCGCCGCAATCGAGAGGTTGCGAAGCGTTCCGGGCGTCGCGATCTGGTTCGACTTGCGGAAGGTATAGAGGAACTCGCCGAACGCCTCGATATTGTCGGTGATGTCATAGTCGGCGAAGAAGGCCGTGCTGACACGCTCCACTGGGCTCACCGCGTTGAGGAACGGGTTCGAGTTGAAATTATGCTTCGCCGCGCTGTACGGCTCGAAGAAATTGCCGTTGCCGCCCAGCACCTGATTGAAGTTGATCTGCTGCCCGTTCGGCAGCACCGCACGACCGCCAATCGTCGAGGCGCTGTTGACGCACGACAACTGGCCCGGCGTCGTTTCGGCGAGCGAGCAGGGCGCGCGTGTCGCCATGTTGACCGCCTTGGTCTTCTGATAGGTGACCGCCGCCATGAAGCCGCCACGATCGTTGCGGATGCCCCACAAAAGATCGGCGGTGAAATCCGATCCGTCGCCCTTTTCGGTGAGGCCTTGGCGCACACTGAGGCCAAGGCCTTCATAGTCGGTGCGGGTCACGAGGTTGACGACCCCCGCCATCGCGTCGGCGCCATAGATCGCCGAGGCGCCGTCCTTGAGGACGTCGGTGCGGGCGAGCGCGGCGACCGGGATCATGTTGAGGTCGGGCGAAGAGTTCGCGCCGGTGCCACCCGCGACGAGGCGGCGGCCGTTGAGGAGGACGAGGGTGCGCTTGATGCCGAGACCGCGAAGGTTCACCTGCGCGGTGCCGTAACCATTGTTTGCCCAATAGGCTGAGGTCTGGTTGCCCGCGAAGCCGGCGTTGGCGGGCAAGCGCTGGAGCACCGTCTCGATGTTGACGACGCCGGTATTTTCGATCTGTTCGGCGGACACAACGGTCGCCGGACCGACGCCGGCGAGATCCTGGCGGCGGATGCGCGACCCGGTCACGACGATGTCGCTGCCGCTCGTCGCGCTTTCTGCGCCCGTTTCGGGTGCCGACTCGGCCTGCGCGAATGCTGGTGCGGAAATGCCCGCACAAACCGCTGCGCCGGCGAGCAAAACTGTCCTGATCTTCATCGCGAAACCCCCTTTTGGTTGCGTTACCCACCTCAGAGAGCATCAAATGTATATACAGGTCAACAAAAATTTACGTTTAAGATCAATATCTTAGCCGCAAATTGGCAGCGTATAGTTGGTCCATATAATACGCATCCGAAGCATCTACCCCTCACTAGGGATGACATTTTTTTTAAAAACTTTCCGCCTGACGATGGGGCGCTTCGGCTAGGCCGAAAATACCGTCGCCCGACCTTCGGCGCTGAACGCCATCACCTCGAAATCGTCCTTGCTGCCGTCGGGCATTTCCATCCCCGGCGAGCCGCGCGGCATGCCGGGTACGGCGAGGCCCTTTATCGCATCGGGTCGTTCGCGCAGGAGCCGCGCGATGTGCGGCATCGGCACATGGCCCTCGATCGCATAGTCCGCGACGATCGCGGTGTGGCAGGAGGCGAGGTCGGCCGGGACGCCGTAGCGCGACTTCACCGCAGCCATGTCGGCCCGGTTCTCGACCGTCACCGCATAGCCCGCACCGCGCGCGATCTCCGCCCACGCCTCGCAGCATCCGCATTCGGGATCGCGGTAGACGAGAATTGCCTTGTCCGCGTCGCGAGCGGCGGGTTTCGCGGTTTGCGAGGGCCCCGGTTCCGGGCCGGATTTCGCGTCGCATCCCGCCAGCGCCGCACCGCCCGCTGCGGCGATGACGCCCAGGAGGCGGCGCCGGCTCCATATCGCCCGCGAGGTCATGAGCGCTCCAATATTTGCTTCATCTGGTCGATTTCGGCTTTCTGGCCGGCGATGATTCCGCGGCAAAGGTCGCGCACTTCGGGATCGGTCAGCTTCGCTTGCTCGCACATCAGGATGGCGCCCGAATGATGGGGGATCATCGAACGCAGGAAGGCGCTGTCGCCGATCGTCGTCTGCGTGCGGATGAGCGCGAAGCTCCCGAGGAAAGCGAGCGCGGAACAGGCCAGGATGACGAAATTGCGCCGGCGGTGGGGAAACATGCCGGGCATGGCGGCGATCATCAGGATGACCATCGGGGCGACCATCATCAGCGTCATATAGGCCATGTTGAGATTGTTGTAGAAGCTCGACAGGCGATCGATCATCACGAACATGACCAGATACATGATGATGGCGCTGACAAGGGTTTGCCACGCCAGGCTGCGATAGGCTGATTTCACCGTCCTTCTCCTGTCCGTTCGCCCGCCCCGCGTCAGAACCAGACCCGCACCCCCGCGACGAAACTGACGCTGCTCGCAGCCTCGCCCGCGGCGCGCGCGAAGCGAGCGGTATCGCCGACCTTGCGAGCCCATTCGACGCCGACATAGGGCGCGAACTCCTTGACGATCTCGTAGCGCAGGCGAAGCCCGAGCTCGACGTCGGAGAGCCCGGAACCGATGCCGCTTTCGGGGACGTCCTGCGCCGACAGATTGAACTCGGCCATCGGCTGGAGGATCAACTTCTGGGTAATGCGCTGGTCGTAATAGCCCTCGAGACGTCCGAGCAGATCGCCCCTGTTCGAAAGGAACAGCGCGCCCTCGACTTCGAACCAGTAAGGCGCGAGCCCTTCGAAGCCGATCGTCGCATAGGTTCGGTCGGGCCCTGGTCCCAGATCCTGCCGGATACCCGCCTGCGCGTTGAAATAGGGTCCGATCGCGCGGCTGTAGAGTGCCTGCACCTCGGCGCCCTCGATGCCCTCGCCGAAGACGCCCTCGCCTTCGCTCTTGATCGTCAGCCGGTTGATATCGCCGCCGTACCAGGCCTCGCCATCCCAGCGAAAGCCATCACGACCCTTGCGCGCCTGATATTCGGCGAGATTGAAGCTGATGAAGGCGATCGTCTGTCCGCCATTCTCCATCATCATCTCGTGGCGCGAGTGTTCCATCTCGGCCCTGGGATAGATGCGGTCGGCATACCAGTCGGATGGGGGCGCGGGCGCGGTGGCGTCGCCCGGCGGCAAGTCGGTGCCGCTGGCGCGGCTCCCGGCTTCGATCGCGGCGGTGGCCTTCGGGGTGCAATGGCCTATGCTCGCATGCTCGGGCGGACAGTCGGGATCGGACGCCGGCATCGCGCCATGATCCATCGCTCCTCCTTCCGGTTCGCTCATTTCCATGGGCGCCGGCTCGGGAGTGCAATGGCCCATTGCCGCATGTTCGGGCGCGCAGGTCTGCGTTTCGACCGGGGCGCTCATGTCCTGCATGGCGCCATGATCCATCGGCTCCGCCGGCGTTTCGCTGCCGGGCGCGGGCGGGGCGACGGGAGCTGGCGACGGCGTGGGGGCAGGCTTCGGCGCGGGCGCCTGGCCGTGCATCGAATGATCCATCGACTGGGCCGCAGCGGGCGCCGCGAAGGCGAGCGGAGCGAGGCCCGCGAGCAGGAGCGCGATCCGGGTCATGCCGCGCCCTCCTTCGGGCGGACGCTCACCACCCGCATCATTCCCGCATGCATATGGTAGAGCATATGGCAGTGGAACGCCCAGTCGCCGAGGGCGTCGGCGGTGAAATCGAAGCTCGCGGTCCCGCCCGGCTGGACGAGCACCGTATGCTTTCGCGGCGAGCGGTCGCCCTTGCCCGTGACCAGCTCGAAAAAATGGCCGTGCAGGTGGATCGGATGGCTCATCATCGAATCGTTGATCAGGTTGATCCGCACGCGCTCGCCCTCGGTGAACGGGATTGGCTCGTGATGGTCGGACATTTTCACGCCGTCGAACGACCACATGAAGCGCTCCATGTTGCCGGTGAGGTGAATGTCGAGGGACCGCTCCGCCGCGCGCAGGTCGGGATTGCGTTCGAGCGCAACAAGATCGTGATAGGTGAGCACCTTGTGTCCGGCATTTTCGAGCCCTTGACCCGGCTCACCCATGCGGTCGGTGGGCATCGGCGAGATAGTCTGGACGCTTGGGTCGCGCTTGACCTGCGGCGCGACGCTGAAGTCGCGCATGCTGTGCTGCATGCTGCCCGAGCCATGATCCATGCCTGCCATCGCGCCGCCGTCGCCCGCGGGCGTGCAATGGCCCATCTTGGCATGTTCGGGCGGACAGGCGGGGTCGCTAGCAGGCATCGCCATGGCGCCCATATTGCCGCCACCCGAATGATCCATGCCCGCCATCGAGCCGCCCGACATGTCGCCCATGCCCATGTCCTTCATGGTCGCGAGCGGCCTCTCGCGAAGCGGCGGCACCTCGGCAGCCATGCCGGCGCGCGGCGCGAGCGTCGCGCGGCCCATGCCCGAACGGTCGTTGGCCTCGGCGACGAGCGTATAGGCGCGGTCCTCGATCGGGGTTACGATCACGTCATAGGTTTCGGCAACGGCAATCTGGAACTCGTCGATATCGGTCGGAACGACATTGAGGCCGTCGGCCTGCACGACGGTCATCCGGAGGCCCGGAATGCGCACATTGAAGATCGTCATCGCCGAAGCATTGATAATCCGCAGCCGCACGCGCTCGCCGGGATTGAAGAGCGCGGTCCAGTTGTCGCGCGGGCCGTGGCCGTTGACGAGGAAGGTGTAGGTCGATCCGTTGACGTCGGCGATATCGGTCGGGTCCATCCGCATCGCGCCCCATTCGACGCGCTCTTTCAGCGACTGGTCCTTCCCCGCGAGCAGCCCCGACAGGGTCTGGCGCTGCATGTTGAAATGGCCGGGATTGACCTTTAGTTTGCGGAAGATCGCCTCGGGCGACAATTGGCTGTGGTCGGACAGGACGACGACATGCTCGCGGTCATAGCCGATAGGATCGGCGCCGGCGGGATCGATGACGATCGGGCCGTAATGACCAAGCTGTTCCTGCAATCCCGAGTGACTGTGATACCAATAGGTGCCCGACTGAATGACCGGGAATTCATAGATGAAGCTCGAGCGCGGCTTTATGCCGGGAAAGCTGACACCGGGCACGCCGTCCATGTGAAACGGCAGGATCAGCCCGTGCCAATGGATCGAGCTGTCTTCGTCGAGATCGTTGACGACGGTCAGCTTGGCGGTCTGGCCTTCCTTCAGGCGCACGAGCGGCGCGGGCACGGTGCCGTTGATGCCGATCGCGCGGCTCGCCTTGCCGTCGATCCGCATCGTCTGGCGCGCGATGCGCAGCGTGATGTCATTGCCCGATACGGTCGGCAGCGGCGCGACGATGCCGGGCGACACCGACTGCGCCCAAGCCGGAAACCAGGGAGCGAGCGCGACCGCGGTTCCGCCGCCCAATGCTCCCGTCACGAAACGTCGCCTGTCCATCTGCATAAAATTCCCGGATATTGCCTTGTCTCAATGTTCATACGCGGCGCGCTCGCTTGCCCCTCATCCGACGGACGAAAATTGCGAGTGCGTCCACGCGCGAAATATCAGCCCGGCGCGCGCGAACCTGGTTCGCCGAGCAGTGCCTTTAATTTCGCACGCGCGCGGTAGAGCCGCATTTCGACCGTCTTTTCGCTCTTCTGAAGCAGTTCGGCGGTTTCGGCCTGGGTGAGGTCTTCGACGCCGCGAAGGACGAGCACCTCGCGCAGGTTCGCCGGCAGGCGAGCCATGGCGGCGCGAACGCGGTCCAGCTCGGCGCGATCGGCGGCCTCGGCATCGGGCGCCGGCCCGTCGCTCGCGACATCATGAGCACTTTCGAGCGGCAGCGCGCGCGAAAAGAAAGACCGGACCGTGCGGCGGCGCGCCCAGTCGCGGCACTTGTTGAGCGCGATGCGAGCGATCCAGAGCCGGAACGGCCGGTCGGCATCGTAGCGGCCGATGGCCCCGAAACCGGCGACGAACGTTTCCTGCGTCAAGTCCATCGCCTCGTCGGGGTCGCCGATGTTGCTCTGGATCAGGCGAAAGACGGGCGTCTTGTAGCGCCGCAGCAATTCCCGATAGGCTTGTTGCTGCCCGGCGCGCGCAAATGCGGCGAGCTCGCGGTCGCTACATTGCGAAAGGTCGAGACTCACCGCGCATCGGCGGTCAGCGCCTGGACCACGCTCTTGTCGAACATCGCGGCCTGGTCGCGGTTGAGGACGACGCGCATCGCGAAAAGATGCTGGAGCGTTTCCTTCTGCAACTCCCCCATCACCCGGTGGGTCTCGTCGATCGCCTCGGTGACGCGAGGCCCATAGCCATGTTCGGCTTCTATCGCCTGCGCGAGGCGGATATTGGCGGCGCGCATGTCGAGTTCGAGCGCGTCGCGACGGGCCGCGAATTTGGCCTCGATCGTGTCGATCTTCGCTTGCTGTGCGGGCGAGAGTTTAAGCTCGCGATGGAGAAGCGCGTGCAGCTCGGTCTCGCTCGCGCGCGGCGTCTCGACGATGAGGCGACCGGCGAACACGCCGACGATAGCCGCGAGGAATGCGACCAGCCCGAACAAAAGCATGCGGCGCGACGAACTCATCAACGCGAATCCAGCGAAGCCGAGGGCGCCAGGGGGGTCGCCGGGATGAGCGGGGTGAGCGGGCTCGCCGCAACGGCGGGGGGCACAATCGCGCTGCCGGCGACGAAGCCGCCGCCTAGCGAAACAAAGGCCGCGATCGCCATCATGCGCCGCACTGCTGACGCCTCGCGCTGCCGTCCCGCGAGCGCGGACAGCACACGCTCGTCGAGCGATTCGAGCGCTGCCGGAACCGGCGCTTCATTCAAAATCCGGAGTTCGTCCATCGGCCTTTCCCGCCAGTCCTTCCAAACAGTATACGCGCACGATCGCATCACCCCTCAGAAATAATCCAACAAAGTCTTGTCGAAAATTTGAGGGCCGTGCCGCCGCCTTGCGTATTAGCAGGACAGACCCGAATTTGGAGGTTTTTATAATGAAGTCATTTCTCCCCGCTGCAACCGCCGCGCTTGCGCTGCTTCTGACCCCCGTCGCGGCGAGCGCACATACCAAGCTTGTCGGCTCGACCCCGGCCGCCAATGCGACCGTCTCGAAGGTCACCTCGGTCAGCCTCCGCTTCAACGAGAAGGTGATCGCCTCGACGGTGAAAGCCGAACTGGTGATGACGGGCATGCCCGGCATGGCGAATCACGCTCCGATGAAGATTGCCGCAACGTCGACGATGGGCAAGGACGGCAAGTCGCTGACACTTACCGCCAAGCGCGCGCTCGTCCCCGGCACCTACAAGGTCAAATGGTCGGCTGCGGGCGCCGATACGCACCGCATGGGAAGCGAATTCAGCTTCACCGTGAAGTAAGGCCATGGTCGATCTCTTGCTGATGGGTGTCCGGTTCGCGCTGTTCGCGGTCCTGACGCTCATCGCAGGACTTGCCGCTTTCCCGCTCCATGCGCTTGAGCCCGGCGATCGGCGGAATTCCGGGCCGGGATCGATCGTCGCCCGGCCGCTGCCGTGGCTCTGCGCCGCGGCGCTGCTCCTCTCGCTCCTGGGCATCGCGGTCCTGACCGCCAGCATGCAGGGGGTCGGGCTCGTCGCCACCGACCTGGCAATGGTCGTCGCGCTCGTGCGCGAGACCGATGTCGGCACGGCCTGGCTCGTGCGCATGGCAGCCCTGCTTGTCGCGACGGCGGGCGCTTTCCGCATCGCCCGCAATCCGGACATGGCGGCGATGATCGTCGCCGCCGCCGGGGCCGTCGCGCTTACGACGCTAACTTGGTCGAGCCATGCCGGCGCGAGCGAAGGCACCGCCGGATGGATTCACCGCGCGAGCGACGCGCTTCATATGCAGGCCGCCGCGGTCTGGCTGGGGGCGATCGCCGGCTTCCTTCTATTGCTTCGTCCGTCCGAACCCGTCGCCCGAGACCATCTCGCACTGACCGCCCGAAGCCTCGACCGGTTCGCGCGGGTCGGGACAATATGCGTTTTCGTGATCGCCGCGACCGGATTGGTCAACGGCCAGATGATCGTCGGGGCCGCGAATATCGTGCAGGCGATGGCCTCGCCCTACGGCCAGCTTCTCGCGCTTAAGCTCATCCTGTTCGCCGCGATGCTGGGGCTCGCCGCCGCCAATCGCTGGAGGCTCACCCCCGCGCTCGGACGCGCGCTCGACGAGCCCGATATCGATCCTGCCGGCGCCGCGCGTGCGATGCGCCTTAGCTTGATGCTCGAAGCCTTGGCCGGCCTCGCGATCCTCGCGCTCGTCGCATGGTTCGGGATGCTGGAGCCGTTCGACCCCGCGTGACGATGACCGCTGGCACAGGATTGTCGCGGATCCTTTGTCAAAACGTTCCCGGTAGCCTCTCCAGAATATCGAGGGACAGGAGCGCGGGCTGCGTATGGTAGATTGTGCGGCGATCGGAGAAGGCGCTCGATGCCCGTGATGCGCACCGGTCGCTTAACGGCGCCAGGCGGAACAGGAGGCCAGTAGATGCAGGAACATCTTCACGCACCCGAGCGGACAGCCGGCACGATCGACCCGGTCTGCGGGATGGCGGTCGATCCCCGGACAACGCCCCACCATTTGCGCCATGCAGGCGTCGAGCATTACTTCTGCAGCGCGGGCTGCCGCGCGAAATTCGAGGCGGAACCCGCCCGCTATCTGGCGCATGCGGCAGACGCCGCCGCGCCGACCGAAGGCGCGATCTGGACCTGCCCGATGCACCCCGAGATTCAGCGGCCGGGACCCGGGAGCTGCCCGATCTGCGGGATGGCGCTTGAGCCCGTCATGCCCGACGCCGCGAGCGGTCCGAGCGCGGAATATCGCGACATGCGGCGACGCTTCTGGACCGGTCTCCTGCTCGCGCTTCCCGTCGTCGCGCTTGAAATGGGCGGCCATTTGACCCGGCTTCACGCGATTCTTGACCGCCAGACGAGCAACTTGATCCAGATGTCGCTCGCAACCCCCGTCGTGCTGTGGGCGGGCTGGCCATTTTTCGAGCGCGCCTGGCATTCGGTCCGCAACAAGAGCCTCAACATGTTCACCCTTATCGCGATGGGGACGGGCGTGGGTTGGGGATACAGCATGATCGCGGCGCTCGCGCCGCAGGTCTTCCCGGCCGCCTTTCGCGCCGCCGACGGGTCGGTCGCGGTCTATTTCGAAGCGGCCGCTGTCATCACCGTGTTGGTGCTGCTCGGACAGGTGCTCGAGCTCAGGGCACGTGAGACGACGAGCGGCGCGATCCGCGCCCTTCTCGACCTGACCCCGAAACGCGCGCGGCGCGTCGGCAGCGACGGAAGCGACGAGGAGGTCGCGCTCGAGGAAGTTGCGACGGGGGACATCTTGCGCATCCGCCCCGGCGAGAAGGTTCCGGTCGACGGGATCGTCATCGAAGGCCGCGGCACGGTCGACGAGTCGATGGTCACCGGCGAATCGATGCCGGTCACCAAGGAAGTCGGCGCCGCCCTGATCGGCGGCACGATCAACCAGACCGGCGGCTTGCTGATGCGCAGCGAAAAAGTCGGCCGCGATACGATGCTCGCGCGCATTGTGCAGATGGTCGCCGATGCGCAGCGCAGCCGGGCGCCGATCCAGCGGCTTGCCGATACGGTCTCGGGGTGGTTCGTGCCGGGCGTCATCTTGGTCGCGATCGCCGCCTTCGTCATCTGGTCGCTCGTCGGACCGGCGCCAGCGATGGCCTATGGCCTGATCGCCGCCGTGTCGGTCCTCATTATTGCTTGTCCATGCGCGCTCGGCCTTGCGACGCCGATGTCGATCATGGTCGGCGTCGGGCGCGGTGCCGAGGCCGGGGTTTTGATCAAGAATGCCGAGGCGCTCGAACGGATGGAGAAGGTCGACACGCTCGTGGTCGACAAGACGGGGACCCTGACCGAGGGCAAGCCCTCGGTCGTCGCGATCGAGCCCGCCGATGGGTTCGAAGAGAATGATCTGCTCCGGATCGCAGCGAGCCTCGAGCGGAGCAGCGAACATCCGCTCGCGGCGGCGATTGTGAGAGCGGCCGAAGATCGCGGGTTGGCGCTCGTCGAGCCCTCCGGGGTCGATCAGCCCATCGGCAAGGGTATAGTCGGCGCCGTCGAAGGCCAGGCCATCATCCTCGGCAACGCCGGTTTCCTCGAAGAATATGATGTCGAGCCGGGGGCGCTCGCCGAAGCGGCCGACCAGCTTCGCGGCGACGGCGCGACCGCAATCTATATTTCGGTCAATGGCAAGGCAGCCGGCGTCATCGCGATCGCCGATCCTGTGAAGGCGACGACGGGCGAGGCGCTGGCGGCGCTACGCGATGCGGGCATCCGCGTCATCATGCTGACCGGCGACAATCGCACGACCGCCGAGGCGATCGCGCGGCGCCTCGGCATCGCGGATGTCGAGGCCGACGTCCTCCCCGACCAGAAGAGCGCAGTCGTCCAAAGGCTTCGCGAGCAGGGGCGGATCGTCGCGATGGCGGGCGACGGGGTCAACGACGCCCCGGCCCTGGCCGCCGCCGATGTCGGGATCGCCATGGGCTCGGGAACCGACGTCGCGATCGAAAGCGCTGGCGTCACCCTCCTGCGCGGCGATCTTCTCGGGATCGTGCGGGCGAGGCATCTCAGCCATGCGACCATGGCGAACATCCGCCAGAATCTCTTTTTCGCCTTCGCCTATAATGTCGCAGGCATTCCGGTGGCAGCCGGCGTGCTTTACCCCATTTTCGGGCTGCTCCTATCACCGATCATCGCGGCGGCCGCGATGGCGTTCTCGTCGGTCAGCGTCATCACCAATTCGCTACGCTTGCGGTTCGTGAAAATCTGATCGAAGTTTGGCCACCCCGCGGGCGGATGCCAAGTCGGCATGCGGATGGCCCAGAGGCCAGGTCAGACAAGAGCTTGACTCCGTACCATGGTACGCAAACTATAAGCGCAAAGGCGGCTGGAAATCCGGCAGGTAGTCCGCCGCCATGAAGCTTCCTGGCGGGTGTAACCATGACGGGAGCAGGGGCGAAAAGCCGCATGGCCTGCTCGAGTTTCGAATTGACGGCAAGTTGGACAAGGATCATGTGTCGACCGTGAAGCGTTGGCTTTCCCTTCTGCTCCTTTTGGGAGCGATGATGGGCCTTTTGGCCCAGGAAGCGGCGTTCGCATCGGCGCCGGCCATGCCCCTGCCCTCGGACACGACCATTGCCGCGCCCGCGATGAGCGCTGAATGCGCAGAAATGATGGGCATCGACACATCCCAGGATAAGTCGCCCTGCAAGGGTCTGACGCTCGACTGCATCGCCAAGATGGGCTGCGCGCTGCCTCTGGCGACCGCGACGCCTGCCGCCATGCCGGCAGCCGGCGACCATCTCACGGCGCCGACCGACCAGCTGCCGATCACACGTCTGCGCGGTCGCACTTTCGGCCCCGAGCCCGACCCACCTCTATTCCTCGGCTGAAGCGCGCGATGCGCGGCGACCCGTGTCGCCGCGTGTCCTCCTGCATTTCAACCGAGGATATTCACCATGAAGACGATTATTGCGATGGCCGCTGCGCTTGCGGCCTTCACCGCCGCGCCTACCTTCGCCCAGGAGACGGGCGGCCATTATGAATGGCAGGCGCGGCAAGTCCCGGGCCCGAACAAGTCGAACATCACGCCGCGGGTTCGCGTTTGGGTCGCGGACAAGCCCGGGCAGATGGCAAACTGCGACTGCGCCATGATGAAGACCGACGCGGCCGGCTGCATGCACGCCATGCCCGAACATCGCATGTCGCCCTCCAAGGGCTGACGGCTTCCGTCCCCCGGCTGTGTGCCGGGGGACATTCCCGCCTGTCTCGAAAGAGGGGGACATATGCGCATAATTCTTGCGGCAATTTTGCTGATCCCGATACCCGCGGCGCTGCATGCCGAGCCGATGACGCTCGATGCGGCGCTCGCCCGCGCGGCATCGGAGGCCCCCGAACTGCAGGGCCGCGAAGCGGGCATCGATGCCGCGCGGTCGGCGGCGATCGCCGCCGACCGGCTGCCCGACCCGAAACTCAATATTGTCCTGCAGGATTTCCCGGTGACCGGGCCCGATGCGGGCCGGTTCAATCGCGACGATTTCACGATGCAGGTCATCGGCGTCAGCCAGGACTTTCCGAACCCTGCCAAGCGGAGGGCGCGTGCAACGCGGGCCCAAGCCGATATCGGAATCGCCCGCGCTGACGGAGCGGTGACCGCGCAGGACATCAGGCTCGCAACGGCGCTCGCCTGGGTCGACCTCTACTATGCCAAGAAAAGGCTGAAGGAACTCGACCTGCTCGATACCGGCCTCGAAGATTTGCAAGCGACCGTGACGGCGCGGCTCGCCAGCGGCGCCGCGCGCCCGGCACAGGCGCTCGAGCCCGATCAGCTTCGCGCCGCGATTAACGATCGTCGCAGCGCGCTGACGGCCGAGATCGCCCGCGCGCGGGCACAGCTCGCGCGCTTTACCGGCGACCCTGCCGCCGACACGCTCGGCGACTTGCCGCCGCAAGCGATTGACGAGCAGAGACTGCGCGCCGGGATCGATGCCCTGCCAAAGCTACGCGCGCTCGACGCCCGCGCGCTCGCGGCCGATGCCGAGACCGGTCTCGCGCGCGCGGACAAGCGCCCCGACTGGAGCGTCAACGCAGCCTATGGGCGGCGCGAGCCCAATTTTGGCGACCTCGTCACGGTCGGGGTCACTATCGACCTGCCCTTCTTCTCGAAAAAGCGGCAGGACCCGAAGATCGCCGCACGCGCCAGCGAAGCGACGCGCGCACGGCTCGACCGCGAAGCCGCCAAGCGCGATATCGCGGCGGCGCTCGACGCCGATCTCGCCGATCACCGCATGCATCATGAGCAGTTCGGCAATGCGCGCACGCGGCTCGTGCCGCTCGCGAAGAAGCGCGCCGAACTCGATCTTGCGAGTTACGCCGCCGGAAAGATCGACCTCGGGACCGCGCTGTTGTCGACGCTCGCCCTCGCCGAGGCCGAAGTCGATGCGCTCGCGCGCGAAGCCGAGGTCGCACGCGACGCGATCCGGATCAATTATATCTATGGGGAGGCAGGTCGATGACCGATGCAACATCAGCGGCGCGTTGGCGCGCCGGAATATTGGCCGCGGTGCTGATCGCGGGCGGCGGCGGTTATTGGCTGGGACAGAGCGGCAAGAGCGACGCACCAACGGAGGCGGGCAGCGGCGGACGCAAGATCCTCTATTATTATGACCCGATGTTCCCGAACCAGAAGTTCGACAAGCCCGGCAAGTCGCCCTTCATGGATATGCAACTCGAGCCCAAATATGCCGACGAGGGCAATGGCATCACCCCCGGCGTGTCGGTCGATCCGGCCGCAAGGCAGAGCCTCGGCATAAGGGTGATCGCCGCCGAAATGGGCAGCCTTGCCGCGACCTTCGACGTCAACGGCAGCATCGATTTCAACCAGCGCGATGTCGCGATCGTCCAGGCGCGCTCGGGCGGTTTCGTCGAGCGCGTCTATCGCCTCGCGCCCGGCGATGTGATCGGCGCCGGCACGCCGATCGCCGACCTGCAATTGCCCGAATGGGGCAGCGCCCAGACCGAATATCTGAGCGTCAAAAAGCTTGGAAAACCTGAACTCACAGCGGCGGCGCGGCAACGGCTGCGGCTGATGGGCATGCCCGAGGGGGTAATTTCCGAAGTCGACCGGACCGGACGCACCGGCGGCAGGCTGACAGTGCGCGCGCCGATCGGCGGGGTCGTCCAGACACTCAATGCGCGCGCGGGCGTGACACTCGCCACAGGCCAGACGCTCGCCGAAATCTCGGGGCTCGGAACGGTGTGGCTCAACGCCGCAGTCCCCGAAGCGCAGGCGGGATGGGTGAAGATTGGCCAACCTGCCACCGCGAAGCTCACCGCCTTTCCCGGCGAGTTCTTCACCGGCCGGGTCGTCGCGATCCTGCCGACCACGACCGCCGACAGCCGCACGCTGACGGTGCGCGTCGAACTCGCCAATCGCGGCGGGCGCCTCCGCCCTGGCATGTTCGCCGTCGTCGCGCTCGGCGGCGACGCCAAGCCCACACTGCTGGTCCCGAGCGAAGCGGTGATCCGTACCGGCACGCGCAGCATCGTCATGCTCGAGAAGGGCGACGGACGCTATCATCCCGCCGAGGTGGTCGCCGGACGCGAAGGCGGCGGCAAGACCGAGATATTGCAGGGGCTCGCCCCCGGCGAAAAGGTCGTCGCGTCGGGCCAGTTCCTGCTCGATTCCGAAGCGAGCCTGACCGGCCTCGCCGTCCGCCCGCTGGAGGCGGCGCAATGATCGCGAAGATCATTCGCGCATCGGTCGCGGCGCGCGGGCTCGTCGTCGCGGCGGCACTAATTATGACGCTGCTCGGGATCGCCGCGGTTCGCACGACACCGGTCGATGCCCTGCCCGATCTCTCCGACGTTCAGGTTATCGTCCGCACCACCTATGCGGGCCAGGCGCCGCGGATCGTCGAGGACCAGGTCACCTATCCGATCACGACGACGATGCTCTCGGTGCCGGGCGCGCGCGTCGTGCGCGGCTATAGCTTCGTCGGCGACAGCTTCGTCTATGTCCTGTTCGACGACGGCACCGATCCCTATTGGGCGCGCAGCCGCGTGCTCGAATATCTGAGCCAGGTGCAGAGCCGTCTCCCCGAGGGCGCGCGCGCGAGCCTCGGCCCCGACGCGACCGGGGTCGGCTGGATCTATGAATATGCGCTCGTCGACAAGAGCGGGCGCCACGATCTGGCCGAGCTCCGCAGTCTCCAGGACTGGTTCCTCCGCTTCGAGCTCAAGTCGGTCCCCGGCGTCGCCGAGGTCGCGAGCATCGGCGGCATGGTGCGCCAGTATCAGATCATCGTCTATCCGCAGAAGCTTGCCGCCTTCGGCGTGACCGCAGCCGAAGTGTCTGACGCCCTCAAGCGCGCCAATCAGGAAAGCGGCGGCGGGAGCGTCGAACTTGCGGAGGCCGAATATATCGTCCGCGCGAGCGGCTATCTGAAGTCGCTCGACGACTTCCGCAGCGTCCCGATCCGCACCGCGGGTGGCGGGATTCCGGTGACGGTCGGAGATGTCGCGACGGTCCAGATCGGTCCCGACACACGGCGCGGCATCGCCGAGCTCAACGGCGAGGGCGAGGTCGCCGGCGGCGTCATCGTGATGCGCGAGGGCAAGAATGCCCGCGAGGTCATCGACGGCGTGCGCACCAAGCTCGCCGACCTCAAGCGCAGCCTGCCGCCCGGCGTCGAGATCGTCACCACCTATGACCGCTCGGGGCTGATCGACCGCGCGGTTGATAACCTGACCTCGAAGCTCGTCGAAGAATTCATCATCGTCGGGCTCGTCTGCGCGCTCTTCCTCTGGCACGCGCGCTCGGCGCTGGTCGCGATCCTGACATTGCCCCTCGGTATCCTCATCGCCTTCGTCGTGATGCGACTGCAGGGGCTCAACGCCAATATCCTGTCCTTGGGGGGCATCGCCATCGCGGTCGGCGCGATGGTCGACGCGGCGGTGGTGATGATCGAGAACGCCCACAAGCATCTCGAACATTGGGAGCGCGACCATCCCGGCGAAGAGCTGAAGGGCGCCGAACGCTGGCGCGTCATCACCGACGCCGCCGCCGAAGTCGGCCCGGCGCTCTTCCTCAGCCTCCTCATCATCACCTTCTCCTTCCTTCCGATCTTCACGCTCGAAGGCCAGGAAGGGCGGCTCTTCGCGCCGCTCGCTTTCACCAAGACCTATGCGATGGCGGCCGCCGCGATCCTTTCGATCACGCTCATCCCGGTGCTGATGGGCTGGCTGATCCGCGGAAAGATCCCCGCCGAACAGAGCAATCCGGTCAACCGCTGGCTCACCCGCATCTATCGCCCGGCACTCGACTGGGTGCTCGAACGGCCGAAGAAGGCGCTGGTGATCGCCGGCCTCGTCTTCGCCACCAGCCTGTGGCCGATGACCCAGATCGGCGGCGAGTTCATGCCGCAGATGCACGAGGGCGATCTCCTCTACATGCCCTCGGCGCTGCCCGGCATTTCGGCGGCAAAGGCATCGAGCCTGCTCCAGCAGACCGACCGGCTGATCAAGACGGTACCCGAAGTCGAAAGCGTGTTCGGCAAGGCGGGCCGCGCCGACAGCGCGACCGATCCCGCGCCGCTCGAGATGTTCGAGACGACGATCCGTTTCAAGCCGAAGGACCAGTGGCGCCCCGGAATGACCGAGGAGAAATTGATCGAGGAACTGGATGCGCGCGTCCGCGTCCCCGGGCTCGCCAATTTCTGGATTCCCCCGATCCGCAACCGCATCGACATGCTCGCGACCGGGATCAAGAGCCCAATCGGCATCAAGGTCGCAGGCTCCGACCTTGCCGGGATCGACCGCACCGCCAAGCGCATCGAAGCGGTCGTCAAGACCGTACCCGGCGTAGCGTCGGCGCTGGCCGAACGACTGACCGGCGGACGCTATATCGATGTCGACATCGATCGCGCTGCCGCAGCGCGCTATGGCCTCAATGTAGCCGACGTGCAGGCGATCGTTTCGGGCGCGATCGGCGGCGAGACGATCGGCCAGACGGTCGAGGGGCTCGCGCGCTATCCGATCAGCGTCCGCTACCCGCGCGAGCTGCGCGACAGCATCGGCGAGCTTGCGAGCCTTCCGGTGCTGACGCCCTCGCGCCAGCAGATCACGCTGGGGACCGTGGCGAGCGTCAAGGTCAGCGACGGACCGCCGATGCTGCGCAGCGAGAATGCCCGGCCGGTCACCTTCATCTATGTCGACAGCCGCGGCCGCGATTTGCAGGGCCTCGTGCACGACATCCAGCGGGCGATCGCGCGCGATGTCGAACTGCCCCCAGGCGTCAGCGTCTCCTACACCGGGCAGTTCGAGTTCCTCGTCCGGGCGACCGAGCGGATGAAGGTCGTCATACCGGTCACGCTCGCGATCATCTTCGTGCTGCTGTACCTGACCTTCCGGCGGTGGGACGAAGCGCTGCTCATCATGGCGACCCTCCCTTTCGCGCTCACCGGCGGGCTCTGGCTGCTCTATCTGCTCGGCTACAACCAGTCGGTCGCGAGCGCGGTCGGGTTCATCGCGCTCGCCGGCGTTGCCGCCGAGTTCGGCGTCGTCATGCTCATCTACCTCAAGCATGCGCTCGCCGACCGCCGCGACGGCGACATATTGGCCGCGGTTCGCGAAGGCGCGCTGCTCCGCGTCCGTCCGAAGGCGATGACCGTCGCGGTCATCCTCGCGGGCCTGTTCCCGATCCTCGTCGGGACCGGCACCGGCTCCGAAGTGATGAGCCGGATCGCCGCGCCGATGATCGGCGGCATGCTCACCGCGCCGCTGCTCTCGATGCTCATCATTCCCGCCGCCTATCTGCTGATGAGCAGACGCGCGGCGAAACCTGTTCAACCCGAAGGAGAAAAGAGATGAAGAAACTCACGACCATCGCACTCGGCGTTGCGCTGAGCGCGGCGCTTGCCGGCTGCGGCAAGCAAGGCGAAGCGCCGAAGACCGAAGAAAAGGCCGCCATGGCCGACGATAGCGGCGCCATGGCAGCACCCGCCGAAACCAAGCATGGCAAGGGTACGGCAACCGTGACCGCAATCGACAGCGCGAAAGCACAGGTCACGCTCGATCATGGCGCGATCGCCGAACTCGATTGGCCGCCGATGACGATGGGCTTCGCGGCGAAGCCCGAGTTGCTGAAGGATATCAAGGTCGGCGACAAGGTCGCGTTCGAGCTCGACTGGGACGGCAAGGCCGGAACGATCACCAAGCTCGACAAGGCGCCGTAACGCGCCGCCATTGCGCGCGGCGGCCCAACTGCCGCGCGCAATAGCTGCTTTGGGGTGTTGGCGGAAGACGGCTGCACTCGAACCTAGTCGGACAGCGCCTCCAGAAGCGGGCAGCCCCCGGCATCGCCCGCGCCGCACGCCTCGACAAGATCGCCCAAGACAGCGGCCATGCGGTCGAGGTCGGCCCGCTTGGCGAGGACTTCGGCAAGCTGGCCCTCGGCCATTTGACGCACCTGATCGCAGCTATGGCTGCCGCCTTCGGCCAGAAGGAGCAAAGTGCGGACCGTATCGAGGGGAAAGCCCAGTTCGCGCGCGCGGCGCACAAATGCAAGGCGCCGCACACCAGCTGAATCATAACGGCGAAATCGCCCGTACCGGACCGGCGCGGGCAGAATGCCGATGCGCTCATAATAGCGGATCGTCTCGATATTGCAGCCGGTAAGCCGCGAAAGCTCGCCGATGGGGATGGTGCTTGAGGGGGCCATTGCGATTCCGCTTGCATCTGTAGTCACTACAGATGGTAGACTTGCCGCTACCGCGAAACAAGGAGGTAGAATTTGGCTGGAGATGCAAGGCGTCCGAAAGGATTTGGGGCCATTTCGCTGGCGCTTGGCGGGATCGCATCGGGCTTTCTCGCAGCCACCTGCTGCGCCCTTCCCATGCTGCTTGCTTCGGCGGGGCTCGGGTCCGCCTGGCTCGTCGGCATAGCTGTCCCGGCCGCGCCCTACCGGCTCTGGTTCGTCGCATTCGGCGCGATTTCGCTCGCCGCCGGCGGCGTGCTGCTGGCCCGCCAGCAATTGCGCGCGGCGCGCTGCGGCGCCGATGGCGCGTGCGTGCCCGCGTCGCTGCGCTTTGCGACCCTGATCGGCCTGCTCCTCGGCGCCGTCCTCTTATGGCTTGGCTATCGCTATGCTTGATCGCTCGCCGGTCCTGCAATCGACGCTGAAGTGTCCGCTCTGCGGTCAAATCGCCGACGAAATCATGCCCACCAATGCGTGCCAATACTTCTACGACTGCAAGGGTTGCGGCGCAGTCCTCAAGCCGCTGCCGGGAGATTGCTGCGTCTTCTGTTCCTATGGCACGGTGCCCTGCCCGCCTGTGCAAGTCGACGGCGGCAAGGGCAGCTGTTGCGGCTGAGCCGGACGACGCGGACGGTCCCGATGATGCGTGGCTAGGAGGCCCCTGCGGCGATTGCTTCGATGACCCGGCAATCCGACACCGGCCCGCCGTCGCAGAGCTGGACGATGCGCGCAAGTTCGGCACGGAGATGTCCCATACGCTCCAGCTTTTCATCGACGTCGTGGAGGTGGCGCGCCGCAAGCGCACGGATTTCGGCGCAGTCCTGCCCCGGTCCCAAGGCGAGCGCAGTCAACGACCGGATTTCGTCGATCGAAAAGCCGAGGCCCCTGGCATTGCGGATGAATGCGAGGCGCCCGACATCCTCGTCCCCGTAGGTGCGCCGGCCCGAGGCCGTGCGCGCGGCGCAAGGCAGCAATCCGATATCCTCGTAGAAGCGGATCGTATTTACCTTCGTGCCGGTGCGTTTCGCCAAGCCGCCGATCGGCAGCCGCGTGTCGCGCGCCATCTCCATTCCTCTCAGTTTCGCCTCGATTTCAGCTTGCTTCTACAGTTACTGTAGAATGTAGAACAGGGGAATGAGCAATGACAGCAATTGCGGCTGCACGGGCGACACCGTCAGAGCCGAGCGTGATCCCGCCTATCGACGGGCCTTGTGGATCGTCGTAATTCTCAATCTCGGCTTCGGTGCGATCGAGATTGTCGGCGGGTTCATCGCAAACAGCCAGGCGCTGAAAGCCGACTCGCTCGACTTTATCGGGGACGGCACGATCACGTTGGCCGGCCTCGTCGCGATCGGCTGGACCGCGCTCGCCCGCACCCGCATCGCCTTGGCCCAAGGCCTGTTCCTGCTGTCGCTGGGCATTGGCGTCATCGGCGTCGCGCTGTGGCGCGCCCTGACCGCCGTTCCGCCCGAAGCCGAGCTGATGGGCGGCATCGGCGTCGCTGCCCTGCTCGTCAATCTCACCTCGGCCGCCGTTCTCTCGCGGTTCCGCGAAGGCGACGCCAATGTCCGCGCGGTGTGGCTGTTCAGCCGCAACGACGCGATTGCCAATGTGGCGGTGATCATCGCCGCCGGCCTCGTCGCATGGACCGGCCAAGCTTGGCCCGACCTTGCAGTCGCCGCCATCATTGCCACGCTCTTCCTGCATTCGGCCTATGAGATTCTACGCAGCGCGCGGACCGAATTGCGCGATCTGTCGATTGTGGCCGGACAATAGAGCCGATGCCCTCCGCCCGCCGCCTTCGCTCTCTGCTGATCGCGCTTGCTGCAATCGGCGGCCTCGTCGTGCCGACGGCACAGGCCCGTACTGATGCCGACGAAGTCCAGACCATCTGGCGTCTGCTGGACTATGTTGCGGTCGACTATGGTGGCGCCATCGCGAATGGCGAGGTGACGAGCCCGGTCGAGTATGCCGAGATGACCGAGTTTTCGGCCACCGTTCGCAAGGGCATCGAAGCCCTTCCGGCATCACCGGCGCGGGCTCGCCTGGTTGGCGAAGCAGGACAACTGCAAATGGCGATCGCTTCGAAGGTGGACCCCGGCAAGGTGGCTGGCCAGGCGCGCGGACTCGCGGCGGACCTGCTCGCCGCCTACCCTGTGCCCCTCGCGCCGCGCAGTGCTCCAGATCCCCGGCGCGGAGCCCAAGTCTATCTGGAAAATTGCGCCAGCTGTCACGGCGCGCGCGGCGATGGCAATGGGCCTCAGGCCAAGGGGCTCGACCCGGCACCTATCGATTTCACCGACGTCGGACGCGCTCGCAAGCGCAGTCTGTTCGCGCTCTATCAGGTCATAGGACAAGGGCTCGAAGGCACGTCCATGCCCAGTTTTGCCCATTTGCCGTCCGACGACCGCTGGGCGGTAGCAGCCTATGCCGGTGGATTTGCCTTTCGCGACGTGGCGGCCGGCCGGCGTGTCTGGAACCAGACCCCCGCGGCGCGCGAACTGGTCCCCGACCTGCAAGCCTTCACGAGTCTCAGCCCGGAAGCGCTTGGTCGTGGGCTGGGATCGGAGCAGGCCGATGCGCTCACCGCCTATTTGCGCTCCGATCCCCAAGCTTTGACAACCGCTTCACCCGCGACGCTCTCGGTTGCGCGTGACAAATTGGCGCAAAGCCTTGCCGCATACCGCAAGGGAAATCGGAGCGAGGCAGAGCGCCTGGCGCTGTCCGCCTATCTCGACGGCTTCGAACCGATCGAGCCGATTCTGACAACGCGCGATTCCGCCCTTATGGCGCAAATCGAATCCGCGATGTCCGATTATCGCGTTTCCATCGCGCAAGGTGTGCCGGTCGAAGCGGTCGCGGGTAAAGCCGAGGCAGTCGAAGCCCTTTTCGCCGATGCCGAAGCTGCACTGTCTCCCGATGCAGCCAGCGACGCATCGACCTATGTCGGGGCGCTGACCATCTTGCTGCGCGAGGGTCTCGAAGCCCTTCTGATCATCGTGGCAATGATCGCCTTCTTGCGAAAGGCCGAACGGCCTGAAGTCCTACCCTATGTCCATGGCGGCTGGATCGCGGCCCTGGCGGCCGGCGGCGCAACCTGGGCCATCGCGACCTATGCAATCTCGATCAGCGGAGCGAACCGCGAGTTGACAGAGGGATTCGGTTCGCTTTTCGCCGCAGTCGTTCTCGTCTGGGTCGGCATCTGGATGCACGGAAAATCGCATGCGGAGAGCTGGCAACGCTATATCCGCGAAGCGATGGGCAAGGCGCTATCGCGTCGCTCGGCCTGGTTCCTGTTCGGGCTCGCTTTCCTCGTGGTTTATCGGGAAGTCTTTGAGACCATTCTGTTTTTCGCAGCCCTCTCCGCGCAAGGAAGCCGCAGCGCGATCGCCGCCGGAGCAGGAACCGCAGTGGTGATCCTTGCAGCAATCGCATGGGTCATGCTTCGTTACAGCCGGGTCCTGCCAATTGGGAAATTTTTCGCTTACAGCTCCGCACTGATCGCCATCCTTTCGGTTGTCCTGGCCGGCAAGGGCGCGGGCGCGCTACAGGAAGCCGGCCTCCTCGGCATCACACCGCTCGCTCATTTTCCTCGCTTCCCGGCGATGGGGATATTTCCTTCGCTGGAACCGTTGTTGCTCCAGCTTCTCGCGCTTGCAATCCTTTGGATCGGCTATCGTTACAACAGTCGGCAACATAGCCGGATCGAGACAGCGCCCGGTCGATGGGGGTAATCGTCACGGGGTCGGCGCGCTCCTCCCAGGCTGTGCTGGGGCTTCCGAAAAGAGCCCCCGAGCCACAGCGTTTACCCGGCGCCCGTTACGCACACGAGTTAGGCCTGCTATCGAGACCCGATGCCCGACACGTCCAACTGGAACGGCCGACTTAGACTCGGCGACTATCATGCTCTCTGGTCGGGTTCGGTCGGCGATGCCGCCGCGCACCGCCATTTTGCGGCGCAGGCAGTGTTTTGTGCCGAGCCGCTTACGGTGGTCGATGCTGACGGCGCGCGCCAGTCGGGGCGTTGCTTGCTCATCGAACCCGATACCGTGCACCGGCTGCTCCCCGCGCCCGCGGCCGAATTATGGTTCGTCGAGCCGACAGTGGGCTTCGGTCCGCCGGTAGAACTGAAAAACCGGCTGATCCGCTCCGATCCGATTCACGTCGAGATGCTGGGACAGCGGTCCTTCTGGAAAAACTGGCTGACGCGAGGCGCCCGCCCCCCGCTCGATCCGCGCATCACCCGCGCCGCCGCCTCGATTGACCGCCTGATTCCCATGGGCTCTGTCCGTCTCGCGGATGTGGCGGAGGAGAGCCGCCTTTCGCTCGGCCGCTTCCGGCATCTCTTTGCCGCCGAGATCGGCATGCCCTTCCAGCGCTTTGTGCTCTGGCGACGGTTGATTATCGCTTTTGACGAATTGGGAATGCGCCGCAGCGCGACCGAGGCCGCACATATGGCCGGGTTCAGCGACAGCGCGCATTTCGCCCGCACGATCAAGGCGATGTTCGGTATTCGGGCAAGCGACCTTTTCATCGAATCATAGCCTCTCCGTTCAAGCCGATGCGTGACGGCGCCTAGTAAAGGGCCATCATGTCAGACGCACACAGAGACTTCGTCCCGGCACTCGGCAAGAGCGGATCGCTCGACCGCTACGATGCCGCCATAGCCCTCATGACCAGAGAGAAAAGATGGCGAAGCGACTTGCTCCGCTTTGCCGAACCGCGGCCGGGCGAGCGGATCGTCGATATCGGGTGCGGCACGGGGACGTTTGCAATCGCCCTCAAGCAGGCGGCGCGCGAGAGCATCGTTCTGGCGGTCGATCCCGACCCCGCCGTGCTGGAAATCGCACGCGCCAAGGCTGAGGTTGCCGATGCCGAGATTCAATGGTTCGAGGCCATGGGCGACGAGCTGGACAGCATTGATGCACTCCAGCAATGCGACAAGATTGTCTCGAGCCTCGTCCTCCACCAGTGCCCGATGGACGTGAAGGAGGCGATAGCCGCACAGATGTTCCGGCTCCTGCAGCCCGGCGGAACCCTCTTCATCGCCGACTATGGCGAGCAGCGTTCATTGCTGATGCGCATGCTTTTTCGACAGATCCAGCTGCTCGACGGGTTCGAATATACCGAACCGAACGCGAAGGGCTGCGTCCCGGAAATCCTGACAGCCGCGGGTTTCGAGGCGGTCGAAGAGATAAAGGTCATCCCGACGCCGACCGGCTCGATTTCCATCTATCGGGCGAAGCGCTAGCTTCGCGCCCGGCCCGCGCGGTCTCGGCTAGCCGCGCCAGTGACGCCCGCGGTGATGGTGGTGCATCCGCCGCTTCTGATAGCGCCGCTCGTAGCGGTCCCGCCGTTCATAGCGGCGATCATGGCCGCGGTAGTCGGGATCGTAGCCGCGATAGTCGCGGTCATAGCCATAGTTGGGCACGCCGTGGCGTGAGGAACGATAGTCGCGGTCATGACCACGCGGCGCGTCATGTCCGCTGCTATATCCCCCGCGATCGCCATGGTGCTGGGCAAGGGCCGTTCCGGGGACCGCGAAGGCGAGCATCGCAGCCGCGATCGTCATCAGTTTTCGCATGTCAGTCTCTCCTTATCGTGGAGTTCAAAATCCCCCTTCATGCTTGAATGCGCTGTGAATATGGCTCCGCTGCCACTGATCCGTCGGCTACCCGGCGCCTCCATGCGACAGGCCGATCGAGGAAAGGACAGGATCTCGCAGCATGGTGGGCACCCGCCCCGCGTGGACAAGCGGGGCGGGTGCGGCCCTTATTTGCCCTTCGCCGCAACGGCGGCCTGGACTCGGGCCTCGACCTGTTCGGGGCTGGGCTGGACGAGCATCTCGCCATTGACGAAGAAGGTCGGGGTGCCCTTGACGCCGACGGCCCTCGCGTCGGCGATGTCCTGCTCCATCCAGGCCATCGCATCGGTGGTCGGCATCGCGCGCGCCTTGGCGACATCGAGGCCGGCCTTCTCGGCTGCGACCCAGGCACCGTCCATTTTTCCGTCGTGCCAGTCGGGCTGCGCTTCGAGCAGCGCAGCCGTCACCGGCTCGAGTTTGCCCTGCACACGGGCGGCTTCGAGGATCACGATCGCCTCGGCCGACCCGGGGTGGAGCGGGAGGTAGCGCATCACGAGCCGCACATCCTTGGGATATTTGGCGACGATGCCCTTCACCGTCGGATAGAAGGCGCGGCAGGCCTCACACGACGGGTCGAAGAATTCGACGATCGTGACCGGGGCATTTTTCGGACCGATGATCGGCGAGTGCGGGCGGATGAGGCTGTCGACGGGACCCGCCACGACCTTCTTCGTGGGTTCGCCCTCGGCGGTTCCGCTGTAGAGCATCGCGCCGCCGGTGAAGGCGAGCGCCGAGAGGACAAGCGTGGCCACCACTCCGATACGTCTGTTCATGATTTCAGTCTCCTTTGAAAGTTGAGCAAGAGGGTCAGGATGAGCGCGAATGCGGCCAGCGACAGGAGGGGCAGCGGCACCCCTCCGATGGCCATGCTCTCTCCCGAGCATGACGGGCCGCCGGTGCAGGGGACGATCGGGGCCGGAATGACGCCGACGTAGAGCAGGCTATGATAGAGCGCGACGAGACCGCCGCCGAAGGCCAGCGCCAGTCCATAAGGAACGACCGCGCGGTCCGACCTGAACGCCGCGATGCCGAGAATGATCGCGAGCGGGAACATGAAGGCGCGCTGGAACCAGCAAAGGTCGCACGGCGCCTGGCCCATGACCTCGCCGACGAAGAGGACGGCAAGGCTCGACAGGAGGGCGATGGCCCAGGCCGCGCCGAGCGGACGCCATTTGTGCGGAGCGAGCAGCGGAAAGCTCGTCATCGCCGACCGCCTTTGAACTTGGACTTGGGCCGTCGCGGCGGCGGTTGCGGCTTGCTGTATTTTGACTTGAGGTAGCTGAGCAGGATGCCGTCGATCGACGCGATCATTCGCTGGAAGCTGGTCTTGATGCCGGGAAGCCGGAGCCAGGCAAAGGGGCCGCGGCAGCGATAGCGGTGAACGAACTTCGTCCCGCTTGCCGTCGGGGTCAGGATATAACTCTCCTCGAACTGGAGGATGAAGCTCGGCTTGACGTCGAGTATCAGCTCCTCGCCGGGGCGCGCGGAGAGCACCGTCGCGGAGACTTCGAGAAACTTGGGTTTGTGCGGATCCATACGCATCGAATAGCGGATCGCGATCGGGTCCTCGGCAAGCCGCTCGATCCGGACATAGGGGTTCCAGATCCGGTGGTTCTCGAAATCCCCGAGGACCGCCCATATCTGTTCCGGACTATAGGGGAGGTCATGCTCCCGCTCGAACTCCATCAACTTCACTCCTCTATCGATCGGCCGCCGGGCTTTGCCCCGCGCCGATGTCGGTGACGCCCGCAGGCGATGGGTCGGCGTGCGCGCCGCCCGTTGTGAACCAGCGGCGCAGGCGCGGGGCCATCCGGCGCTCGAAGCCCGCCGCGAGGCTGAAGGACGCCGGCACAATCAGCAGCGTCAGCATTGTCGACAGGATGAGCCCGCCGATCACCGTGACCGCCATCGGCGCGCGCCATGCGCCGTCGCCAGTGAGCGACAGCGCCGTCGGGATCATGCCCGCGACCATCGCGACCGTGGTCATCAGGATCGGCTGCGCGCGCTTGTGCCCGGCGTCGACGATCGCCTCGTCGCGCGGCACCCCGGACGCCATTTCCTCGATCGCGAAGTCGACGAGCAGGATGCTGTTCTTGCCGACGATGCCGAGCAGCATCAGCACGCCGATGAACACGGGAAGCGAGAGCGGATAGCCCGTCAGCAGCAACGCGACCGCACCGCCGAGCGGGGCGAGCAGAAGCGATCCCATGTTGACGAAGGGCGGGATGATCTTGCGATAGAGCAGGATCAGGACCGCCAGCACGAGGAAGATCCCCGATACGACCGCGATCGCGAAGTTGCGCAGCATCTCGGCCTGCCACTTGGCGCTCCCGAGGACCAGCCGCGTGACCCCGGCGGGCAGGGTCTTGAGCGCCGGCAGCGCCTCGACCTTATCCATCGCCTGACCGGTCACGAGACCCGGAGCAAGGTCGGCCCCGATGGTGAGCTGGCGCACCTGGTTGGTCCGATTGATCTGGGTGGGGCCGGCGCCGAAGCCTATCTCGGCCACAACCGAGAGCGGCACCGTTCCCCCGTTCCGGGTCGGAACCGGCATGTTGCGAAGTGTATCGAGCCGCTCGCGCGCGGTTTCCGCAAGCGCGACGCGCACCGGTATCTGCCGGTCGGAGAGCGAGAATTTCGCGCTATTCTGGTCGATCTCGCCAAGCGTCGCGACGCGGATCGACTGGCTGAGCGCCTGCGTCGTCACGCCGAGCTGCGCCGCGAGCGCGAAGCGCGGGCGAATGACGATCTCGGGGCGCTGGAGATTGCCCTCGACACGCGGCGAGCGGATTTCCTTCACGCGTGCCATTTCGGCAAGCAGCCGGTTGCCGACATCTTCGAGCTTCTTCGGGTCGTCGCTGCCGAGCGTGATCGAGATGTCACGGCTGCTCCCGCCGCCGCCGCCATGCTGCGACTGGAAGTTGATGCGGGCATCGGGAACCTCAGCCAGCCGCGGCGCGCGGTCCTTTTCGAACTCGGTCGAGGTGAGCTCGCGGTCCTTGCGCAATTTCAGATAGACCGTCGCCGTGCCGACATCGATCCGCGACAAGGCGGATTCGACGAGCGGGTCGCGCTTCATGAGATCGGTCACCTCGTCGGCCACCGCCTCGGTCTGTTCGAGCGTTGCACCCGGGGCGAGCTGGATGGCGACGCGGCTCGTGTCGGAATCGATCGACGGCTGGAAGGTCATCGGGAGCAGCGAGAAGCTGAAAATGGTCGCAAAGAGCGCCAGCACACCGATGCCGACCACCCAGACGCGATGGTCCTTGATATAGCCGAGCCATTTCCAGCGCCCGCCGCGCGCACGCGCGGCAGCGGCCCCGCTGGTGTCGAGGCTCCAGCGCAAGATGCGCATATAGGTGTCGATCAGCGGGCCCTCGCCATGCTTTTGCGGACCCTGCGCAGAGAGAAAATAGGCGGCGAGCATGGGTGTGATCATGCGCGCGACCGCGAGGCTCATCAGCACCGCGGCCACGACCGTCAGTCCGAAATTCTTGAAATATTGCCCGGCGACGCCCGGCATCAGCCCGACCGGCAGAAACACCGCGACGATCGTCATCGTCGTGGCGAGCACCGCGAGGCCGATCTCGTCGGCGGCGTCGATCGAGGCCTGATAGGCCGATTTGCCCATCCGCATGTGGCGCACGATATTTTCGATCTCGACGATCGCATCGTCGACCAGCACGCCGGCAACGAGGCTAAGCGCGAGCAAGGTCATCATGTTGAGCGAGAAGCCCATGAGGTCCATGAACAGGAAGGTCGGTACCGCCGACAGCGGGATGGCAAGCGCCGAGATCAGCGTCGCGCGCCAGTCGCGCAAGAAAAGGAAGACGACGACGACCGCAAGGATCGCGCCCTCGACCATCGCATTGATCGCCGAATGATATTGGCCCTTGGTATATTCGATGTCGCTGAACAGCTCGGTGAATTTGACCTTGGGGTTTTCCTTCTCGAGTTTTCGCAGCTCCTCGACCGCCGCGTCGTAAACGGTGACATCCGAGGCGCCCTTGGCGCGCTCGAACCCAAAGGTCAGCACCTGCCGCCCGTCCTGCTTCGAGACCGAGCGCTGCTCGGCGTAGAGATCCTTGACCTCGGCGATATCGGCGAGGCGCACGGTCCGGTTCGTTCCGACCGAGATCAGCGTCTCGCCGAGGGCGTTGGCGCTGCTGGCGTTGCCGAGGATGCGGACGGCCTGCTCGGAGCCTGCGACCTCCATCCGGCCGCCGGCCGCATTGACGTTGAGCTGGACGAGCTGGGTGTTCACCGCGGCGGCGGTGAGACCATAGGCGCGCATGCGCTCGGGGTTTAGGATGACGCGGATTTCGCGGCTGACGCCGCCCCGGCGATAGGCGTCGCCCATACCGGGGACCGCGATCAGCCGCTTCGCGACGACATTATCGACATACCAGCTCAATTCCTCGAGCGTCATGTCGGTGGCCGAGGCCGACCAATAGGCAAGCGTGTTGCCCGAGGTCGAGAGGCGGATAACCTGCGGTTCGAGGATGCCGTTCGGCAGGTTGCTGCGGATCTGGGTGATCTTGTCGCGGATATCGGTCACCGCCCGGTCGATCGGTGTGCCGATCGCGAACTGGACGAAGGTCTGCGACTGGCCTTCGGTAACCGTCGAATTGAGCTCGTCGATCCCCTCAATCGTCCGCACCGCCGCCTCGACGCGCTGCGTGACCTGCGTTTCGAGTTCGGTGGGCGCGGCGCCCGGCTGGGCGATGATGACGATGGCGCCCGGAAAATCGATGTCGGGATCGCTCTGGACCCCCATCATGAGGAAGGAGACGATGCCCGCCACCGTCAGACCGAAGAACATGACGAGCGGCGGGATCGGGTTCCGGATGGACCAGGCCGAGATATTCTTGAAGTTCATCCTCTCTCCCCCTTCCGGTTCGATCGCGCCGCGACTGCGCGCCCTCAGCCCATGCTGCGATCGCGATAGGCGAGCAGGCGAAGCGCGTTGGCGACGACGACGAGGGTCGAGCCTTCGTGCGCCGCGACCGCCGCACCAATTCCGAGCCCGAAGATCGTCGCCGGCACGAGGACCACGACGACGCCGAGGCTGACCACCAGATTCTGGCGGATGATGCGGCGCGTCTGGCGGCTGAGCCCGATCGCGAACGGCAGATGAGCGAGGTCATCGGCCATCAGCGCGACGTCGGCGGTTTCGAGGGCGACATCGGACCCTGCGGCGCCCATCGCGATCCCGACGGTGGCGCTCGCCATCGCCGGTGCGTCATTGACGCCGTCGCCGACCATGGCGACCGGCTGCTGCGCCTTGAGGTCGCGAATGGCATCGACTTTCTGGTCGGGCATAAGGTCGCCCCAGGCCTCGTCGATCCCGACTTCTGCGGCAATCGATTCCGCGACCTTCTGGTGGTCGCCCGAAATCATGATCATCCGGCCGATGCCGAGTTCGCGGAGTTTGGCGATCGCGGTGCGCGCCGCTTCGCGCGGCGTGTCCATCAGGCCGATCGCGCCAAGATCGCGGTCGCCCATGCGGACCACCATCGTCGTGCGGCCCTGTTCGCGGAGGCCTGCGATCGCCGCCGCCACTTCGCCCCCGATCGGTGCGATGCCGTCGGCACCGAACATTTCGGCCTTGCCGATGAGGACGGTCTCGCCCTCGACCTTCGCCGTGACGCCGCGACCCGTCAGGCTGTTGAGGTCGTCCGCCACCGGTACGCGCGCCGACGTCAGCATGGCCTCGCCATCGCGCGCGATCGCAGCGGCAAGGGGATGATCGCTCAGCCGCTCGACCGCCACCGCGATGCGCAGCAGTTCCTCCTTCGGTACGCCGCTGGCCGGCAGGACATCGGTGATGCGCGGCTTCCCTTCGGTGAGCGTTCCCGTCTTGTCGAACGCCAGCGCGGTCAGCGAGCCGAGATTTTCGAGCGGGCCACCGCCTTTGACCAGCACGCCGCCGCGCGCCGCACGTGCAACGCCCGACAGGACGGCGCTCGGCGTCGCGATCGCGAGCGCGCAGGGGCTTGCCGCGACGAGGACCGCCATGGCGCGATAGAAGCTGTCGCGGAACGGCTCGTCGACAACGACCCAGGCAAAGAGCAGGACGAACACGAGCGCGAGCACGCTTGGCACGAAGATGCGCTCGAACTTGTCGGTAAAGCGCTGGGTCGGCGATTTCTGCGTTTCCGCCTCGCTCACCATCTTTACGACCTTGGCGAGCGTCGTATCGGCCGCAAGACGGGTTACCGCGATCTCGATCGCGCCATAGCCGTTGATGGTGCCCGCGAAGACGCGATATTTCCCGTCGAGTGCATCGGGCTTTGCCGCGGCCTGCGCACGATCGGCCACCGGTTCCTTGTCGACGGGGACGCTCTCGCCGGTAACCGGGGCCTGGTCGACCGCCGTGCGGCCAACGACGACGAAGCCGTCGGCGGCAAGACGCTCGTTGGGCTTGACGATGACGGTGTCGCCAATCGCCAGCTGCTCGACGGGGACTTCGCGAGCCGTCCCATCGGCATCCTTCACCGTCGCGGTCTGCGGCGCCAGCTCGGCAAGCGCCTCGATCGCGCGCTTGGCGCGGCCCATGGCATAATGTTCGAGCGCATGGCCGAGGCTGAAGAGGAAGAGGAGCAGCGCGCCTTCGGCCCAGGCGCCGAGCGCGGCAGCGCCGGCCGCGGCGACGAGCATCAGCGTGTCGATCTCGAAGCGCTTGAGCTTCAGATTCTCGATGGCCTCGCGGACAGTAAACCAGCCGCCGAAACCATAAGCGGCAATATAGAATGCGAGGGGAACCCACTCCGGTGCCGCGGCGAGCTTCTCGATGGCAAAGCCGATGCCGAGGACGAGACCACAGAGGAGCGCGAAGATCAGCTCGGTTCGCTCGCCGAAAATGCCGCCATGATCATGGCCATGGTCGTGGCTGTCCTCGCCCGTGTGGCCATGTTTGTGATCAGGCCCATGCGCGTGATCCGGTCCATGGTCATGGCCATCATCGCCGTGCTGGTGGGGGGCTTGTGCCGGGGTAGCCGCGGCGACGGCAGCCGATTTCTGTGTGACGCCCATATCCGAGAGTGTCTTCCTGATCGTTTCGATGGAGGTCTCCGAGCGCTGGAACTCGGCGCGCAGCGTGCCGGCGGCGCCGACTTCGGCCTCGATCACGCCCGGCATTTCGCGAAGCTTTAGTCCGATGGTCCGCGCGCGACGGGCGTGGCCTACGCCTTCGAGGTCGTCCCAGAAGAGATGCTGATACTGGCCAGTGAGCTCGGCACCGGCGCTGCGCGCGAGTTGTCGCACACGTTCGAGCGGGAGAATATCCGGACGGTAGTGGATGCAGAGCTGCGGCGGCGAACCATCGCTCGAGCGGACGACATGGACCTTGTCGACGCCTTCGCGCCCTTCGAGTTCGCCCATCAGGCGCGCGACGCAGCGGTCGGCGGTGTCGGCGACTTCGGGGAGGAGAAGCGGAATATCGAGCCGCAACTGGTCACTCATGATGCCATCCTTTTCTCTTGGCGATCGGCACTGCGATCCGGACCTACACTAAACGCCCGGCAGGATGAGGTGCGGGAGCCATTGCGGGATGCGACCCGGCTCCCGCACCTCCCTGACCGCCGGAGATCCCTGCCCGTGGTGAGGGGGGCGATTGAGAGGGGCCTCCGACGGCCAGGTTTCGAATTCAAGATCATGCGCGACGTCCGCTCGGCCGCGCGTAGCGGGACTGAACCGTCGTGCGACGGAGTTGCTGTTCGAGCGCCATGTTCGAGCGCTTGAGAAAAACGCTGCAAACCCGCCGCAGAATGGGGTAGCCGAGCCATGAGAAGAGGCCTGCGCATTCCAGGCGATGGGTAACCTCCACCCCCTGGCCGAGCTTTTCGAGCCGGTAGCTCTCCTCGATGACGAGCAGCCCGGGCGTGCCTGTCCGCCAGGAGAAGCCGGTCAGCCAGTCGAGCGCTGTAATCCGCCCCTCGGATGCAAACTCCGGACCCCGCTTCCCGCGCGGTGAATAGACATAGCCTACGCGGTCGTCATCGCCCGGGCGGTCGGTAAAGCGGAGCGTCGGGTGCCAGTCGCCATACCGGTCGATATCGACGAGCAGACGCCAGACGCGCCCGATCGGGACCGGCAAGCGGAGCGAGGTGCCTACCGAGAACATCGGAGACCTCCTCGCTCGCGCGAGCTGGTCCGCGACGCAGGCCGGGGACCTGCGCCGCGGTGTAGACCGGCAAGATGCCGGTCAGCTCTGAACATCGGGGGGCTCCGCGGCGGATTTCCCGCCGAGGATGTCGACCGCTTCGAGCGTGATGAGCCCGATGTCCGGTATTTCGGTCAGCTGCGCCGCAAAGTCGCGGAGCTGCTGTTCCTCGTCGATGATCTCGATCACGACCGCCCGGTCATTCTCCAGCGCATGCTTGCGATGGAGATGCGCCGAGCGACCGAAACCGAGAACCGCTTCGAGCACCGTAACGCCTGCCAGCTTGTGCTGGCGAGCGAGTTCGGAAATGAACTCGAAGACCCGCTGATCGCCGAAGAAGGCGGATTCATCGGTGTAGATGCGCAACAGCTTGGATGCTTTTGTCATGACGGTCTCTCCCTATTCCGTGACCGGCTGGACCGCCGGCTCCGCTTTTCGCTTCAGGAACTTCGGCTGCCAGTCCGCCCCGAGGACGACCTTTGCGATCGCGGGAAGGACAAGCAGCGTCAGGATCGTTGCCGCGATGAGGCCGCCGATAACGGTCGTCGCGAGCGGCTTCTGCACTTCGGCACCCGTGCCGGTCGCGATCGCCATCGGCACGAAGCCGATCGCGGGCACGAAGCCGGTCATGATCACCGCACGCATCTTCTCGGTCATGCCCTCGCGGATTGCCTCCGCGAGCGGGACGTCATTCTCGAGCCGCTCGCGGATCGCCGTCATGACGACGAGACCGTTGAGCACCGCGACGCCGGCAAGGCAGATGAAGCCCACCGCCGCGGACACCGAGAAATTAATCCCGGTCAGCGCGAGAGTGAACACGCCGCCCGCGAGCCCTAGCGGCACCGCAAGGAACACGGCGGTCGCGCGCCCGAAGGTGCCGAGCGCCATGTAGAGCAGGATGAAGATGCCCGCGAAGCAAAGCGGAACCACGATGGAGAGCCGCTGCGATGCGGCCTGCAGGCTTTCGAACTGCCCGCCCCATTCGAGATAATAGCCCGCCGGGAGCTTCACATTGGCGATCTTTGCCTGCGCCTCCGCCACGAAGGAACCCGCATCACGGCCTTCGAGGTTCACCTGCACGACGACGCGTCGCTTGCCATTCTCGCGGCTGATCTGGTTGAGCCCTTCAGTCAGCCGAATCTGCGCGACTTGCGCGAGCGGAACCTGCCCACGGTTCCCACCTTCGGATGGGAGGAGGACAGGAAGCGCGCGAATGTCGTCAAGATTGACGCGGGTCGCGTCGGGCACACGCACGATGATGTCGAACCGGCGATCGCCTTCATAAAGGAGACCCGACTCCCGTCCGCCGAGCGCCGCCGACACCGTGTCGGCCACCTCCTGGACCGACAGGCCATAACGCGCGATCGCGTTGCGATCGAGCTTCACGTCAAGCGTCGGAGAACCGCCGACCTGATCGGCCTTAACGCTGCCCGCTCCCGGTATGCCCTGGAGCACGCGCACCATCTCGTTCGCCGCGAGCGACATCTTGTCGAGGTCGTCCCCGTAGAGCTTGATGGCGACATCGCCACGGACACCCGCGATAAGCTCATTAAAGCGCAGCTGGATCGGCTGGCTGACCTCGTAAAGCTGCCCGAGTTGGCCGCCAGCGGCTTTCTCGATACGCTCCACGACATCGGCCTTCGAATTGACGCCCGCCGGCCACTGGTCCTGCGGTTTCAGGATCACGAAGCCGTCCGAGATGTTCGGCGGCATCGGGTCAGTCGCCACCTCTGCCGTACCCGTCTTGGAGAACATCAGCTCGACTTCGGGCAGGCTCGAGATCGCCGTCTCGACATTCCGTTGCATGGCCAGGGACTGTTCGAGGCTCACCGAAGGCACGCGCGTCGAGGCGAGTGCCATATTCTTCTCGTCGAGCTGCGGAATGAATTCCGAGCCCAGCAATCCGAACGCCGGAATCGCGAGGAGGAAGAATGCAAAGCCACCGGCGATGAAAGCCCAGGGCTTGGCGATCGCCTTGTCGAGCAGCGGCAGATAGCGCTCCTTCGACTTGCGGATCGCCCAGACTTCCTTCTCGGCAACCTTGCCGCGGATCATCAGCGCAACAAGTGCCGGAACCAGCGTGATCGCGAGAATGAAGGCCGCCACGAGTGCGAGCATGATGGTGATGGCCATCGGCGAGAAGGTCTTGCCTTCGACACCCGTGAACATCAGCAGCGGCGCGAAGGCAAGCAGGATGATCGCCTGCCCGAAGACGGTCGGCTTGATCATCTCCTGGCTGGCGCGCATCGTCTCCTCGAGACGTTCGCGAAGATTGAGCAATCTCCCTTCATGTTCCTGCCGGTGCGCTAATCTGGCGAGACAGTTTTCGATGATGATCACCGCGCCATCGACGATCAGACCGAAGTCGAGCGCGCCGAGGCTCATCAGGTTACCGGGCACCCGGAACGCGTTCATGCCCATCGCCATCATCAGGAAGGAGAAGGGGATGACGAGCACCGCGATGATCGCGGCGCGCCAGTTGCCGAGCAGGAAGAAGAGCGCGGCCGCGACGAGCAGCGCGCCTTCGGTCAGATTCTTTTCGACCGTGCTGACGGTCGCGTTCACGAGCTTGGCGCGGTCGAGCACCACCTTCACTTCGACACCGGGCGGCAGGGTCTTCGACACCTGCGCGATCTTCGCCGAAACATCCTCCGCAACAGTGCGGCTATTCTGCCCGATCAGCATGAGCACGGTCCCGATGACCGCCTCCTTGCCGTTCATGCTGCCCGCACCGGTTCTGAGGTCGCCGCCGATCTTGACATTGGCTAGCTGTCCGACGGTGACGGGCACCCCGCCGCGCGTCGCGACGACGGCATTGCGGATTTCATCGACCGAGCGGACGCGTGCATCGACGCGCACGAGATAGGCCTCGCCTGCCCGGTTATAATAGTTGGCGCCGACCGCGAGATTGGCGCGTTCAAGGGCTTCGCCCAGTTCGCTATAGGAAATGCCGTAGCTGGTGAGGCGGGTCGGATCGGGTTCGACCACGAAGGTCTTAGCATAGCCGCCGATCGAGTCGACGCCGGCGACGCCACCCACCGATTTCAATTGCGGGCTGACGATCCAGTCCTGCACCGTGCGAAGATAGCCCGATTTGGCGATCTCGTCGGTGAGGATATCGCCCTCGGGGGTCAGATAGCTGCCGTCGGGTTGCCAGCCGGGTTGGCCCGCGACCTTCTTGGCGCCCTTCCCGTCGGGATTTTTATAGCCGACGGTATACATGACGACCTCGCCGAGACCCGTTGTCACGGGACCGATCTGTGGCTGAGCCCCGTCGGGAAGATTCTCCCCCGCCTGGAGAAGCCGCTCGCCCACCTGCTGGCGCGCGAAATAGAGGTCGGTTTCATCGGTGAAGATTGCCGTCACCTGGCTGAAGCCGTTGCGGGAGATCGAGCGTGTCGTCTCGAGCCCCGGAATGCCCGCCAGCGAGATTTCGATCGGGTAGGTTACGAGTTTCTCGATTTCGACCGGCGAGAGACGCGGGTCGATCGTGTTGATTTGCACCTGCTTGTTGGTGATGTCGGGAACCGCGTCGATCGGCAGCTTGGTGAGCTGCCATACGCCGAGTCCCGCGATCACGAGGAAGAGAAAGAGTACCGCCCAGCGCGCGCGGACGGATAGCGCCATCAGTTTCGCGATCACGGCTTATTCCTCCTCGCCCGCGCCCTTGCCGAGTTCGGCCTTGAGCAGGAAAGCGTTCTTGGTCGCGACGATCTGGCCCGGCTTCAGCCCGGAGAGGATTTCGACACGGCCCGCGCTGCGCTGGCCGACGGTGACCTGCTGCGCCCTGAAGCCGTCCTTCGTGCGGACGAACACCACGTCGCGGCCTTCGAGCGTCTGGAGGGCTTCGTCTGCGATCACGATACGGGCCGGCCCACCGGTTTCGGCGCCGCGGCTCGGAAGCAGCCGCACGCGGACCGCAAGGCCCGGCTGAAGCGCCCCGGGTACATCGAGCACGGCGGTTGCCGAGCGCGTGTCCCCTGACAGTCCAGGCGTGACGGCGCGCACGCGAGCATCGATCGTCCGTCCATCGGGAAGTTCGATGATCGCACGGTCTCCGGGCGAGAGCCGCTGTGCATCCGCCGGACCGACGGCGGCCTCAATCTGCACCTTGCTGGGATCGGCAACGCGGAACAATTCGGTTTCGGGCTGAACGAAGGCGCCAAGGCTGGCGTTCTCGGCCGTGATCCGTCCCGAGATCGGGCTTGCCACGATGACGCTGCTGCCATCGCGCGTGACCTGCGCGGCGCTCGCTGCGGCACGCGCGCGCTGCGCTTCGGCCGCGGCGGCCGCGGCTTCGGCTTGCGCCTGCTCATAGTCGACGCGCGCCGACACCTTCTGGTCGAACAGGGCCTTCTCGCGGTGGAGATTTTTCTGCGCGAGCGTCGAGCGCGCATCGGCGGCGATCCGTTCGGCCGCAATCTGCGCGGCGTCGCGGCTTTGCACGATCGCGATCGTCTCACCGGCGCTGACTGGATCGCCGAGCCGCTTGAAGAGACGGGTGACCGCGCCGCCCGCGCGGGCGGTAACGATCGCCTCGCCGCTCGGCGCGGCGGTAACGGTCGCTTGCGAGATGATTTCCGAACCGAGTCCGCCGCCGCCGATCGTCTCGACGCCGATCTCGGCGGCCTTGATCGCTTCGGGCGTGATGGCGAGGCTGCTCGGAAGGGCTTCGCTCGCCGCTTCCTTCTCGCCTTCGGCAGCCGGCGCGGCGGCTGGGTCGGCGGTGCAACGTGCAACGCCGAAGCCCGTGACGGCTGCGAGTATCATGGCGCCCGCGACAGTGCCGAGGAGACGCTTGTCCTTGGTGATCATATTCTATCTCCGCTGTTGATGCGGTTCGCGCGCCGACCGGCGGCGCACCCCTGTTGACTTGGAAGGACGATGGCGAAGGCGCCTCCGTCCACTGGAAGGCTCGGCGCACTCATGGCTGATGATCCGCATCGCCGTCGGCGGCTGCCTGGCGCGAGAGGATGGCGCGGGCTTCGGCCCGCTCCTGGCGCGCCGCGATCAGCTCGGCCTGCGTTGATGCATAGGCCTGCTGCGCGTCGATATATTCGACGAGCGAGGACTTGCCGGCGCGGTAGCTGAGTTCGGCGAGCCGGACACCTTCGCGCGCCTGCTCGATGCCGCTGCCCTCAAGCGCCGCGAGGCGGGCCTCTGCGGCTTCGAGTTCGGCCTGCGCATTGGCGATCTCCGCCTGAGCATTGACAACTGCATTCTCGCGCCGCGCAATGGCGGCGGCGACATCGGACTTGGCTGCCGAGATGTTGCCGCGGTTGCGGTCGAAGACGGGGAGCGGCACGGAGACGTTGGCGATCAATGCGCGATCGCCGGTGTCGCGAAGCTGACGCACCCCGAAGCCGACCGACGGATCGAGCCGGCCATCGGCGCGCTGCCCCTGGAGCCGCGCTTCGGCAATCAGCTTCTCGGTTTCTGCCAAGCGAACGTCGAGCGTCGCGAGCGAGTCCACCGTCTCCGGTGCTACCCACATATCGCCTTCCATCAACTCGGCAGGGGGGACCGAGCTTCCGAGGAGCGCCGCGAGCGAACGTCGGGCGGTTCTTTCTTCGGCCTCGGCCGTGCGTAGCTCGGCGGTGGCCTGAACGAGAGCGGCATTGGCGCGGAACGCGCGGAGCGGCGGCTCGTTGCCGGTATCGACCATGGCCTGTGCCACGCGGACGAGTTCACGGGCGCGCGCTTCATTTTCGCGTGCGAGCGCGAGGCTATCGCGCGCAGCGAGGGCGGTCGCGAACTGGTTGCGGACATCGAGCGCAAGATCTGCGCGTGCAATCTCCAACCTGTACTTCGCGGCCAGAAACTCGGCGTCGGCGAGGGTCATGCGCGCCCGGCGCCGGCCCCCGATATCGAGACGCTGGTTTACCGACACGGTCGTTTCGAGACCGTTCAGGCCCGAATAGGGGCCGGTGCCTGCGAAATTCTCGACATCGACATTGAGCGTCGGATTGTAGCGATAGCCCGCCTGACGCTGGCGACCGCGAGCGGCCTCCACTTCGGCTTCGGCGGCAACCACGCGCGGCGAGCGCGCGTCGGCTTCCTCCATCGCCTGCGCGAGGGACAATCGAGCGGGAAGCGGGCCGGTACGCACGGCCTCGCCTGCGGAAGAAGGCGGTCCCACCAGCTCCGTCGCTGCCGACTGGGCAGCGGCGGGCGCGGAATTTGCGCCTGCAACGAGCGCCGCGAGACTCGCGGCGACAACTATGGATTTCATGAAAAGGAGACTCCTGACGTTTCCGGGGAGAGGCGCACGCGAAGGGCGCGCGCAGACCTAGAGCGTCAGGCGATTGGAGGGCGGAACGTCCCGATATAGGCGACGGGCGGCAAGGCGGCCGTCAGGATGCGCGTATGCGCTTCAGGGGCAGGCGTTTCGGTCGCTACCGACAGCGATTCCGCCGGGACGCCCGAATGGTGACCATGGCAGCCATGAGCGGCGGCAGGCACCTGCTGCTTTTCGCCGGGAGAGGATTTTTTCTTGTCGACTTCGGCGCTTTCGATCGTCGGCGCGGAAACGCAGCCGGCTTCGATCGCAGCAACAAAAAGGCTCGCCTCGGCCCGATCCTCGGTCGCATGTGCGAGCGACCCCGCAACCGTTCCGGATGCAAGGAGAAGGGTCAGGAGGAAGAGGATCACCTGTCGCATTGAAACCGGCCCCTAGCATCGAAACGACGCGGTGAAAAGTAGAAGATTTTCAATCAACTTCGGCGGCACTCTTCGAACCCCCGAACCCGCTCCGTAATATCATCTCATTGAGGTAAGGGAGCAATGCATCTGGACCCTCTATATTTGCATAAGCGTCTAAAGAAACAGGATATCCTCCGAACAATCGCGCATTAAGCACAATAATTCTACGATTGTCTTTTGCTCTTATTTCTATCGCTTCGCTATTGGCTCCCGCCTCCTTTGTTCGTGACGACATTCGAGCGATATGCTTCCCGTGAGACGAGAGCGTAAATCGGACGCCGAGCGGCACAGCGTCCTGCCGGAACATCAGGGCTTGACCCTGTATCTACTACAGGGTGCAAAAGCCTGCCCTGCACAAAAAGGGAAAGAGGATGGTGCCGCCGACAAGAAATCCCGTGAGCATGGCCGTCATCGAGCCGCTGCTGCGCAATCAATATCGCCTGTTTTGCGAATCGCGCCGAATCGGAGATGAAGCCGCTGCGTGGCAGGCGCTGGAATGGGAACATATCTTGAGCCAGCCCTATATGGGCGCGCATCTCGCCTCCCACTGGCACATGTTTCGCTATGCGATCGAGCTCGGCGATGCCCGTGAAGCTGCCGGTCAGGCGATGCGGTTCCTGCTCGTCCCGCTCGGTTCGCTGACCGGTCGCCTCCCCGCAGGGAATAATGGCCGCGCGCGGGTGAGCGCCTTCGAGCCGATGCCGATGCCGAGCGCCCTGGAAGCGCTGATCGAAGCGGCCCGGTCGAGGGAGAGCGGCGCTGCGCGAACCGATTGATCCGGTTTTGGACTTCCGGAACAGGTCATTCGCTGTTAGGGGCGCGACCATGTCCGGCGCTCCCCTTCGCCTGTTGCTTGTGTTCATCCTGCTGCTCAGCGGGCTCCACAATGCTGCGCCGGCGATGGCGGGCATGACGCACCATGCGACGGATTCGCATCTGTCGCACCATGTCGAGCCGGGCCATGCGTCGGACAAGGACACGCAAAAAGGTCAGCAGGACGCCGACCTCCACGGCAGTCACCATAATTGCCCGGTCGCATCCGATCAGGCCCTTTCGGGTCATGACGATCTGTCCTGTTTTTCCGGCGGCCTGCACTTTGCGCTGCCCGCGACGCGCCTCGCTTCGCGCGCGCTCGCACCTCCCCTGAACCCTCCCCTCGCCTGAACGACGCCTGCCGCGCGGCCCCTGTCCGGCCTGCGCTCAGTCGAACCGTTCAGGAGTGATCATTCATGCATATCCATATGCGCGCCGCCCTGTTGGCCGGGGCTGCGCTGCTGGCGGGGTCCGTTTGGGCCCAGCCGCTAACGCTCGACCAGGCGGTCGAGCGGGCCATCGCTGCATCGCCCGAGCTTAGAGCGGGCGAAGCGGGGGTCGACGCCGCGCGCGCCGACCAGCTGCAAGCCCGCGTCCGTCCCAATCCGACCGTGTCGGTCGACATGGACAATGGCGTCGGGACGGGCGGCTATGGCCTGTTCCGGCAATCGGAACTCACCGTCACCTATTCGCAGCCGCTCGAACGCGGGGGCAAGCGCGAGGCGCGGATGGCGCTTGCCGAGCGCGGTGTTGTTCTCGCCGAGGCGCAGTGGCGGCTCGTCCGGCTCGACATCGCCCAGGAAGTGCAGCGCGCCTATATTGACGTCCAGATCGCCGAGCAGATGGTCTGGATCGCAGAGGATCGCGTCAAACTGGAAAAGGAGATGCGGACTGAAGCGATCCGGCGCGTGCGCGGCTACAAGGATCCGCTCTTCGTCGAGACGCGCGCCGATGCCCGCATCCTTGAGGCCGAACTGGCCCTGAAGGAAGCCCAGGCGAAGCGGCAGTCCGCACGCGCATTGCTCACCTCCTTCTGGGGCGGCACGCCTGACAGCCTCGTTATCGCCGAGGGGATCGAGAAACCCGATCCGCGCGATCCGCCGCTTGCCGAAGCCGACGCGGCGGTCTTCGACGCCGCCGTCGACCGGGCCCGCGCGCAGGTCGTCGTCGAGCAAAGCCGCGCGTACCAGGACTATACGGTCTCGGGCGGCACCCGCTTCCTTCGCGAGACCAACGATGTCGCCGTTCTCGGCGGCATCTCAATCCCGCTCGGACGGTTCGACCGCAACCAGGGCAATATCGCCCGGGCGCAGGCCGAACGGCGGCAGCTCGAGTTCCAATCCGAAGCGAGCCGGCTCGAGCGGCTGAGGCGCCTCGCGTCGCTGCGCGCCGACGCCGACGCCGCACGCGTCCGGGCCGAGGGCATCATGAACGACGTCTATCCCAAGGCGGTGAAGACGCTCGTCCAGGTGCGCGAAGGCTATGCCCGCGGCGGGTTCCTGTTCGCCGACGTACAGGATGCCGCCGACGTCATCATCCAGATCCAGGGTCGGTGGGCCGAGGCCATGACGCGCTACCGCGATTTGCTCGCGGAGATCGATCGCCTGACCGGCCGCTTCGATGCGGCTCCCCTTGCGGAGAATATTCCATGAAGAAGTTTCCATTTCCCGCCGCAGCTGCGGCGCTGTTCCTTGCCGGACCTCTCGTTGCCTGCGGCGGCGGAGCCGAGGGCGAAGACAAGCATGAAGAAGGCGAAAGCCACGCCGAGGGCGAAGGCGAGGAAGATGCCAAAGGCCCGAACGGTGGCAAATTGCTCAAGAATGGCGATTTCGCGGTCGAGGTCACGATCTTCGAGAATGGCACCGAGCCGCAATTCCGCGTTTTCGCGACGCGGGACGGCAAGCCGGTCGACCCCAAGGATGTCCAGCTCGCCATCACGCTCACGCGGCTTGGCGGCGACGTCGATCACTTCTCCTTCCGCCCGCAGGGCAAATTCCTCGGAGGGCAAGGTGTCGTCACCGAACCGCACAGCTTCGATGTCGAGGTCGTCGCGGTGACGGGCGGCAAGCGGCACGTCTGGAAATATGCGAACCCTGAAGGGCGCACGCGGATCGCGGCCGACGCCGCCAAGGCCGGCGGCATTGAAACCGCGGTCGTCGGACCGGCGACGGTCGGCGAAATGCGCGAACTCTACGGCACCGTCCAACTGTCGCCGACCGCCCGCTCCGAAATTCGCGGCCAGTTCCCCGGCCGCGTCGTCTCGGTGACCAAGGCGGTGGGCGACAGCGTCCGCCGCGGAGAACTTCTCGCGCGCATCGAGTCCAGCGAGAGCCTCCAGGTCTATCCGGTCTATGCGACGGTCGGCGGCGTGATCGCCGAGCGCAACGCCAACCCCGGCGACGTTACCGACGGGCGTGCACTCTATGTGGTCACCGACCCGGCGCAGACCACGGTCGTCTTCAACATCTTCCCCCGCGACCTCGCGATTATCCGTCCGGGTATGCGGGTGACGGTGGAGACGCAGGACGGCGCCGAAATCGCGACCGCGCCGCTCGGGCAGTTCCTGCCCGACGGCAATGTCGAGGCAGGCACCGCGCTCATTCGCGCGACGATCCCCAACCGCTCGGGGACGCTCCGGCCCGGCATGGCCTTGCGCGGCCGCGTGATGGTCAATCCCGTCACCGTGCCACTCGCGGTGCGCACCGAGGCGATCCAGCCCTTCCGCGATTTCAAGGTGGTCTATGCCAATTTCGGGCAGGACTATGAGGTCCGGATGCTGAAGCTCGGCCGTTCGTCGCCCGAATGGACCGAGGTCCTGTCGGGCATCAAGCCCGGCACCGCTTATGTCACCAAGGGCAGTTTCCTCGTTCGCGCCGACATCGAAAAGTCCGGCGCGGGCCACGACCATTGATCGGGGAGCAGGATAACATGCTAGCCAGAACCATAGGCTTTTCGATCCGGCAACGATGGCTCGTCCTCGCGGTCGTCGCGCTCCTCTGCGCGATCGGCGCGTGGAGCGCGACCAAATTGCCCATCGACGCCGTTCCCGACATCACCAACGTCCAGGTCCAGATCAACACCAAGGCGGAAGGCTATTCGCCGCTCGAATCCGAGCAGCGCATCACCTATCCGATCGAGACCGCAATCGCGGGCATTCCGAACCTCAATTACACTAGGTCGATCTCGCGTTATGGCCTCAGCCAGGTCACCGTTGTCTTCGAGGACGGGACCGACATCTATTTCGCGCGCCAGCAGGTCAACGAGCGGCTCCAGGCCGCGCGCGGACAGCTTCCACCCGGGATGGAGCCCGAAATGGGCCCGATCTCGACGGGTCTCGGCGAAATCTTCATGTTCTCGATCGAGGCCGAACCGGGCGCGCGAAAACCCGACGGCACGCCTTATACGGCGGAAGACCTCCGGACGATGTCCGACTGGGTCATCCGGCCGCAGATGCGCACGATTCCGGGGGTCGCCGAGATCAACACGATCGGCGGCTACGCCCGCCAATATCATGTGACCCCGAACCCGGCCTCGCTCGCCTCGCTCAATCTCTCGCTCAACGATGTCGTCACCGCACTCGAGGCCAATAATGCCAACCGCGGGGCCGGTTATGTCGAGCGCAGCGGCGAACAGATTCTGATCCGCGTGCCGGGTCAGGCCAATAATGAGCGCGACCTGTCGCAGATCATCGTCACCACTCGCGGCGGGGTTCCGATCCGGATCGCCGACGTCGCCGATGTCGCGATCGGTTCGGGGCTCCGCACAGGCGCGGCGACGGAAAATGGCAAGGAAGTCGTCCTTGCCACGGTCTCGATGCTGATCGGCGAGAATCCGCGCGTGGTGGCGCAGGCCTCGGCCGAACGTCTCGTCGAAGCCTCGCGTGCGTTGCCGAAGGGCGTCGTTGCCAAGCCGCTCTACGATCGGACGGCGCTCGTCGAGCGGACGATCTCGACGGTGCAGAAGAACCTCGCCGAGGGCGCGCTGCTCGTCATCGTGATCCTGTTCCTCCTGCTCGGCAATTTCCGCGCGGCGCTGATCACGGCGGCGGTGATTCCGGTCGCGATGCTGATGACGCTGACGGGCATGCTCCAGACGCGGACATCGGCGAACCTCATGAGCCTCGGGGCGCTCGACTTCGGCCTCATCGTCGACGGGGCCGTCATCATTGTCGAGAACTGCCTCCGCCGGCTCGGCGAGGCCCAGCACAGGCTCGGGCGCCTGCTCGACCGCGACGAACGCTTCGGTCTGGTCGCTTCGGCTAGTGCAGAGGTGATCAAGCCGAGCATCTTCGGCATCATCATCATCACCGCCGTCTATCTGCCGATCTTCGCGCTCGAGGGCGTCGAGGGCAAAACCTTCCATCCGATGGCGATCACCGTCGTCCTCGCGCTTACCGCCGCTCTGCTGCTGTCGCTCACCCTGGTTCCGGCCGCGGTGGCGCTGTTCGTGACCGGCAAGGTCGAGGAAAAGGAAAATTGGCTGATGCGCGGTCTCGGCAAGGGCTATCGCCCTATGCTCGATCGCGTCCTCAATTGGCCGAAGGCTGCGCTGGCTGGTGCTTTGTCGCTTGTCGCGCTCAGCGGCGTGGCGGCGACCAGTCTCGGGTCCGAGTTCATCCCGGACCTCGACGAAGGCGATATCGCGATGCACGCGATGCGTATTCCCGGGACGAGCCTCACCCAGTCGATCGCGATGCAAGAGGCGCTGGAGAAGAGGATCAGGCAGTTTCCCGAAGTCGAGCGGGTGTTCGCGAAGATCGGCACGCCCGAAGTCGCGACCGATCCGATGCCGCCATCGGTCGCCGACAATTTCATCATGCTCAAAGACCGGAAGGAATGGCCCAATCCGAGAAAGACCCGCGACCAGCTCGTCGCCGAACTCAACAAGGCGGTGAACGAGGTACCGGGGAATAATTATGAGTTCACCCAGCCGGTGAAGATGCGCATGAACGAGCTGATCGCCGGCGTTCGCGCCGATGTGGCGATCAAGCTCTTCGGCGACGACCTCGATCAATTGCTCGAATCGGGGCAGGCGATCGAGGAAGTCGCCGGCGGGATTGCGGGCGCGCAGGACGTGAAGCTCGAACAGGTCACCGGCCTGCCGATGCTCTCGGTCACGCCCGACCGCGACAAGCTTGCGCGCTACGGCGTCAGCATGGAAACGGTGCAGGACGCGGTTTCGACCGCGACCGGCGGCCGCCAGGCGGGCGAGCTTTTCGAGGGTGACCGCCGCTTCGATGTGATCGTCCGGCTTCCCGAAGCCATTCGCACCGATCTCGCGTCGCTCGGCAATCTTCCCGTTGCACTTCCGGCCGGCGGCTTCGTGCCGCTTTCGGAGCTGGCGGAGATATCGCTCGCGGCGGGACCGAACCAGATCAGCCGTGAAAATGGCAAGCGCCGCGCGGTGATCACGGCGAATGTTCGTGGGCGCGATCTGGGTTCGTTCATCGACGAGCTCACGCAAAAGGTCGAAGCCGAGGTCGTGCTGCCCGATGGTTACTACATCGAATATGGCGGGACGTTCGAGCAGCTTCAGTCCGCAACCGAGCGCCTCCAGATCGTCGTGCCGCTGGTACTGCTGCTGATCTTCGGCCTGCTGTTCATGCTGTTCGGCACGGTGCGCGATGCTGCGATCGTCTTCTCAGGCGTGCCGCTGGCGCTGACGGGAGGCGTCGCGGCGCTAGCGCTGCGCGACATTCCGCTCTCGATCTCCGCGGGCGTTGGATTCATCGCGCTCTCGGGGGTCGCGGTGCTGAACGGCGTGGTGATGCTATCCTTCATCAAGGATCTGCGCGAACGCGGAAAAGCGCTTGTCGAGGCGATCCGTGAAGGCGCACTGACCCGCCTCAGGCCGGTGATGATGACCGCGTTGGTGGCATCGCTCGGGTTCGTACCGATGGCGCTCAATGTCGGGGCTGGGTCCGAGGTGCAACGGCCGCTGGCAACTGTCGTCATCGGTGGGATCATCTCGTCGACGATCCTGACTCTGCTCGTGCTGCCGGCGCTGTACCTCCTGGTCCATCGACGGACCGCGAAGGCTGAAGAGGAAGAGTTGGCGCACCCGAGCGGCGTGCCCAGCCCCGCAGGCTGAGCACCTCCCGGTCAGCCGCCATTCCCCCCTGTCGGCGGCAACCGGGAGTGCTGACTGAGGCGGAACCCAAGCGGGTTCCGCCTCCTTTTAGGGATGGTGAGGATTGAGGAGCTTGCAATGAATGAAAAAGCATCCGGGAGCGAACGCGAAAAGCGAACGCTCCAGATCGTTCTCGTCCTGAACGCAGCTATCGCGATCGCCTTCCTCGTAACCGGCGGGCTCGGCGATTCGAGCGCGCTCATCGCCAATGGGCTCGACAATCTGTCCGACGCCGCGGTCTATGCGTTGAGCCTCGTTGCGCTCAGCCACGGCCTGAAATGGAAAACCCGTGCTGCCACGGCATCGGGCATCATGCTGCTGGTCTTCGCAGCCGGCGTCCTGTTCGATGTGGGACGCCGCTATTTCGAAGGTAGCGAACCGATCGGTCCGACGATGATGATCATGTCGGCGGTCGCTGCGGTGGTGAACTATGCTTGCCTGAAGCTCTTGCAGCGTATTCAGGATCCGGACGTCAACCTCAGAGCCGCGACCACCTTCAGCTACAACGACTTCATCTCGAACGGCGGCATCCTGATCGCGGGTGTCCTCGTCTGGTGGCTCGGTACGAACTGGCCGGACCTTCTGGTTGGATTTGCGACTGCGCTGATCGCGATCAAGGGCGGGATCGAAATCCTTCGCGACGCCCGGCAAGAGGCCAAACAGCAGAGAGATTAGAGCATGTGAGGCATGTCGGATCGGCGGAAGAATGTTCGGACCTCTGCGAACAACGTCGCCGATCCTGCCCTAGAGGCACCTGACAGCTCGCTCCCATCATATTACGTCCTTATTACGCGAGGCAAAAATCGAGCCCGCGTAACGACGCATATTACGCCGCCATTCGGCGTAAGTATCTGAAATTGTTAGGAAAACTGGAGCGGGCGAAGGGATTCGAACCCTCGACCCCAACCTTGGCAAGAAGACCGACGGGCTTTTCTCCAGTACGCTCCACATCGCTATACCACGATAGAAGCTCGATATATCTAGCATTCCAGTTTTCCTTAATGCGATCAGGATGCCTGAAATGGACTTGCATCTGCTGACAATTTGGTGACAAAAGGTTCGGCAGAGAATTTTGTCACCAAATGAGGAGTGGGGATGACTCCGGTCAAGCTAAACAAGCGCTGCGTCGATAGCCTGCTTCCGCCCTCCAAGGGGCAAGCGGTTCTCTGGGATACCGAGGTACGCGGCTATGGCGTACGTGTCCTTCCGTCGGGCACAAAGACCTTCATCCTCCAGTATCGCAACCCAGAGGGAATTCAGCGCCGCATCAATATTGGCCGATACGGCGTCCTTACCGTCGATCAGGCGCGCGATCAGGCCAAGCTGTTCCTGGCCTCCGTGATCAAGGGAGAAGATCCGGCTGATGAAACACGTCGTGCGCGCAAAGGCATGACGGTCGCGGAGATGTGCGAATGGTATCTGGCCGAAGCGCGGGCCGGGAACATCTTGGGACGACTGAACCGACCGATAAAGGCATCGTCCCTTGATATGGACGAGAGCCGTATCAAGACGCACATAATCCCACTCCTCGGAAAGCGCGTGGTGGCGCAGCTGAGCGTCGCCGATGTCGAGCAAATGCAGTCCGATGTTAAGAACGGGAAAACCGCTAAAGCTCGGACCGGTGGTCGTGGCGGACAGGCGACCGGGGGAGCTGGTGTAGCCTCGCGATGCCTGGGCACGCTTCAAGCGATCATAGGGCATGCCAAGCACAAGGGGTTGCTGGCGGCCCATCCAACCCAAGGTGCGAAAAAGCTGGCCAGCGCAAAGCGGACCCGACGGCTGAGCGTCGCCGAGATTGAGACGCTGGGTAAGGCAATCGCGTTTGCCGAGCGAAACCACGAAAATCCTGTGGCGCTGGCCGTTCTGAAGACGCTTCTGCTAACCGGTTATCGCCGGGAAGAAGCCCAAGCCATGCAGAGGTCCTGGGTTAACGCTGCGGGAGGCTTCATCAGTTTCCCGGACACCAAAGGCGGTGCGCAAGTCCGTGCCATTGGCCCTGCGGCCCTGAAGATCGTCCTGAGCCAGCCAGAAATGCTCGGCAATCCTTATGTCTTCGCATCAGAAACCGGGGCCGGGCCATATACTGCTGTGAGTTCCTGTCTTGACCGTGTTTGCAAGCTCGCCGGGATTTCGGGCGTCACGCCCCATACCCTTCGGCATACGTTCGGAAGCATCGCAGGCGAACTGGGTTTTTCGGAACTGACAATCCGCGCTATGCTCGGTCACGCTTCGCAAAACGTGACGCAAGACTATATCCATATCGACGAAGCGCTGAAGCTGGCTGTTCAAAGGACATCGGATGAAATTGCGCGTCTACTCGACTTGGGGACAAAACGTCTTGCAATGATGTCCTATCCATAACCAGCGCCTTGTCCCGATCCTTGTTGGGACTGCCACCGGCTAGCTGCATCGAGACTCCCGGCGCCCAGTCCATACAAAGACCGGCGCCGTGTCGATGTCGCCGGTTACTATAAAATCTGCTTCGGGTGTGGCACTCAACACTCATGGTTGACATATCGGGGGCATTGCGTGTCGGGGACAGACTGGAAAAGCTTCGCTGATCAGCTGCAGATTCTGAAGGATCGCGGCTTGACGGTGGGGGATGATACCCGAGCGATCAGTTACCTCGAGAAGATCGGCTATTATTGCCTTAGTGGCTATTGGTATCCGTTTCGCTCGCCAAAAGCACAGCCCGTCGGCCTGGTGTTCCGGGAAGACCATTTCCTTCCTGGCTCAACATTCGAGGACGCTGTTGCGCTCTACGCCTTCGATCGCAAGCTGCGGCTCCTGGCGCTCGATGCGCTGGAACGGATCGAACGAGCCATCCGGGTCGACGTAGCCCACCTGCTGGGCAGGCTCGACTGCTTCGCGCAGTACGACCCCGCCCTACTGCACGGCAATTTTGCTCGCAGGGCAATTCCGAAGGGCTACAACGCGGGAAAGACTGAACACCAGCTCTGGCTCGATCACCAGGACAAGCTGATTCACCGTAGCCGGAAGCAGCATTTCGTTGCCCACAACATGAACAAGCACGGGCGCTTGCCGATCTGGGTGGCGATCGAGATCTGGGATTTCGGCGCCCTTTCGCGGCTCTTTGCCGGCATGAACGTAAAGGACCAGGATGTCATTGCGGCCAGCTACGGTCTGGGGACGGGACGCGAACTGGAGAAATGGTTGCGAAGTCTGAGCTATCTTCGCAACGTCGCAGCGCACCATAGTCGCATGTGGAATGTGAACGTGTTGGAGCTGTCGCCGGTGCCACAGTTCGACCAGAACTGGCAGTCGCTCGCCAATGCGCGCCCCTTCATGTACTTTTGCATCATGCGGTTTCTGCTGGCGCGGATCAGTCCGAATTCCAGCTGGGGTGAGCGGTTCAAGGCTTTGATGGCGGAGTTCCCCGAACCTGCAAACAAGGCCGTGACGGCCGCCGATTTCGGGTTGGTTGCAGGCTGGGAGGGATGGCCGCTTTGGGCCTAGACCATCCCCACAAAAGAAAACCGGCACGTACACATCGCTGTGCAGAGGTGCCGGTCATATTGTGACCATATATATCCATACGAACGCGTTTGTCAATGAGAGACATTCACGGCACTGCCCCAGGCACTAGCTGAATCGGAGCGATTCTCGCCGTGGCGCGCTCAGATCAAGGCCTGCGGCACGGCGCCAGCCTGAGGCCAAGCTTCACCCAATGCGCTCTTGCGACGACCATATATCAGACCCTACAAATCGAGCTCAACCCCTGTGTGCTGCTCGATCTTCTTCTTCACCAAGCCCTTGGCGAGCGCCTTCAGGAGATCGAGACTGAAGCCGCCAGCCTTCTTTGCGCCGGCCTTTGTCTCACGCCAGATGGAGGGATCACGGATGGTGTCGAGGAAGTCATGCCCGGCCCATGTAATCTGGCCAATCTGCCAAGCCGCGCCTGATAGCTTCGCTTTTATGGTAATGAGACCAGCATTGTCGAGCAGGTCCAGGTGATACTCCAATAGTTCTGCCTGCTCGCGCGGCAGCTTGCCTTCGCTGCTCTCGCCCAAAACCTCAGCGATCTCCGGGGTCAAAAGATCAAACGAGCGTCGTCCGTCTTCGATCTGCAAGAGCAGATCCCGGATGAGGTCCATGTTGCGCTTCATGGCCCGGACCATACTGCAAACACAGCGGCAGGACAGCGAACTGTTCGACCGGCAATGACTGATCGCCATAATCGCCCGCACTGTGCGCGGTCAGCTGTGAGCGAGCTGATAGCGGCCATTCTTGCGGGCACCGACAAAGCGCAAAAGACCGCAGCCGCACAGACCCGCAAGATCGCGTCGCGCGGACTTGATGCTCACCTGCCAGTGTGCCGCGATCTCGCGGGCTTTGACCGGATGACCCTTGCCGACTCGGTCGAGCACCCAGCGTTGGCGCTCATTGAGGCCCAAACTTATTGGGTCATTTCCAGGGTCATTTCCAAGGTCATTTATAGGGTCAGAATTCGGTCGATGCTTGCCCAACGGCCGCTCATTGCCGTGTTCATGCGCCCACGATGTTCCCCCGCGCGACCATTCGGATGACTCGGCGAGTCTGGATTGCTGGCTTTCGATAATGCCGAGAACGAACGCTCGAATAACGGGAGACGTCGCAACCAAGCGCAGAAAGAATAGCGTGTCGGGGCCATGTTGCCCGGCCATCCAATGTTTTGCGGACCGCTCACTGGCATGGGTCAGGCGCATCAATTGCTTCACGGCACGATGCGTGTCCCCATGTTCCTTGCGCAGCAAATTGGCGATGGTCTCGGCAAAGGCTTGGCGACTGGCGAGCGCACCCTCCCAAGCTGGCAACTTCCTGCCCTTTTTCGGCAACATCTTCCGGTCCTTTCCCACATATACTGTTGAGAGTGCGGGAATGCCGGAGCGGTCCGTAGTTCGCGCTGCAGCGGTTGGCCGCCCTGGCCACTGCAGTTCGGGTTTCGAAAGGGGCGAGCATTGCCGGGATGGAAGAAAGACGAGGCACCGGGCGATGCAGAACAGAGGCCTACCGTGCGCGCGGCCGAATATGTTCGGATGTCCACGGACCATCAGAAATACTCGACCGAAAATCAGGCAGATGCGATCCGCCACTACGCGGCATCTCGAGGCATAGAGATTGTCAGGACCTATGCTGACGACGGCAAAAGCGGCCTATCGATCGACGGTCGCGCTTCTCTGCAGCGGCTGATTGCCGACGTCGAATCCGGCGCCGCCGATTTCCAGATGATCCTGGTTTATGATGTCAGCCGCTGGGGCCGTTTCCAGGACGCCGATGAGAGCGCCTACTACGAGTACATCTGCCGCCGCTCCGGAATTCAGATCGCCTATTGCGCCGAACAGTTCGAGAATGACGGGTCGCCGATGAGCACCATGTTCAAGGGCTTCAAGCGCGCCATGGCTGGTGAATACAGCCGGGAACTTTCGGTCAAGGTTTTCGCTGGCCAGGGGCGGCTCATCGAAAAGGGGTATCGACAAGGCGGTCCCGCTGGCTTCGGCCTGCGTCGGACATTGATCGACGAGCATGGCAACGTCAAAGCGGTCCTCTGCCGCGGCGAACAAAAGAGTCTCCAGACCGATCGGGTCATTCTGACACCAGGCCCACCCGAAGAGATTGACGTGGTTCGCGAAGTATATCGCAGCTTCGTGCACGAAGGTCGCTCAGAGCGCGAAATCGCCGAAGAGCTTAATGCTCGAGGTGTTCTATCCGACCTCGAACGCCCCTGGACACGTGGCACCGTCCATCAGCTGCTGATCAACGAGAAATACGTCGGCGACAATGTCTGGAATCGGCGGTCGTTCAAACTGAAGAAGAAGCGGGTCCGCAACGCTCCTGACATGTGGATCCGCTCGGAGGGGGCATTCGAGGGGATCGTTGAACGGGACCTGTTCGAGGCAGCTCATTCGATCATCACGGCACGCTCGTTCCGCCTAACGGACGAAGAGATGCTCCAGGCGTTGCGAGGTCTCTACGCCAGCAAAGGTCTTCTGTCCGGCATCATTATCGACGAATGCGAGGGCTTGCCGTCAAGCAGCGCCTACAGCTCGCGGTTCGGCAGCCTGCTTCGCGCATACAGTCTGGTCGGTTTTTCGCCGGAGCGGGACTATCGCTATATCGCCATCAACAAGGTCCTGCGCCGTCTCCATCCGGATATCGTTCGCGAAATCTTGGCGGGCCTCCATGCCCAGGGGAGCGACGCGTGGCAGGACGTCGCCAATGACAGTATCCAGGTGAATGGCGAGTTCAGCCTGGCGATTGTTCTTGTGCGCTGCACACCAACGCCGACCGGGATGCTGCGTTGGAAGATTCGCTTCGACACGAGCCAGCTTGCCGACATCACGGTGGTTGTCCGCATGGACATGCACAATCGCGCGCCGTTCGATTACTACCTGTTCCCCAGGATCGACGTCACGAGCGAACGACTGCGTCTCGCCGAAGACAACGATCTGCACCTCGATGCCTATCGCTTCGACACGCTTGATTTCTTCTATGACATTGCGGCGCCCGTCGCCATTCCGGAGGCTGCGTAATGCCTGTCGTGCGTCCTCAGCAAATCGAGATGATCCCGGTCGCCAAGATCACGGTTCTCAACCCGCGCTCGCGCAACAAGCGTCAGCACCGCGAAATCGTGAACAACATTGAGTCAATCGGGTTGAAGCGCCCTATTACGGTCAGCCGACACCGCGGCCCCGGCGGGCCTCGCTACGATCTCGTATGCGGCGAAGGTAGGCTCGAGGCATTCCTCATGCTTGGCCAGACCGAAATCCCGGCGGTCGTCATCGAGGCGAGCGAGAGCGATTGCCTCGTGATGAGTCTCGTGGAGAACATCGCTCGACGAACCCCGCGCCCGATCGATGTGATGCGCGAGATCGGTGCGCTGCGCGAACGCGGCTACAATGAAACCGAAATCGGTCAAAAAATCGGGGTCAGCAGTTCGTGGGTCAGCATGATCGTTTCACTTCTGGAGCGCGGCGAGGAGCGGCTCGTGGCAGCAGTGGAAACGGGCCTCATCCCGATCAGCCTCGCCATGGAAATCTCGCGGGCCGAGTCCGAGGAAGCGCAGAACCTGCTGCTCGACGCTTATGAGACGGGCAAGCTGCGCGGCAAGAAACTGGCTTCGGTGAGAAGGTTACTCGAGCTGCGAATGCGCGGGCAGAACAAGTCCATGCCGTCAGGCAAGCTGGGCAGACGATCCGCCAATCGGAAACTGACCGCGAGCGACCTTATGCAGGTTTATCAGCGAGAAGCGGAGAAGCAGCGTCTGCTCGTGAAGAAGTCCGATTTCACGCAAACCCGGCTGCTGTTCATTGTCGAGGCCATCAAGGATCTGCTCGGTGACGAGGGGTTTCTGACCTTGCTCCGTGCCGAGGGGCTGGAGACCATGCCACGAGCCCTTGCCATGAGAATTGCGGGCGAAACCGATGACTGACTGGACCGAGACTGAGACATCAGGTCAGGAGCCGGGCTCGGAACACCGCGTCCGGCTCGGCTTTGAACGCGAAACCGTCACTGTCGCACTCGAGCAGCTCGTCCCGCTCAAGATACTTCAGCAAGGCGTGCGGGAGAGCAAGAAATTCACTCAGATCGTCAGTTCGATCAAGGCGATTGGGATCGTCGAGGCTCCTGCTGTTGCTCCCGATCCAAAGCATCCGGGGAAGTATTTCCTGCTCGACGGCCATCTACGGATTGAAGCGCTGCGCCAGCTCGCGATTCCGACAGTCGAGTGCCTCGTCGCAAATGACGACGAAACCTACACTTACAACAAGCGCGTAAATCGCCTGCCTCCAGTGCAGGAGCACCGAATGATCGTGCGCGCGATCGAGCGCGGCGTCACCGAAGCGGTCATCGCTGATGCGCTCGGCCTCGAAGTCCAGTCGATACGCGCGCGCTTCCGTCTCCTCGATGGCATCTGCGCTGAGGCCGCTGACGCGCTGAAGGACACCAATTGCTCAATGAAGGTGTTTGATCTTCTGCGGCGCATGACCGCGTTCCGCCAGATCGAGGCCGCTGATCTGATGATCGGTCAGAACAACTTCTCCGTCATGTTCGCGCGGGCGCTACTGGCGGCGACCCCTGAAGAACAGCTTGTTCCCGTGAGCAAGAAAGCGGGCAAGCCCGATGCGGCGGGGCCAACCAGCCAGCAGATCACGCGCATGGAGCGAGAACTTGCGGCTCTGCAGACGCAGGTCAAATCAGTCGAGGAAAGCTATGGAATCGATAATCTGCACCTGACCTTCGCGCGAGGCTATCTTGGCAAGCTCCTCGCCAATGCGCGCATTGTGCGCTGGCTATCGCTGCACCGGTCGGAATATTTGACCGAGTTCCAGCGCATTGCAGAGATCGAGAGTCTTGGCGGCCTGGCCACGCCCAGCGCCGAATGATGTGATGGGGACCCGGACCCGATAAGCGCGGGGACCATGGGAGACGCCGCACTGAGGGGCGGATCAAGCATGGCGGTGGGAATGGCGGCGAACCCGCAGGAAGCCCACCAGGTCGGCCGTCATAGGGTCCGACCGCCTATTGAAAATGTGACGGGCGCGTCCTGCCGTGCGCGCCCGTCACGAGATGGGAGAACCGGCCCCGCCCGGTTAGGCGGAGCCGGTGCGGCGGGTCAGGCCGGCGGGTTCCAGATGATCACCTTCTTCGAAGGGTCATCGCCCGGCGCGTTGGCAATATTGCCGTAGATCGTGCCGAACTCGGGTGCGGAAAGCGACACCGAAACATATTCGGCGCCGGTGTTCTGTGAGAAGCGCTTCCAGCCTGCGCCCAGCTCGAAGCCGTTTTTGCGGCTGACGATGCGATAGTCGGGCTCGGATTCCTTCGCCTTGCGGTTGTTGGGGATGATCGCGATCGGCGCGGAGACCGTCAGCGTCGCCAGCGTGCCTTCGAAGCTGTCGTCGGCCTTCACGGTCAGGTTAGCGATGGTAGCCATGAAAATTCTCCTTCGATTGTCGGGGACCATCCCCGATGGCGCCCACCAAAGGGTCCGGCTGCTGGCGTCACCGAGCGCACTGTGCGAGGGCGAACCCCGCACGGGGTTGACGGCATGAGGCTGACGAGACCCGCAGACAGGCGACAAGCAAGGGGTGGTTCGCGCACAATCTGGAGAACAACCGATACCACGCTCCAGGCAATGGCCAGTGACTTCGACAGGCAGCACAGGGGAACAACGCACTGGGTTCATCCCCTACGCCCAAGGCGCAATCCCAGCCTTCTCGGTCGGCCACAGGAACGACTGAGGAATCGCCAGACAGAGCCTCAATGGGCGACGTCATGTTCAGATTCTAGCTCAATATTGACTTTTGGGCGATTTATAATCATATTGCCCCGATGAAAGGACGATCCATGAACGTCATCGAAGCCAAGGCGACCGATCGCAAGGATCTGACTGGTCCGGCACTCCGGACCTTTTTCCGCATTGCCGAAGCCTGGGGCCTCAAGGAGCAGGAACAGATGCGTCTGCTCGGGCTCGACAGTCGTTCGACATATCAGTCCTGGAAGCGGGGCGCGATTGCGGCTCTCCCGAAGGATGCGCTCGAGCGGATTTCCTATGTCATGGGGATATACAAGGGGCTCCACATCCTTTTGCCAAAAACCGCCGACGAATGGGTTCGCAAGCCCAACAAGGCGCGGGTATTCGGCGGCGCGTCGGCGCTTGATCGCATGATGTCGGGCAATGTCGCAGACCTCTATGTTGTGCGGCAATATGTCGATGGACAGCGCGGCTGATCGGTGGACATTCCTGTAACTCAGGTGCGGTGGCAGCCGTGCTACCGGATCATCCCGAGCCGTTTCCCCCCGATTGCCTTGTTTGAAGCGGTGGCCGATCCGGCCGATCTGGAAGCCGTTTTCCAGATCGAGGCTATGACGAACGACCGGCTTCGCGAGGAAGCGGGCGACCTCGCACTTGTGCCGCCTGAAGATCGCATAGCAGGGCCGGGCACATCCCCGATCATGGCAGCCTTTACCCATCTGAACCCCGAAGGCGACAGGTTCACTGACGGGAGCTACGGCGTATTCTATGCCGGACTCACACTGGCCACCGCAATTGCGGAGACACGGCATCACAGGGCCAAATTCCTCGCAGCGACGGATGAGCCCGCGCAGGAACTCGACATGCGCGTCTATGCCGTCGACCTCGACGCGCCGTTGCATGATATTCGCGGCGCCCGGGAAGCCCTACCCGCGCTCTACCATCCCGATAGCTATGCCGTATCTCAGGAGACGGCTCGCCGCCTTCGGGACGAAGGGGCAAACGGTATAGTCTATGAGAGCGTCCGCGATGCAGGCGGCGAATGTGCCGCCGTTTTTCGGCCGCGGCTCTTATCCAACTGCCGTCAGGAACGCCATCTCACCTATGTCTGGGACGGCTCTGAGATCAACTCTGTCTATGAGAAGCGCATGTTGGAGGTGTGATACACTCAGCCAAGTGATCATAATGCGTGAGGCACATCAGAGAATTAACTGTAGGTGCTTGCCCACATTCCGCTCAACGCTGTGCTCGAACTGATCGACAGGCTGGTCGTCATCTTTTCGAAATAGTGCCTGTAGCAGAGCCTCTGATAGAGCGAGATCGCCTGGCACCAGTTCGGTTCGTCGCGAAGTGCAAGCCATGCTTCCTCATAAAAATTGGCGGCAACCACCTCACAAAGCAATGCCACTTCCATCGGCGGATGACACCAGCGTGGCACCTTGAGCGGATGATCCTTTTCCCGGTTATCATGATGGTGGCCGCCAAACTGAAGGTGGGTCAAAGGCCCAGACTGCGGAATGCCGTCAGGCTTGTTCGCCAGGTCCAAATGCCAGCGTGACAGAGGCACGCTGGCATCATCATCGACCTCGAGCGCGATATCCAACGCTCTGAAAGGCAGCGTTGTGCCATCGCCCTGCTCTATTTCGATGCCCTTCGCGACAATGCGCGGCTTGACACCTCTGCTCTTTTCATCGGTGGTCCGCTTAAAAAGGATTGGAGCGCCCCGATCGACTTCAACCGACCAAGCCAGAGCATTCTTTTTCAGTTTCAATTCACGCGACAAGCGCGAGAGAACGCTGAACCCCTCTGGCTCGACAATGTCATGGCGTTCCAATGTCGCAGCAATGACACCCATCGCATCGCCCGCCTCTACTGCCGATATCATCATGCTTCAGAACCGCTCGCATGACCTTCACTTCTTTCTCGACCTTTGACCTGCTGTGCCAGATCTTTGTCAGCATCATCAATGGAGAGGGGCGGTTCCACGGCCTCGTATTGGTCCTTCTGGACGCAATCCCAGCAGATGCGGCGACGTGCAAGGTAGCGGGGCTGACTAGGCTCAAAAGCCGCCACTGAATGCCGCAGTTCCGTACCTCTTCCACAAGAAGCGCAGGCGAAGGAAATCAACTCGTTGGATGACTCATTCCAAGGCGACCGCGCCGGCTCAAATTCTTTGCCGGTGCTTTCCGCAAGAATCCGCGCGCGATCGGACGCGGGGAGACCGGTGGCACGGCGCTTAAAGATGCCCTGCGCCCAGCTCTCAAGTCGATGAGCCCACCAGCGCGGCCACGCATCACCAAAAATGCCCTCGTAAGCGATCCCCGCGTCACGCATGATATCCGTAGCGTTCTGCCCGTCGCCTGGATCTATGCCCAGATAGGCACATGCATATTCTGTGGTGAGCAGTGGGCCAGGACGATCAATGAGGGTGAAAAGGATACGGGCAGCGACGTGAGGTGCGGCCGCCTCCGCTAATTTAGTCCGAATTTCTTGAGCATCCACGTATGGCCGATCATCATCAATTCCAGCCATCAGGTCAATGATGTCGTACCTATTGCCAACAGCTCGGAGCTTCTCGTACCCCTTACACAAGCTGATGAGTTCCTGACGGACAGCCGCGCGTTGATTGTTGATGTCTTCCTTGACGTAAACCCTGTCAAAAAGGTCATGCGCTGTCTTATCTGGCCGATAGAGTGCCTTGATCTTGCTCTCTGCAGACACCAGCACGAGCGCAAAATCCTGCTCCGGATGGTCGATTGAAGCATCGCGGAGATGCTGTGCAAGGGCACTACCTTTGTACGTCTGGTCCCCTTGCAGGCCAGCTGGTGCTTCATCAAGGCGATAATCGATTGCCACGATGATAGGACTTTCGCCTACGATCTTACGTGCCAGGACGGCGACCTCCTCGACATCCTGCGGTTTAAACTCAAGATGTTCAGGTGTAGAAAGCGTCTCCGCGTAGACAAGTTCTTGATCGTCTACGAATATCCCTTTGTATGTCACGCCTCCTCCCCCATGGACAAAATCCGAAACTCGAAGCGACAACCATATCCCGGCGAAGCCTCTTCGACTGAGAGTCGGTTTCGAAACTCACGCTGACCGAGCCAATCGGCGGATCATGAGCATGGCGGCGGCGGCGTAGAGGAAGGCTGCGGCGGATTTGAGGGTGGCTTCCACGTCCTTGGCCAGACGCCGGTTTC
>Ga0233425_10000939_pt1 | contig 69812 bp, 60 predicted proteins | sample Watercolumn_Towu_2_FD_181712 | JGI IMG/M metagenome (GOLD analysis project Ga0233425, IMG submission 181712) | Freshwater microbial communities from Lake Towuti, South Sulawesi, Indonesia - Watercolumn_Towuti2014_140_MG | ecosystem: Environmental > Aquatic > Freshwater > Lake | place... | reverse complement strand
CGAAGCGATGGGGAGGGGGACCGCCGCCGTAGGCGGTGGTGGAGGGGCCGCAACGTTGCGCCATTTGCCCCTCCGTCAGCGCTTCGCGCTGCCACCTCCCCATGGCTACGCCACAGGGAGGAATTCCGTGGCAACAACCGGTCGTTTGCTGCCTCTTCTCAATTCACCATCCGCTCATAGCCCTCCCAATAGGGCGCGCGCAGGTCCTTGCGCAGGATTTTGCCGCTGGCGTTGCGCGGCAGCGCCTCGATCACGTCGACGCTGCGCGGCGCTTTGAACGCCGCGATGCGTTCGCGCGCCCAGGCGATGATGTCGGCTTCCTCGACGCTCATGCCGGGCTTGGGCACGACAACCGCCTTCACCGTCTCGCCCCATTTCTGGTCGGGGATGCCGATCACCGCGACCTCCTGCACCGCGGGGTGACCGAAGATCGCGCTCTCGACCTCGGCAGGATAGACATTCTCGCCGCCCGAGATGATCATGTCCTTCATCCGGTCGTGGATGAACAGATAGCCGTCCTCGTCGAGATAGCCGGCGTCGCCGGTGTGGATCCAGCCGTCGGCGGTCATCGTCTTCGCGGTCGCCTCGGGCAGGTTCCAGTAACCGATCATATTGTTCGACGAGCGGGTGACGACCTCGCCGACCTCGCCGGTCGGGACGCTCCGGCCGTCGGGACCGAGGATGCGGATCTCGACGCCGGGCAGCGCCTTGCCCGCCGAGCGCATCCGCGCGTTGCCTTCCGGATCATGGTCCTCGGGCGGCAGCATGCAGATCGTGCCCGTCGTCTCGGTCATCCCGTAAGCCTGGATGAACTGCGCGCCGAACATCTTGATGCACTGGCGCAGCAGCTCGAGCGGGATCGGCGCCGCGCCGTAGAGGATATATTTGAGGCGGCTGTAATCGACGCTGGCGCAGCGCGGGTGCATCAGCAGCATCTGCAGCGCCGCGGGAACCATGAAGAAGCGTGTGACGCCATGATGCTCGACCGCGTCGAACACGCCGTCGGGGTTGAACTCGGCCAGGATGATGCCCGGAAGCCCCGCGGCGAGCGCCATGATGCCGAGCCCGGTGCCGCCGATATGCGCGCACGGCATCGCGACGAGCACCGCCTCGTCATCCTCCCACTTGGTATAGGGCATGTCGGCTTCGTTCGAATGCTTGCGCAGCGCGAAGAGGTTACGGTTCGACAGTACCGCGCCCTTGGGATTGCCGGTGGTGCCCGAGGTGTAGAGCTGAAGCACCGCATCGTCCTGTCCCGAGGGGGCGAACGACGCGCGGGCGGTGTTCGCGATCAAGGTACGCGCCTCGTCGGCGCCGATGATGCGCGGACCATGCTCGAGCTTGCCCGCGAGCTGGTCGGGCACCGCGTCGAAGCCGGGGCCGGTGAAGACGATCTTGGCCTTGGTGTCGTTGACGACATAGGCCCATTCGGTCGGCGACAGGCGCCAGCCGATCGGCGCCATCACGATGCCCGCGCGCGCGGCGCCGTAGAAGAGGGTGAAATAGAGGTCGCTGTTCTTGCCGATCCAGGCGATGCGGTCGCCCTTTTGCAGCCCCGCCGCGAGCAGTGCGGTCGCGACGCGCGCGGTGCGCTCTTCCAGTTCGCCATAGGTGAACAGGCGATCCTCTTCGCGCATCGCCGGCCGGTCGGGCCGATCCGCCGCCCAATGGGTCAGGAATTCGTCGAATGTAAAAAGGTCCGAGACGTCGCGGGCCATCTGTCGCTCTCCATCGAATCGCGTCGTTTTGCGCGGTTACGAAGAGGCTAACGGCTCGCGCGCCGACGTAAAGCCGCGATTGGCCGACCTGCCACGACGGCCGGTCAGTCGCGGCGGAACAGCAGCATCAGATTGTTGGCGGGCATCGCGCGACGTTCGGCGAAAGCGAAGCCGGCTTCGGTGGCGGCCGCCTTGACATCGGCGGTGTCGCGCAGACCCCACTCGGGATTGCGCGCGCGGAGGCTGGCGTCGAAGGCGAGGTTGCTCTCTGCGGTCGCGACATCAGCCTCCACATAGGGTCCGTACAAGACCAGCGGCGCGCCGACAGGAAGCAGCCGCGCAGCGCCCGCGAACAGGCCGGGCGTCGCGGCCCAGGGGCTGATATGGACCATGTTGATGCACAGGAGCGCATCGGCGCTGTCGAGCGGCCAGTCGGGCGAAGCCGCGTCGATCATCAGCGGCGGGGCGAGGTTGGCCAGCCCGGCCTCGGCGCTCCAGGCGGCGATCGACGTCAGGGCGTCGGGATCGGGATCGCTCGGCTGCCAGTCCAGATGCGGAAAGGCGGCGGCGAAATGGACGATATGCTCGCCCGACCCGCTCGCGACCTCCAGCACGGCGCCCGCGGACGGCAGCCAATCGGCCAGCACCGCCACGATGGCGTCCCGGTTGCGCAGCGTCGCGGGCGCGTGGCGCCTGGCTTCGGTCCCGCCCTCACCCGGTGTCCAGGGCAGCGACGTCACGCCTTCGCCTGCGCCCGCGCGCGGCGTTCGCGCACGATCAGCCACAGGAACAGGCCGACCGGACCGACCATCAGGGTCAGGAACAGGAACGGGAATTGCACGATGCGGCTGAAGCCCTTGGCATCGGCATCGCGCGCGATCCACATGCCGGTGAACAGGTCGAAGGCGAGATAATGCACCCACCCCATCGTGGTCCCGCCGGGCGTGTCGAACAATTTCATCACCCCCGCGAGCGACGAGAAATCGCCGCCGCTGCCCTGCCCGCCCGGATCGATCCCGCCCGACAGGAAGCCGGCGATCAGGACGACGTAGAGAAGGCAGAGCAGGAACACCCCGGCATACATGACGAACGACAGGATACGCGGGCTGCGCGGCGCGAAGGCGAGCAGCGCCCAGCCCGCGAACGCCCAATAGTTTGCCAGCAAATAGATGGTGTTCCAGCTCATGATGTCCCCCTTTTCATCGCGCTCTAAAGCAAGCCGCCGAGTCCGAAGAGCAGGATGCCCACGAACAGCGCAACCAGACCGACGGTCACAATCAGCAGAGTGAGGCGCGCGGCAGGCAGACGCCGCGTCGCGACGAACGCCGCGGCGGTGGCGAGCCCGAACGCGATCAGCGGTGCATAGAGGAACGCCCATTCATAGCCGAACTCATGGCGGACGCTCACCATCTCCCACTGCTCGACGACAAGCCCGTAGAGCGTGATCGCGGCGAGCCACACCGCGATGAAAACCACCGCGAACAGCGCGCCGGCGGCGAGGCAGCCTGCAGCGGTGCGTTTCGCCGCGCGGTCGGGCGCCTCGCTCAACTGCCGCCGATCTCGCTCAGCGACGGCGCGCCCGGCGCAGCCGCTGGTTCGCTCCACGCCAGCACCGGGCTGCGCGCGGCCTTCGTCTCGTCGAGCCGCGCGCGCGGGGCGAAGTGCGGCGCCGACTTCAGCGCCGGATCGCCGTTCTTCGCGCGCAGCGCGATGCTGCGCAGCGCGCCGATGAACTGGTCGAGCACCGCCTTCGACTCGGTCTCGGTCGGTTCGACCAGCATCGCGCCGTGGACAACGAGCGGGAAATAGACCGTCATCGGGTGATAGCCCTCGTCGATCAGCCCCTTGGCGACGTCGAGGGTCGAGAAGCCCTCGGCGAGGCCTTTGTCGCTGAACAGCGCCTCGTGCATGCACGGACCCGAGGGGCCGAACGGCGCGTCGAGCACATCGTCGAGATTGCGCAGGATGTAATTGGCGTTGAGCACGGCATCCTCGGCGACCTGCCGGAGCCCGTCGGCGCCGTGGCTGAGGATATAGGCCAGCGCGCGGGTGAACATGCCCATCTGGCCGTGGAAGGCGGTCATGCGGCCGAAGGTCGCGGGATGATCCTCGCCCGCGCTTTCCTCCTCGATCAGGCGGAAACCGCCGTCGGCCTGCTTCGTGACGAAGGGCAGCGGCGCAAAGGGCGCGAGCGCTTCGGACAGCACGACCGGGCCCGACCCGGGGCCGCCGCCGCCGTGCGGGGTCGAGAAGGTCTTGTGCAGGTTGATGTGCATCGCATCGACGCCAAGGTCGCCAGGCCGCACCCGCCCGACGATCGCGTTGAAGTTCGCGCCATCGCAATAGACATAGCCGCCCGCCGCATGGACCGCGTCCGAGATCGCGCGCATGTCGCGCTCGAACAGGCCGCAGGTGTTGGGGTTGGTGACCATCACCCCTGCGACATCGGGGCCGAGGCGCGCCTTCAGCGCCGCCAGATCGACGCGGCCTTCGGCGGTCGCCGGAATATCCTCGACGGTGAAGCCCGCAAAGGCCGCGGTCGCGGGGTTGGTGCCGTGCGCGCTTTCGGGAACGAGCAGCACGCGGCGGTCGTCGCCGCGCGCTTCGAGCGCTGCCTTGATGCAGAGGATGCCGCAAAGCTCGCCATGCGCGCCCGCCTTGGGCGACATGGCGACGCTGTGCATGCCGGTCAGCGTCACCAGCCATTCGGCGAGCTCGTGGATCACGGCATAGGCGCCCTGCACCGTCTCCTGCGGCTGCAGCGGGTGCGCGTCGGCGAAGCCCGGCAAGCGCGCGACCTTTTCGTTGAGGCGCGGGTTGTGCTTCATCGTACAGCTGCCGAGCGGGAAGAGGCCGAGGTCGATCGCATAATTCTGGCGCGACAGGCGCGTGTAGTGGCGCACCGTTTCGGACTCGCTGAGGCCCGGCAGGCCGATCGGCGCCGTACGCGCGAGCGCGCCGAGGTTGCCCGAAGGCGCCGTCTCGTCGAAATCGACGCCGGTGGTCGCGTTCGAGCCGATCTCGAAGATCAGCGGTTCTTCGAGCATCAGCGCGCGGTTGCCGGTGAAAGTCACATTGTCGTCGGCGCCGCCGGCGGTCATTTCGGGGCGCCAGCCGGCGCGGTTGAGCGCGGTCATGCCAGCACCTCCTTCAGCGCCGCGGCAAAGGCGGCAATATCCTCTTCGGTCACGGTCTCGGTCACCGCAACGACGAGCCCGTTCGCCAGCGCGGCATTGGCGGGGTAAAGGCGGCCGAGCGACACGCCGCCGAGCACGCCCTTCTCCGCCAGCTTGTGAACGACCGGTCGCGCTGCCGTCGGCAACAGCAGCGTGAATTCGTTGAAGAAGGCACTGTTCATCACCGACACGCCAGGCACCTTCGCCAGTTCCGCCGCGGCGGCCGTAGCCCGTCCATGGTTGATCGCGGCGAGCTGACGCAGCCCCGCCTCGCCGAGCAGCGTCATGTGAATGCTGAACGCCAGCGCGCAAAGCCCCGAGTTGGTGCAGATATTGCTCGTCGCTTTCTCGCGCCGGATATGCTGCTCGCGCGTCGAGAGCGTCAGCACGAAGCCGCGCTTGCCGTTCGCATCGACCGTCTCGCCGCACAGGCGCCCGGGCATCTGGCGAACATATTTCGCCTTGCAACCGAACAGCCCGAGATAGGGCCCGCCGAACTGCAATCCGACGCCGATCGACTGCCCCTCTCCTACGACGATATCGGCGCCCATCTCGCCCGGCGCCTTGATCGCGCCGAGCGCGACGGGTTCGGTGACGACCGCGACCAGCAGCGCACCCGCCGCCTGGCACGCGGCGGCCAGCGCGGACATATCATCGATGCGGCCAAGGATGTCGGGATATTGGACGACGACACAGCTGGTGTCCTTGTCGATCGCCTGCGTCAGCGCCGCCCAGTCGGTTGCGGCTTCGAGACCGGGATCGCCGTCGACGAGAACATCGCCGGTATATTTCGCCATCGTCCGCGCGACGCTGCGGTAATGGGGGTGAAGGCCGGTCGAAAGCAAAGCCTTGCCGCGCCGGGTGACGCGCCGCGCCATCACGATCGCTTCCCAGCAGGCGGTAGAGCCGTCGTACATCGACGCATTCGCGACGTCGGTGCCGAGCAGGCGCGCGACCTGGCTCTGGAATTCGAACAGCATCTGCAGCGTGCCCTGCGCGATTTCGGGCTGGTACGGCGTGTAGGCGGTCAGGAACTCGCCGCGCTGGATCAGATGGTCGACGCTCGACGGCACATGGTGGCGGTACGCGCCAGCGCCGAGGAAGAAGGGTCCGTCGCCCGCCGCACGATTCTGCCGCGCCAGCGCCGCCATATGGCGCTCGACCGCGAGCTCGCTGGCGTGGTTCGGCAGCCCGGGGATCGGGCCGTCGAGCCGCGCCTCGGCGGGAACGTCGACGAACAGATCGTCGATCGACGACGCACCGACGGCGGCGAGCATCGCCGACCGGTCGCCGCTGGTGAGAGGAAGATAGCGCATGAACTACTCCGGAGAAGAAGCGGGTTTCGTTGAAAAAAGGCGGGCGGTATCGGCAAGCGTCCCCGAAAAGACGGCGGGGCCGGTGTGGGTCGTGCGAATCCAGGGGGCGAGCCATATCCGGAAACCCGCGTCGCGAACGCGGCGGCAAAAGGCATAGTCGTCCGACAGCAACGCCTTCGTTTCGGGATCGATGAGCGGAGAGAAGAAGGAAGGCTCGATTTCCCCGAGCCCGTGCGCCTGCCGTTCGCCGGGATCGGGACGAAAGACGACGTCGGGCAGCGCGCCGCGCATGGCTTCGAGCACCGCGCGGCGGATCAGCATCATCGCGGTGCCAAGCCGCGACAACTCGACAAGCTCGGTGAGCCTGAAGCTCACCCCTTCATTCAGGAAATGCAGCGCGAAATCGCCCGCATAGCGCGCAAGATCGGCAGGATCGTCCTTGGCGAGCCCCGCCTCGACCGCGCGCGCGACATTGCTCCAGTTGATCATCCGGCGCGGACAGGCGCCGCCGATCACGCCGACGTCGGGGTTCGCCCCCATCGCGCGGATCAGCGAAAAGACATCGTCCGGCGAGAAATCAAGGTCCGCATCGACGAACAGCAGGTGCGTGCAATCGCTGGCCAGAAACATGGCGGTGAGCAGGTCACGCGCGCGGCCGATCGCCGGTTGGTAGAGGATGAATTCGAAGCGCACCGCGATGCCCGCCGCCTGCGCACGCAGCGCCAAATCGAGCGCCGCGCGGACATAGCTGCCCTGCGCGCCGTCATAGATCGGCGTCGCCACCATCAGGCGGCAGTCGGCAAGCGCGGCGTCGCTACTCACACATCCTCCACCCTCCCGCGCGGGAGGGACCATGGCGTCACAGATCGGCGATGAAGGCCTTGTACGCGTCGGCGTTCATCAGCCCGTCGAGCTGGCTCTTGTCGCTCAGCGTCATGCGGAAGAACCAGCCTTCACCCTCGGGGTCGCTGTTCACCAGCGCCGGGTCTTCCTCGAGCTGGCCGTTGCCCTCGGTCACGTTACCGTCGACCGGCGCATAGACGTCGCTCGCCGCCTTCACCGATTCGACGACCGCAGCGTCGCCGCCCGCGCTGAGTTCGGCGCCGGTGTCGGGAACCTCGACGAAAACGATGTCGCCAAGCTGGCTCTGCGCGAAGTCGGTGATCCCGACGGTCGCCACGTCGCCGTCGACGTCGATCCATTCATGCTCTTCGGTATAATAACGCGGCATCGGTCAGCCTCCCTGTTTGCGGACATAGCGGTGTGGAACGAAGGGCATCGCGGCGACGGTGCAATGCACGCGTTTGCCGCGAACCTCGGCGGCGATCGCTGTGCCCGGCACGGCGTGGTCGCGCGGCACATAGCCCATGGCGATGGGCGCGCCGACGCTGGGGGCGAAGCCGCCCGACGTCACGACGCCGATTTCGGTGTTGCCGTCGAACAGCTTCGCGCCCTCGCGGACGGGCAGCTTGCCATCGACGAGCAGGCCGACGCGCTTGCGCGGCGCGCCGCCCTCCAGATGGCCGAGTATGCGCGCCGCGCCGGGGAAGCCGCCTTCCTCGCGGCGGCGTTTGCTGATCGCAAAGCCCAGATCGCCTTCGACCGGATCGATCTCTTCATCGAGGTCGTGGCCGTAGAGCGGAAGCCCGGCTTCGAGGCGCAGCGAATCGCGCGCGCCGAGGCCGATCGGCTTCACTTCGTCCATCGCGCACAGCGCGTCGGCGAAGGCCGTCAGCGCTTCGTTCGGGAGCGAGATTTCGAAGCCGTCCTCGCCGGTGTAGCCCGAGCGGCTGATGCCGATCGCATGGCCGTTCCATGCTGCGCGCCTGTGCTGCATGAACACAAGCCCCGCCGCCTCGGGCACCAGCCGCGCGAGCGCATCGACCGCCTTCGGCCCCTGCAAGGCGAGCAGGCCGTGATCGTCCCTGTGGTTGAGGGTGATATCGTCGGGCAGATATTCGCGCAGGTGGCCGATATCCTCCCACTTCACCGCGCCGTTGACGACGATGCCGAGCTGGTCGCCCTCGTTGGTGACCATCAGGTCGTCGAGGATGCCACCCTCTTCGTTCAGCAGCAGCGAATAGCGCATCCGGCCGGGCTTCAGGGCCGAAATATCGCCGGGCACCAGCGCTTCGAGCGCTTGGGCGGCGCCCTCACCGCTCAGCGCGAGCTGCCCCATGTGGCTGACGTCGAACAGACCCGCATTCTCGCGCGTCCACAGATGCTCGGCCATGATGCCTTCATACTGGATCGGCATCCAATAACCGGCGAATTCGACCATGCGGCCCCCCTTCGCACGGTGCCAGGCGTCGAGCGGCAGGGTCTCGGTCCCGACCGCTTCCTCGCCCGCCTGTTCGGTTTCGCTCATATCAGTCTCCCGCGGTTGACATGACGAGGCGCGGCCCGGTGCCGTCCTGTCGCCATGCCCCCTCTGTCACGGGAACCTGAGAGTTTTCCTCCATCGGACGATGGAGTTACCCCTTCGGTGGTTCCGATCGTCACCCGATTGGGCGGCCGGAACGCTTTCCAGAGTGTCCGTTCCAGCCAGCGCGGTCCGTTTGACCTGAGAGTTTCCGGGGCGGTTGCTCCTTCGGTGGCGGGTCAGGTTGCCCTGCCCCGCGCTCTCCCGCGCGGCCGGTCGAATCCCTTCGCGGGGTTCGACAGACAGGTCAGCCTTGGCGCTGGCCCTTTACGGAGTCAATCGGCGAGCGCGCGGATTGCGTCGTTTTCGTGGATTTGCACGCCGGAATCGCTCCGCCCGGCCAGCGCGACGATCGCGCGCGCGACCGTTTCGCCCGGAATCGAGCGGTAGCGGCGCAAGGATCCATGCAGCAGCGCGTTGGTCAGCGGTGCCGCGAGCATCGCGATCCCCTCACCGACCCGCGCCGGTCCCTGCCGCTCGCCGGTGAGCAGTCCGGGGCGCAGAATATCGAGCCGCTCGAAGCCGAGCGCACGCAGCCCATCCTCGGTTTCGCCCTTGGTGCGCAGATAGAAATTGCCTGCCTTCGCCGATGCGCCGACCGAACTGACGACGATCGCCTGCCGCGCGCTGCCCTTTTTCGCGGCGCGCGCCGCCGCGAGGACGAGATCGTGGTCGACGGCGCGGAACGCCGCCCGCGACCCGGCCTGCCGGATCGTCGCGCCGAGGCAGGAGATGAAGATCGCCGGTCGTTCGGCGGCGACAAGCTCGCCCCACTGTTCGGGCGGCGCCACAAGCAGCTTGTGCTGCGGCAGGAGTCCCGCCGTTTCGCGCCGCGCCAGAATCGTCAACCGAAGCGCGTCGGCATTGGCGATCACCGCACCGCCGACCATCCCGGTGGCACCGACGAGCAGCGCGTCAGACATGCGCCAGCGCGTCGGGCACTGCGTCGCGCCCGAAAATCGCGGCGTAACGGTCGATGGCGAAGCGGTCGGTCATGCCCGCAATATAGTCGCCGATATGGCGGATTGTCGCGCATTCTTCGCGGGGGAGGCGCGACGACCAATCGTCGCCCATCAGCGACGGGTCATTCGCATAGGCCTCGAACAGCCGCGCGATCACCTGTTTCGCGCCCGCTGCCGCCGCGAGTTGCGACGGATGGTGATAGAGGTTGGCGTACATGAAACGCTTGAGGCCGCGCTCCTGCCGCGCCAGATCGGGCGAGAAACCGCCCAGTATGCGGCCCGCCGCGCGCACCTCGTCGACATTATCCACCCCTGCCGATGCGACATTGGCTTCGGTCGCGGCGATCACGTCGTTGACCATGACGCCGATCTGGTCGCGCACCAGCTCGCGGAGCAGCCGGTCGCGCGGCGCACCGGGAAAACGCCCCTCGACCGCCCGGAAATTGGCGGCGACGAACGGCTGGTCCATCAGCTGGTCGAGGTCGAGCAGCCCGGCGCGCAGCCCGTCGTCGATATCGTGATTGTCATAGGCAATATCGTCGGCGACCGCCGCGATCTGTGCCTCGAGGCTGGCGTGGCTCGCAAGGTCGAGCGGAAACGCGCCGTCGATGTCGGCGAGCGCCCAGCCCGGATGGCGGACCGGGCCGTTGTGCTTCGCAAGCCCCTCCAGCGTTTCCCACGTCAGGTTGATCCCGTCGAACGAGGGATAGGGGCATTCGAGCCGCGCGAGCGTGCGCAGCGTGTGACCATTATGGTCGAAGCCGCCATGATCGCGCATCGCCGCCTTCAGCGCATCCTCTCCGGCATGGCCGAAGGGCGGATGCCCGATGTCGTGGGCGAGGCACAGCGCCTCGGTCAGATCCTCGTTGAGGCCGAGCGCGCGCGCAATGCCGCGCCCGATCTGCGCGACCTCGATACTGTGGGTCAGGCGGACGCGGTAATGGTCGCCGTCGGGCGCGACGAAGACCTGCGTCTTGTGTCGCAAACGGCGAAAGGCGATCGAGTGGATGATGCGGTCGCGGTCGCGCTGGAACATATCGCGCGGCCCGCGCACCACGCGGCCCGGTTCGTCATGCCATCGCCCGCGGCTGCGCGCCGGGTCGCTGGCGCAGGCGGCAACGCTCATTTGATCGGATCGACGTCTTGGCCGGCTTCGCTGTTGAAGAGGAAGCCGTCGCCGCCCGCCTTCTTGTAGCTCGCCAGCCAGTCCTGCGCGGCCTTCTTGTCCTTGAACGGGCCGACGAGCAGGCGGCGCGTCTTGCCCCATTCGGTCGTCGCGCCCGCCTTGCCCTTGAACAGATCGGGGCTCTTCTTCGCGAATTTGCCGAAGTCGGTCGCCAGCGCCTTCGGATTGGCGCCGGTCGCGATCTGGACCCATAGACGAGCGGGATTGGCCTTCTTTTCCGCGGCCTCGGCCTTGGCTTTCGCATCGGCTTCCGCCTTGGCCTTCGCCGCTGCCTCGTCCTTCTCGCGCTTCGCGGCCTCGGCGGCATCGGCGCGCCGTTTCTCTTCGCGCAGCTTGGCGAGCGTGTCGGCGCCGATCGCATTGTCGGCCTGCGCAAGCTCCTCGGTCGGAATCTCGATCGAACTGGCGATCGCCGCCAGCGAAGCCAGCGGCGCCGGATCGACGCTCGCCGCGGGCGATGGAGGCGGCGGGGCGGTGGCCGTTTCGACGGCGGCAGCGGGCTTGCCGAGATCGTTGATCGAGAAACCGGGGCCAACCGGACTCTTCGCCGGGTCGTTCGTGGTTGCGGGCGGAACCGTCGATGCCGGCGCCGGGGCGATGGCGGCCGCGGCCGGGCGCGGCGGCGAAGGGGTCGCTGCAGGCTGCGTTTCGGCCGGTGCCGGCGCGGGCGCCGGCTTCGGCGTCGGCGAGAATCCCGGGGTATTGGGCTCGGCGCTCGCGAGAGCCGGCTGACGCGCCGCCGTCGAGGTCGGCGCCGGCCTGGGCGTGGGCGAAAAGCCCGGCGGATCGGGCTCGGCGCGGACGGGGACCGGCGACGCGGCCGCGGGTTTCGGCGTCGGCGAAAAACCGGGAGGAAGCGGCTCGGCGCTCGCGAGAACCGGCTGGCGCGTCGCCGTCGGCGCCGCTTTCGGGGTCGGCTTTGGTGTCGCGGCGGGCGGCTTTCCGCGCTTTCCCGTTGCCGCTGGCGCCGGGGTCGGCGGCGGGGTCGCGGCCGCGACCTGCACCGGTTTGCGCGGCGGGCCGAGCTGGCCGCTCGGGAACCGGCCGAAATGGGCGGCCGCCGCTTGCTGCGCGGGGTTGAGCCGGTCGAGCTGGACCAGATAGGGGATGATATTCTGCGCGAGCGCGGCGGGCATTGTTGCGTTGACGATCTCGGTCGCTTCGTCGTTGCGGCCGTTGATCGCAAGGATCATCGCGCGCAGGCGCCACGCCGCGCGATCCTGCGCCTTGAGCTGCGGCGTCAGGAACTGGATGGCGCGATCGGGTTCGCCGCTGATTGCCAGCGACAGCGCATAGCGGCGGACGGTTTCTTCGTTCGGCGCGATCGACAAAGCGAGCTGGTAATCGCGCTGCGCCGCATCCTGCTGCCCGAGCAGGTCACGCGCGAGCCCGCGATCGGCAAGGAACAGCCGTTCGGGTGCGCCGAGAAGCTGGGCTTCCCCGAAATAGTCGAGCGCGCGCGTCGGCGTTTCCATATGGACCATCGCCGAACCAAGCGCCGCCTTGATCGCGCCGTCGCGCGGGCTGGCCTGTTCGGCGCGGGTCAGAAAGGTGATCGCCGCGCGATAATCCTCAAGCTCGATCGAGGCGCGACCCGCGTCGAGGAGCGCCGCCGTGTCGTTGGCGTTGGTCGCGAGGCGGCTGACCGCCGAGGACAGCATCGTCCGCGCCGCGGTGCGCTTTTCCAGCGCGGCGCGCGTCGCCGCGTCGGGCGTCGCCGCCTGCATCGCCGCGATCGGCGCCGCGATTCCGGTGCCAAGCAAAAGAGCCCCGACCATGGCAGCGAAGCGCCGCGTCCGCCGGGGCCCGGTCTTCCGTGTCTTGTGCCGCAGGGGCAAGTCAGATCATCCCGCTTGTCGGCCTGCCTTGCCCTGACGGGCGGCCGATCGCTGCCCTGTTACTGGTTGTTCTGGCGGCCGAGGAAACGCGGCAGGTCGACCGCGTCGTCCTTGTCCTCGTCCCGTTCGGCCGCGCCGCCGCCGCGCGAGAGGCGCGACATGCGTTCGAACAGCGTACCGCCGCCAAGCGAGCGCGTCGGCGCCTCTTCGGCAGGAACCGTCGATTCCGGGCCGGCGTCGCCAGCCGGAGCCTCGGGTTCGCTCAGCACCAGTTCGTCGGCGGTATCGTCATAGGTCGCCGCGACCTGCGACAATTCCATCGGCTCCTCCTCTGCCACCTCGGCAGCACGAACCTCGGGCGCTTCGCCGAGCGAGAAGCCGGGCGCAGGATCGCTGGCGAATTCCCCGGGGGCCGTCTCGACCGGCGTTTCTTCGGCCTCGGGTTCGACGAGCACTTCCTCGGCGACCGGCGCAGGCGCCGCGGCACGCGCGGGCTGGAACGAGAAACCGCGCGTCATCGCCGCCGCGGGGGCCGCGACGTCGCCGGTGCCGTCGATGCCGGTCGCGACGACCGACACGCGAATCTTGCCCTCGAGCCCCTCGTTGAAGGCGCTGCCCCAGATGATGTTCGCATCGGGGTCGACCAGCTCGCGGATGTGGTTCGCCGCCTCGTCGACCTCCATCAGGCGCATGTCCTCGCCGCCGGTGATCGAGATGATGACGCCCTTGGCGCCCGCCATCGACACGCCGTCGAGCAGCGGGTTGGCAATCGCCTTTTGTGCCGCCTCGAGCGCGCGGCCGTCGCCTTCGGCCTCGCCGGTGCCCATCATCGCCTTGCCCATTTCGCGCATCACGCTGCGCACGTCGGCGAAGTCGAGGTTGATCAGGCCGGGCATGACCATCAGGTCGGTGATGCCGCGCACGCCCTGCTGAAGCACCTCGTCGGCCATCGTGAACGCTTCCTTGAAGGTCGTGTTCGGGTTGGCGACGAGGAAGAGATTCTGGTTCGGAATGACGATCAGCGTGTCGACATGATCCTGGAGCTCGGCGATGCCGGCCTCGGCCGAGCGCATCCGGCGATTACCCTCGAAGGTGAAGGGCTTGGTCACGACACCGACGGTCAGGATGCCGCGGTCGCGCGCCGCCTTGGCGATCACCGGCGCCGCACCGGTGCCGGTGCCGCCGCCCATGCCCGCCGCGATGAAGCACATATGCGCGCCGTTCAGCGCCTCTTCGACCTGGGCGATGCTTTCCTCGGCGGCCGCGCGGCCGACCTCGGGACGCGACCCCGCGCCCAGACCCTGGGTGATCTGCGTCCCCAGCTGGATGCGGCGTTCGGCCGGCGATGCGTTCAGCGCCTGCGCGTCGGTGTTGGCGACGACGAAATCGACGCCCTCGACGCGCGAGGCGATCATGTTGGCGATGGCATTGCCCCCGGCGCCGCCGACCCCGATGACCGCGATGCGCGGCTTCAGTTCATCGACCTGCGGCGGGCCAATATTGATGCTCATCCACTAATCTCCCTGCAGCGGCGGACCTGCGCCGCTTCCCTCACCTTGCGACCCATCCGGACGTCAGTCCCACCGTCCGGCATTCTGGTATTGCATTGCACTATTGTGACCTCGGAATCACCCAAAAAATTAACCTTTTCGCCTACTGGACATCAAAAACTGCTCTTGAGAGCGGCCATCAACCGGTTGATGATCCCGGTGCTCTTCGGCCGGTACACATCCTGCGCCATCATCGGCAGGTCGCGAAGGTCCACCGGGTCCGACGCCGCGTAGAGAACCAGTCCCGCGAGCGTCGCGAAAGCGGGCCCCGAGTGCGCGTCGGGCAGGCCGTGCAGACCGCGCGGTCGGCCGATGCGCGCGGCGCGGCCGAGCGCGCTCTGGGTATAGTCGGCGATCCCTTTCAGGTCGGCGCCGCCGCCGACGAGCACGACCTGGCGGCCGACCGGGCCGACGAAATGCAGGTCTTTCAGCGTCCTGCCGACGTCGCCCATCATCGCATCGAGGCGCTGGCGGATGACCGCAACGAGCTGCGCCCGCGTGATGCGCGGCGAGTCCGACCCGGCGGGAGCCGAAGGGTCGAGTTCGATGATCTCGTTATTGTCGCGCGGACTGGCCGAAGCCGAGCCATAGAAGCTCTGGAGCCGCTGCGCCTGGCTGCGCCGGATACCGAAGGCCGAGGCGATATCGTCGGTGATGTCGCTGGCGCCGAAGGGCAGCGACGCCATTTCGACCAGCATCCCCCCCGCGTAGAGCGAGACGGTGGTCACCGCCGCGCCAAGCTCGACGAGCGCGACGCCGAGGTCGCGTTCCTCGTCCGACAGGCAGGCGAGCCCTGCGGCGATCGGTGACGCCACGACCGCGTTGACGTCGAGATGCGCCTGCCGCACCGCAGCCTCGAGGTTCCGCACCGGCGCGCCATCGGCCATGATGATGTGGATGTCGACGCCGAGCCGGTCGGCGTGAAGGCCGATCGGATTCTTGACCCCGGTGAGGCCATCGAGCGTGTAGAGCGCGGGCTGCGCGTGCAGGATCATCCGTCCCTCGGGATCGATGCCCGCGCGTCCCGCGGCGAGCAGGTCGTCGATATCCTCCTGCTCGATGCGGTGGCCGCCCAGCTCGCTCTCGATCGGCGCGACATCGCTCAGCAGGCTGCCCGCCGAGAAGCTGACCCAGACGTCGTCGATGTTTAGCCCTGCAATGCGTTCGGCCTGCTCGATCGCCTCGCGCACGATATGCTCGGTCTGTTCCATGTCGGCGACATAGCCGCGCTGGACGCCCCGGCTCTCGCGTTGGCCGGTGCCGAGGACATGGAGCGCACCATCCGCCGTCTGCCCCGCGATCAGCGCGCAGACCTTCCACGACCCGACGTCGAGCGCGGTGATGATCTTTTCGATGCGCGGCGGCGCCATGGCTTATCCTTTCTCCGCCGAGCTGGCCGCGGCAACAGCGTCGACTGCGTCGTTCGCGTCCTCGAGCTTCGTCGGCGCCACCTGCCCTTCGTGCGGCAGGCGTAGCACGAAACGAGACGGGTCGCGCATGTCGAAGCGCAATATGCCGCGCCCGAGCAACCGGTTGGCGCCGTCCATATGGGCGAACCGGGCAAGCGCGGCCTTCGCCTCGCTCTCGCCCTCGGGAAGCGACAGCGTCTCACCGCTGCGGAAGCGCAGATCCCAGCGGCGGTTGCCGACCCAGGTCGCCCCCGCGAGCAGTTCCTTGAGGCTGCTTGCCTCGGCGAGCAGGCGTTCGAGGTCCTGTGCGCGCTGGTTCGCGCGCGGCCCGATGACGAGCGGCAGGTCGGGCATCGTCGCGACGCTGACGGGTTCGAGCACGACGCCCTTTTCGTCGATCAGCGACAGGCGATTATTATGCTGCCAGATCGCGGCAGGCGAGCGTTCGACGATGTCGACGACGAGCGTGTCAGGCAGACGGCGCGAGACACGCGCGTCCTTGATCCAGCCATATTGCATCAGGTCGTGACGCACATCCTCCAGATCGACCGCCGCCATCGAGCGGTCTTTCTGCGCGAGCGCGATATCATAGACCTTGAGCCGGTCGATGCGGTCGGCGCCGACAACCTCGACCTTCTTGACCATGAAACCCGCCCGGCCGACCGCCTGCGCATATTCCTCGTGAATTTTCGCGGTGACGCCGGTCGCATGGGCAACGAGCGCGACCATCGCGGCGAGACCGAGGCCGATCGTCCAGTTGGCGACACGCTGAAGCTGCTGCGGCGATACGGGCAGCGCATTGATCACCGCATTGAGGCGAGACGTCCGGACCGAGCGCCGCTTCTTCGTCGTGCGCGCGGGGCGCCGCGGCGGTGCCTTGCCGCGCTTGATCTTCGTACTGCTCATGACTTCATTCTCATGACAGGGCTTCCCCCACGATGCGTTCGACGAGTTCGGCGTAGTCCATGCCGATGGCGCGCGCCTGCTCGGGCACGAGGCTGAGTGGCGTCATGCCGGGCTGGGTGTTGACCTCGAGCAGGAAGATGCCCGCGAGGCCATGTTCGTCGTCCCACCGGAAATCGGAGCGCGACGCCCCCTTGCAACCGAGCAGGCGGTGCGCCTGCACCGCGAGATCCTTCATCCGCTGCGCGATGTCGCCCGGCACCTCGGCGGGACAGACATGCTCGGTCAGCCCCTCGGTATATTTGGCGTCATAGTCGTAGAAACCCGACTTCACACGCAGTTCGGTGACGCCGAGCGCCCGGTCGCCGAGCACCGCGACAGTCAGTTCGCGTCCCTTGATGAAGGGCTCGGCGAGCAGCCGGTCGAACTCCTGCCAGGGACCGACCGCATCGCGCGCAATGGGATTGCCATAATTGCTGTCGTCCTTGACGATCGCGACGCCGACCGACGAGCCTTCGTTGACGGGTTTCAGCACGTAAGGGCGCGGCAGGGGGTCGACTGAAAACAGGTTTTCGCTGTCGACCATCGTCCCCGTCGGCATGGGAATACCATGCGGCACCAGCGCCTGCTTCGTCAATTCCTTGTCGATCGCGATCACCGAGGTGACGAGGCCGCTGTGGGTATATTTGAGGCCCATCAGGTCGAGCATCCCCTGCACGGTGCCGTCCTCGCCGGGGACGCCGTGGAGCGCGTTGAACACGACGTCGGGCTTCGTCTCGGCCAGCCGCAGCGCGACGTCGCGGCCCATGTCGATGCGCGTCACCTTGTGCCCGCGCGATTCCAGCGCGTCGGCGACCCCATTGCCGCTCATCAGCGACACTTCGCGTTCGGCGGACCAGCCGCCCATCAGGACGGCGACATGCCACGGACCCCGGCTCATACGGGCTTACCCACGCGTTGAATCTCCCATTGCAATTCGATGCCGCTCTTGTCCTTGACACGGCTGCGGACTTCCTCGCCGAGCGCCTCGATATCGGCGCTCGTCGCCTCACCGGTGTTGATGAGGAAATTGGTATGCTTTTCGCTAACTTGCGCGCCGCCGACGGTGAGGCCGCGACACCCGGCCGCGTCGACAAGCTGCCAAGCCTTGTGCCCCTCGGGGTTCTTGAAGGTCGAGCCGCCGGTCTTCGAGCGCAGCGGCTGCGACGCCTCGCGGCTGGCCGAGATGCGGTCCATCTCGGCCTGGATGGCTTGCGTCTCGCCGGGACGGCCGCGGAAGGTCGCGCCGATGACGACGGCGCCGTCGGGCAGCTCGCTGTGGCGGTAGGTGTAGCCGAGGTCGGCAAGCGCAAGCGTGCGGCGCTCGCCCGAACGGAGCACGACGTCGCACTCGGTCAGGATATCCTTGACCTCGCCGCCATAGGCACCGCCGTTCATCCGAACGAAACCGCCGACGGTGCCGGGGATCGAGCGCAGGAATTCCATCCCCGCGATCCCGGCATCGCGCGCGGTCGAGGAAACGAGAATGCCCGACGCGCCGCCGCCGCAGCGCAAGGTCGTGGCGTCGATCGCCTCGACCTTGGCAAAGGCCTTGCCGAGCCGGACGACGACGCCCGGAAAACCGCCATCGCGGACGATGAGATTCGAACCGAGGCCGAGCGCCATCACCGGGATGGCCGGATCGAGGTCGCCGAGGAAACCGGCAAGGTCGTCGGCGTCCTTGGGTTCGAACAGCCAGTCGGCGGGGCCGCCCGACTTGAACCAGACGAGCGGGGCGAGCGGGGCCTTCGGCGTCAGCTTGCCGCGGACGGCGGGGAGGCTGGCGGTCGCATTCATATTGCGCGACCTTTCTTTTCTTCGTCACCCTGAACTTGTTTCAGGGTCCATGGCCGGACCTCGAAACAAACGCTGCGGTGACCGAGAAGACCGGCCATGGATGCTGAAACAAGTTCAGCATGACGATTGATGGAGAGGGTCATTTCTGTCCCTCTACCGCGCTCGCCAAACCCGCGGCGATCTTGGTGATGTCGCCCGCGCCGAGACAGATGATCATGTCGCCGCCACGCAGGCTGCCCGCCTTGATTCCCCCCGCGACGTTCGCTGCGAGTGCGGTCGCGTCGGCAACGGTCGAGGCATGGCGATGGCCGCGATCGCGCAGACCTGCGACCAATGCATCGGACGAGACCCCCTCGATCGGGCTTTCGCCCGCCGCATAGACGGGGAGCGCGAGCACCATGTCGGCGTCGTTAAACGCCTGCTGGAAATCGTCCATATGATCGCGCAGCCGCGTGAAACGGTGCGGCTGGACGACCGCGACGACGCGCCCGGCCCCGGCTCCCTCGCGCGCGGCCGAGAGCACGGCGCGGATCTCGACCGGGTGGTGGGCGTAATCGTCGATCACCGTTACGACGCCGCCTTCGGCCGCGATCTCGCCGACCTTGGTGAAGCGGCGCTTGACCCCGGCGAAGCCGTTGAAGCCCGAGGCGATTTTGTCGTCGCTGACGCCCATATGCAGCGCGACCGCAACAGCGGCGAGCGCATTCTGGACATTGTGGCGGCCCGACATCGGCAGGTGGATGCCCTCGATCGTCCGGCTGTTCCCGTCGCGGTCGCGCACCACGACGTCGAAGCGGTTGCCGTCGGGGCCGGGCGTCACATTGGTGCCGCGCACGTCGGCCTGTGCCGAAAAGCCATAGGTCACGATGCGTCGGTCGCGGATGCGCGGGATGATCGCCTGCACCTCGGGATGGTCGAGACAGAGCATCGCCGCGCCGTAAAAGGGCACATTCTCGATAAACTCGACGAAGGCGTCCTTGATCGCGTCGAAGCTGCCATAATGGTCGAGATGTTCGGGATCGATATTGGTGACGACCGCGATCGTGCCGTCGAGGCGCAGGAAGCTGCCGTCGCTCTCGTCGGCCTCGACCACCATCCAGTCGCTGGCGCCGAGGCGCGCGTTCGAGCCGTAATTGTTGATGATGCCGCCGTTGATCACCGTCGGGTCGATCCCGCCAGCGTCGAGCAGCGCCGCGACGAGGCTGGTCGTCGTCGTCTTGCCGTGCGTGCCGGCGATCGCGACGGTCGACTTCAGACGCATCAGCTCGGCGAGCATTTCCGCGCGGCGGACGATGGGGATGCGGTGCGCGAGCGCCGCCTCGACCTCGGGGTTGCCGCGCTTGACCGCGGTGGAGGTGACGACCACCGCGACGCCGTCGACGTTCGACGCATCGTGGCCGATCGCGACCTTGATCCCGCGTTTGCGCAGGCCCTCGACGACATAAGAGTCGGCGATGTCGCTGCCCTGCACCTGATAACCGAGATTGTGCATCACCTCGGCGATCCCCGACATGCCGATGCCGCCGATGCCGATGAAGTGAATGACGCCGATATCGGTCGCGACGCCGCGCATCAGCGTTCTCCCGCCCGCGTCGCGGCGACGCCGGACGCAACCGCAGCGCCGCGCGAAGGCGATCCGACGCGGATCACGTCCATCATCGGCGGTGCGGCGAGCGACTCGACAAGATTCGCAAGGTCGCGCGTCGCATTCGGCAGGCCGCAGCTCGCGGCGCGTTCGGCCGCCTCTTCGAGCGCGCCGGGTTCGAGCGCCATGCGCTGGATATGCTTCGCGACCTCGGCGGCGGTAAAATCGGGCTGCTGGAACGAAATCGCGCCGCCTGCCTCGACCAGATCGACGACATTATAGGTCTGGTGATTGTCCATCGCGTGCGGATAGGGAACGAAGATCGCGGGGCGCCCGGCGCAGGCGAGCTCGGCGACGGTCGATGCGCCCGCGCGGGCGATCACCAGATGCGCCCAGCGCAGCCGCTCAGGAAAATCCCTGATGTAGGGTGCGCATTCGGCAGCGACGCCGAGTTCGGCATATTTGGCGCGCACGGTTTCGATATCGTCCTCGCGGCATTGCTGGACGACCTGCAGCCGGTCGAGCAGCGCGCGCGGCAGCATCGCGATTGCCGCGGGGACAACATCGCTCAGCACGGTCGCCCCCAGGCTGCCGCCGACGACGAGCAGGCGGACGATGCCGTCCTCGGGCAGCGGCGGGAAGCCGTCGTCGCGGATCGCGATGATTTCGTCGCGCACCGGATTGCCGGTGATATGCTTCTTGAGCTCATGCCCCGCCGGAAAGCGCTGGATATGGCGATAGGCAACCGCGACCGCATCGACGCGCGGCGCCATCAACCGGTTGACGCGGCCGAGCACCGCATTCTGTTCGTGGATGACGCGCGGGCGGCTGGTCGCGCCCGCCGCGAGCAGGCTGGGAAGCGATGGGTAGCCGCCGAAGCCGACGACGACCGCCGGGTCGAATTCGCCGATCAGGTCGATGGCCATGCGGCGCCCCTTGCGGATCGCGAGCGCCGCCTTGACCCAGCCGACGGGGCCGCCCGACACGCGGCCGGCGGGAAGGACATGCGTTTCGAGCTCGGCAGGGGCGCCCGGAATCTTGAGGCCGCGATCGTCGCTGACCAGCGCCACGCGATGCCCGCGCGCGATCAGCTCGCCCGCGAGGGCATAGGCGGGCAGCATATGCCCCCCGGTTCCCCCGGCGGCGAGGAGGAAGTGGCGGGTCGCTGTCATTTGTTGTTCCAGTTGCGGGTGAGGGACACCCGCGCCGCATAGGGGTTCCGGCGGGTCAGCGACAAGAGCAAACCCATGCCGATCGACAAAGCGATGAACGACGAGCCGCCATAGCTGATGAAGGGGAGGGTCATGCCCTTCGACGGGAACAGCTGGGTGTTCACCGCCATATTGATCGTGGCCTGTCCGCCGAACTGCGCAATCAGCCCCGCGACCGCGAGGATCAGGAAGCTGTCCTCCTCGTCGAGCAGGCGGACCAGCACGCGGACGATGATCGCGAGAAACAGCACCGCGATCGCGATGCAGGCGATGATCCCGAACTCCTCGCCGATCACCGAGAAGATATAGTCGGTGTGCGCTTCGGGCAGCTTGAACTTGGCGAGCCCCGCACCGGGTCCGGAGCCGATCAGCCCGCCGGCGGTGATCGTCGCGTGCGCCTTGTCCTCCTGGAAACTGTCGCCCTCGCCGAACAGCCAGCTGTTGATGCGCTGGTGCGCGACCGAATAGGTGAAATAGGCGACGACGATCCCGGCAAGACCGCTCGCGGCGAGGACGCCGATGATCCGCATCGAAAGCCCCGCGACCATCACGAGCACCAGCCAGGTGCCGATGAAGATGATCGTCTGGCCAAGGTCGGGCTGGCCCATCAGCAACACCCCGATGACGCCCGTGAGCAGGAAGGACAAGGGCACGACGGGAAGGCTCTGGTCGTGGAGGCGCAGCGACAGGATCCACGCAAGCGTCACCGCGAAGAAGGGCTTCAGAAACTCGGAAGGCTGAAGGCGGAAGATGCCGCTGCCAAGCCAGCGCTGCGCGCCGTTCACCGTCGTGCCGATCAACGGCACGAGGAACAGCAGCGCCATGAAAACGATCGTGCCATAGATGGCGAAGCGCCGTGCCTGCGCCTTGGGCAGCATCGACACCGCGAGCATCACCGGGACGCCGACGACGACCCACATGAGCTGGCGATAGAAATAATAGAGCGGGTCGAGGCTGGCGGTCGCGGTCGACAGTTTCTGCGCCGCCACGGGCGACGCCGCGGCCACCGCGACGAGCCCGGTCGCGATCAGCATCGAGACGAGCAGCAGCAAGACGCGGTCGATTTCCCAGAACCACAGGCCAAGCGGGGTGCGGTCGGCTCGGCTGAGACGCGGCCCGCGCCGCTTCGCCGTCCGCGTCGTTGCCGCGATCACCGGTCGTTCGGCTGCATCCATCGGTTCGGTTCCCCCGCGCATATCGTCACTCATGCTCCAGCGCCCGGACAAGCTCGCGGAACATGTCCCCCCGCTGCTCATAATCCTTGAACTGGTCGAACGAGGCGCAGGCGGGCGAAAGCAGCACGATGTCGCCCGGGGCGACCAGCGCCGCCGCCTGCCCCACCGCGGCCGCAAGGTCGCCCGAGCGCTCGACCGGGATCGCGTCGCCGATCTCGGCCGCGAAGGCGTCCATCGCTTCGCCGATCAGATAGGCGCGCTTGACGTGTCCGAACCAGGGACGACAGGCGGAAAGCCCGTCGCCCTTGGCCTGCCCCCCGGCAATCCAGTGAAGACGCTGGTCCGGCGCCGGCGGGAAAGCCGCCAGCGCCGGTGCAGCGGAAGCCGCGTTGGTCGCCTTGCTGTCGTTGAACCAGCGGGCACCATGGGCTTCGCCGACCAATTCCATCCGGTGCGGGAGCGATTTGTAGGTCGCGAGCCCCCGCTCGATCTGTTCGTCGTCGAGTCCGAGCACGCGGCAGACCGCGATCGCGCAGACGGCATTCTGCGCATTGTGCGGGCCCTGCAGCGCGGGCCAGCGCGCCTGATCGGCGGGATCGATATCCTTTGCCGAGACGCGATGGAGACGATGATTGATGCGCCCCGCAATCATCCGCGACGGATCGTCGTCGGTCGCGACGATCGCGACCTGATCGCGGTGCTGGAGGCCGAAGAGCCGCGCCTTCGACGCGGCATAACCCGCAAAGCCGTCGTAGCGGTCGAGATGGTCGGGGCTGAGGTTCGTCAGCACCGCGACGTCGCAGGCGAGGCTATGCGACAGGTCGATCTGGTAGCTCGACAGCTCGAGGACGTACACGCCGACGCCGTTTTCATTTGGGGTCAACGGTTCGCGGCTGAGGATCGGCAAGCCGATGTTGCCGCCCATCAGGGTCGGCAAGCCCGCGCTTTCGAGCATGTGGGTGACCAGCGCGGTGACGGTCGACTTGCCGTTGGTGCCGGTGATGCCGACGACCTTGTGCGGCGGCAGATCGCCCTCCGCCTCCGCAAAGAGTTCGATGTCGCCGATCACGGGCACGTGCGCCGCGCGCGCGTGCGCGGCGATCGGGTGGCGGTTGAGCGGCACACCGGGCGAGACGACGACGCCCGCAAAGCCGATCAGGTCGATATCGAGCGGATTGCCGATGTCGGCGCCCAGCGCCATCGCATCGTCGCGCGCCTCCTCGCGGTCGTCCCATGCGGTGACCCCCGCGCCGCTGGCGATCAGCGCCTCGACGGTCGCCAGCCCCGAGCGCGCCAGTCCCAGCACCGCGTAACGGCGGCCGGCAAAGACGCGCGAGGTGATCACCGGAGCTTCAAGGTCGCGAGCCCCGCGAGCGCGAGGACGATCGAGACGATCCAGAAGCGGATGACCACGGTGGATTCGGGCCAGCCCAATTGTTCGAAATGATGGTGGATCGGCGCCATGCGAAAGACGCGCCTGCCCGTCCGCTTGTACCAGAAGACCTGGATGATCACCGACAGCGCCTCGACCACGAACAGCCCGCCGACGAGGACCAGGACGAGCTCGTGCTGCGCGGTCACCGCGATCGTCGCGAGCGCGCCGCCCAGCGCGAGGCTGCCGGTGTCGCCCATGAACACCGCCGCCGGGGGCGCGTTGAACCACAGGAAGGCGAGGCACGCGCCGATGATGGCGGCGGCGAACACCGCAAGTTCACCCGCGCCGGGGACGTGCGGGATGCCGAGGTAGCCAGCGAACTTCACGTTGCCCGACAGGTAGACGATGACGAGGAAGGTCAGGCTGGCGATGATCACCGGGAATGTCGCGAGCCCGTCGAGCCCGTCGGTGAGATTCACCGCGTTGCCGAAACCGACGATCAGCACCATCGCGAAAACATAATAGAGCGGGCCCAACGGGATCACGATGCCGCTGAAGAAAGGCAGATACAGGTCGGTGCCGGTGCGCGACACGATCAGCAGCACCGCGACCCCGGCGATCAGAAATTCGACCAGCAGGCGCACGCGCCCCGGAATCCCGCGGTGGCTGGATTTCGTCACCTTGTCGAGATCGTCGAGAAAGCCGACGAGCGCAAAGCCACCGGTCACGAAGATGCACGCCCAGACGAAACGGTTCGACAGGTCCATCCACAGCAAAGCCGAAATCATAAGCGAAATCAGGATCATCAGCCCGCCCATCGTCGGCGTGCCCTTTTTCGCGAGGTGGCTCTGCGGGCCGTCGTCGCGGATCGGCTGCCCCTTCCCCTGCCGCATCCGCAGCATGAGGATGAAGCGCGGCCCGATCCAGAGGCCGATGATCAGCGCCGTGGCGACCGCCGCGCCCGAGCGGAAGCTCAGATAGCGGATGAGATTGAGAACCCCCGGAAAGCCAAGCCATTCCGCCAGCCAGTACAGCATCAATAATCCCCGTTGGTCAGCGCCGTCACGACATGCGACAGGCCGACGCTGTTCGACCCCTTGACCAGCACCGTGTCGCCGGGGCGGATCAAGTCCTTCAGCCGCCCAGTCGCGGCCGAGTGCGCGGCCACATGCTCGAAATCGATACGCCCCTCAAGCGCTTTGGCGAGCGGCGCCATCTCTTCGCCGACAAGCAGGGCGAACTGCACCCCGGCCGCGACGAGCGGAGCCGCGAGCCCCCGGTGATAGGCCTCGCTGCCCGGGCCAAGCTCGCGCATCGCACCGAGAATCGCGATCCGCCGGTCACCGGATTCGGTCGCCAACTGGCCGATCGTTGCGGCCATCGAAGCAGGATTGGCGTTGTAGCTCTCGTCGATGACGAGGATATGGCCGCCGGGAACCGGCACCCGATGACGCGCCCCGCGCCCCGCGAGCCCGCCCATCTCGGCAAAGGCGAGCCCCGCCGCGGGCAGGTCGCCGCCGACCGCCTTCACCGCCGCGAGCACCGCCATGGCGTTCGACACCCAATGCGCGCCCGCCTGCGCGATGGTGAAGCAGAGAAGCGCATCCTGCACCTGCGCGGTGACGAGCGAGCCGCCCTGCCCGTCGGAAAGCCAGTCGACCGCGCGGACGTCGGCGCCCTCGCCCAACCCGAAGCTGACGATATGCGCGGCGTGCTGTTCGGCCTTGGCGCGGAGGCGGGCGTAATGCGGGCTGTCGAACGGCACGATCGCGGTGCCGCCGGGTTCGAGCCCTTCGAAAATCTCGCCCTTCGCGTCGGCGATCGCCTCTTCGCCGCTGAAGAACTCCATGTGCGCGGGGGCGATGGTGGTGACGATCGCGACGTGCGGGTGCACCATGCGGGTCAGCGCCGCGAGCTCGCCGGCATGGTTCATCCCCATCTCGAACACGCCGAAGTCGGCGGTCGAGGGCATGCGCGACAGGCTGAGCGGAACGCCGACATGATTGTTGTAGCTTTTGACCGAGCGGTGCGCCTTGCCGGGCCGGAAGCGATCGAGCGCGGCGAACAGCGCCTCCTTCGTCCCCGTCTTGCCGGCCGAGCCGGTGACGCCGATGATCCGGCCGTGGCTGCGCGCGCGCGATGCGATGCCCAGCGCGTTCAGCGCCGCCGCGCTGTCGGCGACGCGGACGTGCGGAAAATCGATCGCGGTTTCGCAGACGATCCCGGCGGCCCCCGCCGCGATCGCCTTGTCGATGAACTTGTGGCCGTCGGTCGCTTCGCCCTTCATCGCGATGAAGAGGTCGCCCTTCGTCACTTCGCGCGAGTCGAAGGCGACGCCGTTTACGGTGAAGTCGGAAGCCGCGGTCCCGCCGGTCGCCGCAGCGATGGCGCGTGCGGTCCAGAGCGCGGTCATGCCGCCTCCTCGCGCGCGACCGCGACGTCGTCGAACGGAATGACCCGCATTTCCTCGCCGCGCCCGACTATCTGGCCCTGTTCGTGCCCCTTGCCCGCGATGCAGACGATGTCGTCGGCGCGAGCCTCGGCAATCGCGGCGGCGATCGCGGCGCGGCGGTCGCCGATGACCTCGGCGCCCGGCGCGCCCTCGGCAATCGCGGCACGGATCGACGCGGGATCCTCGCCGCGGGGATTGTCGTCGGTAATGATCGCAATATCGGCCTTGGCGGCCGCCACACGGCCCATCTCGGCCCGTTTCGCCTGGTCGCGGTCGCCGCCCGCGCCGAAAACGAGGATCAGACGGCCTGCCGCATGGGGACGCAGCGCGTCGAGCGCCGCCTCGATCGCATCGGGGGTATGCGCGTAATCGATATAGACCGGCGCGCCGGCCCTGGTGATCGCGGCGCGCTCGAGGCGGCCGCGTACCGGCTGAAGCCGTGCAAGGTTCGAAAGCGTCTGGCCGACATCGCCGCCGGTCGCGATGACGAGCCCCGCCGAAACGAGCGCGTTCGCGACCTGATAGGCGCCGATCAGCGGTAGATTCACCTTTTGCGTGAGGTCGCCCGCCGCGATGACGAGCGACTGGCCGAGCTGGGTCGGTTCGCGCGAGACGAGGCAAAGCGCCTCGCCATGCGCGCCGACGGTCAACAGGCGTACGCCGCGTGCCTTCACCGCTTCGATCACCGGCGCCGAATATTCGTCGTCCGCCCAGACGACAGCCGCGCCATCCTGCTCGACCACTTCGGTGAAGAGGCGGAGCTTGGCGGCCAGATAGGCCTCCATCGTGCCATGATAGTCGAGATGGTCGTGGCTGAGATTGGTGAAGGCCGCCGCCTTCACCGTCAGTCCCTCGGTGCGGTACTGGTCGAGCCCGTGGCTCGACGCCTCGAACGCCGCGTGCGTCACGCCCTCGGCGGCCAGCCCCGACATATTCGACAGGAAGGTGACGATGTCGGGGGTCGTGAGTCCCGTGGAGGCGCTGTCCTGCGACGTCGTGATGCCGAGCGTCCCGATCGACGCGGCGTTGAAGCCCGCCATGCGCCAGAGCTGGCGCGTCATCTCGACCGTCGATGTCTTGCCGTTGGTTCCCGTCACCGCCACGCAGGTCGCCGGGAAGCGATGGAAAAAGCGCGCCGCGATATGCGCGAAGGCGCGCCGCGGATTGGCGTCGGCGATATGAACCGCGCCCTCGACCCTGGCCTCGGGCCGCGCGACGATCGCAATGGCGCCGGCAGCGATCGCGGCCGGGATGAAATCCTCGCCGTTGAATTTCTCGCCGACGAAGGCGCCGAAGATCGTGCCCGGCGCGACCTTGCGATGGTCGATCGCGAGCCCGGTCACCACCGGACCCTCGCCTGCCGCGCCATGATCGCCGAGCAGCGCGGAGAGACGCATTATTCCCCCTCCCCGTCTCTCCGTACGAGCGGAATGAGTTCGGATACGTCGACATCGCGGCTTTCGTCGGGATAGACTCCCAACATCGGCCCCGCGCGCATCACCACTTTCCTGACCACCGGCGCCGCGGTCCAGCCGGCGGTGCGCTGGCCCGAGCTATAGGCATTGCCCTTCGGCTCGTCGACCATCGCGATGACGACATAGCGGGGATTGTCCATGGGGAAGGCGGCGGCGAACGTCGCGACGACCGAGCTGCGACGGTAGCCGCCGACCCCCGGCTTTTCAGCCGATCCGGTTTTGCCCCCGACCCGGAAACCCGGTGCATCGGCCTGCTTGCCGGTGCCGTCGGTGACGATGAGGCGAAGAAGCTGGCGCATCCGCGCGCTGGTCGACGCCTTGAACACGCGGCGGCCCGGCGGCGGCGCCTTGTCGCCCAGCTTCTCGAGCGTCGCGGGGCGCCAGAGGCCGCCATTGACAAGCGCGGCATAGGCGCTGGCGAGATGCAACGGGGTGACGGCGATGCCATGGCCATAAGCGGTGGTCATCGTCGACAGGCGGCCCCATTCTTTGGGCCACAGGGGAAAGGCGCGCTCCTTGAGTTCGATCTCCGGCCGCTTGTTGAATTCGAGGCTGCGGAAGAGCGCTTCCATCTTTTCGCGCCCGAGTTCGTCGGCGATGCGCGCGGTCGCGATGTTCGAGCTCTGGATCAGCGTTTCGGGGACATTGTACCAGCGGCCGGGGTGGCTGTCGCGGATGCGGAAGCCCGCGATCGCGAGCGGCTGGCTGGCGTCATAGCGGCGCGCCATGCTGGTGACGACGCCGTCGTCGATCGCAGCGCCGATCGACAGCGGCTTGAACGTCGACCCGAGTTCGTAGAGATTATAGGTCACGGCGTTGCGGCGCGCGGGCGCGTCGGCGGCGACCAGCTTGTTCGGATTATAGGTGGGGAGCGAGGTCATCGCCAGCACCTCGCCGGTGTGGACATCCAGAATGACGCCCGCCCCGCCGATCGCTTCGAGGTTCGTGACCGCGTTGTAAAGCTCGCTCTCGAGTATTCCCTGGACGCGCGCGTCGATCGACAGCGTCAGCGGCTCGCCGCGCGTCGCCTTGTCGGTCAGCCGCTTGTCGAACGCGCCCTCAATGCCGGTGACGCCATGACCCTCGGCATCGGTGAAGCCGAGGACGTGCGCCGCAAGCGTGAGCTGCGGATAGAGCCGTTCCTTCTCGCGCGGGAAGTCGAAGCCGACGTCGCCGATCGCGTTCACCGCCGCGACCTGGTCGGGCAGCGCGCGGCGGCGGATATAGGTGGGTTTCGAACCCGAAAGCTTGGCGACGAATTCCTCGCGCGGCGTGTCGGGGAAGATCTTGACCAGTTCGTCGGCCAGATATTGCCGGTTGTTGAGCAGCTTCGATGGCACGACGCGGATCGAATAGCCGTCGATCGTCCGCGCCAGCGGCACGCCGTTGCGATCGACGATATCGGCGCGTGCGGGAATGAACGCCGCCGAGCCATTGCCGTGCCCCGACGAGGTGTCGAACAGCGCGAAATAGAGCAGGCGCACCGAAATCAGGAAAAACGCCGCCATGAACAGCAGCATCAGCATCATCAGACGCTGCTGCGCGGTCAGCAAGATCTGCTGACGCACCCCTGCGGTTCGGACCCGGGTCGGACGGACGACCAGCGTGTTCATTGGGCGGGCTTGCCCTCCTTCGCTTCGCGCGCCGCCGCCTTCTTGAGGTCGGCGAGCGTCGATTCGGCGAGGAGCTGGTCCTCGATCATCTTCAGCTGTTCGCGCCGGCGGGTCGGCGCCATGCGCGGCGCAACGTCGCTGCGGACGCCGGCTTCGGCCTGCGCAAGGATAACGGGCTTGGCGGTTACCGGCTTGGCCGCAGGCTTTGCGCCCTCGTCCCCGGTTACGCCAGGCGTCGCGGCGGGCGCGCCCACCGGGCTGACCATGGCCATCAGCACCGGGGCGACGTCATTGGCGCCGCGGGCGCGCGGCAGACCGTCGAGCGAAGCGAGCTGGCGTTCGTTCGCGAGATATTGCGAGGCCGACGGCGCCGAATAGCCGAAGCTTTCCGCGTTCCACTGTTCGAGCTGGCGCATCGAAGCGCGCACCGCGAGTTCGGATTCGAGATAGCGGATGTTCGCCCGCGTCCGGTCGATCTGCCGCTCGACGCGCGTCAGCTCGCTGCGCGTCGCCGCCACCTTGAGCGAGACGGGGTAGAGCATCATCGCGAAGATGAGCACGAGCAGGACCAGGCCGATCCCCTGTAGCTTGCGCGCCGCCATCAGCATGACATGGACTCCTTCGTCGAATTTTCGGGCCAGGCGGGGGCCGAGGTGCGCACCGCGCTGCGCAGCGTCGCCGAACGCGCGCGCGGGTTGCGCGCTTCCTCCGCCTTGCCGGGGCGCACCTTGCGCGCCGGGGTATGGAAAGTTGCGGCCCGCGCGGGGGTTGAACGCGCGGGCCGGTGCCGCGAACCACCGGCGTCGCCGCCGCTGCGTTCGCGCAGGAAATTCTTCACGATCCGGTCTTCGGTGCTGTGGAAGCTGACCACCGCGAGGCGGCCGCCGGGACGCAAGATGCGCTCGGCGGCACTCAGCCCCGCGACCAACTCGTCGAGTTCGCCATTGATGTGGATACGAATGGCCTGAAAGCTTTTCGTCGCCGGATCCTTCGGCGCGCCGGGCGGATGACGCAGCGCCTTGCGGATCACGGTGGCGAGCTCGGCCGTGCGGCTGAGCGGGCGCGCGGCGACGATCGCGCGCGCGACGCGGCGCGACTGGCGCTCGTCGCCATAATGATAGAGGACGTCGGCGATTTCCTCCTCGTCGGCGCGATTGAGCCAGTCGGCGGCGCTTTCGCCCTCCTGCGCCATACGCATGTCGAGGGGCCCATCCTTCTGGAACGAGAAGCCGCGCTCGCCCTGGTCGAGTTGCATCGACGAAACGCCGATGTCGAAGGTGATGCCGTCGACCGCATCGATCCCGCGTTCGGCGAGCAGCCGGTCGATCTCGCCGAAGCGGCCGTGGATCAGCGTCAGCCGGCCGTCCGCCTCGGCGACGAGCGCCTGCCCTTCGGCAATCGCGTCGGGATCGCGGTCGCAGGCGACGACCTGTGCGCCCGCCGCCAGCATCGCGCGGGTGTAGCCGCCGGCGCCGAAAGTCGCATCGACATGACGCTCCCCGGGCAGGATGGCGAGGGCGGCGATGACTTCTTCACGGAGGACCGGGTCGTGGCGGGGATCCCGAGGAAGGTCGGGGGCAAGCTCGGTCACTTTCGCGCCTTCCCCTTCGTTTCTTCCCATACTGCCGCGAGGCGCTTGAGGACCGGATCGGCCTCGACGCATTCGGCGAGGCTTGGCAACCACCAGATTTCGAACCGGCGGCCCGAGCCGACGAAGGCGGTTGCCCCCGTCTCGCCCACCCGGTCGCGCGCGGTGAAGTTGGGCAGGAAGCGTCCGCTGTCGTCGAGCGTATAGGCCTCGGTATAGCTGAAGCGCTTCTTGAACGCCTCGTCCTCGTCGAAATCGAGGTTGCGGGTCAGCGCGGTGTCGCGGTCGCGCTCGATCTCGTCGGACAGGCGATCATATTGATCCTGGCCATAGGCGACGAGGCACGGGAGTTTTTCGTGGAAACCGACCCAAAGCACGCGCTGGCCGTCCGCATTGAGGGGCACATTGTTGCGGAACTGCGAGGGGACGGCGATGCGTCCCTTGCCATCGATCGCGGCGAAGTTGGTGCCCGAATACCGGCCGGGCGTAACAACCGCCATCGCTGTAGCCCCCCGTCTCGCGCCTCCGGGCAATAATTCCCTGCCCGCGGAATCCATGGATTCCGCGCCGAAAGACTCAGGTGGAGATTGCCCCTCTCCGACTCCTGCCTATCAAGACTCCATCGGGGTGAAAAGGGGAAATTTAGGGTAATATGGGGAATCTATGCCCCAGAAGGGTGATTTTGGGGTGAATTGAGCAGCCGGACGGGTCGGGGCGCGCGAAAACAACCCGCGCGCAGGGGCAGCAACGGGCATGCGGTGGCGAATCGCTGTCCGGAGTTTGGGAAGTCTCTGCTTTGAGGCGCTTATTCGGCGGGCAACCGAATCCAGAGCGGACGGAATAGGGCGCGCGGAGCGTCGGGCCACAAACGGGCGGCGAGCCATTCCATCGTGTCGGCCCGGCGCAGATGGTTGGCCCAGACGGGATCGCCCTGCCACAGCGGGGCAAAGAGCAGGTCGGCATCGCCGACGAGCCAGACCTCGCCGCGGCCGATCGGGCATCGGGCAATGCGGCTGGCAGCGAACGCCTGACACGCGGACGGCAGGCGTTCGAAGCGGCCGGCGCTGAACAGGCGCAGCCTTGCGTCCCCGACGCCCGCCGACCGATCCTTCTCGCCAGCGGGCGCGGCGGCGAGCGTGACGCCCCAATGGTCGAGCAGCGGGGTCAGCAGGCTCGTCACCGGCGGATTGCGCGGATCGCCGATCGGATGGCGCACCGGCCAGCCCGTCAACGCATCGGCGAAGATGACGGCGCGTCCGCCGCCGCGGACGAAGGCGTCGATCGCGACCAGCTCCTGCGGTGCCAGCGCGCGCGGATGCGCGAGGAGCAGCGCGCCACCGGATACGGGCGGGTGATCGACGAGGCTGTCGACAATCTCGACCGGTCCGCTCGCGCGCAGGCGGGCCAGCGCCGGATCCTCGTTCGTGCCCGCCGCGATCATCGCCGCCATATCCTCGCCCGCCGACCAGCGCAGCGGCAGACCGGTGAGCAGGGTGGCGGGCGGCCCGGACGCCATTGCGGGCCGGTAAAACGCGGCGAGCAGCACATGCCCGGCGGCAAACCAGCCGGCGGCGAACAGCGCCGCCATGACGAAGGTCGGCGCCGCGCCGCTCCGCCGCCGGACGAGCGTGTCGGCGACCGTTGCGGCGACGATCCATCCCACCGCGACCAGCGCGAGCTGGAGCCAGGGCGATCCATCCGACATGGCGCGGGCGACAATCGCTTGTGCCGCGAGAAGCATGAGCAGGGAGAGCGCGACCGCCCGCCACCGTTCGCCGCGGGCAGCGGAGCGCAGGCTCCATGCGAGTATCAGCGTCGGAAATGCGACCAGCGGCAGCAACAGCGCCGGATCGACCCTTCCGAGCGCGCGTTGCCCGCCGACGATCCACGCGAGCGACAACGCGACAAGCGCCGCCGACGCAGCGCGCAGCGCAAGCGATCCGCCGCGCGTCACTGCTTCGATTGGCGAGCCCGTGCGAGCGCCGGATCGGGTTCAAGGTCGGGCACCGTCGACGCGGGCGGGACCGGCGCCGCCTGCGGCGCCTTGGCGTCGATCGGCACATTCTGGTCCTTCGAGACCGGCTGAACGCCCAGTTCCTCGAGCGGGGCGCTGCCCGCGGGCTTCGTCGTGCCGGGCGCAACCGCCTGCGCGGTGGGGGCGGCTTGCTGCGCGGCGCTTTCGCGGGCGCGGTCGCCGATCAGCCCCGCCATGCCGACGAGCAGCAAGACCGTCAGCACACCCGCAATGCCGATCTGGAGCCGGCGCACCGAATCGCTGACCTGCACCGGCGGCGGTTCGACGCCCGACCGGGTTGCGGTTGTCTTGTTCGTCATACCGCCAGCCCCTTGCTCGCCAGCCATTCGGGATTGTAGAGCGTCGACAGATAACGAAAGCCGCTGTCGCAGAGGATCGTCGCGATCCGTTTGCCCGGTCCGAGCTTGCGCGCGAGCGCCATCGCGCCGGCGACGTTTATCCCGGACGAGAGGCCGAGGCAAAGCCCCTCCTCGTCGAGCAACTGGCGGACGATCTTCAGCCCCTCCTCGTCCGAGATGCGGAATTGGGTATCGATCGGCGCGCCTTCCAGGTTGGCGGTGATGCGGTTCTGGCCGATCCCTTCGGCCACGCTCGATCCTTCGGGTTTCAGTTCGCCGCACTGGTAGTAATTATAGAGCCCGGCGCCGTGCGGATCGGTGAGCGCAACGGTGATCGTCTGGTCCTTGGCCTTGAGGCCAAGCCCCGTCCCCGCGATGGTGCCGCCGGTGCCCGCGGCACAGGTGAAGCCGTCGATGCGGCCCTCCATCTGCTCCCAGATCTCCTCGGCGGTGCCGAAAATATGCGCCTTGCGGTTCGCGATATTGTCGAACTGGTTCGCCCAGATCGCATTGTCGGTTTCCTCGGCGATGCGGCGCGACGTGTGGACGAAATGACCGGGGTTGGCGAACGGCGCGGGCGGCACGAGCACGAGCTCGGCGCCCAGCGCGCGGATCGTCGCCATCTTCTCGGCGCTCTGGTTGTCGGGCATGACGATGATCGTCTTGTACCCCAGCGCGTTGCCGACAAGCGCGAGGCCGATGCCGGTGTTGCCCGCCGTCCCTTCGACGATCGTGCCGCCGGGGCGCAGACTGCCGTTCGCCTCTGCATCGCGGACGATATAGAGCGCGGCGCGATCCTTCACCGATCCGCCGGGGTTCGCATATTCGCATTTGCCCCAGATTTCGCACCCGGTGGCTTTGCTCGGTCCTTCGAGCAACACCAGCGGGGTGTTGCCGATCAGCTCGAGGCTGGTTTTGGCAATGGTCATGCCCCATGATCTAGGGCGGCGCCCCCAACGCTGCAAGACAGCTTCTCTAGGATGCGCCATCGCGCGCCTTTGTCGACCAACGGAGCACGGACGCCGACGAACGGCGGCACAACCGAACCAATCCGGGTTGCGTCTGTAACAGTATAACATTACTGACGCCTCAAATTCGCGTCACGAACAACAGGATATCTCCCCAATGCGACTGCTCTCCGCCGCCGGTTTCACGCTTGCCGTCCTGATTTCCGCGCCCGCCTTTGCCCAGGACACCACGCCGCAGACCGGCGACGACGATTATCACACCGACCAGGCGATCGTCGTCACCGCCCCCTTCGTGCGCAGCCTCGACATCCTCGGCAATGTGTCCGTGATGGAAGGCGAAAAGCTGGCGCAGGATATCCGCGGCCAGATCGGCGATACGCTCGCCTCGCAGCCCGGCGTGTCGTCGAGCAGCTTCTCGCCTGGCGCCTCGCGTCCCATCCTGCGCGGCTTTTCGGGCGAGCGCGCGGCGGTGCTCGTCGACGGGCTCGGCGCGATCGACGCCTCCTCGACCTCGGCCGACCATGCGGTGTCGATCGACCCGCTGACCGCCGAACGCATCGAAATCCTGCGCGGCCCCTCGGTCCTGCTGTTTTCGAGCCAGGCGGTCGGCGGCGCGGTCAACGTGTTCGACCGGCGCATCCCGCGCGGCATCCCCGAAGCGCCGCTCCATCTCGACGCGCTCGCCAGCTATGGCACCGCCGCCGACGACAAGAGCATCGGCGCGTCGGTCGACGTGCCGCTCGGCGACCGTTTCGTTGTCCATGCCGACGGCAATTACCGCGATTCGAACAATGTCCGCGTCGGCGGGCTGATCTATGCCCCCGAACTGCGCGCGCATCTGCTCGACCTCGCCGCCGACGCCAGCGCCGATGGCGACGCCGCCGAAGCGACGCGGCTGACCGATGCGGCGAACAGCCGCGGCAAGGTTCCGAACAGCCAGAGCACCAGCAAGAGCGCGGGCGTCGGCGCCGCCTTCATCGACGACGGCGGCTCGCTCGGCATCAGCTTCGGCTACCTCGAGGATGATTATGGCATCCCGCCGCGCGCCGACATCGACGAAGTACCGACAATCAGGGCGCGGCAATATCGCGTCGACCTGCGCGGCGAGGTCGAGCTTGGCGACGGCCTGTTCGAAAAGCTGCGCGTGCGGGGCGCCTATGCCGATTATGCGCACACCGAATTCGACGATGGCGAGCCGGGGACGCGATTCACCAACAAGGGGATCGAGGCGCGCGCCGAGCTGGCGCAGAACGACCGCGGCGGCTGGCGCGGGGCGAGCGGCATCCAGTACAGCTTCCGCGACTTCGCGGCGATCGGCGACGAAGCCTTCCTGCCAGCGAACGAGACGACGCGCATCGCAGCGTTCACCCTGCAGGAACTCGAACGCGGCCCGGTCACACTCGAAGGCGCGCTGCGCTTCGAAAATTCGAAGGTGACCGCCAACAGCATCGGCTTCGACCGCTCGTTCGACAGCTTCTCGGGCGCGGCGGGTCTGTCCTACCAGCTTGCCGACGGGTTGAAGGCAAGCTTCTCGGTCTCGCGCAGCGAGCGCGCGCCGTCGGCGGAAGAGCTGCTGTCGGACGGTCCGCACGCCGCGACGCTGACCTATGAGCGCGGCAACCCGGACTTCGCCAAGGAAACGAGCTGGGGCGGCGAGGCATCGCTGAAATTCAAGCGCGACGGCTGGTCGGCGGGCCTCACCGGCTACGCAAGCTGGTTCGACAATTTCATCTATGAAACCGACACCGGCCTGGTCGCCGACGACCTGCCCCTGTTCGAATTCCGCCAGAACAAGGCGCGCGTCTGGGGCTTCGAGTTCGAGGGCGCCGCCCCGATCGCGCAAGTCGGCGGCTTCCACATCGCCGCCGATGCGACCGCCGACATGACGCGCGCGAAGATCGTCGACGGGCCCTATGTGCCGCGCATCCCGCCGCTGCGCATCCGTGGCGGGCTCGAAGCATCGAGCGAACGGATCGACGCGCGCGCCGAGGTCGAATGGACCGACGACCAGACCCGCATCGCGCCGTTCGAGACGGCGACGAAGGGCTTCACGCTCGTCAACGCCTCGCTGACCTGGCGCCCGCTGCCCGACACGAAAAATCTGTCGCTGACGCTCGCCGCCGACAATATCTTCGACGTCGACGCGCGCCGCCACGCGAGCTTCACCAAGGATTATGTGCCGCTCGCCGGCCGCGATATCCGCATCACCGCGCGGGCGAGCTTCTGATCTCCGCTCGTCCGGCGGTGGCCGGGTCCGGCACCGCCGCCGGACCCGGTCCCTGTCGAAGGTTCAGAAAGGCAGGCGCTGGCGCTTGTTCCAATAGATCGAGGTCGCGGCCGCATAGGCCCCGACCTTTTCCCAGACCGACTGGTCGACCTTTTCGATGTCGACCCCGGCGTTGACATAGCCTTGAACGATCAGGACGATCTGATCTTCGGTCATGTCGCCCGACAGGTCGGGGTTCGCGCGGCCCGGCCCGAAATCGAGCGCCTTGTCCACGATTTCCGCCTTCAGGTTCGCCCGGGCAATGGCGCCGATCAGCCATTCGCGCGAAATCCGCGCGAGGCTATAGTCGAAATAATCCGCTTTCTGCGCTTCGGCGACCCCCTGGCTGGCGACGCAGCCATCGACGGTCTTGCGAAGCTGCTCGACCAGCGCGCTTCGCTCGGCCGGATCGCCCTGCCCCACCATCGCCTCGCCGAGCGACGCGCGAAAGGCCGGCGCCGATGCGGCGAACGGGCAGTCGAACTTTGCGCCTTCCTGCGCCGACGCCGCTCCCGAGATCGCCGCCAGCACCAAAGCCGCGCTTCCCGCCAAAGTCCTGAACATCAACCTGTTCCTTCCACCCCCACGGATCAATCCGTCAGGAGAGCATGGCCATGCCGCCGTTCACATGCAAGGTCTGGCCGGTAACATAGCCCGCTTCCTTCGACGCGAGATAGACCACGGCGGCGGCAATATCGCTTCCCTCGCCCATCCGGCCCGCGGGGATGCGCTGGTTCAGCGCTTCCTTCTGCGCATCGGGCAGATCGTCGGTCATGGCGGTGGCAATGAAGCCCGGCGCGACGCAGTTCACGGTGATCCCGCGGCTGGCGAGTTCCTGCGCCAGCGCCTTGCTCATGCCGGTCACCCCCGCCTTCGATGCGGCATAATTGGCCTGCCCCGGATTGCCCGTGGCGCCGACGACGCTGGTGATCGAGATGATGCGCCCTAAGCGCGCCTTCATCATCGGCTTGGCAGCAGCGCGCGCCAGGCGGAAATTGGCCTCGAGATTGATGCGGATGACATCCGACCACTCCTCGTCCTTCATCCGCATGATCAGATTGTCGCGCGTGACCCCCGCATTGTTCACGAGGATATCGAGCCGCCCCAGCGCCTCGACCGCCGCGGGGACGAGCGCATCGACCGAGGCGGCGTCGCCGAGGTTGCACGGCAATGCGACATGATCGCCGCCGAGCGTGTCGCGAAACGCGTTCAGCTTGTCGGCATTGGACCCCGAAACCGCAAGCCGCGCGCCCTGCGCCGCAAGCGCCTGCACGATAGCCGAACCGATGCCGCCGCTGGCGCCGGTAACAAGGGCGGTCATGCCAGTGAGATCGAACATTTCGTCATTCCTTCATATTTGCTTCGCCGAACGGAACGTCGGCTCCATGTGAATTTCGCGCAGAGAGCGCGGAGAACGCAGAGTCCTTATGGTCGATGACGAGACGCCTGATCCCTTGTTTGAGAGTCATTTCACCGAAGTTGATCAGCAGCCCGACGGGCATACGCAGCAACCGAAGATAGGTTAGCACCTGCTTCGCATGGACAGGATGCAGTTTCTCGACAGATTTGATTTCTACAACAAGTCTTTCATCGATCAGCAGATCAACCCGGGCCACCTCGGAAAACTCAATTCCATCAAAGACGATGCCGATCGGTCGCTGCCGCTCAACCTTATATCCCATTGTCGCCAAACGACCGGCCAGCAAGGTCTCGTAGACGCTTTCCAACAAGCCAGGACCAATTTCTGTGTGCAGTCTCATGGCCACGCCGATGAGATCATGCGAGATTTGGTCAATATGTCGAGCCATCTCCTCAGCGATCTCTGCGTTCTCTGCGCGAAATATTCTAGAGTGTTTTCAGCAGCGCCTCGATGTCGTCCATCGAAATCACGCTGACCGTTTCGACCTCGCCGGACGCGCTGCGCTTGACCATCGGCGAGAGCACCTTGCCGCCGAACTCGACGAACTGGCCGACGCCGATCTCCTCCATCGCGCCGACGCTTTCGCGCCAGCGGACGCGGCCGGTGACCTGTTGCACAAGCAGGTCGCGGATCGTGTCGGCGTCGCTGACCGGGCTGGCGGTGACGTTGGCGACCACGGGCACCAGCGGCGCGGCGGGCGGGCTGGCGCCGAGCGCTTCGGCCATCGCGTCGGCGGCGGGCTGCATCAGCGGGCAATGGAAGGGCGCCGACACCGGCAGCAATACGCCGCGCTTGATGCCATAATCCTTGACCAGCGCGACGGCGCGCTCGACCGCGCCCTTGTGACCCGAGATCACGACCTGCGACGGGTCATTGTCGTTGGCGACGGTGCAGACCTCGCCCTCTGCCGCGGCGTCGGCAAGCTTCTGCGCCGTCTCGATATCGGCGCCGAGCAGCGCCGCCATCGCGCCGACGCCGACCGGCACCGCCGCCTGCATCGCCTGCCCGCGCGTCTTGAGCAGCCGCGCGGTGGTCGCGAGGTCGAAGGCGCCGGCGGCGCAGAGCGCGCTATATTCGCCGAGGCTGTGGCCCGCGACATAATCGGCCGTGGCGGCGAGCGTGACGCCGCCTTCCTTCTCCAGCACGCGCAAGGTCGCGATCGCGTTCGCCATGATCGCGGGCTGGGCGTTTTCGGTGAGGGTCAGCTGGTCTTCGGGGCCTTCGCTCATCAGCTTGAACAGCTTCTGACCGAGCGCCTCGTCGACCTCCTGAAACACTTCGCGGGCGACCGGCGATGCATCGGCGAGCGCCTTGCCCATGCCGACCGACTGGCTGCCCTGACCCGGAAAGATGAATGCGCGCATGACCCTGTCCCTATATCGTCGCCCCCGCGAAGGCGGGGGCCGCTGGAGGTTTATACTTCGCCGTCGGGTTAGGCCGACAACGGCCCCCGCCTTCGCGGGGGCGACGAGTGGGCGCCTATTCGCTCACCCCGCGCGATGCAAGCCGAAGGGCACCACCTTGTTTGAGGCGTCATGGCCAATGTCGGCGCGGCCGAGATACGGAATGCCCGTGCGCGCGCACCAGTCGCGGGCGATGTCCGCGGCCTCCACCCCGAAGGGCCGGTCATTCTCGGGCACGTCGCTGACGCGGCCGAGGCGGATGCCTGCGAGCCCGCGCGGCGCCAGATAGGTCGCGACATGAAAGAAGGCGCGGTCGAAGGCGTAGAGATATTCGCTGACCTCCTCGACGATCAGGATATGCCCAGACAGGTCGGGTTCGAGCGGAGTGCCGAGCAGCATCGACAGTGTCATCAGGTTGAACGCCGCGTGCCGCGCGCCGTGCTGCAGCCCGCCCTCGCACGCCGCCGGGTCGCGCGCGACGAGCCAGTCGAGCGCGCGCGCAACGGCGGCGTCGCCGCCCTCGCGGCGAATGTCGGCCACCATCGGACCGTGCGCGACATGGTCGAAGCCGTCGCGATAGAGCGCGCCGAGCAGGTTCCCCTGGTCCGAATAGCCGAGGAACGCCTTTCCACGCGCCGCTGGAGCCATCGCCGCGACCGCATCCTCGGCGATGCGGCACGCGCCATAGCCGCCGCGCGCGAACCAGACCGCCTCGATATCCGGCCGGTTCGCCATGTCGACGAGCGCCGCAAAGCGATGCCCGTCCTCGCCCGCGAAATGACCGTGGACCGCGAAACATTGCGGGTCGAATTCGAGTTCGACGTCAGGATAACCGATGCTGGCGATCGCGCGCACCGCCTCGGCATCGTCGGGCAGGATGGGCGTTGAAGGGGCGACGATGCCAATACGCATGGACTGAACTAACCCCTCAAACCGTTCGCATCGAGCGAAGTCGAGATGCCCCTCGGCCTCATGCCATCCCGTGGGGTGTCTCGACTTCGCTCGACACGAACGGAAATTGGGGTGAGTGCCGGTTGCATACCCTTCTCTAAAGCCATATCGCCCCGCCATGTCGGAAAACAAATCCTATTTCTTCTGCGGCATCGGCGGGTCGGGCATGTTGCCGCTTGCGATGATCGTCGCGGCGCGCGGCGCCAGGGTCGCAGGGTCGGATCGCAGCCGCGATCAAGGGCGATCGCCGGACAAGTTCGACTGGATCGAACGGCAGGGGATTGAGCTGTTCCCCCAGGACGGGAGCGGGGTCACCGCGGGCCAGACGCTTGTCGCCTCGGCCGCGGTCGAGGACAGCGTGCCCGATGTCGCCGCCGCGAACGCGCTCGGCCTGCCGCGTCTGACCCGCGCCGACCTCAACGCCGCGCTGTTCAACGAGGCCGAACGGGCGATCGGCGTCGGCGGCACCAGCGGCAAGTCGACCGTCACCGGCATGATCGGCTGGATCCTCGAACGCGCGGGCGCCAAGCCGACAGTCATGAACGGCGCGGTGATGCGTAATTTCGCCAGCCACACGATGCCCTTCGCAAGCGCGCTCGTCGGCGATGCCGCCACCTACGTCAGCGAAGTCGATGAAAGCGACGGATCGATCGCGCTTTACCGGCCCGACGTTGCGGTGGTCACCAACATCAGCCTCGACCACAAGAGCCTCGAAGAGCTCCACCAGCTCTTCGGCGACTTCGCAGGCAAGGCACGGATCGCCGTGGTCAACGCCGATGACGCGGAATCGGCGCCGTTGCTCGCGGGCGCCAATGTCGCCACCTTCGGCTTCGCCGAAACGGCGCACGTGCATGGCAGCGACTTTGAAGCGCTTCCCGAGGGATGCCGCTTTACCGTGACCGTCGAAAACACGGCACACGCCGCCGCCCTGCGGATGCCCGGCCGCCACAATGCCGCCAATGCCCTCGCCGCGATCGCCGCGACCCGCGCGGCGGGCGTTCCCGTCGCAGAGGCGGTCGGGGCGCTCGCAAGCTTCGCGGGCCTCGCGCGTCGCTATGAGGTGCTGGGGCAGGCGAACGGCGTCACTGTGATCGACGATTTCGCGCACAATCCCGACAAGGTCGCCGCGACCCTCGCCGCGGTCGCCGAACTGCCCGGACGCGCCCTGCTCTTCTTCCAGCCGCATGGCTATGGCCCGCTCCGCCAGATGGGCGCCGAACTCGCGGCGAGCTTTGCGATAGGGATGCGGGGCGGCGACAAGCTCTACGTCAGCGATCCCGTCTATTTCGGCGGCACCGTCGACCGCAGCGTCGGCAGCGAAAAGCTCGTCGCCGATATCGTCGCAGGCGGCGGCGATGCGGCGCATCTCGCCACCCGCGCCGAATGCGGCGCGGCGATGCTGGATGAAGCAAAGCCCGGCGACCGCCTCCTGATCCTCGGCGCGCGCGACGACACGCTGACCGAATTCGGGCGCGAGTTGCTGGAAAAGCTCGGCCAAGCTTGATTTCCGCCCGCGAATCTGTATAGGCGCGCTCATCCGGGGCGAGGCCACGTTGCCATCGCCCCGTTTGCTTTGCACCAATACGCAAAGCCGGACGACAGCCGGAGGGGTTTCGCGATTGGCGCGGAATCAGCGATCGGCCAAATCGAAGGACGCAAACCATGCCGTTTTACGAGCATGTCTTTATCGCGCGTCAGGACCTGAGCCAGGCTCAGGTCGATGCGCTCGCCGAAGGTGTCGCGGGCATCGTGACCGAATATAAGGGGCAGGTCCACAAGACCGAAACCTGGGGTCTCAAGCAGCTCGCGTACAAGATCGCGAAGAACCGCAAGGGTCATTATGTGATGGTGTCGGCCGAAGTGTCGGGCGAAGCCATCGCCGAGATCGAGCGTCAGGCGTCGATCAACGAAGATATCATCCGCTGGCTCACCATCAAGGTCGACGAACTCGAAAAGGGTCCGTCGGTGATGATGCGCAAGCAGGAACGCCGCGGCGGCCGTGGCCGTGACCGCGACGGCGAAGAATAAGGATAACGACAATGGCACGACCCTTTTTCCGCCGCCGCAAGACCTGCCCCTTCAGCGCGAAGGACGCACCGGTCATCGATTTCAAGGACGTCCGCCTGCTCCAGGGTTACCTGTCGGAGCGCGGCAAGATCGTCCCGTCGCGGATCACCGCGGTGTCCACCAAGAAGCAGCGCGAGCTGGCGAAGGCGATCAAGCGCGCCCGCCACATCGGCCTGCTCCCCTACATTGTGAAGTAAGGAGCGCGGACCGATGGAAATCATCCTGCTCGAACGTATCGAGAAACTGGGCGGTATCGGCGATGTCGTCACCGTCAAGAACGGCTTTGCCCGCAACTTCCTGTTGCCCAACAACAAGGCGCTGCGCGCAAACGAAGCCAACCGCAAGCTGTTCGAAGCGAACCGCTCGAAGATCGAGGCCGACAACGCCGAACGCCGCACCGCCGCCGAAGGCCATGCCAAGGATGTCGACGGCAAGCAGGTCGTCCTGATCCGTCAGGCGTCGAACACCGGGCAGCTCTATGGCTCGGTTTCGGTGCGCGACATCGTCGACGCGCTGGTCGAGGACGGCGCCGCGACCATCACCAAGGCGATGGTCGAGCTCGAACGCCCGATCAAGTCGCTCGGCCTGTTCGACGTCAAGGTGAAGCTGCACCCCGAAGTCGTCGTGACCGTTCAGGTCAACGTCGCGCGCTCGCCGGACGAGGCCGAGATGCAGAAGCAGGGCATCGACGTGATCGCCGCCATGTTCGAGGAAGAACAGGCCGAAGCGGTCGCCTCGGCCCTCGAGCCCGACAGCGAAGACGAGTTCGAGGACGCCACGCCCCCGTCGGAGCTGGCTGCCGAAGCGCCCGCGTCGGACGAAGGCGAGGAAGCCTGAGACTCCCTCGCCTCTCGCAAGAGACAGGAAAGGCCCCGGGACAAGGTTCCGGGGCCTTTTTCCTTGCCGGAAGAATGAGGTCGGGCGAAATCCCGCCTCCTCCCCTAGAGCAAAGCCTCGATCGCTTCGGCCAGCGCGACGTCGCGTTCCGACAGTCCTTCTGCGTCATGCGTCGTCAGCAATATGTCGACCCGATTATAGACGTTCGACCATTCGGGATGATGGTCCATTTTCTCGGCGATGATCGCGACGCTCGCCATGAAGCCGAAGGCCTGCGCGAAATCGTCGAACCTGAACCGGCGGGTGATGCCGTCGCGCACCGGCTCGTGGGTCCATTCGGGGAAGCGCGCGAACAGCGCCGCGCGCTGCGCATCGTCGAGTTTCCGTACCATCGCATTTTCTCCCGCTGGTAAAGGCCGAGCCGCCGCCATAAGGAAGGGCGCGATGAGCGACAAGAGTGCCACGACCCGACTTCCGCCCGGCTGGACCGGAACCGCTCCCGACGCCGATGCGATCTTCGCGATGGCCGAGGCGGCGCTCGAGACCTTGCCCGCCGTCTTCGAGCCGCACATCCGCGACGTCGTGATCGAGATTGCGGAATTCGCCGACGACGAGACGCTCGCCTCGCTCGATATCGAGCATCCCTATGACCTCACCGGCCTTTACGAAGGTCGCCCGCTGACCGAGCGCAGCATCGACCACAGCGGCGGGATGCCCGACCGGGTGACGCTCTATCGCATCCCCATTCTCGTCGAATGGATCGAGGGCGGCGAGCGCCTCGACTGGCTGGTGCGCCATGTGCTGATCCACGAGATCGGCCATCATTTCGGCTTTTCCGACGACGACATGCACGCGCTGGAAGACATGGCGTGACGGAGCTTTTGCGGCTCGACGGCGTGGCGTGCATCCGCGGCGACCGGCTAGTGTTCGAGGGGCTGTCGCTGGCGCTGGGCCGCGGCGAAGCGCTGTGGCTGCGCGGACCGAACGGCGCCGGCAAGTCGAGCCTGATCCGGCTCGCCGCGGGGCTGCTGCGGCCCGCTGCCGGCACGGTGACACGCCGCGAGCGCATCGCGCTGATCGACGAGGCCGCGGCGCTCGATACCGAGCTGCCGCTGCGCAAGGCGCTCGATTTCTGGGCGCGGGTCGATACCGTCGACGGTCCTGCCGTGACGCGCGCGATGGACGACATGGCGCTGGCTTCGCTCGCCGAAGTGCCGGTCTCGATGCTCTCGACCGGCCAGCGCAAACGCGCCGCGATGGCGCGGGTCATCGCCAGCTGCGCGCCGATCTGGCTGCTCGACGAACCCGCCAACGGCATGGACGATGCCGCGCAGGCGCGGTTGGTCGCGGGAATCGCGAAGCATCGCGCCAACGGGGGCGCGGTGTTGCTCGCCTCGCACTTCGCCCTCGGCATTTCCGATCTGGCCGAAATCGACATGGGCGCGTTCGCATGACGGCGCTCATCGCCCTGTTCTGGCGCGACCTGCGCCGCGCGTGGGGCAGCGGGGCGTTGTGGCTGCCGGTCGTCTTCTTTCTGCTCGTCGCGACCGCCTTTCCCTTTGCGGTCGGGCCCGACGCGCCGCTGCTCGCACGGACCGGCGGCGGGATGATGTGGGTCGCGGCGCTGCTCGCCGCGCTGCTCCCGATCGACCGGCTCGTGCGCCCCGATCGCGAGGCGGGGGTGCTCGACCAGCTGGCGGTGCGCGGCTTCGCCGACGAGGCGGTCGCGGCGGTGAAGATTGCCGCCCACGCCATCGGCTTCGGCCTGCCCTTACTCGTCGCGCTGCTGCCCGCCGCCGCGCTGCTGGCGCAGGATTCGACGCGGGTGCAGACGCTCGCCACGGGCCTTGCCGTTGCGATCCCGGCGCTCGCCTCGCTCGCGGTGCTCAGCGCAGCGCTGACCGCCAACCTCAAGGGCGGCAGCGCGATCGGCGGCCTGCTCGTTCTGCCGCTGGCGGTACCGATGCTGATCTTCGGCGCGGGGATGCTCGACCCCTCCGGGCGCGGCGCGATGAAGCTGCTGGGCGCGGCGAGCCTGCTGCTGACAGTGATCGGCCCCTTCGCGGCGGGCGCGGCGCTCAGGGGTTTGCGCGAATAGCGCCGGCGATCAATATCCCATCAGCGCGAGCACTTCCTTGCGGCTGCGCTCGTCGTCGAGGAAGCAGCCGAGCAGGCGGCTGGTGACCATTCCCACGCCCGGCGTGCGGACGCCGCGCCCGGTCATGCAGCCATGCTGCGCGTCGATCACCACCGCAACGCCGTGCGGATGCAAATTGTCCCAGATGCATTTGGCGACTTCGGCGGTCAGCCGTTCCTGCACCTGCAGGCGCCGCGCGAAGCCGTTGAGCACGCGCGCGAGCTTCGAAATGCCGACGACCCGGTCGCGCGGCAGATAGGCGATCGACGCCTTGCCGGTGATCGGCGCCATATGGTGTTCGCAATGCGACTGGAACGGAATGTCGCGCAGCATCACGATCTCGTCATAGCCGCCGACCTCCTCGAAGGTGCGCGACAGATGGATCGCCGGATCTTCGGCATAGCCCTGGCAATATTCGAGCCACGCGCGCGCCACGCGCCGCGGCGTGTCAACCAGGCCTTCGCGGGTCGGGTCGTCGCCGGCCCATTCGATCAGCGTGCGCACCGCCCCCAGCACCTCGTCCGGGACCACGGGCTTGCCGTCGGCGCCCAGTTCCACCTTTGCCATCCACCCTGCCTTCACTGTTGCATCAATGCCGCACATTTCGGCGCGAAGCGCGCGATGCGCAACCCCGGCACGGCAATAATTTGTCGACCCCGGCCAAGTTTACGTTGCGGAATCTGCGCTTTTTCCATTTCGGGACTCGCCTGAATTTCTGCCAATTTTTCCGCGAACAAGTGACTTGACGCTTTCGTCAACTCGGCGCACCTTCGAGGCATTACAGAGTTCGCTCAAGCGGGCCGTAATCCGGAGATGCCGGCGTACTTCCCCGACGCCGGTGGGAGAGGACGATGACCAGCCTTGCTGGCAAAGCGGGATACACGCAGGCACTTGGCCTTTCAGGCCCGGTGCCTTTTGCATGTCTGGTCTCAGCCCCTCCCCTTTAAGCACAATTGAGTTTGGGCGGCCCGCCAGCGCGGGTTCGAAAAAGGGAGGATGTTGATGAAGTTCAAGGCACTGATCGGTTCGTCGGTCCTTGCGATGGCGGTGGCGACACCGGCCCATGCGCAAAACGCGGACAACGAAAGCAGCAATGCTTACGGGAGCGAGATCGTCGTCACGGCGCAGCGCCAGGCCGAACGCCTGCAGGACGTGCCGATCGCGGTCAGCGCCTTTTCGGCCGAAGCGCTGGAAGCGCAGCAGATCGAGAATGCGTCCGACCTTCAGCTCACCCTGCCCAACGTCACCTTTTCCAAGGGCAACTTCACCGGATCGAGCTTTACCATCCGCGGCATCGGCGACCTTTGCGTGGGCTTCAGCTGCGACAGCGCGACCGCGATCCATGTGAACGGGTCGCCGCTGTTCGGCACCCGCCTGTTCGAGACCGAATATTTCGACCTCGAGCGCATCGAGGTGCTGCGCGGCCCGCAGGGCACGCTGTTCGGCCGCAACGCGACGTCGGGCGTCGTCAACTTCGTCACCGCCAAGCCCAAGCCCGGTGAATTCCAGGCGTCGGTCGACGGCGAATATGGCAATTTCGATGCGTGGAAAGTCAAGGGGATGGTCAACGTCCCGCTGGGCGACACCCTCGCCGTCCGTGCCGCGGGCTTCTACCTGAAGCGCGGCGGCTACACGAAGAACCTGTTCGACAACAGCCACATCGACGGTCGCGAAATGTACGCGATCCGTGGTTCGCTGCGCTGGGAGCCGGGCCCGGACACGACGCTGGACCTGATGGGCTATTATTTCCGCGAAAAGGATGATCGCCTGCGCATCCAGAAGCAGCTTTGCCAGCGCGACCCGACCGGCGTTCTCGGCTGCCTCAACAACCGCCGCGAATATGGCAAGGTCAACGGCAACGCGACCTTCCCCAGCGTGCTGGGCTCGCGCGAAGTGTTCGGCCTCAACGGCATTTCGCCCGCGCTCGGGCTTGGAACCGGCAGCCTCTATGGCGCCGACATCAACGCGACCTCGGTCGAGCCGGCCGATGTGCGGACGGTCAACACCGACTTCACGCCCGAATATTTCACCGACGAAATCCAGGCGCAGGCGCACCTCGATCACAGCTTCGGCACGATCAACCTCGGCCTGACGGGTATCTATCAACGCACCCGCGTCGATTCGCGCCAGGATTACAACCTCGACGTCGCGAGCCGCGCCCCGCTGCAACAGGGCCTGAACTCGCTGGCCTTCCTCGCGGCCAATGGCATCCCCGGCCTGCCCGGCACGAACGCCTATTTCGCACCGATCGCGGCTGCGCTGATCCCGAACGGACCGGCGGGCAATGTCTGCACGTCGAACACCAATCCGAACGGGCTCGGCGTCTTCGGCGGCGACGGCGTCTGCGCGGCAACGCCGCTCGCGTTCGACCGCTCGGTCGCGAAGAACGAAAGCTGGGCGGGTGAAGCCATCATCACCAGCGACTTCGACGGACCGTTCAACTTCCTGCTCGGCGGCATCTATTCGCAGTCGAAGACGACCAACGGCGACTATTATATCAACGCCTTCTCGATCGACTATTTCGCATCGCTGTTCGGTACCTTCACCGCACTGTCGCGGGGTCTGCCGCCCTCATACCTCGGCTCGCCCTACTTTCGTAACCATGACGAGATGTTCAAGCTGACCTCCTACGGGATTTTCGGCGAGGCCTATTTCGAGGCGAGCGACCGGCTGAAGTTCACCGTCGGGTTGCGCTACAACAACGACAAGAAGCACGATATCTCGAACTCGACGCTCGCGAACTTCCTGGTGCCGTACACCACGACCGGCGACATCTTCCAGTCGCCCTATTCGGGAACGTTCGACGCCGACACGGGGGCGACCGGACTGCCGGGACCGCAGCGGTTCCGCGACCGCACCTTCAAGTTCGACGAATTCACGGGCCGCGCGGTCGTCGACTTCAAGATCACCGACGACAATCTCCTCTATGCGTCCTACTCGCGCGGCTACAAGTCGGGCGGCATCAATCCGGCACTGCAGGTGATCATTCCCGGCGTGACCGAATCCTTCGATTCCGAAATCGTCGACGCGTTCGAGGTCGGGTCGAAGAACACCTTCGGCGGCGGCCAGTTGCAGCTGAACCTGACGGGCTTCTACTATAAGTACAAGGGTCTGCAGCTCAGCCGCATCGTCGCGCGCACGTCGCTCAACGACAACGTCGACGCCGACATCTGGGGCTTCGAGGCCGAAGGCATCATTCGCCCCGATCCGGACTGGCTGATCAACCTCGGCTTCAGCTACCTCAACACCAAGGTTACCGACGACACGCTGTTCATCAACCAGCGCGACCCGTCGGGTGGCCTGCCGAATTCGGTGATCATCAAGGATATCGGCCAGGCGTTCAACTGCGCGATCGTCGCCAATGTCGGCGGCCAGGCGGCGGCCGATGCCTTCGTCACCGCGGTCAACAACGGCATCAACGCCAGCCGCGGGCTGACCGCCGCCAACGGTCTGCGCGGACCGACCGCCTTCCCGTCGGACTCGGGGCTGGGTGCCGGCAGCGGGGCCTTCTCGAGCTGCGACGCGCTCGTTGCGGCGGCGGCGGGGACCGGGGGCGCGATCACCGCTTATGGCGGCGGCGTGCCGATCAGCATCAAGGGCAACAAGCTGCCGCAGGCGCCGAACGTCAAATTCTCGGCCGGTGTCCAGCACACGATCAACTTCGACAGCGGCATGTCGCTCGTCCCGCGCATGGATCTCACCTACACCGGCGACAGCTATGGCAATATTTTCAACGGCCGGGTGAACAAGGTGAAGGGATATGCGCAAGCCAACGCCCAGATCCAGCTCAACGGCAGGGACGACCGCTGGTATGTCCGTGGTTTCGTGCAGAATATCTTCGACAGCAACGCAACGACGGGTCTGTACCTGACCGACCAGTCGTCGGGTCTGTTCACGAACATCTTCACGCTCGAACCGCGCCGTTACGGCATCGGCGCCGGGGTCAAATTCTGACCCTGCGCACCGCGTAAACAAAAAGGCCCGGCCTCTCCATCGAGAGGCCGGGCTTTCTTTTGCCCCGGCAAGAAGCCAAAAAGGGCGCGCCCGACGGACGCGCCTTTTCCGTTATGCGTCGCCTAGAAGGAAGCGCGAAGCTTCACCCCGTAGAAGCGCGGCGGTGCGGGATAGACCGCAAAGCTCGTGCCCTGCTCCGGAACCGGGAACGACGTGATATTATAATATTTGTTGAACAGATTCTCGACATAGGCCTCGATGCCGAACTTGTTGTCGTTGAAATTCAGGCCGACGCGCGCGTTGACGATCGAATAGCCGTCATTCTTCGTGAACGGCACGCCGAGCGGCGAGTTGAGCGTGTTCGAGTCGCTGTTCGTGCGGGCATCGATGTGGACGAGACCGCCGACCGAGCTGCTGATCTGCGGCGTCCAGGTCATTGCCGAGGTAATGACATGGCGCGGCGAATTGGTCAGCGGTTTGCCGTTGTCGCTGCCCGCCAGCGGATCCTTCACCTCGGTATCGAGGTAGGTGTAGCCGAACTGGAAGGTCAGGTCGCTCACCGGCCGGATGATCGTGTCGAGCTCGACGCCCTGCGAGATCACCTTGTCGAAGTTGCGGACCACGAAGCGCGTCCCTTCGAACGCGTTGTTCTGATAGCCCTTGAACGTCGAGTGGAACAGCGAGGCGTTGACCTGGAAGGCGTGGCCGAAGTTGCTCTTCACGCCGACTTCGAACACGTCGGCGGTTTCGTTGCCGAATTCGAGGTCGGTGATCTGCGCACCGTTGCCGCCGAGCAGAACGCTGTCGAACGATCCGCGGTCGAGGTTGTAACCGCCCGACTTGTAGCCACGGTCGTAGCCGCCATAGAGCAGGACATCGTCCGTAACCTTGAACGACAGCTTCGCCGTGCCCGTGAACTCGTTCTCGCTGCGGTCGCCGGTGTAGTTGCCGTTGAACTCCGAATTGACGGTCGGGTTGCAGGCATAGAGATAGACCAGCGGGAAGCGCGCACCGAGACCGGCGCGATAGGCGGCGGCGCCTGGGCTCTGCAGGAAGGAGCAGGCCGGAACAACCGAGTTCAGGTTGGCCTTGATGTCCTTGTTCTCGTGGTTGTAGCGCAGGCCGAGCGTCAGCGAGAGCTGGTCGGTGAAGTTGACGATATTGTGCGTGAAGAGCGCAAAGGCTTCGGTCTTGACGCTATATTGGTCGGCAACCTGACCACCACCGTTGGGGGTGCGCGGCAGCGGCACACCGCCATAGACCGGCACCAGCGGCCCGAGCGTGCCGTAAAGCTGCAGGCCTTGCGCCGGCAGGCCCGGCTGACCGGCGGTCAGCGCGTTGAAGATGCCGTCGACGAACTGGTCGGCCTGGGTGCCGAAGCGCACCCGGTCGGTGAGCGTCGTCTTTTCGTTCAGGTAGAAGCCGCCGACCAGCCAGTCGAGACCGCCGTCGAACGCCGAACCGTTGAACCGGATTTCCTGCGTGAAGTCGGTCAGACCGGTGCGATAGCCGTCGCGGTAGGCGCGATCGAGACCCGAGAAGTCGATATCCTGGTTACGCAGCGCCTTCCAGTCGCGGTAGGCGGTGATCGAGGTGAGCGTCACATCGCCCAGATTCCAGTTCAACTCGCCGGAAACGCCCCATTCCTTGACCTTTTCGGACAGGTCGCGGTTCGGCGACGTCGCCATCGTGCGCGACTTGGCGTCGAACGGCCGGACGATCCCGATGCGACCGACGGCGCCGCCGAGCAGCGGGTTGGCCGAAAAGGCCTGGATGACGTTGCTGGCCGCAAAGCCGAGCACGGTGTTGATGTCGGCCGGGTTCGGAGCGATCAGGAAGCCCGAATTGGTATTGATCGCGCCGCAGCACTGTTCGTCGGTCTTGGCATAGTCGCCGATGATGCGAAGGCTGACGTCATCCTTTTCGAACAGCGCCTGACCGCGGACGAACCAGCGGTCGACATCGTTGAAGCGGCGATCCGAATTGGCGTCCTTGATATAGCCGTCGCGCTTGTGGTACCCACCGTCGAGCCGAAGCGCGACCGCCTCGGACAGGCCGCCAGTGATGCCCGCCTTGGCCTCGACCTCGTCGTAATTGCCATAGCTGAGCTCGGCATAGCCACCGAGGTCGAACGAGGGTTTCTGGGTGATGATGTTGAGCGCACCGGCCGACGTATTGCGGCCGAACAAGGTGCCCTGCGGACCGCGCAGCACTTCGACGCGATCGATCGGGGGCAGGTCGGCCAACGCGACACCGGCACGCGCCCGCAGCACGCCGTCGATGAACACGCCCACGGCCGGCTCGAACCCGGGGTTGTCGCCCGCGGTGCCGATGCCGCGGATGCGCAGCACGACGCCGGTCGCCGACGACTGACCGGTCGTCACCTGAAGGCTCGGCGCCACCTGACGCAGGCCGCGAATGTCCGAGATGCCGGCGTTCGCAAGCTGCTCGCCGCCGACGACGCTCAGGGCAATCGGCACATCCTGTGCGATCTGCGAACGGCCGGTGGCGGTAACGATGATCTCGTTGCCATATTCGGCGTCGTCATTGGTGGTCGCGGTGTCGGCAGACGCGTCGGCGTCCTGGGCAAAGGCGTAGGCAGGGGTGGTCGCGGCGCACAGCATGGTGGCGCCCAACAGGATGTTGCGCAAAGTCATGATGTCTCTCTCTCTCCAAACCGCCGGACGCAGCCCAAAGGCCTAAGTGGGAGATGCCCGGCAGCAACGTGTCGCTGTAGCGACCGCAATCGGCGCGTCAACGCGCGCGCGCGAAAATTGGCAATATTTCATGGATTCGTGGCCGAATAGCAACAGTTTACGTTACGGAAGCGAGCGCCGCTTGCTATTTCCGGCGCCGCGCGAGCTGATAATCGTAGAGCGACGGCGCGCCTGCCACGGCCTCGCCGGTGCCCTCGATATAGGGTGCCGGATCATAGTGGACGCTGATCCGGCGGTTGGCGTGAAGCCCGACGATCCGTTCGCCCGGCCCCTCGAGCCCGCTGGTGATCGCGACCGTCGCGTCGACCGGCACGCTCTCCGGAATCACCAGCCGCGCGTTCCACAGCGTGTTGTAGAGCCCGTGCCCCGGCTTCCAATAGGGCGCGCCCCCACCGACCCACAACCGATAGACCCAGCCGTCCTTCCCCTGCTCGGGGTCGATATGAAGCGTGACCTGATCGAAGAGATTCTGGTGGTTGGACCCGCTATGCTGGTCGAGCACCGCCCCGGCCGCGACGTCCGCGCGCAAAAAGACCGAGCGCGTCGAGCGCGTGTTGACGCTGAGCGGATGGATGACCGGATTTTCGACCTTCAGATCCCGGACCAGCACATTGTGCACCGCGCCGACATGTACCGAATAATGCGCGCGCCGCGCCCCCGTCGTCGTGACATTCGCAATCGTCAGGCTCGCGGCATTGTCGGTCAGGATGCCGCTGTCGGACTGGTCGATGACGAGGTTGCGAACCCAGCCGTCGAACACCCCGGTCATGTAGATGCCGTTATAGCCCTGCTCGAGATGATGTCCGAAAGCGGGCGCGTCGGGAAACTGGAAGCGCAAATTCTGGATGCCGACGTTCGTGAGGTGCCGCCACTCGGCAAGCACCGCGGGCTGGTCGGCGCGCACGTCGTGAAGCAACGGATCGCCCAGCGTCACCGTCCTGCCGCTGACCGCCGTCACGCGTGTCGCCTGCACCACGACCGGCCGGTCGGGCGAGGTCCAGTGGTGCGATCCGATCGGCAGGTCGGTGTCGCCATAGAGGGATTTCAGGATCGCGCTCTTCGGCCCGTCGACCGAAAACCACTGGAGTTGGACGACATCGCCGACGCGCAGCTTCGACGCGGTGTCGACGGTCAGGGTGCGGGCGAACTGCTTGCCCGCGACGCCCTTCGCAAGCACCGGGTCGCGGACATCCTTCGCCGCGTCATAGGATACGGGCCGGCTTCCTTCGGGCGCGACGAAGATCATCCCGCCCGCCCAGCTATATTCGGTGAAGAGATAGTCGATATTATGCTCGGGCTCGACCTGCTGCTTCTTCTCGCGGACGAGATAGTCGCGCAGCTCGTCATAATCATGGCTCTTGTCGATCAGCTTCAGCGGCCGCGGGAACCAGAGCTCGCTGCCCCCCGCCCCCGCACCGGCGCCGTCGAGCGTGATGTCGCTGCGCGTGATCCGCAGCACCTCGGTGATCTGCGTGCGTCCCCTGGGAAAGCGCAGCGTCACCTTGCCCTTGACGGCATTCGCGGCGGCCAGCGCGCGCAGCACCGCCTTCGTGTCGTCGAGCCCGTCGTCGGGGATCGCGCCGAAGCCGGTCACGTCAACGACCGTCCCGTCATCCCCGGGGATCGGCTGCGTCCCGAAACCATAACCCGCATAGGAGAAATCGGGCAGCGGGTTCGCGGCCATCGTCGCGCGGTCGGCGAGTATCCTTGGCAGATCGCCCGGCCGAGCCTCTGCCATCGTCCCGCACGCTGCCGCAGCCGACAGGAACAGGGCGAGACGGAGGGGGCGTCCGGCCCGGTCAGGCAATCGCATATCATTCATTCCCATATCGTCCGTGGACAGCGCGGCGCTTGTGGACGGGCGCCGCGCCGTTCTCAAGGAATCAGAATTTGGCGCGGAGCCCGACCGAAAAGCGCCGCTCCGACAGAGCATAGCTGTTCAGGGCGACTTCGTTCACACTATATTCCTTCGTCGCCGATTTCTTCGGCATCAGATTCTGCGCCTGCAGCGACAGGGCGAAATTCCTGTTGATGTCGAATCCGACCTGCGCGTCGAGCTGCGAGCGCGAGCCGATGAAGCTCGGCCGCCCTTCGGAAAATTCGAACACCGCCTCGTCGCGATAATTGTACGCCAGGCGAGCCGAGAACGGTCCCTTCTCGTACAGGCCGACGAGGTTATAGCTGTTCTTCGACACCGCAACGAGCGGGAAGCCCGACTGGTCTTCGGAGTCCGAATAGGTGTAGTTCGCGATGATGCCGAGGCCGTCGAGCGGCGACGGCAGGAAATCGGCGAACTGCTGGATGCCGATTTCAAAACCCTTGATCTTCGCGCTCGCCAGATTCTCCGGACGCGAGAATACGAGCACCCGACCCTGCGGATCGAGGTTGGTGTCGACCCCCGAGGTCACGAAACTGGCAATGAAATCCTTGACGTCCTTATAGAAGACGGCGCCAGAGATCAGCGAGCTCTTGCCGGTGTAATATTCAAAGCTGACGTCGGCCTGCGTCGAGATCGGCGGCTTCAGGTTCACGTTGCCGCCGGTAACCGACAGGTTCGTCGCGTTGAAGAAGGTCGATGGCGCGAGGTCGGCGATCGACGCGCGCTGCATCGTCTGCGATCCCGACACGCGGACGAGGAAATTGTCGGTGACCTTGAACGCGATGTTCGCGCTCGGCAGCACGGTGGTGTAGCGGTTCTTGTCGTTGCGCAGCGTGCTGACCGCCCCGACGTTGACATAGCTGTCAACCGACAGGCGCGTCGCCGCGATGCGGACGCCGCCATTCGCCTTGTACGGCACGCCGAGAATCTCGCCCTCGCCCGACACCATCAGATAGCCCGCGATCGTCTTTTCGCTGAGATCATAGTCGCGCTGCAGATTGGGAAGCAGCGCCGAACGGCCATTCGGATCGGGGTTGGGCTCGGCCGCCTGTGCGCGGTTGAAGACATAGTCGAAAGTCGGCGCGGTGCTGAGGAAGCTGCGCGGGAAGCTGCCCGGGATATCAGCCAGGATGTCGCCAGCATTGATGAGCTTCAGATAGGGCTCGATCTCGGCGCGGGTCGGGGTCACCTGACTACGGAAGGCGTTGGAGCGGGCGTGGAGGTCGGTGTAGCGCACGCCCGCCGAAATGGTGACGCCGCTGTCAGCCTCGTAGCTGACGTCGAGCTTGCCGGTCCATTCCTCGAGCAGGCCGATGAGGCGGTTGCTGCGCACGCCGTTGTTCGCGGGATTGTAGGAGGCATAGTTGGTCGGATTGAAGGTTCCGCCCAGCGTCAGCGACGGGACCGTCTGGTCCCGGAAATCAAACGCTCCCGGAACTGCGGCGGTCGCCTGCAGCGTGATGATCTGGATCGTCTGGTCGATCGTGCCCTTGCTGTAATAGCCGTCGGCCTCGACCGTCAGTCCGTCATTCTCGTACTTGCCGTTGAGCCCGTAGAGGAAGCTCTCGGTCGGCTCGTTGCGGATCTGCCCCGCGGTGGTCACCGTGCCGTTGGCGTTGCCCGCGACGACCATGCCGTCCTCGACGACGCGATTGGTGACGGGGTTGCTGCCCGTCGGCAGGCGAAAGGCAAAGAAATCCTGGTGCCGTCCGGTCTTCAGTTTCGAATAGAGCGCGTCGGCGGTGATCGTGAATTCGGGGGTCACCTCGAACTGGATCGCGCCGTTGAGGCCGAGCCGCGAGCGATCGACGACGAACTGTTCATATTGCAGCAGCACCGGAGTCGGGATCGCCCCGCCGCCCGTTCCGGTGTAATTGCGGTTGAGGAAATTGTTGCGCTCGAACGTCTGGGTCGTCGAGGTGCGCTTCTGATATTCGCCGGCGATCATGACGCCGATGCGGCCGTCGGCGAACTTGGTCGTCGCAAAGCCGGTGATCGCGGGTTCGAACTTGTCGGTGTTTTCGGAATAGACGCCCTGCGCGCGCACCGAAATCGTCGGCTCCTTGAACGACAGCGGCTTCGGTGTGACCAGATTGACCGTGCCGCCGAGCCCGCCCTCGGCCTGGCTGGCCAGCGGCGATTTGCGGACTTCGAGGCGGCCGAACAGGCTGGACGGCACCGAATCGAGCCCCGAAGAGCGGCCGAGCTGGTCGTTCTCGGGCGGCGACAGGCGCGCCGACCATCCGAGCAGGGTGCGGCCGTCGACCTCGACGCGCACCTGCTGCAGGCCGCGCACCGATACCGACTGGCCTTCGCCGAAGACGCGGGTGATCTGAACGCCGGTCACGCGCTGCAACGCTTCGGCAACGTTTGAATCGGGGAGCTTGCCGACGTCCTCCGCCGTGATGACATCCATCACCTGCGGCGCATCGCGCTTGATGTCCGCGGCCTGTTCGAGCGACGCGCGAATGCCCGTGACGATGATTTCCTCGCCGGGCGGATCGGCGGCAGTGCCGCCCGCCTGATCCTGCGCGAGCGCCGGGGTCACCGCCAGCACCGCGAGCGAAGCGCCGCCCACCAGCCGCGCCCACATTCCGACGCCGTATTTCGCCCGATTTGCCATCTGATCCCTCCCACTTTTTACAATGCATTCCCGCGCTGGCAAGGAATGACACCGGTTACTTTTGCGGACAAATGAAGCGGCGTGCGCTGCTTGTCCTCATTTTCAGGGAATGTCCGGGCGCCCGCAATCGATGCGGCAGGCCGAACGCACCCTCTCCGTTCCTGTCCCGGTTCCACTTTTGGTAACCGGTGTCATTAGTGATTGCCCTTTCGCCACATCATGTCAAGAAAAATGTCAGACATCTTTGTCCCGCACCGCGGACGCATCGATGCCTATAGCCAGAGCAAAGGTTGGCGGACCGGGAAATTGCGAACGACTTCGCCAATCCGGGGGTCGGGATCGAGGCGCTGCCACAAAGCGGTCCAGTCGCGGCGGCCAAGCGCGAGTCCGCCGAACAGCAAGCTCGGCTGGCGCACCGGGAAGCCGTCCCAATATTCGATGTCGCGCGCGAAGGGCCAGCGCGCCTTGTCGGCGACATAGGGCGCCATGAAGGCGATCGCCTTCGCGATCGAACGCCCGTCGCCGGTTTCCCACGCGACGAGATCGCGACCGCCGAGCAGCCAGGCACTCGCGGCAAGCACGTCGAGGTTGAACAGCGAATAGGCATAGGGCTTGGTCCGCGCGAGTTCCAGCGGCTGGCGGCCGTCGGCTGCGACCTGCGCCGGGACGATCACGGTCCGGAGGCGTTCCCGCGCCGCCTCCAGCACATCGCGGCGCCCGAGCAGAGCCGCGAATGCCGATGCCTGGAGCAGCCAGCAGCTCCCGTGATTATTCGCCTCGTCGCGCTCCTGCATCCCGAAGGGCGACGTCGTCAGCCAGTCGAGATAGGCGACGAACCACCGCTCGACCTCGGTCCGAATCGCGGCATAGCCGGGGGCGTTGCGGCGCGCGAACAGCTCCGCAGCGCGCGCAACCTCGACGATCTGGAGCGTATCGATCACCCCGATCGCGCGGCCGCTGTTCACGCCGATGATCGCCTGCGCATGGTCGAGGTTCGGGTTCATCCGTGTCGCCGGGTCGACGAACCAGGCGCGAAGATGCCGCATTGCCGCCTCGGCATAGCGGGGATCGCCGGTCAGCTCCCAGACAGCGGCGAGCGCGGGAACGGTACGGCCGAAGGCGATCAGCGCGTCGCGGTGCCCGTCAAACTTGTCGGGGTTCGATCGCCCGTCGCGGCGTACATAGGCACCGCCCGGATTATCAGGATCGGGCCACCAATAGTCGCCCTCGGAATAATAGTCATGCGGTCCCGCGGGGCTGCGCGGCGCGGGGATGGTGGCGATCGTCCGGGGTTCGACCGCCAGCAACGCCGGCCCCTGCGGCAGCAGCCGCTTGCGCTCGATCGCGCGAATGTCGAACGCCCCCGAATTGCGCGCCCATGCCGCCGGCGCTGCCAGCAACAAGGCCAGAAGCAGGGTGCGCCGCGCAATCATGGCACCCGATAGCGGAGTACGAGATCTGCAGGGATGTGCCGCGGATAGGCACCCGGCCCCCACGCCCGGTCGGCCCGCACCAGCAAGCCGTCGAGCATGTCGGCGGGCCAGTCCTTTTCCTTGTAGGGCCAGTCCGCGGCGCGCCCGCGATAGGCGGCGAGATAATCGGTGGCGCGACGCAGCGAGCGCCCCTTTGGCCCCGTTTCCGCGTACAGATCGATGCCGATGCACGCCGCGCTGTCGGCGACCGTATAGGCGGCGTCGAGCGCGTAGAGCGAATAATGGAAGCTGCGGGTGCGGGTCAGCTCGGCGGGCATCGCGCCCGATCCATCGACCTGCCTGTCGATGCGCCCTTCGGTAAAATGCAGCGCAATGTCGCGCACTATATCGGGGCGCCGCGCAAACAGCGCGAAGCGGGCAAGCTGGGCGTCGTACCAAAGGCCGTGATTATTTCCCGCGGCAGCTTCCGCCCTTCCGTTCGCGCTGTTTTGCATCCAGTCGATGTAGCGCGCGAACCAGCTTTCGAGCGCGGCATTTTCGGCGGGCGAGAGCGATCCCGCAGGTGCGATCAGCCCCGCCGCGTCGATCACCCCGATGAACCCTGCACCGTCGAGCACGCCCTCGGCGCGGCCGTTCGCGACCCCCGGCACCGCCTGCGCGAAATCCATGTTCGGGTTCATCGCGGTCGCCGGATCCAGAAACCAGGTCCGGATCGCCCGCGCCGCGCCATCGGCATAGCGGGTGTCGCCGCTGTAATAATAGGCGAGCGCCAACGTCTCCGCCTCGCGCGCCATGCGGGCGAGTGCGATGCGATCGAAGCGGTTCGTCTCGATCTCGGGATTGGTGTCGCCGTCGCGGCGCACATAGGGTCCCTCGGGATCGGCGGGGTCGGGCCACCAATAGCGCGCGAGGCTGACATAATCGTGGCGGTCGCCCGATGGTGGAGCGGCCCGCTTGTCCATCACCGACGCGGGCCTGGCAGCGAGCGCCTTGTCGGCCCGCGCGATCAGGTCGCGATAGGCCGCGGCGACGACCGGGTCGCTCGTCCGCCGCGCCTTGATCGCCTCAAGGTCGGCGGGGTTCAGAGCGAAGGTTCGCCGTCCCCCGAAACTGGCGGCATAGCCCTCGCTGCCTTCGCAGACCGGCTGATCCGATCGAGCAGCAACGGCGGGCGAAGCCAGCGACAGCAACGCCAGCGAGACAGAGGCAAGAATCTTCATTTCATTTTCAGGCGGCGCGTCTCCGCGAGGTCGGCCATCGCCGTCCCCGCGAGCAGAAAAGCCCCGGCGCCGTAGAATTGCGTCTCGTGCGCCGATACGCTGTCGGGCCTGTCGCCCACCTGTTGGACCCAGCCGAGCATCCCGTCGGGCTGCACGGCGCGGACAAGCGCATGCCACCCCCGCACCGCCGCCGGTTCGTAAGTCGCGCGGTCGAGCAGCCCGGCCTCGATTCCCCACGCGAAGGCATAGGTGTAGAAGGCGGTGCCGCTTGTTTCGGGCGGCGTCCCCGGACCTTGGTCGAGCAGCGACGCGGGCCAATAGCCATCGGGTTTTTGCAGCGTGACGAGCCGTGCCGCCATGTCGCGGAACAGCCGTTCATAATAGCCGCGCTTCGGATCGTCCTTGTCGAGCGTCTTGAGAATACCGACCAGCCCCGCCATCACCCAGCCGTTGCCGCGGCTCCAGAACAGCTTGCGCCCCTGCGCGTCGCGTTGGTCGAAGAAGCGGCTGTCGCGGAAATAGAGCCGCTCCGCCGGATCGTAGAGATAGTCGGTCGTCGACTTGAACTCGGCGTGCGCGAAATCGGCGTAACGCTTGTCGCCGGCCGCCTTCGCGAGCTTCAGCAGCGTCTCGGGAGCCATGAACAGCGCATCGCACCAGCACCAGCGATCGGTGCAGGCGGGATCACCCTGCCCCGCGGCATTGGAAACAAAGGCGAGGCCGGTCGTCGGCCGGTTCGCGAGCACATGGTCAAAATAGGCGCGCGCAGGGGCCAGCGCCTTGTCCCCTTCGCCATTCTTCGCCGCCCATATCCAGGCGCGCGCGATGAGTTGGTCGTCGGCATGATAGGGCTTGTCGCCGAGCTTCCAGCCAAGCTCGCGCCCCAGCTCGACCAACGGCTTGCGATAGCGCGGATCGCGGTCGGCAAGCGCGGTCAGCGCGACCCAGAAGGTCGCCTGCTGCCAGTCGCGCGGGTTGCGAACGCTCGGCCGCGCCGCCGGCATCGCCCCCCAATTGGTGCGGTTGGCCAGCTGCCAGTCGGCAACCCGCCGCGTCTCGACGAGGATCGCCGTCGCAGTCGGCATCGCCGGATCGGCATCGGCGACCGCTGCGGGCGCGGCGACCAGCATCAGCGGCGCGAAGAAATTCATCGGCATCGCTCTCTCCCGCAAGGTTCGCTCGCCAGTCCTTGTCGCCGGCGACTTCTCTCTTTCCTTTTACGTCGAGCCTGTCAATAAGGTTGTCATACAACTATCGACGAATGGAGAGGCCATGCCCAAGATCGTGTCCGCCCGGGTGATCGTGACGAGCCCCGGACGCAATTTCGTGACGCTGAAGATCGAATGCGACGACGGAACGACCGGCGTCGGCGACGCGACCCTGAACGGGCGCGAGCTTGCGGTCGCGAGCTATCTCGCCGACCATGTCGTCCCCTGTCTGATCGGCCGCGACGCGCACCGGATCGAGGACATCTGGCAGTATCTCTACAAAGGCGCCTATTGGCGGCGCGGTCCGGTGACGATGGCGTCGATCGCCGCGGTCGACATGGCGCTGTGGGATATCAAGGGGAAGGTCGCGGGACTGCCCGTCTATCAGCTTCTGGGCGGCGCCTCGCGCGAGGGATGCATGGTCTATGGCCATGCCAACGGCACGACGATCGAGGACACGGTCGCGGCCGCGCTCGATTATCAGCGGCAGGGGTACAGGGCGATCCGCTTGCAATGCGGGGTGCCCGGCATGGCGTCGACCTATGGCGTCAGCGGCGACAAATATTTCTACGAGCCCGCCGACGCCGACCTGCCCACCGAAAATATCTGGTCGACGGCCAGATATCTGCGCGTCGTCCCCGAATTGTTCGCGGCGGCGCGCGAGGCGCTCGGCTGGGATGTCCACCTGCTCCACGACGTCCACCACCGCCTGACCCCGATCGAGGCGGCGCGGCTGGGCAAGGATCTGGAGCCATATCGGCCTTTCTGGATCGAAGACGCGACTCCCGCCGAGGATCAGGAGGCGTTTCGCCTGATCCGCCAGCACACGACGACGCCGCTCGCCGTCGGCGAAATCTTCAGCTCGGTCTGGGACTGCAAGGCGCTGATCGAGAACCGGTTGATCGACTATATCCGCGCGACCGTGCTCCACGCGGGCGGCATCACGCATATGCGCCAGATCGCCTCGCTCGCCGACCTGCACCAGGTCCGCACCGGCTGTCACGGCGCGACCGACCTGTCGCCCGTCACGATGGCGGCGGCGCTGCACCTCGGGCTCGCGATCCCCAATTTCGGCATTCAGGAATATATGCGCCACACCCCCGAGACCGACGCTGTCTTCCCGCACGCCTATCGCTTCGCGGACGGGATGCTCCATCCCGGCGAGGCCCCCGGACTCGGCGTCGACATCGACGAGGCGCTGGCCGCCAACCATCCTTATGCCCGCGCCTATCTGCCGGTGAACCGGCTCGAGGACGGGACGATGTGGAGTTGGTGATGCGCGGCACCCTGCTCGCTGCCCTGTTGATTTCGGCGCCCGCACTCGCGGAGGATCATGAACGGCTGCGTCCCGCCACGCCGGACGAGCAGCAGGCACGAGCCGCGGTCGTGATCGCCGATTATCGTTACGGCGACCTGCTCTGGGAGAATGACCGCATCGCGCACCGGATTTATTCGCGCGCGCTCGAAGCCGCCGAACCGCCATCCTCGTCGGGAATCGACGCATGGGGCAAGCGCGTCCGCTGGCCCTATATGGACCGCCAGCTCCGCACCGGCGATCAGCACGCCGACCATGGCGAGGGACTCGATTTCTATAATGTCGGCACCGGGCGCGGCGCCGGCGGGATCGGCATCTGGTACGACAACAAGCTGTGGACCTCGCGCAACTATGTCCGCCCGCATATCCTGAGCGCCGGACCCGCGGTCGCGGACTTCACGGTCGACTATGATCCGTGGCCGGTCGATGCGCTGTACACGGTGCGCGAGACGCGGCGCTTCACCCTGCCCGCAGGTACGAATTTCACGCGGCTGACCTCGACGCTGACGTCGAGCAGCGACGCCGAACTGGTCGTCGGCATCGGCCTCGCGAAGCGCCCGATGAACGGCGGCGCGCTGGGCGAGATTGCCAAGGACGCGGCGAATGCGCGAATGAGCTGGTGGGGACCGCCCGATGGCGACAAGGGCCGCATGGCCGCCGCGGTGATCGTCGATCCCGCCGCGTTCGCGGGCTTTGCCGAGGACGCCGACAATTATCTGATCCTCGTCCGCGTCACGCCGGGCAAGCCTTTCGTCTATTATAGCGGCGCCGCCTGGGACCGCGGCGGCGATTTCGCGACGCGCGAGGCATGGGAAAGCTATGTCGCCGACCAGCACCCCGGCTTCCGGCCCTAGCCAGCGTCGCGGCGCTTTGATAACCCTGCCCGCCATGGCGACCAAGGCAGCGTCGCTGGCCGACGATCTGGTCCAGCGCTTTGAACAACAGATAGAAAAGGGCGACATGCCCCCCGGTGCGCGCTTTCCGACCGAGAAGGCGATCACCGAGGCGTTCGGCGTCAGCCGCACCGTCGTGCGCGAGGCCTATTCGCGTCTCGCCGCGCGCGGCCTGCTCGTGTCGCGGCGCGGCTCGGGCGCCTATGTCCCCGACGGCGCGCAATATCGCGCCTTCCAGATCGCAGCCGACGAGGTCGGCGAGATCGAGGATGTGCTGCGCCTGCTCGAAATGCGCATGGGGTTCGAGGCCGAAATGGCGGACCTCGCGGCGCGGCGCCGCACCGACGCCGACCTCGCCGCGCTGCGCAGCGCACTCGATGCGATGGAGGCGAGCACCGACGTCGACGCGTCGGTCGCCGCGGATACCGCCTTCCACGCCGCGATCGCCGGGGCGACGGGCAATGACTATTTCCTGCGCTTCACCCAGTTCCTCGGCATCCGCCTTGTCCCCTCGCGCAAGCTGTACCTGCAGGGCAGCGACCCCGAGCGGCACCAGCATTATGCGCGCACGATCAATAACGACCACCGGGCGATCTATGCCGCGATCGAAGCGCAGGACCCCGCCGCGGCCCGCCGCGCGGCGCGACGCCATATGGAGAAATCGGCCGCGCGATACCGCGCAATCCAGCAGGCGCTGCCGAAGGATTGATGGACGATTTGATGACGCTCACCGCTCATCCACGGAGAAAAAGATGACGCTGCCACGGCCTTTCGCCCTTTCGCTGATGCTGCTGGGCGGCTCGATGGCGGCGGCGCCGCCCGCGGCTGCCAAGGGGGCGAGCCCCGCCTATGACCTGATCATTCGCGGCGGCACGATTTACGACGGGTCGGGCGCGCCGCCCGTCACGGGCGACGTCGCGATCAAGGGCGACCGCATCGTCGCGGTCGGCAAGGTCGACGGCACGGCAATGCGCGAAGTCCAGGCCCGCGGCATGGCGGTGGCCCCGGGCTTCATCAACATGCTGAGCTGGGCGACCGAATCGCTGATCGCCGATCCGCGCAGCGAAAGCGATATCCGGCAAGGGGTGACGCTGGAGGTGATGGGCGAAGGCTGGTCGATGGGCCCGTATAACGCGACGATGAAGCGGCAGGAGACCGAGCGGCAGGGCGATATCCGCTACACGATCGAATGGACCAGCCTTGGCGACTATCTCGGCTGGCTCGAAAGGCGTGGCATTGCGACGAATGTGGCAAGCTTCGTCGGCGCCGCGACGGTGCGCGTCCACGAGCTCGGCGAGGATGACGTCGACCCGAACCCCGAACAGCTCGCGCGCATGAAACTGCTCGTCCGGCAGGCGATGAACGAGGGCGCGCTCGGCGTCGGCAGCTCGCTCATCTATGCCCCCGGCTCTTATGCCGAGACCGACGAGCTTGCGGCGCTGATGACCGAGGCGGGCAAGTGCGGCGGCATGTACATCAGCCATATGCGGTCGGAGGGCGACCGGCTGGAGCAAGCGGTCGACGAACTGATCGAGATCGCGCGCCGTTCGGGTGCGCCCGCCGAAATCTATCATCTCAAGATGGCGGGCCGCGCGAACTGGGGCAAGCTCGACGCGGTCGTGCAGAAGATCGAGGCGGCGCGCGCCGAGGGGCTGCGCATCACCGCCGACATGTACACCTACACCGCCGGGGCGACCGGGCTCGACGCGGCGATGCCGACCTGGGTGCAGGCGGGCGGCCTCGAAGCATGGATCGAACGGCTGAAGGATCCGGCGACGCGCGCGCGCGTTGCCGCCGAGATGCAGAAACCGGGCAGCGACTGGGAAAATCTCTATTTCGGCGCCGGCGCCGACAAGATGATCCTGACCGGGTTCAAGAATGAGGCGCTGAAGCCGCTCACCGGCAAGACGCTCGCCGAGGTCGCGGCGATGCGCGGCAAATCGCCCGAAGAAACCGCAATGGACCTCGTGATCGAGGACGGGTCGCGGGTCGGCACCGTCTATTTCCTGATGTCGGAGGACAATGTCCGGCGACAGGTGCAACTGCCGTGGATGAGCTTCGGGTCCGACGCAGCGTCGCAATCGACCGAGGGCGTGTTCCTGAAATCGGGCGCCCACCCGCGCACCTACGGCAATTTCGCGCGCCTGCTCGGCCGCTATGTCCGCGACGAGAAACTGATCACGCTCGAGGAAGCGGTGCGGCGCCTGACGACCCTGCCCGCAACCAATCTCGGCATCGCCGAACGCGGCGCGCTGAAGCCCGGCTATTACGCCGATGTCGTCGTCTTCGATCCCGCGGCGGTGGCCGATCGCGCGACCTTCGAACAGCCGCATCGCTATGCGGTCGGCATGCGCGACGTCTATGTGAACGGCGTCGCCGTTCTCAAGGACGGGCGGCACAGCGGCGCGACGCCGGGCCGTGCGGTGCGGGGCAGGGGATGGGGGCGCTGCGGCTGATGCCGCTATCGGCGCTCGGCGCTGAGTCCGTGGAGGAACAGGTTCGATACCTCGAATGCAACGCGGATCGGTGACGCGGCCGCCGCTGCGGGAAGCCAGCGCGCGACGAAATTGAAGGTGCCGGCCGAGGCCAGCGCGGTGGGCTCGGCCTCGAAGGGGCGCAACGTGCCGTCGCGGTTGCCGAGTTCCATCGTCGCGATCGATCGGTCGAGCAGATGGTTGGTCTGGACGCTGAACCGCGCCTGCTCCTCGCTCGAAAGCTTGTGATAGGAGGTTGCCGTCAGCGACATCGGCCCCGCCGGATCGAGCTGCGCCTGGACATTGAGCACGATGCCCGCGCGCGCGCGCTCGACCCCGCTCGAATGCCGCTCGCCACGATCCAGCAGCCTGTCGTAAATGGCGAAGGCACGGTCGAGGCATTGTGCGACCAGCGCCGCCTTGCTGTCGAAATGGTGGTAGATCAGGCCCTTCGTCGCCGTCATGGCAGCGGCGATATCGTCGAGCGACACGCCGTCGACGCCCCGCGCGTTGAAGAGCGCCGACGCGGTCGCGACGATTTCGCCGGCGCGGTCGGCGGGCGGCGGCGGCGCAAGCGCCGACCAGTCGTCGATTTCGACCGCCTCGATGCGCGCGGGTGCGGGCCTGGTCGAGACGCCGCTTTCGACGATCCGCGGCAATTCGACCGAAAGCCGCCCGAAGGGATCGCGCTCGGCGCGGCGCGACCAGATGTCGCCCAGCGGCGCCCAGGCGAGAATGCCCCAGATCGTCCGCGCCGCGATCGCGGGATCGTTCGGCCGGATCGACCCATCGCCGATGCCGCGCTCGACAAGCGCCGCCAGCATGTCGAACGCCTCGGTCTGGCGCCGCTCGATCTCGCGTCGGCCGTCGGCCGACAGCGTATCGAGTTCGGACGCGATGATCGCGTGCGACTGATCCCGGTCGCGGGCCTCGACCAGAAAATCGACGATCGCCTGCAGCCCCGACCCGCTCCGCGCCATGGCGCGCGCCAGATCCTGCAACATCGGATCGAGCAGATGCAGATAGCATTGCCGCGCGAGATCATGGCGGTCGGTGCAATAATTATAGAGGCTCGACCGTGTCAGCCCAACCTCGCGCGTGATCAGCGCAAGATCGGCCCCCGCCACGCCGTTGCGGCGGAACTCGCCCGCGGCGCCATCGAGCAGGCGCCCGCGACGCGCGGCGCGCGCCGCGCTGAGCAGCGGCTTGTCGCCGCTCGCCGATACAGCCCGTTCCATCGCGCCTGCCTGCCCTGATACGAAAGAATTGACAAGTCGGTATGTTGAACATACCTGTTTGTCAGAATCATAAACGAACAAGAATGTTCGGGAAAGGGAGAGGCGATGACAAAGATGGCTGGCGGCAGTGCCGCGAGGTCGAAGGTACGGAAATCCGCATTGCTTGTCGGCCTGGCGACGATGATGGAACCGGCCGGCGCCTATGCGCAGGATGCATCCGATGCGGACAACGGCGATATCGTCGTCACCGCGATGAAGCGCGAGGAGCGGTTGCAGGACGTCGGCGCGACGATCCAGGCGCTCTCGGCCGAGGGCATCCGCAATGCCCGCGTCGCCGAAATCAAGGATCTTGCCACCCAAGTGCCGAATGTCGACATCAAGGAAACCGTCCCCGGCGCGTTGCCGACCGTGACGATCCGCGGCATCGGCCTCGACGATTTCAGCACGGTCAGCAGCCCCGCGGCGGGCATCTATGTCGACGACATCCCCCTCGCCTCGCCCGGCCTGATGAGCGGCAATTTCTTCGACCTCGGCCGCATCGAAATCCTCAAGGGTCCGCAAGGCACGCTCTATGGCCGCAACACGACAGCGGGGGCGGTGAACATCGTCTCGGCAACCCCGGGCGACGCCTTCGCCGCCTTTGCCAAGGCGAGCTACGGCAATTTCGACAGCTTCGATGCCGAGGCGACGCTCAACATCCCGCTATCCGAGACCGCACAACTGCGGATCGGCGGCAAGACGATCCAGCAGGGACGCGGCTACTGGACCAGTTCGCTGCAGGAGGATGGCACCCCCGGCCGCCGCGATATCGGGACGCGCGATATCTGGCTGGGGCGCCTGCAACTCGCGCTCCATCCCGCCGAAGGGCTCGATATCCTGCTGAAGGCGGAGGGCGAGCGGTCGCGGTCCGAGATGGGCGTGCCGCAGTTCAACGGCACCTATGGCATCGGCACGCCCTTCGTGCCGTGCGCCGCAGTGCTGCAGGGCCGGCTCGACAATGCGGCCTGCGTCGATGCCTATGGCTACCGGAACACGAACGCCAATCCCTATCATGGCGACTGGGTGGGGCGCTTCCCCTACAACATCGATCAGCTCAATCTGACCGGCAAGGTCAGCTACAACATCGGCACGGTCGATATCACCGCGATCACGGGCTATATCGATTTCTCGCGCCTCTATCATATAGACGTCGACGCGACCCCGCTGCAGCAGTTCGACTATGACGAGGATGAAGATGTCCGCCAGTTCACGCAGGAACTGCGCATCGGCTATCGCAACGATAAGATCGATCTCGTCGGCGGCGCCTTCTACTCGTGGGACCGGGTCCAAGGCGACAACACCAACTATGGCGACGCCTGGCCGCTCGTCTTCCTCGGCGCAGCCAGTGGATCGGGCAAGACGAATTACGATCAGGTCACGCGCTCGGCGGCGCTCTATGCCGACGCCACCTGGACGCTTTCCGACAAGGTCGATCTGGTCACCGGGCTCCGCTTCACGCGCGAGCGCCGGCATTATGAGGGCGGCACGACCTTCATCACCCCCTCCCCGCTGGTCGGGATCAATGACACCTTCATCGACGACACGATCCGCGACAGCAACCTGACCGGGCGCATCGGGCTCAATGTCCGGCCCCGCGACGGCCTGCTGCTCTTCGCGATGGTCTCGCGCGGGCGCAAGAGCGGCGGCTTCTTCAGCGGCTTCACCAACAACGACAGCCAGCTGCTCCCCTATCGCCCCGAAACCCTCACCGCTTACGAGGTCGGCGTGAAGAGCGAGTTCGGGCGTGCGGTGACGCTCAACGTCTCGGCCTTCTATTATGACTACAAGGACCCGCAGACCTTCGTCCGCTTCATCGATCCCGCCACGGGCCTGTCGGTGCAGAAGGTCGGCAATGTCGACAGCGCGCGTGTCTTCGGCGCCGATATCGACCTGATCCTGCGCCCGGTTTCGGGGCTGACGCTCTCGGGCGGGCTGGGCCTGCTCGATACGCATCTTTCCTCGTTCGAAACCGCTGCGGGCACGGTGCCGGCCGGCAACCGCCTCCCCAACGCCCCCGCGACCTCCTTCTCGGGCAAGGCGCGCTACGAGTTCGACCTGTCGTCGCGGCTGTCCGCCGCGCTTCAGGGCGACGCCCGCTATGCGTCGTCGGCGTTCAAGGAAGCCTCGAACGATCCGCTGATCGCATCGCGCGCCTATTGGCTGCTCAATGCACGCGTCTCGCTCGGCGATAGCAAGGTGGGCTGGGAGGTCGCACTGTGGGGCCGCAACCTGACGAAGGAAAGCTATGTCGTGCAGGGGGTGAACCTCGCGTCGCTCGGCATCGTCAATCGCATCTACAACGCGCCCCGAACCTATGGCGTCGAACTCAGCTTCCGTTACTGAGGAGAAGGAGCGATGACGACCCACACCCCGATCGCCGGCCGCTGTGATCCCCGTTTTGCGCCCGTTCGCGATGCCTTTTCCGCCAATTTCGCCGAGCGCGGCGATATTGGCGCCGCCGTGTGCCTGGTCGTCGGCGGCGAACCTGTCGTCGACCTCGTCGGCGGCTGGCGCGACGCCGGCCGGACCGAGCGGTGGCAGGACGATACGCTGGTCAATCTCTGGTCGACGACGAAAGGCATCGCTGCGATCGCCTTTGCGATGCTCGTCGATCGCGGGCTCATGGCCTATGACGACCCGGTCGCGCGCCACTGGCCCGAATTCGCCGCCGAAGGCAAGGAGGCCATCACGGTCGGAATGCTGTTGTCGCATCAGGCGGGGATCTGCGGCTTCACCGCGCCCGCGACGGTGGCCGACCTGCTGAGCGGCGCGGCGGCCGCAGACCGGCTCGCCGCGCAGGCGCCGCTGTGGGAGCCCGGCAGCGCGTCGGGCTATCACGCAATCAGCATCGGCATCCTCGCGACCGCGCTGTTCGAACGGATCGAAGGGCGGTCGCTCAAGGCCTTCGTCCGTGACGAGCTCGCGGCGGGGCTCGGCCTCGACCTCTCGATCGGGCTCGACCCGGAACTGCACGACCGGCGCGCCGAGATGATCGCGCCGCCCGAGCTGAGTTCGGACACGATCGGGAGCCTGACCCCGCCGCAGATTGCGGCGCTCGCCAACCCGCCGCTCGATCCGCTGCTGCCCAACGATCCGCAGTGGCGCGCCGCCGACCTCGCCTCGGCGAACGGACACGCGAACGCCGGGGCGCTCGCGCGGCTCTATGCGCGCTTCGCGGATGGACTCGTCGGCCCTGCGACGCTTGCCGCCGCGACCGCGCCGCGGACCGATGGCATCGACCTCGTGCTCGGGCTGCCCGCGCGCTGGGCGGCGGGCTTCCTGACCAATTCGGACGGCATCTATGGCCCCAATCGCGGGGCGTTCGGCCATTCGGGCTGGGGCGGCTCCTTCGCTTTCGCCGATCCGGACGCGAACCTCTCGCTGAGCTACACGATGAACCGCATGGGAACCCAGCTTCGCGACGACCCGCGCGACGTGGCGCTGATCGAGGCGGTCTATCGCTGTCTGTGAGCGGGCGGGCTAGAGTCTTTCTGGCTTAGATTGAGGCATATCCGGCTCCACGGATGTAGTTGGCGCACTCGTTGGGCGGGAAGTGATCGAGCAGTTTTCCGATGCGCCGCCATGTGGTTTCGACGGTGCGCTCGTT
>Ga0233425_10000938_pt1 | contig 69840 bp, 65 predicted proteins | sample Watercolumn_Towu_2_FD_181712 | JGI IMG/M metagenome (GOLD analysis project Ga0233425, IMG submission 181712) | Freshwater microbial communities from Lake Towuti, South Sulawesi, Indonesia - Watercolumn_Towuti2014_140_MG | ecosystem: Environmental > Aquatic > Freshwater > Lake | place... | reverse complement strand
GCATTGACGAAGGCATTGACGGCCTGGTGCACATCTCCGACATCTCCTGGACCAAGCGCTTCAAGCACCCCTCGGAGCTCTACAAAAAAGGGCAGGTGGTGCAGGCCAAGGTGCTGTTCATCGACAAGGACAACGAACGCTTCTCGCTAAGCATCAAGGACCTGAATCCCAACCCCTGGCAAAGCATCGACCAGAAGTTCCCGGTGGGCGCCACGGTCACCGGCCCCATCACCAACATTACCGACTTCGGCCTCTTCGTGGAAGTGGAAGAAGGCATCGAGGGCCTGGTGCATATCTCCGAAATGGGCCGGGACAAACAGCGTATGGCCGCCTTGAAAGTCGGCGACCCCATCAAAGCCAAAGTGATTCACTCATCCCCCACGGAACGGCGCATCGGCCTGAGTATCCGCCGCCTGGAAACCGACGAGGAACAATCCACTTACCGGGATTATCTCCACGGCCGCCAGGAAGCCACCTCCAACCTCGGGGAGATTCTCCGGGAAACCCTGGAGGAGAGCGAACTCAAGAAGATGAAAAATAACGGTTAGCCATCATGAAAGGACACCCCCTCCTGAATGCCTTTCTGGTGACGGCCCTGGTGGTGGCCGTCTTCGTGGGCGTTTCTCTGTTAACCCTCCCCTGGCTGCGCCAGGGGGAGTTCTGGACCGGCGGCGAAAAGGTGGGGGTGGTGGAAATCAAAGGAGTGATCGCCGACTCCCGCAATTATTTAAAGCAACTCGATCGCTTCAAAAATGACCGGAACATCAAAGCCGTGGTGCTCCGGGTCAACTCCCCCGGCGGCGCGGTGGGTCCCTCCCAGGAGATCATGCAGGAGGTCAAAAAGGTCAGCAAGACCAAGAAAGTGGTGGCCTCTCTGGGCACCGTGGCCGCCTCCGGGGGGTATTACGTGGCCTCCGCCGCGGACTTGATCATGTCCAGCCCGGGCACCGCCACGGGCAGCATCGGCGTCATCATGCAATTCACCAACGTGGAGCAGCTTACCAAGAAGCTGGGTCTGGATTTTTCCACCCTCAAGGCCGGCCGCTACAAGGACGCCGGCTCCCCCTTCCGGCCCATGACCCCCGAAGATAAGGCCTACCTCCAGAACCTTTTGGATAATGTCTACCAACAGTTTATCAGGGACGTGTCCAAGAACCGCAAGATACCCCTGGAGAGAATGAAGGAACTGGCGGAAGGCCGCGTCTACACCGGTGAAGAAGCCAAAGACGCGGGACTGGTGGACGTGTTCGGCAATCTCCAGGACGCCATTGAGAAAGCCGGCCGTATGGGCGGCATCAAAGGCAGAGTGGAAGCCGTGTACGCGGAAAAGGATAGCTTTTCCCTGCTGCGCCTGCTCCTGGGCCAGGAAACGGAAGAGAGCCTGACGAACCTCTCCCTGCCTTACCCCGAACCCGCGTTCTTGCCGCCGTGGTTTAAATAAAATATTCACCACAAAGACACGAAGCCACAAAGGTTCACAAAGAATGAACAAAGGGAGGGCAGGCAAAGCCTGCCCTCCCTTTATTTTTTCCTTGGTGTAACTTTGTGTTCTTTGTGTCTTTGTGGTGAATCCTTTACGCGAAGCTGCTCACGTCCCCCTTGCCTTCCCTGATCACCTCCGGGGCGTCGTCGATCATGGAGATGACGCTGGAGGGCGCCGGCAGGATGATACCTGCGTCGATGACCAGGGACAGGTGGGGTTTGAACTGCTCGGCGATGTCCTCGGGGTCACTCAATGCCGGTCCATCAGGGAGGCTGGCGCTGGTGGAGATGATGGGGTGGCCCAGCAGTTTCAGCAGCCCCTGGCAGATGGGGTGGTCCGGCACCCGGATGCCCACGGTGTGCCGCTTGGTTTGCAAGATCTTGGGCACCAGGCGGGAGGCTTCCAAAATAAAGGTATAGGGCCCGGGCAGCAGGCGCTTCATGGTCTTATAGGCGTAATTGCCCACCAGGGCGTATTCGCTGATATTTTTCAGGTCCGCGCAGATAAAGCTGAAGGGTTTGCCCAAAGGCCGGCGCTTCAGTTGGTAGATCTTGGCGATCCCCTTGGTGTTGTAAAGGTCGCAGCCGATGGCGTAGCAGGTGTCGGTGGGGTAGGCGATGATGCCGCCCCCGGTGAGCACTTCCACGGCTTGGCGCAGCAGGCGCTCCTGGGGATTCTGGGGGTTGATTTTAACGATCATGGTCACCTTTCTTTTCCGGCCGCAAGGAGGCCGAGTTTTAATGGCTTAAGATATTTTTAAGCACAAAAGCGCAAAACGCCAGGGGTCTGCTCACTGGGGCGGCCGCCTTTTCTTAACCGGCCTGGCTTTCTCTTTTTTCCCCTTGCCGGCTCTAGCGGGTGTGGCTGCGGCTTTCATCGGGGCAGCCGGAGCTGCGGCCTGCTTCCATTGCCCCTCCAACTGATCCTTCAGCCAATGGGGGTCCCACCACTCCAGGGGGTCCACAAACTCTCCCTGGAGCAGCATGGAGAAGTGCAGGTGGTCGCCCCCGGCCAGGCCGGTGATGCCCGTTTTGCCCACCACCGTCCCCTTCTTCACTTCCTCACCCGCTTTCACATCGATCTGGCTCAGATGGCTGTATTGGGAAAAGACCCCCAGGCCGTGGTCCACCACCACCGTGTCCCCGTAGATGCCCAGGGGTTCGGCCAATACCACCACCCCGTTATTGGAGGCGCGCACCGGGCTGTGCACCAGGGAGGCCAGGTCTTCGCCGAGATGCTCCTGGCTGTCCACTTGTTTCCCTTGATAAATGTAGGCCCGCCGGTCCCCGAAACGGGCCATGGACTTCCCCAGAAAGCGCTGAAACCCGCCGCTCCAAAGGGGCTGGGAGTTGCTCCGGGAGCAGACCTGGCGCAACCGCTCATGGTTGGCCTTCCGCATCTCCCGGTTCACTTCCAGGTAGGCGTTCAAGGGATCACCGGGGTTGGCGGTTTTGAAGTCCGCGGCCACCTTGCGCAGGAAGTTGTCCGATAAATTCATCTTGTCATGCCGCCAGCGCCGGGGTTTGATCTTCAGGGTCACCCGTTGCACCACCGGCGGCCCCGCCCCCGGCTTGGCCACTACTTCGGCGACGGCCGTCCCCAGGGTCTCCCGGGGGATGGCAAAGAGGGCCACGTATTCCCCTCCCGTCCCCCCGGGCTGGGGGAAGCCCGCAAAGAGGCGGCCGTCGAGGACCACCCCGCTTTCCTTGGCCGCTTTGTTGAGACGGTAACGGATGACTCCCGTGCCCCCGGCGTGCAGCAGGTGGTTTACCGAGAGGAAGGCCAGGTTCAAGGGGACCAGATCGACGGTTACGTCCCGGCTCAGGGAAGTGGTGCGGCCCTGGAACCAATTCCTCCAGGAGCGGTCGGTGGCGGTAATGGTGATCCTGGCTTTGCCTTCTTTAAGACCCAAGGCCTGGGGCTCGAGGGTAAAGGGCAATTCCTCCCTGGCGCCGGAGGCGCCTCCCGGGGGAAATTTGCGGTTGAACACCACTTTTTCCAGGTCTCCCTGGGTAATGGTGACTCGCACTTCTTTAAGGCCGCTGTCCTGGTCTCCGGCTTCCAGGGTGAAAGAAGTCTTGGCCACCACCACTTCCCCAGGGGGTTGGAGATTGACCCAAGGCAGGTTACGGTCCAGGCGGCTCTGCACCAGCCAGATGATGATCCCCACCAGACCCAGGGCCATTAAGATCAGAAAAATCTGCCCCTTGAGCCCTACCCAACGCAACATTTTCTTATCTGCCATAAAAAGTAATATTATCAATTATCGTTCAGAGGGGCAAGGTGCAGAAGGGAAAGGTGCCAATCGGATGGGGAGTTTTTATGGGCGGGATAATGGCAAATTGGGGGGAGATTAAAAATGATTGTGCGTCCTTCTTCTTTCCGGCATTATAGACTTTTCACCTGATTACAATGAATTAATTTGACTTCGTTAATGGTATCATTTATTGATGATGATCAATCCCTTACTGATTCCAACATGATAGGTCTGAGGAAATAAAGGCGTTTTTTATGCGTTGGGCTAAAAGATATCTCGGACCCCTGGTTCTTATTTTAGGTTTAACCTTTTTACTCTGTGAAGCTATTTTGCGCATTGCCGGCATCTCCCACCTTACTATCTATAAATATGATGAGTGCTGCGGCTACACCTTGAGACCGGGGTATGAGGGTTGGTATCGAGGTGAGGGAGAGGCCTATCTTATCATCACCCCAGACGGTTTTCGAGACCGGGAACGGCTGCGAAAAAAACCTGATAATACCGTGAGAATCGCGGTGCTGGGGGACTCCAATGTCGAGGCCCTACAGATACCCCTGGAGGATACTTTCTGCCAGGTGATGGAACGGGAATTGGCGTCCTGCGGCGATAAGAAGATCGAAGTCATCAATTTTGGAGTGGGCGGATATGGCACCACCAATGAGCTTCTGCTCTTAAAATACCGGGTGTGGCAGTATTCCCCGGATATCGTCGTCCTGTGCTTTACCAGTGGCAACGACCTCTTGGATAATGCCGCCAGATACCAACAATACCTGGATATTCTTAAATATTATCGAGGGAAGAACAGTTATGCCGATATGAATTTCATAAAATACAAGATCAAGGTGACAGCACTTAAAATAAGAGATTTTTTTACCAGCAATTTCTATTCCGTTCAAGCCGTTTATAAGCTCAAAGCTGAGATTGAAAAGAGAGCTCAGATGGCTTCCGCCCGGAATAAATCCTTGCATCCCTTGCTGAAGGAAGAAGGTCTGAAAAACGAGGTTTACCGGGAGCCGGATACGCCTTTCTGGAAGGATGCCTGGGCGCTGACGGAAAAATTAATCCTGGAAATGCGGGATGAAGTGCGGCGCCATGGGGTTGAGTTCCTGGTAGTAACCATGGTCACCTACCCCCAATGCTATCCGGACCCGGCTACACGCCGGGAGCTTTTAAGACTTCTCGATGTCGAAGATCTATTTTATCCCGATTACCGTCTCAAGAAACTGGGCGAAAAAGAGGGGTTTGAAGTCTATAATTTAGCCCCTCTGTTTCAAGCCTATGCCGAGGAGCATCAGGTCTATCTGGCGGGTTTTAAGACCAGCCCCGTCCCCGGGAGAGGACATCTGAATGCCGAAGGCAATCGGCTGGCAGGAAAAATCCTGGCCCGAAACTTTTGCCAATTATTGCAGAAAAACGGTCTTGCTAAAAATAAAGAAAATTAACGCCGAGAATTAATGCTTGCATCATCGGTGCCTAAAATTTAGTGACCTGCTCGCTCTCTAACAAAATCTGACAGGCCTCTTTGCCTGAAAGAACTCACAGCTTACCCAACTGCTACCTCAACCTGGGTCACATAAACCTCGCCACGGAGACGTTCCTCGACTTCTTTGGCCGAAGCAGACTCAAAAAACAACTCCAAGGCTTCCCGAAGATTTTCCCTCGCTTCCTGGACGGTATTTCCCTGGCTGGCAATATCCAATTCCGGACAGAGTGCCACATAACCGTCTCCCCCGCGCTCAATAATAGCGGTAAGCTGCCGTTTCATGAGCTACCCCTTGTTATTCAAGGATTGTCATCTATGGTCTTATATACCTAAATTATTATTTTTTTTTATAGCGAAAAGGAAGGGCTTCCCGGCGGGTCGTCCTAGCATTTTGATTGGTCGTGGCCACATAATAAAAAAGGCGGGCAAAGCCCGCCTTTCAGTTTCCAGGTCATGGAGTTTGGCGCTCAGGAATCCTCAACCGGCCACTGGCCACCGGCCCCTGACCCCTGATCCCTGACCCCTGACCCCTGCTTTTAATACATGCCTTCCATGCCGCCCATGCCGCCGCCGCCCATGGGAGGCATCGGCGCTTCCTTCTTGGGCTTTTCAGCCACCATGGCCTCGGTGGTAATCAGCAGGGAGGCCACGGACGCGGCGTTCTGGATGGCGTAGCGGGTGACCTTGGTGGGGTCGATGACGCCCGCGGCCATCAGGTCTTCGTAGACGCCGCTCTCGGCGTTGTAACCCATGGCGCCTTTTTCGTTCTTCACGTGTTCGGCCACCACGGAGCCTTCGGCGCCGGCGTTGTTGGCGATCTGGCGGATGGGTTCCTCCAGGGCCCGCTTGATGATCTTGATGCCCAGTTCCTCGTCGTGGACCGGCAGCTTCAGGCCGTCCAGGGCCGGGACGCAGCGCATCAGGGCCACGCCGCCGCCGGGCACGATGCCTTCCTCCACCGCGGCGCGGGTGGCGTTCAGCGCGTCTTCCACCCGGGCTTTCTTTTCTTTCATCTCGATCTCAGTGGCCGCGCCCACGCGGATGACGGCCACGCCGCCCACCAGCTTGGCCAGCCGTTCCTGGAGTTTTTCCCGGTCATAGTCGGAGGTGGTCTCATCGATCTGGGCCCGGATCTGCTTTACCCGGCCTTCGATGGCGGAGCGGTCGCCGCCGCCGTCGATGATGGTGGTGTTGTCCCGGTCCAGGTTCACCTTCTTGGCGGTGCCCAGCTCTTTCAGGGTGACGTTTTCCAGCTTCCAGCCCATGTCTTCGGAGATCATCTGGCCGCCGGTCAAAATGGCGAGGTCTTCCAGCATGGCCTTGCGGCGGTCGCCGAAGCCGGGGGCCTTGACGGCCGCGACCTGCAGGGTGCCGCGCAGCTTGTTCACCACCAAAGTGGCCAGGGCTTCGCCCTCCACGTCTTCGGCGATGATCACCAGGGGTTTGCCCATCTTGGCGATCTGCTCCAAGAGCGGCAGCAGATCTTTCATGGCGCTGATCTTTTTCTCATGAATGAGGATCAGGGGCTCGTCCAGGGATGCTTCCATCTTTTCGGGGTTGGTGACAAAGTAGGGGGAGATGTAACCCCGGTCGAACTGCATGCCTTCCACCACTTCCAGAGTGGTCTCCATGCCTTTCGCCTCTTCCACGGTGATGACCCCTTCCTTGCCCACCTTGCTCATGGCGTCGGCGATGATGTTGCCGATGGAGGCGTCGTTGTTGGCTGAGATGGTGCCCACCTGGGCGATCTCTTTCTGGTCCTTGGTGGGTTTGGAGATCTTATGCAGCTCGTCCACCACCGCGGCCACGGCCCGGTCGATGCCGCGTTTCAGGGCCATGGGGTTAGTGCCCGCGGCCACCAGCCGGGAGCCTTCCTGGTAGATGCTCTGGGCCAGGATGGTGGCGGTGGTGGTGCCGTCGCCGGCCACGTCCGAGGTCTTGGAGGCCACTTCCTTGACCATCTGGGCCCCCATGTTCTCGAACTTGTCGTCCAGTTCGATCTCTTTGGCCACGGTGACGCCGTCCTTGGTGATGGCCGGAGCGCCGAAGGCCTTCTCCAGGATCACGTTCCGGCCTTTGGGGCCCAGGGTGACTTTCACCGCGTCCGCCAGGGTGTTGACCCCCCGGAGGATGGCCTCCCGGGCCTTAATGTCATATTTGATTTCTTTGGCAGCCATGTGCTTATGCTCCTCCTAAAATTTATCTGGAAACAAAGGACTTGAGATTGGTTATAAAACGCCGCTAGGCGGGGTTGTTACTCGATGATGGCCAGGATGTCTTCTTCCCGCATCATTAAGAACTCTTCGCCTTCGACCTTGATTTCGGTGCCGGAGTATTTGCCGAAAAGGACTTTGTCCCCTTCCTTGACCTGCAGGGTCATGCGCTGGCCTTGATCGCTCATCTTGCCGGGGCCCGCGGCCACAACTTTGCCTTCGATGGGTTTTTCCTTGGCGGTGTCGGGAATGACGATGCCGCCTTTGGTGACCGTCAACTCCTCAGTCCGTTTGACGAGCACGCGATCATTCAAGGGTTTGACTTTCATGGATAACCTCCTGATTGAAGATGATTTTAGCGGATGGAAAATTATTAGCACTCATTTCCAGAGAGTGCTAACAGTATTTTGTAACTATTGGCTCCGGGAAAATCAAGAGGGGAGGAAATTTTTTTGGAAAAAATTTAACGAGGGGCGTTCCCAAAACGCCGGACTTCCGCTCCCAATCAAAAGACGCAGGCTTATTCCCTTTTTTCGGAGGGCGCCGCCTGAGGCGCCGGGAGTCGCATCAGCGGGCCTCAGAGACCACTAAGGGACGGGATGGGGCCTGGGAAACCTTTCCCTTGCCCTTGTCCTTGGCCTTTCCGGCGGCGTTACCCTTGCCCGAATTATTGGCGGGGCCGGAACTTGAGGGCGGGCTATCAGTCTTCTTGGCTACCGGGGTGCTGTTTTTTTTTCCGTTGGCCTTTTCTTTAGGCTGGGCCTTGGCCTTGCCCTTGGTGTCGCTTAAGGCTACCTGGGTCTTGGCCTTGTCCTTGGACGCGGCCTTGGACGGGGCCGGCACCGGCAGCATGGAAGCGGTGCGGGTGGCGGCTGGGGTATTCTCGGAGGGGCTGGCCGCGGATTTTCCCTTCTTGGCAGTTGCCGCCGGCGCGGCGGCAACCTGGGTTTTGCCCTTCTTCCCGGATTTTTTAGCAACGGCTCTGCCCTTTTTCTCGGCCTTAGCCGGAGCGCCGGCCCGGACATTCTCAGACGTCCGTGCTGCCGCGGATTTGCGGGAGGACGCGGCGCTTCTGGCCACCCGGGCCGGCCTGGAGGCCACGGCCGGGTGTTCTATGCTGGCCAGGGTGATGTTTTTGGCAAAAGCTTCCTTGCTTTTGGCGGGCAGGTTCAGGGAATAAGAGGGGGTATCCGGCGGGGTGACGCCCCGGAGCAGTTCGGGATTGAGGGCCTGGATTTCCTCCACCGGCACATTGACGGCCACGGCCGCGGCCCTGAGAGAAGTGGGCTCTTTCACCTGGACCTTATCCAGGGCCATGGGGGGTAGGTACGGAACGTTCTTGAAGCCGAACTTCTCGGGGTTTTTGGCGATAATGGTGGCTGCGATCATCTGGGGCACGTAATTCTTGGTTTCCGTGGGTAGACACTTGTTGTCGGAAAGTTCCCAGAAATTCTTATGGGTGCTCTGGTTCAACTCCCTTTGCACCCGGCCTTCGCCGCAGTTGTAAGAGGCTGCGGCCAGATACCAGGAGCCGAATTGCTTATACAAGTCCAAAAGATACTTGGCCGCGGCCTTGGTGGATTTTTCCGGATCCCGGCGCTCGTCCACGTAGCTGTCCATGGAAAGCCCGTACCGGGCCCCGGTGCCCCTGATGAACTGCCACATACCGCAGGCATGGGCATGGGAATAGGCGTTGGCGTTGAAACCGCTTTCGATCATGGCCAGGTAGGCCAGGTCTTCGGGCAGGCCGTTCTCCTGGAAGACCTCCTTGATCATCGGCAGATAACGGGTGGAGCGGGACAGGTAGCGGCGGATAGTCTCTTTACGTTCGGTGGAAAAATAGACCAGATAGGCCCTGACCTGGCGGTTGGTCTGAATGGGCACATCAAATTTGACCTGATGGTCCCACTTTTCCAACTCCTGCTCCAGGCCGGGGTCCCAACCGGGGATGCCGCTTTTGGCGTAAAGCTCTTCCAGACGCTTGGCGCTCAGCTCTTCGGTGAGGGGTTCATCCGGCGTCGTTTCCGCCGCGGAGACGACCGGTTCGGGTGGCGCCACCTCTTCTTTGACCAGATTTTTGGCGCCGCCCCCGCAACCGATGAGCAGCAACAAGCAGAGAACTACCCCCATCCCCAAAGAAAACATATAAGTTCCTCATCCGAGGGGTATGAACCGGCTTGGCAGGCATCAGGCCTACGTCCCGCCTCCCCCATTGAGACGGGCCTGCCAGATTTATCAGGTCCTTTTCGTATACCAGACAAGTTCCACAAAAATCAAGGAAAAAATGATTCGCCAGCCTTTTTCAAATACCGGCTTAAAGAAACAAGGGGCTTGCTTCAATGCTATTTCAATGAAGATTCAATAAATTAAGCAATGAACCATTAATTATCGATCCGGTAAAAAAATATTTTCTGTATGATTTGCTGTATCTTGAATAATGAACAAGAAAACCGTTTTTAAAAAGCATTTCTTGGGAAAATGCCTCTTTCAATAATTGATGATAAGGGGATAATCTTATCAAATTGACACTATGAAAATTCAGCAAAACTCATTTCTTGGTATAGGGAGCATTTGCCGATACAATTAGTTGATACTGCACCGTTGTCAAAGGGAGGCAACCCTTGCCTAAAACCTTGGCCTATCTGCCGATTGCCGCAGCCACCCTTATCTGGGTCGCGGCTTTAATCGGCGCGCTCCACGGACTGGAGTCCTTCTCCTCCTGGCTCTACTTCTTTGCCTGGTGGCCTTATATCCTGATGCTGGAAGGGCTGCTGTTTCTCAGGCAGGGGAATATTGGCTGCTGAACCGGCCCCGGGAGTTGCTGAAAATATGCTGCTGGTCCGTCACCGTCTGGCTGGTCTTCGAGGCCTCCAACCTGGTTCTGGGGAACTGGCGCTATGCCGGGATGCTCCCCCATTGGTGGCTGCGCTGGCCCGGCTACGCATTGGCCTTTGCCACCGTGCTGCCCGCCGTCCTCCTCACCGCCAGGGTCTTGGCCGCCTGGGGGGCCTGGAAGGTAGCCAAAGGCCCGGTACGCGGCTGGAGGTCCTGGCAGCCCTGTTTTCTCGTCCTGGGCGCAGCTTGTCTCATCCTGCCCCTGATCCAGCCCCGCTATGCCTTCCCCCTGGTGTGGGTGGCCTTTTTCTTTCTCCTGGACCCCATCAACGACTTGCTCACGGGCAATTCCCTGACCCGGCGCTGGCTCGCGGGGGAGCGTCGGGAGACTTACTGTCTTCTCGCCGCGGGCCTCATCTGCGGCCTCTGGTGGGAGATGTGGAACTACCCGGCCGCGGCCAAATGGGTCTATACCCTGCCGGTCCTGAACTTCGGCAAAATCTTCGAAATGCCGGTCCTGGGCTTTCTGGGGTTTCTGCCCTTTGCCCTGGAGTGCGCGGTGATGTATAATTTCTTTAAGATATTGGAAGAAAAGGCGCTTAGCACCCCACGGGGGCGGCGCTGGTTCTGGTTGGGGCAATTGGTCTTGTGGCTGGTCATGTTCGCGGATATCGACGGGAAAACAGTGATTTCTTTAAGTGAGTAAACAATTAAACAACAATGAAGGCCTGGCCGATAAAGATGTGGAGTCGACGAACACTTCCATATCTGGAGGCTAAATTGTGAAAAAAATATCTGCTCCCCGTTCAATCCGCCCATTAATATCCCTGACGCTCTTAATCCTGCTGGTTGCCACCGGGGCCTGGGCCAAGCCCACCACCCCGGAACAGGCTAGAACGGTGGTCCAGAATTGGCTGGGCCTGGAGGCGCAGCCCCTGGAAACCGCCCTGGGCGGGGAAATTGGGGAAGTTCAAGCGTTTTATCATAAGGACCTCCCCATATATTATGTGGTCCGTTTGCACCCCGCAGGTCTGGTCATGGTGCCGGCCGACGACCTGGTGGAGCCCATTGTCGCTTTCGTGAACGGGGCGACGGCATACGATCCCTCCCCCCAGAATCCCCTGGCGGCCATGGTGAGCCGGGATCTCACAGGCCGGGTCCTCAAGGCCCGGCAGGTTGAGACCCTGGCCCTAGAAACCGGGGGGGCGCCAGCGCCCGCAACTCCCCAAAGCCGGGCCCGGCAAAAGTGGGTCTTGCTGGGGCAAGCCGCCGGACTCCCAGGCCAGGAGACCGCGGGCAGTCTCACCAAAATCTCGCATATGCGCGTGGCCCCTTTGATAAAAAGCAAGTGGAATCAAAAACATGCAGCCTCAGACTCTTTGAATGCCTGTTACAATTACTACACGCCCCCTAACCAGGCCGGCGACTCGGATAATTATTATTCCGGTTGCGTGGCCACCGCCATGGCCCAGCTTATGCGCCATTGGAAATACCCCACCACCGGGGTGGGCACGGCATCTTTTGACATCACAGTGAGTGATAATGCCACTACCCGGGCCCTGCGGGGCGGGGACGGGAAAGGCGGTCCTTATAAGTGGGAATGGATGCCTTTAACCACCAGCTCTACCACCAAATTGGGGCGTCGCCGGGCCATCGGGGCCCTGACCGCCGATGCCGGCGTGTCGGTGAATATGGGTTATGCCGAAGGCGGGTCCGGCACCATGGCGCAATTTGCCGCCTATGCCCTGGTTAATACCTTCCAATACAGCAATGCCATAGCCGGCAGCCCCAACGATGGTTATGGCAAATCATCCAACATCCCGGATGCAGCCCGGAGGAGCATGATCAACCCCAACCTGGACGCCGGCTTTCCCACCTTGCTGGGCATCGACGGGATCGACACCAAGACCCAAGAAACCATCGGCCACTGCATCGTTTGCGACGGTTATGGTTTTGACAGCCACACTTCCTATCATCATCTCAACATGGGATGGTCGGGGGCGGATGACGTTTGGTATAACCTGCCTACCATCGATGCGGGCGATGGCGCATACGATATTGTCGGGACTGTTATCTACAACATATACCAAACCGGGACGGGGGAGATCATCAGCGGCCGGGTGACCGACGGCCATAAACCCATCAGCGGCGTCACCGTGACCGCCACCGGCAGTGCCGGGACTTTCCAGGCCACCACCAATGACAAGGGCATCTATGCCCTGGCCCAGGTGCCCTCCAAAAGTACTTTTACCATCACCGCCAGCAAGACCGGTTATAACTTCCGCTCCAAGTCGGTCACCACGGGAGAATCGGTCAATGCCGTCGTCGCGCCCAGTACCCCGGGAGAATCTCCCACGATTTCGCCTTCGGTGGTTTGCGGCAATAAATGGGGAATAAATTTTTAAAACCGCTTTGGCATAAAGTCCGGCTCATCATCTGCTGCCGGATTAAGCCGACCGGGGACAACTCGCCGTCTGCTGCTGTACCGCTTTTAATACCAGGCTGCGGTTAAATAAAAATTAGGAGTACGATGCCGTGTCATCGGGACAAAATAAAGTTGGGCCAATCTCCATATCCTTGTTGACCTGTGCCGCGGGCGCCGTAATCGGGGCCGGCACGGCTTTCGGCGCCCAGGCCCAAAAGGGCGAACCGGCTCTAACCCCAACTTCTTCCACGTTGATCATTATCTTCCTGATCTTCATCATCAGCGCCCTGGTTTCCGGAAGTTTGCTGCTGATCCGGCGGCGGTTCGGCCATCGCTTGAAAAGCCAGGAACATCTTAATTCCTCCATATTCAGTTTCTTTACCACCCTCTATGCCTTTTTCATCGGCTTTGCCATCGTTACTCTGTGGTCGACCTTCATCACGGCCAAGGCCAATGTCAACCGGGAAGCGGACGCCCTCATGGTGGCTTATTACACCTCCCGAAGTCTGCCAAACTCCCAAGACTTTCGCCAATCCTTAAAGGACTACGTCCAGAACGTACTCGAAGACGAATGGCCGGAAATGAAAAAGGACTCCATGAGTCAGGAAGCCGGTCAGCGTTTCGACGACGTTTTGGCCAAACTAGTCGTACTCACCGGGGATGCCGACAAGATCGGGGCAATTTATGGCAGTCTCGCTGAAGCCGGCAGGCAGCGCCTCTCCCGGGCCACCACGGTGCAAAGCAATCTTTACCCCATGGTCTGGATCATCCTTATCTTTGGCTTCGGCACGGTGGTGTTCGGGTTATATCTTTTGAATCGACAGCAAACGACCGTTTCCTTGATCTTCGAGTTCATAGTGATCTTTGTCGTCTTAATCTGCCTGTTTTTTATTTACGATATCGACACGCCGTTTTCCGGCTTCATTACCGTGCAACCGGATGCCTTTAGCACGGTTTATCAAAAAATGCTGAGGTTTCCCTAGGCCGGATAAATCGCTTAGTGCCTTTGGCTGTTCCGAAAAGTGGCCAGTGGCCAGTAAAAAAATCTATGTATGTCTGTGAGTTACCCCTTCTCCCCTCGTGCCCTGAGGGTACTCCTTCTTCCATACCACTGACTAGCGGGAGGAGAGGGCCGGGGTGAGGGGGGCAAGCTTTTCATGTTTTACGGGTGCGCCGCAGGCCCATGCGCGACTGCCCTGAAAAGCTCTAAGCGGTAGTACAGGCTTTCAAGCCTGTATGGATTGCCAGGGCGGGCGAGACGCCCGCCCTACGCGCTTTTCATGGGTTTACGAGTGAGCCGAAGGCTCATGTTCAACTGTTTGGGCACCTTATTTATTATGATCTTGAAATGCCCAACCCTCGGGCAGGCAAAGCAGGAGCTTTGCTACAAAAATAGGGTTAAAAATTTGGAATCTTAAAAAATGACTACCCGAGTTAGACCTAAAAAGGTTCAAGTATCAAAAAAACGAACCATCCACACATACTCCCATCTTTGGCACGGCTCATGGGTATTAATGGAGCGTTCCCAAGCCGAGCAAAAGGGTTCTTATTGGCTTTGGATGGGTAGCCTTATCTTCACGGCATTTTCATTCGAAGCATATTTAAACCATGTTGGTACAAAAGTCTTCGCATGTTGGAACATTTTTGAGAAGGCAGTCTCCCCCGATGGCAAACTCGATATTCTTTGTGAAAAGCTTGGAATAGACCTGAAAAAAGGCGAACCACCTCGACAGACCGTTCACAAGCTTTTCGAGTTTCGTAATAAATTAGCGCATGGAAGAACAGTCACTCTGGAGCCGAAACAACCACCTTACGATGCGGATGAGAATTTCGAAAAAATCATCGAAGAACGCCCATTAACTGTATGGGAAGAGTACTGTACCGCAGGTAACGTCTTGAGAGCGCGAGCGGATATCAAGCAAATAATGCAGTTGATCCATGAAAAGGCAATGCCAGAAAATGATTTCTTGTTCGATTTCGGCATGTATGAGGTTTCCGGTTGTTTGAAGGAAGGCTCCTAATCTACATTTTAAAAAAATAATATTCTGAGTTGATAATTCTGAAAACCGAAGACCGAAGACCCAAAACCGTCTTTTCCATCTCCCTGGGCTGCCCCAAAAACCTGGTGGATACGGAAATCATGCTGGGCCGCCTCACCAAACACGGGTGGGAGGTGGCGGCTGCACCGGAAGCCGCGTCCCTGCTCCTGGTGAACACCTGCGCCTTCATCTCCTCGGCCTGCCAGGAGGCGGTGGACACCATCCTGGAGATGGCCCGCCATAAAGAAAATGATCCGGGCAAACGCCTGGCGGTCGCGGGCTGCCTGGTGCAGCGGTTCGGAGGGGAACTTCCCTCCCAACTCCCGGAAGTGGATTACTTCATCAGCGTCAACGACTTCCCCCGACTGCCGAAGATTTTGCGGGATTTAGCAGAACCGGAAGAACCCTGCCTCTTTCAGGAGGCGCCGCTCTTCGACTATGCCCACCCTCAGCCCCGTTTCCCGGCCACGCCCCTGGCCTTTGCCTATCTGAAGATCGCGGAGGGCTGCAGCCATCGCTGCACCTATTGCACCATCCCGGGAATCAGGGGGCCGCTGCGCAGCCGGCCCCTGGACACCCTGCTGGCCGAAGCCGAAGCCCTGGCCGAGTCCGGAGTCAAGGAGATCAACCTGGTGGCCCAGGACACCACCGCCTACGGCCTGGACCGCCGAGGGTCTCCGGGGCTGCCGGAGCTGCTCCGGGAACTCTGTAAAATCCAGGGGATTGAGTGGATCCGGGTGCTTTACGGCCACCCGGCCCGGATCACCCCGGAGTTGCTGGAAACCATGGCGGCGCACTCTCAAATCTGCCCTTACCTCGATCTACCCATCCAGCACGGCCACGACGAGATGCTGCGGCGCATGGGACGGGGCTACAGCCGCAAAGATATCCTGGCCGCCTGCCGCCTGATCCGGGAATTGATCCCACATGCGGCTCTGCGCACTACGGTGATGGCGGGCTTCCCTGGAGAGACGGAAGAGCACTTTGCCGCGCTCTTCGACCTGATCCGGGAAGTGCGCTTCGAGCACCTGGGGGTCTTCCTCTATTCTCCGGAAGCAGGCACGCCCGCGGCCCGTTTTACCCCCCAGGTCCCCCGGCGGCTGGCCCGGAAACGGGCCGGAATTCTTAAAAGCCTCCAGGCCCGGATGGTCAAAGAACGTCTTAAATCCCTCAAAGGGACCATCCAGCCGGTGCTGGTGGAAGGGGTGAGCAGCGAAAGCGAGTACCTTCTTTCCGGCCGCCTCATCACCCAGGCCCCGGAGATCGACGGCCAGGTGTATATCACCGGGGGTGAAGCGAGGATCGGGGAGATTCAGCCGGTGTTGATCAAGCGGGCGCTGCCTTACGATCTGGTGGGGGTTATTAGTGATTAGTGATCGGTTTTAGCTTTTAGCTTTTCGCTTTTCGCTTTTTTTCCTGATAACAACCGCTGATTACTGATTACTTGGGTTCCCTGACCCCTGACCCCTGACCCCTGACCACTGGCTACTGGCTACTGACCACTGACCACTGGCCACTATTTCAATTTGACATCCCTGGGGAAGTAGGATAAGTTACTTTATTCACAATCAAAGATTTATGAGCGCTAAAGGTATACTCAAAGAGTTGGAAAAGGAGGTTGCCGCCATCAACCAGGCGTTGGTGGACAATCTCCAATCCCATGTTCCTTTGATCTCCGAGGTGGGGCGGCATATCCTGCTGAGCGGCGGCAAACGCATCCGGCCCCTCCTCTTTCTCCTGGCCGCGCGCATGTGCGGCTGCCACAGCCTTGATCTTCCGGCCTTCTCCACCATCTTTGAATACCTGCACGCGGCCACGCTGCTGCATGACGACGTGGTGGACGCGGCATCCGTGCGCCGGGGGCGGTCCACGGCCAACACCATCTGGGGCAACCAGGCGGTGATCCTAGTGGGGGATTTTTTGCTTTCCAAGGCCCTGTCTCTGGCGGTGACCACCAATCGCCTGCGGGTCCTCAAGGTTTTGGCCCAGACCACCACCCTGATGGCGGAAGGGGAAATCCTGCAACTGCTGCACACCAACAACTTGCAGCTCACGGAAGAAGGGTATCTCGAGGTCATCAACCGCAAGACTGCGATTCTCATGTCCGCGGCCTGCCAGATCGGAGCCATCCTGGGTGATGTGCCTCCCCACCAGGAAGAGGCTTTGACCCAGTTCGGCCTGAACCTGGGGATCACCTTCCAGGTGGTGGATGATATCCTGGACTTTACCGGCGATGCCCGGGAAATGGGCAAACCCATCGGCAACGACCTGAAGGAAGGGCGCATTACCCTGCCGGTGATTCACGCCCTGGCCCAGGCCAGCCCCCAGGATCGGGAGAGGCTGCTGGAGATGGCCCGGAACCTGAAACCGGAGATGGTCCAGGAACTGCGTGATCTCTTGCAAAAATACGGTTCCCTGGACCACGCCCGGGCCCTGGCCCGGGAATATACCCTAAAGGCCCAGGCCAATCTGGAGGATTTGCCCCCGGGTCCGGAAAAGGACTATTTCCGGGCCTTCACGGAAGAGCTGCTAGATCGGACGCATTAAAGTTGTTTCATTCAACTCCGCCGCCGGTTTTTTCTCACGCAAAGCCGCAAAGTCGCAAAGACGCCAAGAAATATTAATAGCTAAAATTCTCGTGCCTTTGCGCCTTGGCGTCTTTGCGTGAGATATAAACCAGGAGATAGCGCGGCCTTTTCTGATTGCCTAAGTGGAAAAACCGGTTGAGAATTATTGAAAAAATTGATAGTTAAAAGGGTGCTTCGCTCCCGGCCTGGAGGAATCCGGGCCGGGCGGGCAACCTTGAGGGAAGGAGAACTTGATGTCCGGCAAAACAGCACAAATCCGCAATCTGGCCCTCGTGGGCCACAGCGGCTGCGGCAAGACCTCCCTGGCCGAGGCTCTGCTCTTCGGAGCCGGGGCCACCTCCCGGCTGGGGAAGGTGGATGACGGCAGTTCCGTTCTAGACTACGAACCTGAGGAAATTAAGCGCAAGATCACCATCTCTACGGCCTTTCACCATTATCAGTGGAAAAAGCACTCCGTCTATTTCGCCGACACCCCCGGTGACGACAACTTCCTGGCCGATTCCCGGGCCGCCCTGCACGTGGCCGACGCCGCGGTGGTGGTGGTGGACGCGGTGGACGGCGTCAAGGTGGGCACCGAAAAGATCTGGCAGACCGCCATGCACTATGCCTTACCCCGCCTGTTTTTTATTAATAAAATGGACCGGGAGCGCGCCGACTTCGGGAAGGCAATCAAGGAAATCAAGGATATTTTGGAAGCCCCGGTGGTGCCCCTGCAGATTCCCATCGGCAAAGAGGCCGGTTTCAAAGGCGTGGTGGACCTGGTGGCCATGAAGGCCTTTGTGGTCGCGGCCCCCGGCAAACTGGAGGCCGGCCCCATCCCCGACGACCTGAAGGACGAAGTGGAGGTGCTGCGGGGCGACCTGCTGAATTTCGCCGCGGAGAGCGACGACGAACTCATCGAAAAATTCCTGGAGGAAGGGGAACTCACCGCAGAAGAGATTTATCGGGGGCTGCGATTGGGCACCCTCAAAGGGGCCATCGTCCCGGCCTTCTGCGGCGCGTCGTTGAGCAACCTGGGTCCCGCCCTGCTCCTGGACGCCATCAACCACTTCCTCCCCGCGCCCGAAGACCGGGGTCCGGTCAAAGGCCAGAAGCCGGGAGGGGGCGAAGAAGTGCTGCTGGAAGTGGACCCCGACGGCCCCCCGGCGGCCCAGGTCTTCAAGACCGTGGCCGACCCTTACGCCGGCCGGCTCTCCATCTTCCGCATTTACTCCGGCACCATGAAGTCCGACGACACGGTCTTTAACGTCACCCGCTCCGTGCCGGAACGGTACGGGCAATTATTCCTGCTGGAAGGCAAAGGCCAGAAGGCCGTGGCCGCCGCCGGGCCGGGAGCCTTCGCGGCCGTGGCCAAGCTGAAGGAAACGGTCACCGGCGACACCCTGGCGACTGAGGCCAAGCCCGTGCTGCTGCCCCCGCTCATGCCCTCCAAGCCCATGGTCACCCTGGCCGTGGAATCCAAGGTGCGGGGCGAAGAAGACAAGGTCTTCTCCTCCATCTCCAAACTCATCGAAGAAGACCCGTCCCTGCAGCTCTCCCGGAATACCGACACCAAGGAAATCCTCCTCTCCGGCGTGGGTTCAGTGCACATCGAGGCTACCACCGAGAAATTGAAACGCAAGTTCGGGGTGGAGGCGGTGCTCAAACCCCCCAAGGTGCCCTACCGGGAAACCATCAAAGGCCACACCAAGGTGCAGGGCAAATATAAGCGCCAATCCGGGGGCCGGGGCCAATACGGCGACACCTGGATCGAGATGGAGCCTCTGCCCAAGGGCAGCGGTTTCGAATTCGTGGACAAGATCGTGGGCGGCGTCATCCCCAAACAATACATCCCCTCGGTGGAAAAGGGCATCGTCGAGGCCAAGAATACCGGCATTCTGGCGGGCTTCCCGGTGGTGGATTTCCGGGTCACCCTCTACGACGGCTCCTTCCATGACGTGGACTCCTCGGACATGGCCTTCAAGATCGCGGGCTCCATGGGCTTCAAGAAAGGCATGGAGCAGGCCCAACCCACCTTGCTGGAACCCATCATGAAGATGATCGTCACCGTGCCCGAAGACAACATGGGGGACATCATCGGCGACCTCAACGGCCGCCGGGGCCGGGTCCTGGGGGTGGAGGCGGAAGGCAAGAATCAAATAATTACCGCGCACGTGCCCATGGTGGAGGTGCTGATGTACGCGCCGGACCTCATCTCCAAGACCGGGGGCCGGGGCACCTACGAGATGGAATTCGACCACTACGAAGAAATGCCGCCCCACCTGGCGGAAAAAATCATTACCGAAGCCAGGGCGGCCATGGAGAAGGAGTAGGGATCAGGGGCCAGGGGCCAGTGGAGTAGCCAGTAGTCAGTGGCCAGTAGCCAGTGATCAGTAATCAGTGGTCAGTTTACAGTGAGCAGTAGTCAAGGTTCTTTCATGGAACCTCGTAACTGGTTCTTTAGTCTGAAACCAGGCATTTGCTAAAAGTTTCTCCCTCTTATCCCCTCTCCCCCCATGGGGGGGGAGAGGGCTAGGGTGAGGGGGGGGTTGGAAGAAACTTTTGGCGCCAAGTATCAATTTTCTTATTTTTCCCTGGTTTTCAGACCTGCCTGGAAAACCAGGGGAAATAATTTTTCTGCTTGGCGTCTTTGCGCCTTTGCGCCTTTGCGTGAAATGAAAGAAACCTCCCCAAAACCAGTTACCCAGCCCCGCATTGTCGCGGTCTCCGTCAGCGACCGCAAGGGCGTGGTGAAGCATAATGTGCCTGAGGCCCGGCTGCTGTTGGATCACGGCCTGGCCGGGGACGCGCATGCGGAAGGCGGCATCCGCCAGGTGAGTCTCCTGGCCTTAGAAAGCATCGACAAGATGCGGGCGGCCGGGGCTCAGGTCAACCCCGGGGATTTTGCCGAAAACCTCACCACCGCAGGCCTGGACGTCTGTTCCCTGCCGGTGGGCATGCGGCTTAAGGTGGGGGCCGAAGTGGAGCTGGAAATCACCCAGATCGGCAAGGCCTGCCACAAGGGCTGCGCCATCCGGGAGCAGGTGGGCGACTGCGTCATGCCCCGGGAAGGGGTCTTTGCCCGGGTGCTTAAAGAAGGGGTGGTTAAGCCCGGAGATGCAATTGAGGTTTTGGGCTGACCACTAATGCCAGTCCGATATCAAAGGGGTCTTCCGTAGGGGCGAACCTTGTGTTCGCCCCGAACGCTTTGGGGCGAACACAAGGTTCGCCCCTACAGGTAATTCCCTTATTTTCCCGGTTCTGAAACCGAAAACCGGAAACCGGAAACCGCACTACCCGTGTGACGGACAGATCTTCTTGGCCTCCTCTTCGCTGAAGGCCCGCAGGGTCTCGGTCTTGCCGCCGTATTTCATGCTTAGGGCAATGACGATCCTGGCCACGGTTTCGGCGTCCGGGGCCTCCAGAATGCAGACCTCGTCATATTGACCCATCAACATATACCAGGCCTTTACTTCAGCGCCCAGGTCTTTCACAATTTTTTTGGCTTCTTCGCAGGCCCCGGGATCCTTCATGGCCTCAAAACTTTTTTCCGTCCATTTCCCCAATACCACGAATGTTGCCATTTTTCTTACCTCTCTTTTTCGGGATTCCGTCCCTCAAACAAACCAAGGACCGTAACTTGAGACCTCTGCAAAAGTCTCCCCGCTTGTCATTCTGAGGGAGCGGAACGACCGAAGAATCTCGTTTTTACGGGAAGGCGTTTCCGGTGTCGATGATTGCAAGCAGAATGGATATCCTGGTGGCAAAAAAACCAAATTCTTCACTACGCTGCGCTCCGTTCAGAATGACGGAAGGAGTGCTTTCGAAGGGGTCTTAAGTCTTGTAATTAATTTAAGACCGAATGACGCCTTTGCAATAATTCCCAATTTATTTAATAATCATTTAACCGTTGGCAAATGCATTCGGCAGGTGAGACGATGAAATTCCGGGTGGGCATTCTGACCATCAGCGACAAAGGCCACGCGGGGGAGCGGGAGGACACCGCAGGCCCGGAACTGGGCCGGCTCCTGGACCCGCAAATCTTTCACGTCGCGGCCAGCGGCGTGGTCCCCGACGAACAGGAAGCCATAGTCGCCCGGCTGGTGGAGTGGTGCGACGCGGACCGCCTGGACCTGATTCTCACGACCGGCGGCACCGGCCTTACCCCCCGGGACATCACCCCCGAAGCCACGTTAGCCGTGGCCGAACGCCTGGTGCCCGGCATCCCCGAAGCCATGCGGGCCTTCGGCCTGGGCCAGACCCCCCACGCCATGCTCTCCCGGGGCCTGGCCGTGACCCGGGGCTGCACCCTGATCATCAACCTCCCGGGCAGCCCCAAGGGCGCCCGGGAAAGCCTGGAAGCCGTCCTCCCGGCCCTGCCCCACGCGCTGGAGAAGTTGGGAGGCAGTCCGGCGGAGTGCGGCGTGTCTTGATAGTGAGCAGGAAGCGGTGAGCAGTGAGCAGCTTATTGGAGCCAAAGACTCCTAACCCCTGGCCCCTGGCCCCTGCCTTTGGCTACTCGCAGGCTCAAGCCGCGCGGATCCTCTCCCGGATGGCGGCGACGGCCTGGTATTGCCGGTCTTTTTTGGCCTGGACCGCCTTGGCCTTATCCAGGGCGTCTTTCACCCCTTCGGTCAACATGGGGTTGACTTCGCCCTGCTCCAGGGCGGCCAGCACCGCCTTTCCCAGGCGGCGCTGGGCGCAGCGGAGTCTCTGCTGCTGCCAGCAGACCAGGGTTAATCGCCCCAGGATCAGGACCCGGCGCAAGGTGTTTACGGCAAAAACCTTGGCGTACCTCAAGATGGTGTTCAGGGTGCCCATGGCCTTGGTTTTTTCGTCATTCATGGATTCCCTTCCTCTTTAAAAGTTCAAAGTTCAAGGTTCAAAGTTCAAAGTTTTTCACCTAAAACTTTGAACTTTGAACTCCTCGTGAGAGTCCTTCAATCCAATTTCTCCAACAACTTCGCCATGATGCCCCGCAAATGGCTCCCGGGCCAGAAGACCTGCCGGCACCGGGGGCATTGGTGAAACTGCCCCTGGGTGTGGAAGACGTGTTCCGGCACCAGGCCCAGGGCCTGCTCCCGGGGGATGGGGGACAGCAAGGCATTGCATTGACCGCAGCGGCTGAGAAGGTTTAAATCCCTCCGCTTGATCCCCAGGCGGCTGACCACCTCTGCCAACTGGCCTTCCGGAGCGGCCGCGGTGAGGATCAGCAGGTCATCCCGCCGGAAACGGGTAAAGGCCTGCTGCCTGGTCAGAAGATAGGTGTGGGGGCGTACCGGCGGCAAATTTTGGGGAGCCCCAGGGGAGAGGCGCTCCACCTCGGCGTCAAAGCCGCAGAACCGCAGCCATTTGGCCAGACCGGCCAGAGGGAGGTCCACCAGGAACTTCATGGCCCACCTTAAGGCTTTAAGGGGACAGGTAATCCAGCATTTTTTGGGTTGCCGGCGGCAGTTGCCCGTGATCTCGCCAGTATTGCACTTCCGCCTTGGTGGGTTGCCGCTCTAAGAGGGGGCCCACCTTCCCGTCATAGGGCCGGCCGTCGATCTTGTCGATGACGATGAAATAAAGATCGTAATAACTCTTGTATGTGTCGGAGACCCTGCCCTCCACCGTTACCGGCTTGCCGTAGTATTCCAAGTCCTTCAACCAGTCGGGATTCTGGTTAAGAATAACGAACCTTTTTACTCCGTATTTCAGAAAATACCCATTGATCCCACCCTGTTCGGCGACCACACAATTAGTTAATTTAACTCGATGTTTTGCTTTGCGCCGCAGGATCTCATTATACGGATCATCTTCATAAAGGGTGGGTATATCCCGGGGGGGGCGGCTCTCGGCCGCCAGGAGGGCGCCGCTGTCGGCGGTAAGAACCAAAAGTACGATCACCATGCTCCCAATAATCCCTGCTATTCGTGCCCTACCCGGTAAGGATTTCATTCGGCGACCTCCTGTTGAAGATGGCAGTAATATTCGGGGTAACGATCCTTTTGGCATCCCGGTCTATCAGGTTCTTTAGGCGCCGTCCCTTCGGCCGCACCCCCGTTCTTATGGTTTTAGAGGGACTTCTGTAATTGACTGAGACCGGGGCAGGACTAAATCGGAGTCCTGCAGGGAGGGATTGAGGAGCATCTCCCGGTAGACCAGCCGCAGTTCCGCGTCCGGCTGGCGGGTCTTCAAAACCACCTGGCCGGGCAGGCCGGGAGAGAGACGCCCGAAGTCGCTGAACTCCGCGGTGAAACGTAGGTTGCCGTCAGGCCCGAACCATTCCTCCTGCACCGGTTTGAGGCCCTCGGCTTCCAGCCAGAGCCGTTCCTGCAAACCGCCGGCGGAGTTGCGCCACTCCAGGAGATACCGGCCCTGGGCTTGATCATAAGCCCAGCGGGAGGGCTGCCCGGAACTCAAGGGCAGGTCTCCCGACATCAGGCGCAGAGCCTGGGGCAGGGTCACCGCCGGGGGGATGAAAGCCGCCAGGTTGCGGGGGGTGGCCGGGCCCCGGTAGAGTTTGCCTTCCTTGGGCGAAAGCACCTCCACTTCCCGGCCGTTAGTGTAGAAATTAAGGACCGAGCGGCCCAGGAAATCCAAGACATCGGCCCGGACCGTGGCCGGCAGGCGGCTTTTGATCAGGCTCGTCCCGGAATAATTCTGTTGCGGGGAAAGCAGGGTCAGGCGTCCCCGGGCTTCAAAGGATTGCACCTGGGGCTTCCCGGTCTGGAGCTTGACCAGCAGTTCCTGGCCGGAGGTGAAGGCAGGCGGCGGCGCCGGGGGCGGCAGGGCGCGGCAGCCCCAAAAAGAGAGAGCCAGCGCCAGCCAGACATAAGTCCGCCAGCTCACAAGCCCGACTCCTTGACCGCGGGCTCCAGATTTTTGATTTTTCTGCGCAGTTCCTGGGTATTGGCGTTTTCCAGGCCCAGGGCCCGGCGGTAGAGGCGCAGGGCGTCCTCGTATCGCTTCTGTTTGAGATAGGCGTCTCCCAAATGTTCGGCGATGAGGCCGTCTTTGGGCATCATCTTGGTGGCCCGCTCCAGTTCGGCCACCGCCTTGTCAAACTGGCCTTTTTTATATAAGACCCATCCCAGGCTGTCCACGATATGGCCGCTCTCCGGCTTGGCCCGCAAGGCCGCGCGGATCAGCCTTTCGGCCTCATCCAGATGAATGCCGGCTTCGGCATAGGAATATCCCAGAAAATTCTGGGCATCCGCGTTTTCCGGGTCCAGTTCCAGAACCCGTTTAATGTGGCGGATGCTCGGCTCCAATTCCTTCTTCTTTTCATAAAGCACCGCCAGGCGAAAATTGATCTCCTCGGATTTGGGGTGCTTTTTCAGTCCTTCTTGCAGCACGCCGATGGCCCGGTCCCAGTGGTGTTCCTCCTCATGGAAATAGGCCAGGGTGAGAAAAACATCCTCCCTTTCAGGAATCCTTTCCTTGAGTTCTCCCAGGAGCTTATATGCCTGGTCTTTCTGTTGATGTTGATAATAAATGAAGGCCAGCCGCAGTTGCGCGGGCAGATAATTCTCGGAGTCCCGGGCCACCAACTGATACTCCCGGGCCGCGGTAGTCATATCCCCCTTTTCCTCCATGGCCATGCCCAGGTAATAACGGACCCGTTCCTTAAACATGGGGTTCTCCATCAAGGCGCGGAACTCCTTGATGGCGAGGTCGGGGTGCTTCTGTTCCAAATAGATGAGGCCCACATTAAAAATAACCGCAGCCTCGTTCTTCTCCAGGTCCTTCGCAGTTTTAAAGGCTTTTTGGGCCTCACTATACCGCTGCATCAACAGATAGAGACGGCCGATGCTGATCCAGGCCCGGCTGTTTTTGGGAGATTGCTTCAAGATGCGGCGATAAAGGGTCATGGCCCGGGAATATTGCTTCTCCCGCTCCAGGGTGGAACCCAGGTCGAACATGGCCGGGACAAAATTGGGATCCAGGGTGAGCACCCGGAGGAACTCTTTCTTGGCTTCCGCCACCTGCTCCATCTCCAGGTAGATGCGTCCCAGGTAATAATAGCCCACCACCAGCTTCGGCTCCTGGCGCAGCAGTTCCTGGATGTTGCGGACCGCCTTGGCATAACGGCGCTGCTGGGCATAGAGGGAGGCCAGGAAAAGACGAGCCTCCTTGTTATCCGGGTCCAATTTCAGGATCTGTTCGTATTCCCTGGTGGCCTCATGGAGCTGATTCAGACCCACATGGAGCCCGGCCAGGATGAAGTGGGCGTCCTGCTGCTTCGGGTCCAGCTTTAAGGCGTTATTCACATGGGCCAGGGCCTTCTTCACATCCCCCATGCGCTGGTAGAGGGCCGCCAATTCCGTTTCCATCTGCGCGGACTCGGGGTCGTACTTCAGGGCTTCTTCATATTCCCGGGCCGCGGCCTCGGCGTCTTCCGCCAGCAGGTAATTCTGCGCCAGCAAATAATGGTAATAGGCCTCGGTCTTCGAGGGCGTCACCGCCTCCGATCCCGGAGTTCCAGCCCCCGGAAGCAGCCAGGAGCAGCCCCCCGCCCCCCAGCAAAGCCCGAGCAGCAAGCCCCAAATGATGAGACGCTTGGAAGCTAATGTCTTAAACCTGATGCGCATCGGCTTATGGTTTCCAGTCTTTAAGTATGCCACTTGTTAATAATATAATACTAAATATCGGCTCCGGCTTCTGCTTTCTCCATGCTAATCACTCATGGGGGTGGAATAATCTTCCCAATCGGGAATTTCCCCTTTGAGGAAGTGGCGCAATTTTTTGATCATCCGGTCTTCGATCTGGCGCACCCTCTCCCGGGAGATGCCGTGGCGGGCGCCGATTTCCTGCAAGGTCAAGGGGTGTTCCGCCAGGAGCCTTAAGTTCAGGATGTCCAACTCTTTTTCGTTCAGATCCTGCTTGAACTCCTCCAGTTTTTTGCGAAACAGGTCCTTCAACTCCGCTTCCGCCAGGGCCTCTTCCACCTGGGGTTCCGTGGCCGGCAGGAAATTCTTGTGATACTCGTCCGAACCCTCTTTCAGAGGCGCGTCCAGGGAGAGTTCCCAGCCTCCCAACCGCTGGTCCATCTCGATGACTTCCTCTTCCCGGACGTTCAGGGTCTCGGCCAACAGCTTGGGGCCCGGCTCGAAGCCTAAGGCCCGGAGCTTTTCCTTCTCTCTTCTCAGGTTGTAGAAGAGCTTGCGCTGGGATTGGGTGGTGCCGATCTTCACCAGCTTCCAGTTGTCCATGATGAACTTGAGGATGTAGGCCTTGATCCAGAAGGAAGCATAATAGGAGAGTTTGATGCCCCGGTAGGGGTCGAACTTCTTGATGGCGTGCATCAAGCCGATATTGCCCTCCTGGATCAGGTCCAGGAGGTTTTTCATCCAGAACTTTTGGAATTCCAGGGCGATTTTGATGACCAGGCGCAGGTTGCTGGTGATCAGCTTGCTGCCCGCGTCCCGGTCCTTGTCTTCGTAGTAGCGGAGGGCCAGTTCCTTTTCTTCTTCGGGGGTGAGCAGGGAATAGCGGTTGGCCTCCCGGATGTAGCGCTGCAGGAGGTCCAACTCCAGGGGCGCGGGGAGCTGGGCTTCTTCCTCCGCCTCCTCGGGCTCTTCGTGGATACTTTCCAGCTCCGGCTCCAGGATCTCCGGCAACTCCTGGCTGTAGTCGTCTTTTTGGTCCAGATCAAACCGATCGTTCACAGGGACCTTCCTGGGTGATACCGGGTTGGGTCAAACAGATAATCTTGAAACCTGGGTTTCCCTTGCCTGTTCGATGGCAACTCGCGCTAAGAGGTGCCGGTTTACCAGTGGAGGCGCACGGGAATGCCCCGCCGGCGCAGATAATCCTTAATCTCCCGGATGCTGTAAGTGCCGTAATGGACCATGCTGGCGATGAGCGCGGCGTCGGCCTTGCCCGCGGTCAGGACCTCTGCCAAATGCTCGGGCGTGCCCGCGCCCCCGGAGGCGATGACCGGGATGGAGACCGCTTCGGAAATCATCCGGGTCAGGGTCAGCTCATACCCTTCCTGGGTGCCGTCCGCATCGATGGAATTGAGGCAGATCTCGCCTGCGCCCAGGCGCTCCGCCTCCTTCGCCCACCAGAGGGCGTCGATGCCCATGGGGGTGCGGCCCCCGTGGATCACCATTTCGTACCCCGAAGGAATGGTCTCGGAGACCTCCACCTTTTTCACGTCCATGCCCAAAACGATGCACTGGCTGCCGAAATCTTTGGCCCCCGCGGCGATGATATCGGGGTCCAACACTGCGGCGGTGTTCACGCTCACCTTTTCCGCGCCCGCCAGGAGCACGGCCCGCATGTCCTGGAGGTTGCGGATGCCGCCCCCCACCGAGAAGGGGATGAGGATGGCCGCGGCCACGTTGCGCACCACCTCGATCATGATGTCCCGGCGGTCGCTGGACGCGGTGATGTCGTAGAACACCAGCTCATCGGCCCCGGCTTCGTAATAGTGCCGGGCCATGGCCACCGGATCGCCGATGTCCACGTTGTTCTGAAACTTGATGCCCTTGGTGGTCCGCCCGTCCCGCACGTCCAGGCAGGGGATGATTCTTTTACTCAACATGGATTAAAAAGTTCCAGGTTCCGAGTTCCGAGTTCCGAGTCAAAGTTCAAAGTTCAAGGTTCAAGGTTAGCCGCCCATGGTCTGCTATCGGTTACCAGTAAATCATTAAGAACCGTAGGGCGGGCGTCCCCGCCCGCCATCAGCAGCCCTTATAAAGACGCACCCCGAATAGCAAGTGTGTCCCGAGTGACAAGTGTTTCCCGTGTGACGACCTTTTAAGTCCCCCTTTTTAAAGGGGGATTAGGGGGATTTTTCCGCAGCCTATAAAATCCCCCCGGCCCCCTTTAGAAAAGGGGAAGAAATACTTCTCGATTCCTAGCCTTTGGTCTTAAAATGCCCCTAAGCAAATTATGCATCCGGATACATTCCGTCCCAGGCCAGGAAATTCTCCAAAAGCTGCAACCCGAAGCGGCCGCTCTTTTCCGGGTGGAACTGGGTGGCCACCAGGTTCTTCCGGCCCATGACGCTGGGGAAGGCGATGCCGTGCTCCGTCACCCCCAGGACCATGCTCTCTTCCGCCGGAGACGGATAATAACTGTGCACGAAATAATATTCCGCGCCCTCCGGCAGCCCCTTGGAAATGGGATGCTCCTTAACAAAACGCACCGTGTTCCAGCCCATATGGGGAATCTTCAGGCCGGGCGAAAGCGGCAGCGCCCGGGTCGCCCCGGGGATCAGCCCCAAACACGGGGTGTTGTCGTTTTCCTCGCTGTAATCCAGGACCACCTGGGCCCCCAGGCAGATGCCCAGAATCGGCACGCCTTTCTGAAATGCCTCTTTTAAAGCCACGTCCAGCTGCAATTCCTTCAAGGTGGCCATGGCCGTCCCCGCCGCGCCCACCCCGGGGAAGACGATACGCTCCGCTTTAGCCACCACCGCCGGGTCCTGGGTCACCTCACCGGCCACCCCCAACACCTTCAGGGACCGCACCACACTGGTCAGATTCCCGGCCCGGTAATCGACAACCACCACCATAGAAATTCTTATCTTCCCTAATAAAATTCCTAACCCATAAAATCTATCAACCCCAAGCCCCCACGTCAATATAATCCCTGGAAAAATGGTTTTTGGGAGAGAATGACTTGGTGAAGAATCTCGAGTGAGAGACATGGGCGAGTTTGAAGAAGCCCAAGAATCAGGGGAGAGATTTGGTTCAGCAGATTAATAAAAATATATCGAAAAGATTACAAAACTATCTATAATTCCAAGTGTGTTGAACTCATATGCTTGGGATGAACAATTCACTTTTTTACATTCCCTCTCTGATACACCACCACCGGTCGATGCTAAGCTAGGCTTCATCATATTCGCCTTCTCAAGAAGAATCTGTTAAAAATGGAGTGGCATGCTGAATTTCAGAAAAATATGTTTTATTAGAGAAATTCATGCTACCATGCGGCTAATTTGACGATTTTACTCCACAAATGGAATCTCTTTTGACAAAGGCGGCTATAATGCTACTTACTCTTAAATTTGCCGATCCTAATAAGATGCTGTAATAATGGTAAAATTCGAAAATGATATATCTATATAGACTATGATCCTTGAGAGACGCGATGTAATTGTTGCTTATATGGATAGGAAACTGAATCTCCACAGCATATGCTGGTCAATCTAGTTATTCTTTTGTTATAGGAAGCTTTCTTATGGAACTTGATAATTTAATTAAATACTTTGCAGTTTTAGGCGGATGTTTAGCGTTATATAACTTTGGAATTCTCATTCATCGCGCTTTTTCAGGATTGCAATGCTTCACATGGAAAATAATCGAACAAGCTGGTGAACATCTTTTTAAAGAACTCATAGAATCCGATTTTATTCCAGATGTCATAGTAGGCCTTGGAAGAGGGGGATCTATCGCGGCTGGGATATTAGCAGCTTTGTATCGTGAGAGCTCATATTTTAAAAACCGAATGATTCCGATTACAAGTATTGACAGAATTTACCTTGTAAGAAATGGCAAACGACATAGTGCTATAATAACAGGTTTTCATAATATTGATGTTTACCAAAAGAATGTTTTAATCATAAATGCCGACACATATAGTGGACGAACATTACAGCGTGCAAAAGAAGTTCTTTCCTGGGATGAACCCAAAATAATACTTACCGGCACTTTTTTATCTTTTACAAAAGATATAAAACCCCATTTCGAAGCTGACTTTTGTGGCTCAAAACTTCCCGCTTCTCAGAAGAAAAAGCGTCTTCCATGGAGAGAAAAGAACTATAAATTCGAGGATGAACAAGATGTAAATTCTCTTAAAAATGTACTCGTTGTCCTCCATGGTCATGTTGCGACTGGCAAAACAAGTGTAACAGACTCAATTGTAAAAGGCTTAGGTTATACACCTTTATATAGTGATTGGTTTTGGTTTAAACATGGCCTTGGAAGCCGTGAACACGACCCTGCCAGAAGTGTTACACATAACAAGCACATGCTTGGACGATGTTGGTCGGCATTGGGGAATGGTTATAATGTAGTTTTAGACTCTACAACGCGTTGGGAATCTTATCGAAATAAGATTAAGGCCGCTTTCTCTGAAACAGGTATTTCTATTATTTTTATCCGCTGTTTTTGTTCAAAAGAAGAGGCTCTTCAACGAATTGAAAAGCGTAAATTTATAGGTCCGCATGATTTTGGTACGGCACATGAGTATGAACGCGTAGCACGAGAATTCGACGAAATATCCGACGATGAAAAAGAGCATATGAATTTGCTTAACGTTAACACCGAATCTTTGACCTGTGAGATAACGAGATCTATGAATGCGGAGATGAAAGAGCTGATGAAGAGAATCACACAAGCTATTGAAAATAATTATTTTTCCAAAATCAGAAGTGCAACCAGGCTGGAAGTGAATGAGAAACCGCATACGTAGACAAAATTAGCCTACTCGTGAACTTGCGGCTGACTCGCATTGTGTACCCTTTCCTTTATTTTGCTCCACCCCTATTGAATAATCTTGCCCCTCGACTGAATGATTTTTCGGTGGATTTTCAGCTGAACAGTCCAGGATAAGATGACCACTGATTATCATTTCTTCTGGGTCCTTCTAAACAGTTTCGACATATCACCCAGAGCGGAGTAGCCAATTTTCCGGGTAAACCGTCCGCTTCTCGCGAAAATTTATTTGCATCCCCACACATTTTCAGGCAAAATAGGGACTTAGATGGGCTTCTGGGAGGGGGGAGTCTGATGGCAGGCGCGCCTGCTGGTGAGGGGACCCAGAAGGGTGGGAAAAACCGCCGGTTTTGGCTGGCGATCGTGGGCCTGGCGGCGCTGGCGGTGGCATTCCTGGCGCTCTTCAGCCACCAGGGTCTCTACAAAATTTACTGTCTGGGGCAGGAGCGTGAGGCCATGGAGCGGGAAAACGCCCGCCTGGCCGCGGAAAACGCCAGCCTGGCCCGGACCATCGACCGCCTGCAGAACGACCCGGAAATGATCCAGGACCTCATCCGCCGGGAATTGAATTTAGTCAAGAGAAACGAGATCATCCTGCAGTTTCCGCCGGAGGGCGGGAAACCCGCCGCGCCCCCCGGGACTACCCTCCAGGCCGCTTCCCCCCCGCCGGCAACCGGAGGAGGAGATCAGCATGGCCGACCACGCAGTTTCCCTGGACCGCCTCCAAGAAATCCTTGAGGCGGAGCCCGCGGCCGGGGCCTTACTCCTGCTGGCCGATTCTTTCCTAGCCCAGGGCCTCTATCCCCAGGCCGTGGAAACCAGCCGCCGGGGTGTCTCCCTTTATCCCGGGAACCCGGAATTCCGCCTCCTGCTGGGACAGTCCCTGCACGCCCAGGGAGAAGCGGCCGCAGCCGAAGAACACCTGCAACTGCTGGCCCGGGAGATCGGCCGTTTGGGGGAGGCCTTCGACACCCTGGGGCAGCTTTACGCAGCCCAGGGCCGCGAGGCCGGAGCGGAACAGGCCGGGGAGCTTTACCGGCTGCTTAAAGAGGGCCTGGCCCGGCTCCTGGAAGGGGAAGAAGCGCCGGCATTTATTGCCGCGCCCCTCGCCGCCGCCCCGGCGGAAGCGGACCGGGGCCGCCTGCTGCTGAGCAGGACCATCGAGGAATTGGAAAAATGGCAGCGGGCCTTAGGGACGCATTAAAAAAATAAAAATATTAACCACAAAGGCACAAAGGGCACAAAGATACACAAAGAAAAATATTAATATTCTTTGTGAAACTTTGTGTCTTGGTGCCTTGGTGGTGAAATCTTTTTACATTCTTTAGCGAGGTTGATTTTCCTATGTACAGCACTGCCGAATTCAGGAAGGGCCTAAAAGTCGAGCTTGACGGCGCGCCTTTTATGATCGTCGAATTTCAGCACGTCAAACCCGGCAAAGGGGGCGCGTTCGTGCGCACCAAGCTGAAGAACCTGCTCACCGGCCGGGTTCTGGACCAGACCTTCCGTTCCGGGGAGCGGGTGAAAAAGCCGGATCTGATGGAAAAGGAGATGCAGTACCTGTACAAGGACGGGGAGAGCTACTGCCTGATGGACAACGAAACCTACGAGCAGATCATGCTCACCGGCGAGCAGATGGGGGACGCGGTCCTCTACCTGACGGAAAATATGAACCTGCAGGTCCTCTTTTTCAACCAGCAGCCGGTGGCCGTGGAGGTCCCCAATTTCGTGGAACTCACCGTGGCCCAGACGGACCCCGGCCTCAAGGGGGACACCGCCAGCGGCGGCACCAAGCCCGCCACCTTGGAGTCGGGCGCGGTGATCCAGGTGCCCCTGTTTATCAATGAGGGCGACCGTCTGAAGGTGGACACCCGCACCGGCACTTACATCGAACGCCTTAAATGACTCAAGCCATCTTTACCAGCACCACGTAACGCCGCACTCCGAACTTCAGCGCCTTTTTCTTCGTGGTCATAAAGACGTCCGCCTTCTGTTTAAGGCGGGGGTGCATGCGGTCCTGAAACTGGAAGACCCCCATGCCGTGGAGCAAGACCCGGTCGCCGAAGCCGAGGTTAAGGGTCTTCTCCACGTCCCGGCTGACGGCCAGCATGCCTTCGGCCACCATCTGGCCGGAAGCGGTCATCCCCTGGGGAACGCCTTTCCCCCCGTAAACCCCGGGATGATAGGCGGTCACCGTTACCACCGACATAGTCACACTCATGGTCGGCTGCGGCCAACCCAGAAGACTTATCAAACCTAGCAGACAGAGAATCGTCAACTTTCTCATACTTCCCTCTCTTTCCAAAGGGGCAGTTATCGTGATTAGGTTTTTTTGGGAATTAAGTGAGAAAGGAAATTGCTAAGAAAAACTTGGGACCAGAGCCGGGGGTTGGCTTTGCCGGTAAGTGTGCGCCGACCAGTCCTGGGGCCGTCCTGCCGGGAGGCTACTGCCGCCTCCGGGTCTTCTGGCCAACTTCAGGTCCCCTCCGTTTTCTACCAGGTCTGAAGCGTACCAGCTTGGGCCATCCACGCGGGCTCGTGCAAAATTTATGTGTCTTATAGCACAAGCTAGAAACCCTGTCAAGAAAAAAAATTCCAATTATAGGTTAATTAATTAATATTTAAGACAATTATTCATAATATGACCGTCTTTTCTAGATATTTTGGAAATGATTTTTTAATTCTCTCAAATTGTTACTAATTAGTGGGGAAATTTCCCTTAAAAATAGTTATTTTTCTTATTTTGTGGGGAAAAATATTTAGAGAAAAGGCTATCAAGAAGATTATGTTAAATATCGACTAATTAAATAATAAAATCAAATAATTAACTATAGATAAAATTATAACTGGAACCCCACCGGCCCTGCGGCCGGAAACTTAAATTTTCGGGCCGAGAAATTGGTGTTCCCCCATCTTTTGGGCCGGCGGCCGCTGCCGGGCTGCTGATGGTTTCAATTTACCGGAACTCAAGGATCTAGGGATAAAAACTGTCGGAGAAATTAGAAATGGACTGATTTGCGATTTTGAGAAATATCTTGGTTCTTGCGGATTATCTTGCTGTGGGCGGCGCCCGGGTTCCTGGCCGCCCTCAGAAGGATCATGCTTCCTTGACCCGCGACCGCGGGTCCTCAGACTTTTCAGGCCCCCCCGAAGCCCACGCTCACCCGACCGGCCTCAACGAGCACCGGCACTTGCCGCATGCCCTGGGAGAGTCGCAGCATCTCTTCCAGGGCCCGGGGGTCGTCCACCACGTCCCGATACACCACCTGCAACCCTTCCCTGGCTTTGGCCTCCCGGGCCTTGGTGGTGAAGGGTCAGCTCTTCTTGCCGAAAATGGTCACTTCGCCGGCCATAATTCTCCTCTTTAACCGGCCTCCAGGAAGAAGACCTTGAGGTATAGGAAATCCACCATGTTCAGGATCACCAGGGGGGATTCGGAAAGTGTGTACTGCACCCCTTCGAAGCGCTGGTTGACCTTTTCATTCAGGTGTTGCATGAACTTCTGGGAGAGCTGGGGTTGTTGGGGGCAAGCCCGCTGTAAAAAGTTTTGAAAGACTTTGGCGTCCCGCAAGGTCAGGTCCTTGGTCTCCTGGCGCAATTTAATCCGCAGGGGCTTCAAGGCGTCGTCGAAGAAATCGCCGATATCTTCGAAGTTCTGCTTGATCTTGGCGAAGCTCCACTGCCGCATATTCCGGTATTTCTCGGCCGTTTCCCCCCGGAGTTTGTCGGTGGTCAGCATGATGATATTGATGTTGGGGACATTGGGGTGATTGGCCGGCAGGTTGACGATCTTTACGGCCAGTTCGGGATAGCGCCGTTGGGTGAGGACAAAGTCCCGGCTGAAACGCTGGCCCGGGCGGTCATAGGTCCGGGCTTCGGAGACGGCCCAGCCGTCGCTTTCCAACCCCTGGAGCAAGGGACCCGCTTTGGGAATGAGGCGCCGCAGCTCCGCAAAGCTGCCGGTGGCCACGGTCCCCCTTTCCTCTTTATACCCGTAATCATCCGGTGCGGGCGGAGGCGGCTCCGGCTCTCTTTGACTCATGACCGGCGGGGTTTCCGGCTCCGGCGGCTCCAAGGCCGGCGCCTGCCGGGCCTGGACTGCAGCGGGGTCCGGGGTCAGGCCCAGAATAAACTGGGTCTGGCCGCCCTCGGCGCTGCGGTTCTGGCGCCAAAATTTGTATGGCGTCTCCGGAAACAGATCCACCACGATCTTGACCCCCCCGGCGGGGGCGGACTCGGTGCGCACCTGTTCCACCAGCAGATCGTCGCCGGCCAGACGGCCGGGCAACCGGCCGGCCTGGGCCTGGGGAAATTCCACCACCAATTGCGGTTTACCGCCCTGGGTGCGGGTGGAGACCCGGGGCTGCACGGTGCGGCTCAGCACCACCGTGAGCATGGTGTTCTCCCCCACCCTGCTCAATCCCAGGCGGCGCACTTCCACCCCGCTGCCGCGCTGCCCCCAGGCGACCCCGGCCGTACCCGCCAACCCCAGGCACAGGAAAAAAATCCCGGTCCAACGAAGCGTTACATACGTATTTCTGCGATTAGAAGACATAAGGCGGATGCTTCAGCCTCCTTCCTGGACCCGCCGAAAAGTGACACAAGATTGGGGGGGACAACCGGGGTGCCAGTCGGCGGTCATATCCGCGGACAACATTTTCCCGCCTTCACCGGGGCTGACGATGATGATGGCGCCGGATTTGGTATAAATCCAGATCCTGCCGTCATTCACCACCCAGGTGAACTCCACGGTTTTCCCCTCAAAGGTCCAAGTTCCTTTGCCGTTCTCTTTCAGCTCCAGGTCGATGTAGCTCTTGCCCACGAAGGGCTCCACGGATCGATAAGTCCCGGCGAAGGGAGAGCGGGATTCCCCACAGCCGCCCAGGGCCAGGAAAACGACTAACAGACCAAGGATCGCGGCCCACTTCAGAGAGTCTTTTTTCATATTTTTCTTTCTCGCAAAGTAAACCCTCCCCGATCCAGGACAAAAAAGCGATCGTAGAGGAAAATTTGGGCGCACATGACCAGCATCCCGGCGTTCTTGGTGACTTTCCACCAGTTGACCGGCTCCCCCACTTCCCCGACACAGCCGCAGTTGATGGGCAGATTTTGGAAAATGGCGTTCACCAGGCCCACAATGAAGATGATGTTCATGGCCCCGATCAGGGTGGCCGCGGCCCGGGTGCGGATGCCCAGGATGAGGAACAGCCCCACCACCAGCTCCGCCCAGGGCAGGACGAGGGCCCACAGATTCACCCCGAAGGCGGGCATCATCCCGTAATCCACCACGTTCAGGGCAAAGACCGCAGGCCGCATAATCTTGCTTAAAGCAAAGGAAATAAAGATAAACCCCAGGATCAGCCGGCAGGCCACCGACAGGTAAGGGCTGCGGATGACGGGCGGGATGAGAATCAGCGCGAAGATGCCCACCGGCAGCCATTCGATGTAACCCGGTATACCTAGAGGGAGGCTGGCGGCTTCCTTGGGCTTCTGACCTTCCAGGGGAAAAGTGATGGACCACCCCCCGTAGGGCGATAGCACCGCCACCCGCTCCATTCCTTTGCTTTTCAACGATCGCGCCAGTTCCAGGTCGAACCGCCGGCTGAAAGAACCGCCGTAAACGATGACGGTCTTGTTCTTCTCCACATCCGTCTGTTCCACGGTGAACCGGAATAAAGGATACATCAGGTCGAACAGGATCAGCGGCAGGTTCATGGCGCCTTTGATATGTTCCTGGTTGTAAAAGGCGCTTTTCCGGGCGTCGACGAAAATAGCCTTATTATTTTGATACGCCTCCAGGGCCTGGTTGAGGGCAATCTCGGGAACCGCGCCTTTCCCCCAATCCTGGATCAGGGGTATCTTGTTGTCGTTGTAGATATTGACCACCAGGGCCATGATAATGCTAAGGCCGATCATCAGGGCGTAGTCGAACCAGGAAATCTGGCGCAGCTTGACCTGGTGCACCACTTCGCTTTCCAGGCGGCGGTCGCCATGGACCAGCCATTGGGAGAGCTGATGGATGATATGCCGGGAGAGTTGCGGGTTGTGGTCCAGTAAATGATCGAATTCCGCTTTGGAGACCTTGACCAGCCGTGACTCCTCCACGGCCTCCACCGACGCGGTGCGGGGCTGGCCGGTCACCAGGGCCACCTCTCCGAAATAGGCGCCCGCACCCAGCTCCGTCAATTCCGTGCGGATGCCGTCCGCGGTCTCCCGGAAGACCTTGACCTTACCGGTGTCGATAATATAGAAGAATTCCGGCGCCTCCCCCTGGGTGACGATACGGGCGCCGGCAGGGACAACCACCTCCTGCCCCAACTCATGCAAGATCAGGCCGTCCACTTTTCTTTCGGAGGAGCGGTCTTGCCCTTCTGTCATGTAAGTCCTCCCCTGCGCCAAATCTCCCCCGGACCGAGGACCGGAGACGGCCAACAAAAACGTATAATTCTTTTACCATAGCCGGCATCATAAGTGAACTCTCTGAAGCCGGGGAAATCAAATTCTTTCCGTCTTTTCCCGCCGCCTCCTTCGTCCCCAAAGCCGATAGATTTCTCTTTTCGGAGGAGGTTTTCTCATTTTGATAAAAATTTATCGGGAGTTACCGGCCTTCTCTCAATGAGAGAATTTTCTCAAAGACCCGGGGCCCAGGCCGCCGCGGCCTGAATATTTTAGTCTAACTTATCAATAAGTTAACCATTACGCTCACCCATATTTTTTGGCAAGGCACTTGCATGATCCTTTGGGGAATTGAATCTTATTCTGCCAAAAAGGAACTGACCACCATATGCCTAACTTCCACGCTTATCCCTGGTTCCAGGGGAAATGGCGCCAACATAAGCAGGAGCGGCTGGAAGAGCGCCTCCAATCCCTGGACCTGGCCTTAAAAATACTGATCCCTGCGGTTTTGCTGGCCTGCCTGGCAATTTCCATCAAGTTCGGCTCTTTTAACGGTTATCTGGAACTCATGAGCCGCCAGAGCTTCGCCACCCCCCTGATGGCCCTGGGCGCGAGTTTTACCATAGCTTACCTGGCCTTCCAAATCGTGCGCACCGTGCTCTGGTGGCGTTATAAACCCTATGCCCTGCCCGCCGGGCCTCTGCCCAAGGTGACGGTCATCGTCCCTGCTTACAACGAAGGGGCCATGGTGGAAAAAGCGCTCTATTCCGCGGCCGCCAGCGACTACCCGGCGGACCGTCTGGAGATCATCTGCATTGACGACGGCTCCAAGGACGATACCTGGACTTACATCGACCGGGCCCGGCAGCGCCACCCGGAGTTGATCAAAGCCATCCGCTTCCCCAAAAACCGAGGCAAAAAAGAAGGCCTTTACGCCGGTTTTACCCGAGGGAAGGGCGATTTCTTCGTCACCATCGATTCCGACAGCATCATTACGCCGGACACCATCAAGCAGGTCATCGCGCCCATGCTCCAGGACCCCAAGATCGGCGCGGTGGCCGGCAACGTCAAGGTCTACAACCGGGCCCGCTGCCTGCTGGCCCGCATGTTGGCCGTGCGTTTCGTCCTGGCCTTCGATTTCTTAAGGGCCTCCCAATCCATGTACGGCGCGGTGACCTGCACCCCCGGCGCTTTGTCCGCCTATCGCCGGGAGGCGGTTATCCACACCCTGGAAAAATGGCGCACCCAGACTTTTCTGGGCGGCCCCGCCAACATCGGCGAAGACCGGGCCTTGACCAACTTCGTCATGCGCCAGGGTTATTATGTTACCTACCAGCGCACCGCGGTGACTTATACCACCGTGCCGGAAACCTACCAGGGCCTCTGCCGCATGTACCTGCGCTGGGACCGCAGCAATTTCCGGGAATCCTGGGTGCAGCTCTCCTTCATCTTTTCCAATTACCGGAAACGGGACCGGGTGCTGCCCATCATCGACTTTTTCATCACCCAGATCGAGTTCCCCCTGACGTACCTCTTCCTGGGGCTGCTCTTTGTCTCCTTCTTCATCTACCCCATCGTCATGGTGAAATTCTTCGCGGGCCTGGGCGTCATCACCATGGTCTACATGTTCTACTATATCCACCAGGAGCGGGACCTGGAGTTCGTCTACGGCATCCTCTACTCCTACTTCGCGTTCTTCTTCCTCAACTGGGTGCAGCCCTACGCCTTTATCACCCTGAGGAACGACCGCTGGCTGACGCGGTAGCGGGAAAGGATTAACCACCAAGACACAAAGGGCACCAAGAATCACCAAGAAATGATTATGGCTTTGGCGCTTTGCGCCAAAGCCATAATTTTTCCTTAGTGAAACTTGGTGTTCTTTGTGTCTTGGTGGTTAATCTTTTTAAAAGAATCCCCCCAATTTCCCGGCATAGCCCGTAAGTTCCGCGTACCCCAACCCCTTGACCGCCTGTTGCCCGCGCTGCCCCTCCACCTTAACCTGCCCTTCCCAGTAAGTGACGCCCCCGGCCTCGCCGGCTCGGATTTCCTGGTCCGCCAGGGTGGGGGCGAGGGTCAGGGAGTAGCCGGGGCCGGGGATTTCCAGTTTCCAGCCAGCGGGATAAACGGCCTGGGTGTGGGGAGATTTCCAGGTCCCGGCGGGGGTGAGCTTGAAATCCGCCGGTTGCAGGTGGCAAGCCCGGCCCTGGGGGTCGACCAGCGTCCCGGAGGACGCGGGATCGATCTTGCCGTCCTGATGGCGCAGCAGGTAAAGCATCACTTCCCAGCCGTCGTCCAGTTGTAGGGCGAACCAGTCCCAGCCCGCCAGCTCCGGGGCCAGCGTATGGGTGAAAAACTCGTGGTCCATCCAGGAGGAGCCGGTGACTTCCAGGTCGCGCCCCCCCAGGAGCAGGCGGCCTTTGGTGTCCAGGCGGGTGAGGGAATAGTAATAGCTGGCCGCGTCGCCGCTGGCGGTCTTGCGGCTGAAGCCCGCGTCGCCGTGGAGGACCGGCGGCTTGAGCAGGGTCAGGGTCAAATCCAGCCCCAGGCCCTCGTCTTGGGCCTGGAGATGGTGGGCGTCTCCTTTCATTTCCGCGCTCCAGGAATCGATCCAGACCTTCAAGCCTCCTTCCGCAGCGCCCGCCAGGCCCAGCGCGCCCCGGTGGGCCTTTTCCCGAAAGATAAATTTGCCCCGGGCCGCGTCACTCAGAGCCAGGTGGGCAAAATAAACGGTGTGCAGCGCCCAGGCGGAGCGGGCCTGGGGATCGGGTTTTTTCAGGCCGGCCCGGAAGAAGGTGAGTTGATAGCCAAAGGACTCCCCTTCCTTAGCGCGCAGGTGGCCGGTGTAATACCACCACTCGGTTTTATACCGAGGATGCGCCCCATGGTCCCGGGGAAACTGGAAGGCCCGGCCCGGCCGGGGAAGGTCGAACTCGGGGGCTGCGGCCACTAACCGGGGGGATAGCGGAGTCATCATGATGATAAGAAAAATTAGGAAAAGCGTGGTTTTCATTGGTTTTGGAGGAACAAGAGGTTCCTGAATGACTCGTTCCCAAGCCAAGCTTGGGAACGAGGAGTGGAAAAAGCAACCATTAATTGGTGGGGCGGCCGTCTCTGGCCGCCCGAGAGGTTGGCGGTCGGGGACGCCCGCCCCACCGATATCTGTTTTTAAGGATATTCTTGCGTCTTGCTTTGCGCCTTTGCGTCTTTGCGTGAGGCTGCTTTTCGGAACAGCTCCCCGTTCATTCAATCTCGTTACCTTCATAAACATTGGCCCAAACCCGGCGCCGCCCCACCTTAACCGGGATGACGGTGCGGCGGTAAGGCTCTCCTTCGAAGGCGTCCAACTCCGGGAACCGCTCCGGCAGGGCCGGGGAGGTGAGCAGCCAGGCGGGGTGTTCCGGCCCATTTTCATCGTATTGAAAGGCCTTAAAACCCCAATACTCCCCCATCTGCCCCTTGATGACGCACTCCTCCCAGGTCCCCGGCAGGTCCGCCAGCAGAAAATGGTAGATCCCCCCGGGGATCAGGGTGCCGTAGACGATGAGGCGATGGTCGGGGTTATCTGATGGCCGGGATCGAGGCATAGGCAAAGCGATATTTTATCTCTCGCAAAGGCGTAAAGGCGCAGGAAATTGTTGATAATTTCAGCCCCCTTCCGGTAAAAACTTGAAGGTCTTGATGGCGTGATCCATGGCCCATTTATACTTGTGGAACAGACGTTGGGGACTGGTGAAGCCGACGTAGTAAAAGTATGCGCCTCGTTCTATGACATACTGCTCCTGTTGATAGGGTTCGCCGCCGGCCTGGGGGGGCTGATAAACCGCCACCAGACGCAGCGCCGGCTGTCCCGAGATGCTGCCTTTCCCCTTCTCCAGCAGCTTATAGCCCTGAAGAGCGGCCCACTGACTCTCCAAATCTTTCCCCTGACCCTCCAGGGTGTCCCGGGGTTGACGGTTAATGAACTGGAAATTAATGGTGACGAACCTCTCTTCGGTGTTCTTGGGGCCGGAAAAGATCAGGGAATTATCTTTAACGTTCGACTCCCAGTGATTGGGAAGCTGGGTGGCGAACTTGAACTTCTGATTGACGAAATTGCCGAACTTTTGGGCTGCCGCCGGAGCGGTAAAAATACCCAGGGACCAGGCCAATGCCATTAGAACCACTATCAAAACGGAAGCGCGTCTCGTTCTCATAAAACCTCCTCGGCCAAAATCCGGCCACTCCCCTTATCTCTCCAACACCACCACCGCCAACGCCAGTTGGTCTTCGTCGCTGAGGGTGAGGTGCATGCCGGTGACGCCGGCTTCTTCACAGAGCTCCGCGGCCCGGCCGGTTACCAGCAGCTCCGGCTTGCCCCGGGGGTCGGGGATCACCTCCACCTCCCGCCAGCGGATGCCGCCCCGGCGTAAGCCCACACCCAGGGCCTTGGAGAAGGCCTCTTTGGCCGCGAAGCGCATGGCGAACATGCTGGCGGACCTAACCTTGCCCCGGCAATAATCGATTTCCAGGGGAGTGAAGATGCGGTTCAGGAACCGCTCGCCGTGGCGCTCCAGGGCTGCGGCGATGCGGGCCACCTTCACCAGGTCGACGCCGATGCCGTAAATCATAAAGGACAGTTTTTGGTTTTTGGTTTTTGGTTTTTGGTGAAAAGCCTATGACTTGGGCTATCATTTCTTCCGTAAGTTATTTCTTTTCCTTTTTCGGGGCCGGGGCCTTTTCTTCTTTGCACATGCAGGCCATTTCGCCGCAGACGTGGCATTTTTTGGGTTTGCAGCGGGTGTCGATGCTGGCGCCGCATTTCTCGCAGACAAAGGTGGCCATGGGGTCAATCCTCCGACAAGTTGATGATTTTTTTATTAGCACAGGCAGGACGCCTGCGCCACTTATTAAAACCCACCCGGTCCGGGACTATTCTTTGGCCTCCGCCTTCTCCTTGGCGGCCATAATTTTCTCGGCCAATTCGGGCAGATTGTCAAAGAAGGATTCCACGGTGCTCCCTTTCTTGAGGACATGGAAAGAAAGCTCCCCTCCTTTCACGGCGATGAAGGCGATGGGGGTGACCGCCACCCCGCCGCCGCCGCCGCCCCCCTCCCCTTCTTTCTTGGCTTCATTGCCCTTGCCCGCGCCCGCGCCGATGCCCAGGGAGATTCGGGACACTGGAATCAGGGTGAATTCCCCCACCTGGATTTTTTCTCCCAGGATGGTTTCGGTTTTGGCGATGGTCTTTAGTTCCTCCATCAGTTTGCCGATAATCTCAACGGCCCCGTTGCCCATGACTTTTCCTCCCCTTAATACTTTTTCTTCAGATATTGCTTCTTCATGGCCCAAGCCAGTCTGATGGTCCGGATATAGGGAAAATCGAGTAAAAATACCGCCAGCTTGCCCACGACCCGGTAAGGATAAACCGTGACCCGGATTCTGGCATAATTGCGCTCCTCGAAGTTTACCGAAAGGCGCACCTCTTGCAAATTAATATTACTGATAACTGCATGGAGCATCCCGTTTAACATGGGGTCGGGAAGGGAGATGGCTGCCGCGGAGTCCCGGAAAGAGAGGGAGCGGCAGATTTCCAGGGCCAGCCCCAGTAATTTCCGGATCAATTCCCGGACCAAGTCCCGCTGACGCCATAGGGGCCGCAGGGAGAAGAGGCCGGCGGACTTCTTCTTGGCGGGGGCGGGCGCAGTGACTTTTTTCGATTTCTCCCGGCCCGGCCTCCGGGTGATGGTGAAACCCAGCCAACGCACCCGGAGCCGTCTCTCCAGGGAATCGTATCCCAGGGAGACCGGCGCGGCCAGGAGGATGAAGCCTAAGAGGATGACCCCGAGGAGGAGGTAGGCCATAAGGATTCCGGCTTGGAAGGTACTGTCAATGGGAAAAGACGATTTCAGAATTGCAATTCGCTAATGTCCAAGGAGTAAGAACCGTTACCAGTCTGGGGTTTATCTTTAATCTCAAGCCAATTCTATTTCCCTGCGGCCTCCCTGGGCTTCCGTTTTCGATGATGAGTTTGCCCTGGTCTTCAGTAAAAAGCTGAGGGTTGGCGTTCAGCAATTCAATGCCGTAAACCGTGCCGTTGGGGGCCACGTCCACATTCAATTCGTCGCTGATGCGGATGGTTTCCACCTCCGCGCCTTTTTCTTGCAGGCGGATATAGGCAATGTTGTAACGGGGGTCATAGGTGATTTTCATTCTCCAATATTTTCACATGCCGAAAGCTCGCGCCACTAAAATCTTCTTGAAGTTTGGCGAGAAAGGGGAAGGAGAAACATAAGGCGGGCACGGAGGCCCGCCCCACCGTTGCAATGACCAGGTGAGATTCCTGTGTTCCACGCCGTTGCATCCGCTTGTCCCTTTAATTAAAAAATGGGATTGTAGGTGGGGGGTTTGGGGGAAAAGGTTAAAGTGCGCAGGCGGGACGCCTGGGCCAGCGAACGCCTGTGCTGCCAATACCTTGAACAACTCGGTCCCAAGTAAAACTTGGGAACGCAGGTACAGGGCAAGATAATCTTGCCCTGTACCTTCATTCCCAAGCCGAGCTTGGGAACGAGGGTTGACATAATACTGGTGGGGGTTTGGGAGAGTAAGGCTAAGGTCCGCCCCCAGCCCCCTCCCCCAAGTATTTCACCCCCTCACGGAAACGCGGTCTTCAGGGCCTGGTCCATGTCCGCCACCAGGCTGAAGGAGAGTTCCTGGCGCACGGATTGCGGGATTTCCTCCAGGTCCACCTCGTTTTTGGCGGGCAGCATGACTTCCCGGATGCCGGCCCGGTGCGCGGCCAGGACCTTGTTCTTGATGCCGCCCACGGGCAGCACGTGGCCTCTGAGCGTAATCTCCCCGGTCATGGCCAGGCCTTGTTTCACCGGGCGTCCCGACAGGAGCGACACCAGGGCCACCAGGAGGGCCAGGCCCGCGGAGGGGCCGTCTTTGGGGATGGCCCCGGCAGGCACGTGGATGTGCAGGTCCGAGTTGTCGAAGAAGTCTTCTTCAATGTTTAAGAATGGAGCCCGGGCCCGGATGAAAGAGAGCGCGGCGTTGGCGGACTCCTTCATCACCTCCCCCAACTGGCCGGTGAGTTGCAACCTTCCCTTGCCCGGCATGCGCAGCACCTCGACGAAGAGGATGTCGCCGCCGGTGGGGGTCCAGGCCAGGCCCACGGCCACCCCGGGCTCGGGGTGGTCCAGGGCCGCGTCCCGGAAGAAGCGGGGTGGGCCCAGGTATTGGGGCAAGTCTTCCGGTTGGAGAACCACCTTTTCCTGGTTGCCTTCCACTACCTCCCGGGCCACGCCCCGGCATAAGCCCGCCACCTCCCGCTCCAGGTTGCGCAAACCCGCCTCCCGGGTATAGTCGGCGATGACCCGGCGCATGGCGGCGTCAGTGACCTCCAGTTGCTCCTTGGTAAGGCCGTGGGCCTCCAGTTGTTTGGGCAAAATATAGGAATAGGCGATCTCCAGCTTCTCCTCCTCGGTATAGCCCGGCAGCTCCAGGACCTCCATGCGGTCCCGCAGCGGCGGCGGGATGGGGTCCAGGAGGTTGGCGGTGGTGATGAACATCACCTTGGAGAGGTCGAAGCCCACGTCCAGGTAGTGGTCGGAGAAGGAGTTGTTTTGCTCCGGGTCCAAAACCTCCAGCAGCGCGGAGGAAGGGTCGCCCCGGAAGTCCGCGCCGATCTTGTCCACTTCGTCCAGGATGAAGACCGGGTTGTTACTCCCGGCCCGGCGCATGCTCTGGATGATGCGCCCCGGGAGCGCGCCCACGTAAGTGCGGCGGTGGCCGCGGATTTCCGCCTCATCCCGCACCCCGCCCAAGGAGAGGCGCACGAATTTGCGGCCCAAGGCCCGGGCGATGGAGCGGCCCAGGGAGGTCTTGCCGGTGCCCGGGGGACCCACGAAACAGAGGATGGGACCCTTCATGTCCGGCTTCAGTTTGCGCACTGCCAGGTATTCCAGGATTCTCTTTTTGACCTTTTCCAGGTCGTAGTGGTCTTCGTCCAGAATCTGCCGGGCCTGGGCCAGGTCCAGGTTGTCCTCGGTGGCGGTGGCCCAGGGGAGTTCCGTCATCCACTCCAGGTAATTGCGAATCACCTGGTGGTCCGGAGAAGTGGGAGGAGTCCGCTTGAGCCGGTTCAGTTCCCGTTCCGCCTCCTTCAGGGCGTGGGGGGGCAATTCCGCGTCTTCCAATTTCATCTGGATTTCGTCGATCTCCCGGAGGCGCTCGTCCGTCTCCCCCAATTCCTTTTGCAGGGCCTTGATGTGCTCTCGGAGGTAATAATCCTTCTGGGCCTTCTCCATTTCGCCTTTGACCTGGCTTTGAATCTTTTTGCCCAGCTCCAGGACTTCCAACTCCCGGTTGATGAAGACCAGGACTTTGTGGAGGCGTTCCTTGACGTCGTAGGTCTCCAGCAGCCCTTGTTTCTCCTCCTTGGAGATATTCATGCTGCCCGCGGTGATGTCCGCCAGGACCCGGGGGTCCCCCAATTCCCGGACCAGGGAACCCAGTTCGGAAGGCAGATAAGGGGAGAGCTCCAGCATCTTCATGAAGAGGCCCTTGAGGTTGGAAACCAGGGCCTCGGTCTCCAGATCGGGTTCGTATTCTTCGGAGATGGGGGTGATTTTAGCCGCCAGATAGGGGTCCTGGCCCATCCAGGAATCCACCCGGAAGCGGTAAAGGCCCTGGACCAGGAGGCGCACCGAACCGTCTTCTGGTTTGCGCATCTTCAGGACGGCCGCGGCGGTGCCCACGGAATAAAGGTTGTCGGGGCCGAAACCGGCGGGTTTGTCCTCCCTGCTGGCCAAAATCCCCAGGATCTTATCCTGGAGCAGCACTTCGTCCACTAGTTTTTGGCCTTGGCTCTCCCAAAGGACCATGGGCATGATCATGCGGGGGAAGAGGACCAAATCCGAATGGGGCAATATGGACAGGACCCGGGGGCCGGACGGCTCCTCCGCGTCCATGGAAAAATTCAGTTCATTTTCAGCTTCATTGGTAGTCATCGGTAATTACACCTCGAGATTATTCGCTTTCCGGAATTTCCCGCACCGGGATGCGCCTGCTGCTGGCCGGGGACCGGGGGAGGAAGACCTCCAAGATCCCGTCCTGGTACTGGGCCCGGAGCCCTTCGGGAGCGACGGCCATGGGGATGCGAAATCTTCTTTCAAAAAGGCCGTGGTCGATCTCGTGGCACAGAAACCGGGCCGCTCCTTCGGGACGCAGCGGGCGCCGCCGGCCCCGGATGATGAGTTCCTGGCCGCATAAGCTCAGGGAGAAGTCTTCTAGAGCCACCCCGGCCAACTCCATCCGCAGCACCAAGCCCTGGGAAGTCTCATAGAAATCCACCGGCGGCCGGAAGGAGATCTCGTCTTCCCTGACATCGCAAACATTATCCATCCAATGGCGCACGCGTTCCTCCAGCCGGTCGAAGTCCCGCATGATCCTGATCTTGAAAAGGCGCATCGTTTTTCCTCTTAATCCGGTCAGTTCTTTTAAGGTAATAATCTTCAGGGAAAAATCCAGGATGGTAAGAGGGGTTTTCTCCCTTTCGTCCCTGTCTGCTTCGAAAAGTTTCGAGTTCCGGGTCCGAGTTCCGAGTTGAGGCCTCGATACCGACTCGTTTGCAAGCTTGGCTTGGGAACGAGAATGACGAGAATGAGAGGATGATGGCAGACGAGGACGCCCGACATACAACCCCAAATCCCTAATCCCTACCCCCTGGCCCCTGACCCGTGGCCCCTGGCCCCTGACCCCTAACCATCCCCCCGCCTTGACCGTCAGGCCAATTCCTGTTAGGCTCCCCCCATGCCATCGCCGATCATTTGTCTGGGCCCGGTCAATGTGGAACTGCATTACTGCGTGCCGGATTTAACACCTTTCTTGGAGAAATGGCCCGATCTCCATCCCGGGGGAGAAGTGGCCGTCCCCCCCGAAGCCGAAGCCGGGCTGCAGGACCGGCTGCATCGCCATGCCACTCCGGCGGGGCGCGCCGCCGGCGGCCGGGCCGCCAACACCGCCTGGGCCCTGGCCCGGATGGGCCTGGACGCGGCCCTCGCGGGCCGGATGGGGGAGGATGAGGACGGCGCTTTCCTGAAGGAGAGCCTGGCCGGGGTCAATTTGGATTACCTGATGCAGGCGGGGCAAAGCGGACGGACCTACATCCTGGCGGACCCGGAGGGAGCGCGCGCTATCCTGACGGCCCCCCACACCAACGATGAGCTGTCCCTGCAAGACCTTCCCCTGGAGGCCCTGGCCGCGGCCAAATTCCTGTATTTCACTGCCTTTGCGGGGGAAGGTCCCCTTAAGGCGCAAGGTGGGATTGCGGCCAGGCTGCAAGACGGTCCCCGGATCATCCTGGACCTGGGGGAGCTTTATGTGCGGCGGGGCTTGCCGGCCCTGGAGGGCATCATCGACCATTTGGACACTCTGCTGGTGACGGAGCGGGAATGGGAGCTTCTGGGAGGGCCCCCTAAAAGCCACCCTCTCTGGGCCCCTCCGGTGGTGGTCATCAAGCGGGGCCCCCGGGGGGCCAGGCTGCTGACGCCGCCCCGTTATCTGGACTTCCCGGTGGAGCTGACCCCCAGGCCGGTGGACATCCTGGCCGCAGCCGACGCGTTCGCGGCCGGTTATCTTGCCGGACGCTTTCTGGGATTGCACCTCAACCTGGCGGTGCGGCTGGCCAACCGGGCCGCGGCCTGGAGCCTGGGCGGAGCCGGGCGGGAAGATTATCCGGATGCGAAATTCCTGGAGCGGCAGGTGGACCAATTGAGACAGATATGAGGCAGGGGTCAGGGGCCAGGGGCCAGTAGCCAGTGATCAGTAATCAGTGACAAGACTGGGCAACTACTGGTCACTGATTACTGATCACTGATTACTGAAATCCCCCTTGCAAATACAGCATCCGAAGGAGAATCAATGCATCCTCTACAACTAATAACGGACTGCGAGGGTCCGTTGACCCTAAACGACCATGTCTTCGAGTTATGCCGGGATGTGATCCAGCCGGACGGCGCCCGGTTTTGCACCCAGGTGCGCCGTTATGTCGCCTATCTGGCGGAGGTGGCGAAACAGCCGGAATACCGGCCCGGGGACACGGCCAGGTTAATCCTGCCGTTTCTCAAGGCCCACGGCCTCACCAACGCCCAACTAAACGATTACTTCCGGAAAAACCTCATGCTGATGCCGGGAGTGGAAGGCGCCTATAGGTTCCTCAACGCCCAGGGATTTCCCATCTTCGAGGTCAGCGCCGGCTACCGCCATTACGCCGAAGCCGTGGGGAAAAAGCTGAAGTTCAACCTCAAACACATCTTTGGTATGGAGCTGGACCTGGACCGCTACCCCCTGGCCACGGCGGCCAAGGACGAACTGCTTGCCTGGCAGCGGGAAATCGCCGGGGCCCCGGACCTGGCGCCGTCGCCCGAGGCCGCATCCCCGGAGGAGTTATCCGCTCCGGCCCAGGAAGCCATCCAGGTCTGCCACCGCGTCTTCGGGGAGCGGATCCCGGCGCTGGACATCGGCGCAATCTTTCGGGAGGTCCACTCCGTGGAAGGCCCGGACAAGGCCCGGGCCGTGGCCGAGAGCCTGGAGCAAACCGGTCTGGCTTTGAAGGATGTCATTTACGTGGGGGACGGCCGCACCGACATTCCGGCCTTTGAAGCCGTGCAGGCCGGTGGGGGTATCGGCATCTCCTTTAACGGCGACCTCCACGCGGTCAAGGCCGCGGAGGTGAGCGTCATCGCCGACAACGCCTGGCCCATCGCCCTCTTGGCTTCGGTCTTCCGGCTCTGGGGCAAGGAAGGGGTAATGGAGTTGGCCGCCAAAGGCGCGGCCGGAGCATCCCGTTATCTGGTGCTCCCGGAGGCGGTGATCGACACCCTGATGCGGGGCTTGCAAGGGCGGAATTTCAATCTCCACACCGCGGTATCCCGGGACCCGGAAAGCACCGGGAAGGAAAGCATGGCCATGCGGGCCCGGCTCCGGGGCGCGGCCGTGGCCGCCTTCGGGTGATTCCTGGGGATTAAATCTCTTAAGTACCCCGGCTTCTGGAAAATGTATCTTCCATAATTGGCGATTCTTGGAGTAAAATCATTACAAGTTACAAGCTGAGCGGGGCTGCCTGTCAGTTGAATGATGACCGCTTACACCTCAATTCTTTTTATATTCCCATCAAAATCGTGGATGAAACCGTCTGTCTGCTCATCAATGCCGACACCACCCCCATTGCCCAGCTCTTGGGACGAAAGAAGACCCAGTTGTTCCTGAGCCTGGTGGTGGTCCTCCTGGCCACCATCGGGGTGGGCTCCGGTTTGGCCTTCACCATTGTCAGTCCCTTGAAAAAACTGCAGAAACGCTCCCTGGCTGCGGTCAAGGAGTTTACCAACACAGACGTGGCCCCGGACCGCTGGGGCAATGAAATCGACACCCTATCCCGGGCGGCGGATTTGATGCTCTCCGCCATCAAATCACACCTCGCAGACCTGCACCGGGCTCAAGATGTCCTCCGGATGGAAAAACTCTTCCTGGATAACATTTTTTCCAGCATCCAGGACGGTCTCTGCGTCCTGGATATGAACGACACCATTCTCCGGGTCAACCGCGTTTATGAAGAGCGATTCGGCAACCAGCGGCTGGTGGGGGAGAAGTGCTACCAGGCCATTTACGGCCACATGGAGCCTTGTGAGAATTGCCCCTGCCGCCAGGCCAGGGAGGCGGGCAGGGTAAGTTATCAAACAAAATTGGTCTCCAGGGGGGACGCCGAATTCTGGATCGAGATCTACGCCTTTCCCTTGCGGGACCAAGAAACCGGGGAACTTACCGGAACCATTGAATATTCCCGGGACATCACGGAACTCAAAACCGCGGAAAACACCTTACAACTGCGGGAAGAACAACTGCGCCAGGCGGCCAAGATGGAGGCCGTGGGCCGTCTGGCCGGCGGCGTGGCCCACGACTTCAACAATATCTTGACCGTCATCATCGGGGAATGTGAGTTACTGCTGCAGGAGCTACCTGGGAAAGACCCCCTGGTGGATGGGGTTACGGGCATCCTGGAGGCTACGCGGCGCGCTTCCTCCCTGACCCAGCATCTTCTGGCCTTCAGCCGTAAACAGGTATTGCAGCCTCAACCCCTTGATCTTAACAGCGCGGTGACCAATTTGCACCGCATGCTGCAGCGGATCCTGGGGGAGGACATTACCCTGGCCACTAATTTGGTCCCCGATCTGGGCACCGTGATGGTGGATTCCAACCAACTGGAACAGGTGGTCCTAAACCTGGCCACCAATGCCAGGGACGCCATGCCCCAGGGAGGGACCCTGGCCATTGAGACCGCCAATGTAGACCTGGACGAAGACTATGCCCAGAAACATGTAGACGCCGTTGCCGGGGCTTACGTGAGGCTGACCATAAGCGACACCGGCGTCGGGGTGGATAAAGACGCCATGGTTCATATTTTCGAGCCCTTCTTTACCACTAAAGAGCCGGGCAGGGGGACCGGTCTGGGACTGTCCATGGTCTACGGCATCGTCAAGCAAAGCCAGGGACACATCACCGTTTACAGCGAGGTTGGGCACGGAACCACCTTCAAGATTTATCTGCCCCGGTGTGATCAGCCGCTCCCAGACCTGACCGAACCGCCACCCCTTCCGACTGTTGCCGCGGGGGGCACGGCAACCATCCTCCTGGTGGAGGATGAAGCGAGTGTCCGGGATGTGGTAAGCCGGATGTTGGAACAGGTGGGATACCGGATCCTGGCCGCGGCCGACCCCGAGGAGGCCCTTTACTTTAGCCGGGAGCATCAGGGCCCCATCCATCTTCTCTTCACGGATGTGGTGATGCCCGGCATGAGCGGACGGCAACTGGCCAACCTTATTCTGGCCCAGCGTCCCGGCCTTAAGGTGCTCTTCATGTCCGGCTACACCGAGGACGCCATCTTCCACCACGGCGTCCTGGACCTGGGCATCTCCTTCATTAATAAGCCTTTCAAATACGACAGCCTGGTAAAAAAAGTCCGGGAAGTGCTGGACGCCTGGGACCCTTCCCGGACTGAAAATTTTCTGGAAAACAGATTCTCGTCGGGCAATACCGACCCCTTGATTTTTCGCGAAATCCCACAAACCCCATGTTAAAAACTGAAACAAGCCATCTCAGGGCAAGAGCGCTTCCCAATAGAGGCCCAGGATGGCAGGCGATAACAAAATAAAACCGATGATAAAAGCAAGAATCAGCCGACCTGCGGGCGGCCATCCTTGCTTTTCTTCCATGATCCAAACCGCGTCTTGAACGTTCTCATTAATGGACATGGCGTACTCTCCTTTCAGATCCGGCGGTTTTCATGGGCGGACCAACGTAGTAAAAGCTAGCTTCTATCCCGGTTTGGCGAAGCGCTTGCCGAGCTGGAACCCGAGGATAAAGAAAAAAGTCACAATCAACATCGAATAAGTGAACATGGCTCTCCTCCCTTACTCTATTTTTCAGATATATAATAACTAATATATATAACTACCCCATGTCAAGAGGGGGTAGCGTTTTTTTTCTTTTTTTTATCAATTTTCTCAGGGCTTCCTGTACGTCTTTCCTGGAGGAATTGGGACCGTTTTGCCCCAGAATATTTTGGTGGTGGCCTTACTTCTCTTTCAGACTTGCTGCTGGGTTTTTATCAAGCTTTTACAACTGTCCGGGTTTTCCCATTGTTATATAATCAGTCGATATATATAATGGATATGGCTCCGTGCCGCCAGAAAATGGCGGCCATCCCGGGAGGATGAGCATGAAACTTTCAACCCGTTGTCGTTACGGCACCCGTCTCATGCTGGATATGGCCCAACATTACAATCAAGGCCCCATCCAATTAGGTGACATCGCCAAACGGCAGAACCTGTCCGTGAAGTATTTGGAACAGATCATCATTCCCCTGAAAAAAGCCCACTATATTGAAAGTGTGAGAGGACCCAAGGGCGGGCACATATTGGCCAAACACCCGGCGGAAATCACCCTGGGCGAAATCGTGGCGCTTTTGGAGGAGGGGATCAATCTGGTGGAGTGCGTGGAAAACGCCGCGACCTGCGAGCGTTCCGAGACCTGCCCCACCCGCCTCGTCTGGAAAGAAGTTTCGGAGGCCGTGTTGGACAAGCTGCAATCCTTGACCCTGGAAGACCTGGTTCAGAGAGCCAAGGACTTGGAGGGCAAGGATTTTCCTATTTGATGGGAGAAAACTTGGGAGCGATGTCCAGGAGTTCCTTCTGGAGGCCCAGGTTTTCCTCTAGGGGCACTTTGTCAGGTTTGGGTTCCATGGGACCGGGCGGCTTAGGTTTGGCCTCTTCGGTTTTGGCCTTCTCCCCGCCGGGCGCCGGCGCGGCAGTCTTGGCTTGATCCGGGGGCGATAATGGCTGCGGCGCAGGTATGGGGGGGACGGACGGTTTTATGGCCCCGGCCGCCGGCGCCGCGGGCTCGGTCTTTTTCCCGGGGCCGGTAAGAGCCTGCTGGAGGGACAGGGGAATGCCCTTGTCTTTCTCCAGGGCCCTGACGACGATGCTCACCCGGCGGTTGCGGTCATCACCGGTGTCCTTGAGCAAGGGGCGGCGGTCGGCGTAACCGCGTACCTCCGCAATCTGGCCTGGTTTAATCCCTAAATTGTCCATCAGCCGCCGGGCGGCGTTGGCCCGATCCGCGGAAAGCTCCCAGTTGGTATAATCCCGCCCGCCATAGGGGCGGCTGTCCGTATGGCCTTCAATGGTCAGAGAATTGGGCAGTACTCCCAGTTCCTTGGAGATCACCCCGAAAATTTTCTGGGCCTGGGGATTGACCCTGGCGCTGCCGAGCTCGAAGAAGCGGTCGTTTCCCTTTTCCATGAGTTCGATGCGCAGTCCCTCTTCGGTGATTTCCAGGCGCATCTGATCCTTCAGGTTCATCAGTTCCGGCATCTGGGCGATGATTTCCTGGATCTTCTTCTTGGTCTCCTCCAGACGCTTTTGGTCGTTGACCACATCCGCGGGCGCGGGTTCAGGTCTTTGGAGATCCTGGCTATGCCCGGGAGTGGGCAGTTCCCCGCCAATAGTGCTACTCTCCAAAAGCCCTTGGGAAGCGGGCAAAATCCCGGGGTTCTTGAAATATTGGGCGACGTTCAGCCGGATGGACTGGCTCTGGGCCATAATCCATAAGACGATGAACAGGGCCATCATGGCGGTGACAAAATCCGCGTAGGCCACCTTCCAGGAGCCGCCGTGATGACCGCCGTGGCCGTGTTTCTTTTTAATGATCCGCTGGATCTGGGCTTCGCCGTTGATGTTGCTCATGGTTGCCGCCCGCTAATTGCCCTTGACCTTGATGGCCCGGCAGGCTTCTTCCACCACTGTAAAGCTGGGCCGCAGATCGGTGGTGATCACCCGCCTGGCGAATTCCACGGCCACAATAGGGGCCATGCCCTTGGCGTAGGCGACCACTCCGGCCTTAATGGATTTCAGGAACACATCTTCCGCTTCCGCCTGGGTCTCGATTTGGGTGGCTAAAGGAGACACAAAGCCGTAACACATGAGCACCCCCAGGAAGGTGCCCACCAGGGCCGCGGCCACATGGTGGCCCACTTCCGAGGCCGGCCCGCCGATGGACTGCATGGTGATGATAATCCCCAGAACCGCGGCCACAATCCCCAGGCCGGGAAGGGAATCGCCGATCTTCGCCAGCATCGCTCCGGGCTTGCGGCCTTCCTCTTCCTGGGTTTCCAGGTCCGCGTCCAGGATCATCTCCAGTTCCAGGGCCGGCACTCCGCCCACCACCAGCAGTTTCAAGGAATCGGTAATATACTCCAGGGCATGATGGTTTTTATGGACCACGGGGTAACGGGAGAAGAGTTCGCTCTCATGGGGATTCTCCACGTGGGGTTCCAGTTGCAGGAGGCCTTTGACCCGGGCGGTTTGAAAGAGTTCATAAAGGAGCTGCAGCATCTCCACGAAATTCTGTTGGGTTTGGCCTGCAGATTTGAGGGAACTCAGCAGATAACTGATGATTTTTTTCAGGACCGGCATGGGGGTGGAAATCAGGAGCGCGCCCAGGGAGGCGCCGCCGATGACGACGAATTCGGACCACTGCAATAGGGTCAGGAGGTTTCCCCCCGCCAGGAGGAACCCCCCGATTACCGACACTATCACCACGCCTAAGCCAGCAAGTACCAGCATCTTTCAACCGGGAGATCAAGAGGACTAAAATTTGGCCGAGCCACCCCTCCAGTCTTTTTATCGGTTGAAACCCGGCCTATCTTAAAACAATTTGTCGCTGCACCCCGGTTTTCGGCATACCTTAACTATCGTTGATTATTAGGAATAATAAGAATGCTACCGATTTTCTAAAAAAGCCGAAAAAAGGAGAAAAAATAGGGAATATGGGGGATGCCCCTAATTTTCCTAATTGCCGGAGACTTGCAGAAAATGGGGATTGGCCTTATATTGGGCCTTGAGAGAGCTTCACGCCCATTAAAGGAGTAGACGATGCCGACCTACGAATTCCTTTGCGGCCAGTGCGGCCATGAATTCACCGTGGTCATGAGCTTTAGCGAATATCAAGCCGGCAAGGTCGCCTGCCCCAAGTGCAATTCCGCGAAAGTCAAGCAACAGATGACGACTTTCATTTCCAAGACCTCCCGAAAAAGTTGACCTCCGGCTTCAGGGCCGCCATTGGCGGGCAACCGCGGCCAGGGCGGAGATCCTCAGACTCACCGCGCCTTCGCCGGTGAGCAGGCAACGGCTGCCGCCCGCTCGTGCCGGGACGGTGACGTCCTTCCCGGCCGCGGCGTAGATGGCGACGATTTCCGGCCGTAAAACGGCCGCCAGGGCCTCCAGGTCCCGGACCGACCTTCCCGGGATAATCAGCGCCGCCACCTTAGACCCGGGGGGCACGGCCAATTCCCCGGCTTTGAGCCGGCCCCCGGGGGGTATGACCAGCACCAGCCGCCCCTGGTAGGAGAGTTGCAGCGCCATCCCCTTCCCCTCACCCATTTGCCGGAATTCCAGCCCCACGCTTCCCAGGTTCCCCGGCGGACGGCCCCGTTCCAGGGAGCGGGGGGAGCGGTTCTGATCTCCCAGGAGATTCATCAGCTCATAGTAAGCCGGGCCTTCCGGCCCCCGGCGGCCGAACCAGAACTGCCCCACCGTGAATTGGCGGGCCAGGGCCAGCAACTCCGGCGCGTTCCCCTGGGCCAGGCCCAGGGCCATGACCTGGTCCAGGCGTCGGCATTGCCGCCAATGGAGATAGCCGGGCAAGACCCCGGGGCTGACTGCCATTTGGCCCGGCCAGGAGGCCCCGGGCGCCGAAAAAACGAGACGTTCGCCTTCAGGGCTGACCGCCAAGCCCGCCAGGCCGCCGCCGTTGTCCAGGCAGGTAACTTCCAGGTCTTTGGGGGCCAGGACCGGAGGCAACGCCACCGTCCCCACCAGGACCACCCCGGCCAGCCCCGCGGCCGGCCAGGTCCACCATTGCCTTCGGGGAGGGAAGAGAAAAAACCACACCAGGAAATAGGCGGCAATCTGCAGCCAGGTGGGGGTGGACACCGTGAAAGCGCTCCCCGGCAGCCGGGCCGCGGCGGCAATGGCTTCATATCCCAGCCATAAGGGAATCTGCCCCAGAGCCAGCAACCCTTGGGCCACCGGGGTCAGGGCGAGAGTTTGGGACAACACCGCGGCCTCTCCCAAAGGCAGGGCCAGGAGCAGGACCAGGGGGATGGCCGCCAGATTGACCGCGGCCCCGAGCAAGGAGACCACTTGAAAATACACGGCCACCAGGGGCGCGGTGGCCAGGGTGGCCACCAGCGAAGCCGCGGCCGCCTCTTTGATCCACAACCGGACCCGGGCCGAAAATTTCTCTTTCCAGCCCTGGGGGGAGAGCCGCTCCCGGGCGCCCCGGAACCAGCGGGGCAGGAAATAAAGGAGCGCGGCCACCGCGGTAAACGAGAGTTGGAAAGAGATGGAGTACAAGCGCAAGGGGCTTAAGGCCAGGATGACCAAAGCCGCCAGGGCCAGGGCGCTCCAGACCTCCCGGGGCCGCCCTAAAAAGAGCAGCAGCAGGCAGGACAGGACCATGATTTCCGCCCGCTGGGTGGAAGGCGAACCTCCCGCCATCCAGGCATAGGCCACCACCGGCGCCGCGGAGATCAAAGTGGAGACTTTCACCGCGTTAACCCGGAGCAACAACCAGGGAAAACGCCTAAGCCCCCAGAAGCAAAGGAAATAGGTCACCATGGCCACCGCTCCCAGATGCATCCCGTTGATCACCAAAAGATGGCTGGTGCCGGTGCGGCTGAAGGCCTGGCGCATCTGAAGGGTGATTTCCCCCTGGTCCCCCAGGAGCATGGCCAGGTACATGGCCCGGGGCCCGGGGGGCAGCTCCTCCAGCAACATGCGGATGGACCCCCTGAGGCGCTCTCTCAAGGGGGAGACCCCGGCGTTGGCCAGCACTAGAAAATTCTCCGGCTGCCGCAGGTGCGCCACCCGGAAGATGCCGTCCGCAGCCAGATACCTGGCCTGGTCGAAGCCTCCCGGATTTTTCGGTGTCCGGGGGGCCCGGAGCCTGGCCTTGAGGACCACGGCCGCGCCCACCGGCGGGGGACTGAGAGGAGGCGCGGTCACCAGCAGCTTGCCCAGGACCGGACTCCAGCCCGCCGGCTCCCGCCGGGCTTCGGCCTCCAGGAAAAGTTGCAGGCCGTGGGCCCCGGACTTGGCGGGCCGGTACAACTTACCCCTCAAAGTCAGCTCCTGCTCCAGGGGCAGACGCGTGAGGTGTTGGGCAGGGAAAAGGGGCTGCTGGGCCAGCTGATAAAAAGCCACGCCCAAGATAAAGAACAAGGCCAGGGGCAGCCAGGCCGCATGCCGCCGGGTCCACCAGGCCAAGGCCAAGAGCAGCCAGAGACCCGCCGCCCCCGCCAGCACCCAGCCCGGGGGAACTCTTAGCCCCCAGGAAGGCGCGGCTACTCCCAAAATGAACGCCAGGGTTACCCAGACCAGGGGCCGGGCCAGTTGGGGACGCGAATTCTCAGGAAGGAGGGAATCGCGGTTTTCTGTTTTCGGTTTTCTGTTTTCTGTTAACGACTTGGGGGAAATAGTCGGCATTATTTAGCCATCATCACACTAAAAAATGAAAACGCCGCAAGCTATTTTTTTCTTAAAACCTAAGTATTGGCCAATTAAAGTTAAAGTACCGCATCACCTTGCCGATAAGGAAAATGAAGGGAATTAAAATCGACTTGAAACAAGCTAAACCTGATTTAATAAAACTTCTGTATTGACAATTACTTACAAAATATTTAATAAATTATCATGCAGATGAAGATCTTCCTCCTGGCCGCCGCCCTGCTCCTCGTCACCCTGAACGGCGCTATTGCGTCTCCTCCCCAAACGGGCGCCGACGGCTCCCTGGTCCTGGACACTAAAGACTCTCCCGCGAAAATCAATTCCGGAGACACCTTATATGACATCCAGACCCTGAGCGGGGAAGTCCAGGCCTACATCTTCCATAACCGCACCCGGGTCTGGGCCCCCCAATACGTTTCCCGGGCCCGGAAGTCCGCCTGGGCCCCTCTGCCCAATCCCAAGCTGGAATTTCTGATCTCCAAATATTCCCAGCAATACCGGGTGGACCCGTCTTTGATCCGGGCGGTGATGCGCCATGAGTCGGGCTACAACACCCAGGCGGTCTCCCCCAAAGGCGCCCAGGGCCTGATGCAGTTGATGCCCGGCACCGCCGCGCTCATGGGAGTGCGGGACCCCTTCGACCCGGAGCAGAACATCGCCGGCGGCGTGGGCTATCTCAGGCATTGCCTGGACCGTTTCGGCCACAACGTGCCCCTGGCGGTGGCCGCGTATAACGCCGGACCGGAAGCCGTGGCCAAGTACTGCACCATCCCTCCATACAGCGAAACCCAGGCCTTTGTCCAAAACGTCCTGGGAACCTATCAGGCCTTCGGCGCCACAGCCCCGGCCGCCGCTACGGGGGGAGCCGACCCGAAAAAGGGCAAGGCCCAAGCCAAGGCCCCCTCCCGCCCCAAAGGCCCCAAGATTGTGGAGATTAAGCCCAAGAAGAAGAGCCAGCCTCTGGCCGCGCAGAATTCCACGGAATAGCTCCCCGAAATACAAGCATCCGATTACAGTTCAAAGTTCAAAGTTTGGTCTGTGGCCTCTGATTTTATTTGTTGGGTTACGGATGGCCCAAAGGGCTTAGAAATAGTTGGCAATAATTCAAGACACTTCGATCTCCCGGAAATAATTCACGGTTCTCGAGAGATTTTCTAACTTTGAACCTTGAACCTTGAACTTTGAACTTTGAATTAATCCTTTTCAGTCCTTCCCTTTAGTCCAGGTCTCGGGCCAGTTTTTGATATAAAGGTCCCGTTGGGGGAAGGGAATCTCGATTCCTTCCCGTTGAAAGGCCTCGAGGATGGCGGTGTTCAGTTCATGGGTGACGGCGATCCGGCCTTTGGGAGACTGGAGAAAAACCCAGATGACAAAGTCCAGGGAACTGTCTCCGAAGGCCTTGAAAAACGCCTCGGGAGGGGGATCTTTCAGGACCCGGGGGTGGGCCAGGCAGATCTCGGTGGCCAATTGGGCCACCCGCCGCACATCGGCGCCGTAAGCCACGCCCACCTTTAATTCCAGGCGGTTGATGCCCCCGCCGTAATGCGTCCAGTTGGCAATCTTGCCGGAAAGCAGTTCCGAATTGGGGATGATGAGCACATAGCGGTCATAGGTCTCGAAGATGGTGCTGCGCACCCGGATCTCCTTAACCGTGCCCCACTGGCCGTCGATGACCAGGATATCCCCCACTTTGATGGGGCGCTCGAAAAGCAGGATCAGACCGGAGATGAAATTATTAACGATGTTTTGCAGCCCGAAGCCGATCCCCACCCCCAGGGCGCCGGCGATCAGGGCCAGGTTGGTTAAAGGGAAGCCCAGGATATTCAAAGCCACCAGGCCGCCCACCAGCAGGGCGGTATAATGCAAGGTGGTGGAGATGGTGTAGCAGACGCCGGAGTCCCAGCCCGTCCGGGGGAAGACCCGCAATTCCATGAGGCTGCGGGCCAGGCGGGAGAGGTACCCCCCCAGATAAAGGGCCAGAGCGGCGGCGGCAATGGTCAGGGGGGTTAATTTTACGGATCCCAAGGTGGGTCCCCAGTTGACCCATTGAAAGAGCCAGGCCAGCTTGGAGGCTTCCAGACCCCAGGCTTGCATGGCCAGCAGGAGAGCCGCGGACCCCACCACCACCGTAATACCCCCGCGGATCAAGCGGTGCAGCCGCCGCAGCGTCTCTTCCCGTTGGGGATAGCGCCTTCTCGCCCAACCTTTTTCCGGATGCAGGAGATAATGGAGAATCCCCTCCATCCCCAGCCAGAAAAGGATCAGCAATAAGAGGATTACTCCGGTCAAGGCTCCGGCCTGGGCCAGATAATTCGCCAGGTTCTGGAAGCCCAAAAGGTCGGTGAGAACGATGGCGGCCAGGAGCAGCCAGATCAGGCTGCGCAGGGTGCGGATCGTCGCCGGCTGCTTAATCCAGTGGGGCCCTGGCAGTTCCGGGAGCAGCTTTTCCAGATATTGCCACCGCAGCAGCCACATGGCCCAGCCCAACAGACCGATCCGGAAAAGGTGCCCGAGAAATTGGCGGCTGCCCGGGGGAACCCCCAAAATACCGGCGCCCGCCAACCCCCAAGCTCCGAAAACCAGATATGCCAGCAACCATCGGAGATATCGGCGGTAGAAGGAGGCGGTGGCGGCATCCAAGGGCAAAAGCCCACCGGCTTCCTCCCCCCGGCAAAGAAACCACAGCCAATGGCCGCCGAGACGTTGGATTCCCAGGGCGGCCAACAGGTAAAAGAAGACCCGGGAGGCCGGAACCTCCCACAGCCCCAGACTCCACAAAGACAACCCCACCCAGCAGATCAATCCCAGGAGAAAGAGGTGGCTCCCCACGACTTGGCCGAAGCTCAGGATCGTCTGCTCTCCCCGGGTATGGGCCTTGGTCAGCCAGCGGGCGAGCAGCGGGTTGACCGCAGCCCCCAGACGGCCCAAACCCCAGGCCAGCAGACCCGCCAGGGCCAACAGGCCGATCAGGGCCGCCAGGCGCTCCCGCAAAAAAGCGGTGATGACTCCGGATGACCATAATTCCGCACAACGGTCGAGACTTACGGCGGGCAATGACCGGACGGCCTGCCACATCTTGGCCGCCTGCTCCGTAAGAGAAAGCCGTTCCTGGCGCTTCAGCAGTTCGGCCTTCCAGGCGGTGTCCACGTGGGATTGCAGCTCGTCCCGCAATTCGGAGATCAGCCTCCGGTCCTGCTCCAGGGTCTGGGATTCCTTCTCCAGATTTCCCAGCAATTGCCCGGCGGCTCCCTTAGCCGCGGCCGCGGCCCGTTGGTAGCGCTGTTGGGCGTCCCTCATCTCCTTGGAGCGGGCCACGGGATGGCGGGTGGCCTGGAGCCGGGCCACCTCCGCCTGGAGCGCGGTCTGGGAGGCCTCCCGGGCGGCCTGCTCCTTCTTCAGGGCCTCAGTTTCCTGGGCCAACTCTTTCAGCCTTTTGTCCAGCCGCTCCGTCAGTTGGGAATAGTTCTTTAAAGCCTCTTCCGCCTGGGCCAGGGGCAAGCCGGTGACGGCCAGAGAGGCCTTAATCGCGGCAACCGCGGCTTTCCGCTCCTGGGAATCCTTCTCCGCCTGGGACCGGGTCTTGCTGGCCAGGGCGGCCCGGGATTTTAGGGCCGCAGCCTCCTTTTCCAGGGCCTCCGCGCCCTCCGCCAGGATCCGGGGCAGGACCTCCGGGGCCGTGGCGGGCGCGCCGATTTTCTCGGTAGTTCGGGGGGGCTCCTGGGACAGACCGGCTGCGGGGCATCCCAGGAGCAGCCAGAAAGCTAAGACTGTGGTTGACAACAATCTGAAGGACAAGGCAGGCATGAAGCCTCCGGTTTAATTCTGAAAAAGTTCAAAGTTCAAGGTTCAAAGTTCAAAGTTGGAGGCGATTAAATAATTGAACAAGCACTCTTTACTTTCTTCGCGTCTCATCGATGAAAAAAAATTACCATAGAGACGCCGGGGGAACAGAGAAAGTATTTGGCAGTGTAGACTTTGAACTTTGAACCTTGAACTATCTTTTAAGCCGCTCCTGGCTCTAAAAAAAGGATCTGGCTGCTGTCGTCGTAGGCCAGCAGTTCGGCGTACCGGCCCCAGTCGATGGCGGTGTCCAACTGGCGTTCGGCTTCCTCTTCGTGGAATTCCAGTTCCAAGGCTTTCTGGACCACATCCCACTCCATCTGCTTCTTATCGCTGGCCCGCAGCAGGCTCAGCAGCCATTTAAACAAGGGCAGGCGCCGGATGCGGGTGGCGAAGATCTCTTTCCGGGAGCGGATGGAGGCTTCCGCAAAGGTCTCCCCCAGGGGATTTAGGGTGATGTCGCCGTAGGCCACGTTGGCAAAACCCAGAAGTTCCACGGCCTCGATGAGACGCAGCAATTCGTCGGAATTCACCTGGAGTTCCTGGGCCAAGGCGTAGATGTCGGCCCGGTTGTTGGGCATGTTGTCCAGGTATTCCAGCAAGCCGGAGAGGTCGTCGATGTTGATGTGGGGCAGGGCCCGGGTGCGGCCCGGCTCGCCGGGCGCGGTGCCCAACTCCACGTGTTCCGGCTGGGTCTGGCCGGCCAGGACCATGTAGACCCGGTCCACCAGGTTCAGAAACCTGGGGTCTTTGCGCAGCCGGGGATGCGGGAGGTCCACCTTGAGGTTCATGATCACCCGGCCGGGGTCCTTGTCCATGACCACGATGCGGTCGGACATGAAGACCGCTTCTTCGATGTGGTGGGTGACCATGAGGATGGCCTTGGTGGGAATTTTGCCCCCGGTCCACAGCTCCAGGAGATCGCCCCGGAGGGCCTCGGCGCTGAGCACGTCCAGTGCCGAGAAAGGCTCGTCCAGGCAGAGCAGCTCCGGCTCCACGGCCATGGCCCGGGCAAACCCCACCTTCTGGAGCATGCCGCCGGAAAGCTCCCGGGGATAGGCGGTTTCGAAGCCGTCCAGCCCCACCCGGTCCAACAGGTCCAATGCCCGGCTGGTGCGCAGCTTAGGGGGCACCCCGTGGGCCTTGAGGGCCACCTCCACATTTTCCTGCACTGTGAGCCAGGGAAAGAGGGCGAAGGTCTGAAAGACGATGGTAGCCTGGGGATTGACTCCCTTCAGGGGGCGCCCCCGGTATATCACCCGTCCCCCGGTGGGAACCTGCAAGCCGGCGATGATGCGCAGCAGCGTACTCTTGCCGCAACCGGTGGGGCCTAGCAGAGCGGCGAACTCCCCTTCCTTCAAGGTGAGGTCGAAGTCCTTGATCGCGGTAAACTGCCGCTCGCCGCTGCCGTAAACCTGGCTGACTCTGCTCAATTCCAGTAAATAACCATTGTCGGACATGGCTCATTCCATCCGGTAACGTTCTTCCGCCAGCCGGTACAAACGGCGCCACAACAACCGGTTGGTGGTGGACACGGTCAGGATCAAGGCCAGGGTCGCGGCCAGCAACAAGGGATAATCTCCCGCCGCGGTAGCCTGGGAGATGATGGCCCCGACGCCGGTGGTGTACATGATTCGGCCGCCGAATTGGGTATATTCGGCGACGATGCTGGCGTTCCAGGCCCCGCCGCAGGCGGTGATGGACCCGGTGATCACAAAGGGAAAGATGGCCGGCAGGATCAGGGTGCGCCAGCGTTCCCAACGTCCCAATTGTAACAGGTTGGTGGTGTATTTCAAATCCTGGGGGATGGCGCTGGCTCCGGCAATGATATTGAACAGCAGGTACCATTGGGTGCCCAGGAGCATCAACAGGACCGCCGCGAGATTGAGACCCCCGGGAAGCCTCAGCACCACCAGCACCAATACCGGAAAAAGGGCGGTGGCCGGCACCGACGCGGTGATTTGCACCAGGGGTTGGAGCCACTTGGCTAACCGCGGATTGGTGCCGATGGCCACCCCCGTGGGGATGGTCCAGGCCAGGGCGATGATCAGAGCTATGAAGACCCGGATGAAGGTAGCCGTCAAACCGATAACAATGGCCTGCCATTGCCCCAGAGGAATCCCCAGCAGCATCTGCCCGCCCCGATACCCTTCATACAACACAACCAGGACCACCAGGCCGCCCAAGACGTACCAGAGCCAATGAGGTCGGCCTTTTCCCGGGAGATCCGGACCGGGTACGGGAAAAAGACGGGTCAACCGTTCATCCAGACGCTGCCAGGGAGAAAAGATGAGACGCCTGCTGACATAGGCATAGAGCCGGGAGCTGCGCAGGGCGTCATAGACCCAGGAAGTGGGCGGATTCTCGCTTTCCACCAACTGCATCTTAAAGCGGTCGGACCAGGCCAGTAACGGGCGCCAGATGAATTGGTCCAGCGCCACAATGGTGAGAATCAGAACCCCCAGGCCCCAGGCCAGGGCCGATAAATTCCCCTGGCTCGCGGCTTCCTGGAGATAGGCCCCCAGACCCGGCAGCCGGAAATTGCGGTCGCCGGCGGCGAAAATCTCCGCGGCCATCAGAAAGAACCAGCCCCCGGCCCAACTGGCCACGCTGTTCCAGATGAGGGTGATGGCGGCAAAGGGGAGTTCCAGGGTTTTGAAGCGGAGCCAGGAATTAAAGCCCAAAACCACGCTGGTCCGCTGCAGGTCCCGAGGGATGGTGGTAAGCGATTGATACCAGGCAAAGGTCAGATTCCATACCTGGCTGGTAAAAATGAGAATAATGGAAGACAGTTCCAATGCCAGTTGCAGGGGCAGAATCGCCACCAGGCTCAGCAACACCACCGGCAGGAAAGACAGGATCGGCACGCTTTGCAAAATGTCCAGCAGCGGCAACAAGATCTTTTCGGCAATGCGGTGGTTGGCGGCCAGAGTGCCGTAAACCAGGGAAAACAGGAGGGACAAGACATAGGCCGCGGCCATGCGGCGCAGGGAGAGGGTGAGGTAATGCGGCAAGAAGCTGGGAGACAGGTTGATCTCCGGTCCCTGGATAACCGCGGGCGCTCCCAGACCCAGGCGGATTCCCAAATACAGGAGCACCCCCAAGCCGAATAACACCACGGCATCACCCCAGGCGGAACCGCGCCAGCCCGGCTCGATCTTAAAGATCCGGAGCAAAGGATTCATGGCCGTTTATCCGATAATTCTTTTCAGTTCTTATATGCTGGCGTCTTTTTTTGCGCCTTTGCGTCTTTGCGTGAGATAAATCCTTATAAATTTAACCCTTAAACCATCTTACCGAAACATCGTAGCATAAATTTTCCGGAATAATTAATTTTGCGGGATTTATGATATATTTTAACAATTCATTCAGTTGAGGTGGGCGTTGCAGAAATTGCGGGCTCTATTGGCTTTGGAAGACGGCTTGGTGCTTAAGGGGCGGTCCTTTACCGGCCCGGGCGAATGCGCCGGAGAGGTGGTCTTCAACACCGCCATGACCGGCTACCAGGAGATACTCACCGATCCCTCCTACAAGGGGCAGATCGTCACCATGACCTATCCCCTGATGGGGAACTACGGGGTCAACCCCGAGGACCTGGAGTCCCGGGGCGTCCAGGTGGAGGGTTTTATCGTCAAGGAATACCACCCCTACCCTTCCAACTGGCGCTCTCAAGGCAACCTGGCCGATTATTTGCAGGCCGGGGGCAAGCTGGGGGTGGAAGGCCTGGACACCCGGGCCATCACCAAGAGGCTCCGGGAAGCGGGGGCCATGCGGGGGATCGTCTCCACCGAGGACCTGGACCCCGAGCGCCTGGTGCGCCGGGTGCGGGAAGAGGTCCCGGACATGAACGGCATGGACCTGGTGCCCCTGGTCACCTGCAAGGCCCCGTACTGGTGGGAGGAAGGAGCAGTCCCGGAAGCGCCGGATTATTGCGCGGTGCCGCCCACAAACAAGGATATTGGCGGCACGGGCGTCTCCCCTGTACCATCTGCGCCCGGTGAGAGCCTGGAAGATTTGTGGAAACAGCGCACCGGCAAAAAGGTAGTGCTCTACGACTACGGAGTTAAATTTAACATCATCCGCAGCCTGAAAGAGCGGGGCCTTCAGGTCCTGGTGGTGCCCGCCCCCACCCCGGCCGCGGAGATCTTAAAACTCAACCCCGACGGCATCCTGCTCAGCAATGGCCCCGGGGACCCGGCTGCAGTCACCTACGCCATCGACAACGTGCGCCAGTGCCTGGGCGCGGCGCCCCTGTTCGGCATCTGCCTGGGCCACCAGCTCATGGGCCTGGCCCTGGGGGGCAAAACCTTCAAACTCAAGTTCGGGCACCGGGGGGCCAACCAGCCGGTGAAAAACCTGCTTTCCGGCCGGGTGGAGATCACCTCCCAGAACCACGGCTTCGCGGTGGACCTGGAGTCCATCCCCGACCCCGCGGTGGAGCTGACCCACTTCAACTTGAACGACAACACCCTGGAGGGCCTGCGCCACCCGAAGCTTAAAGCCTTCTCCGTCCAATACCACCCCGAGGCCTCGCCGGGGCCGCACGACGCGGATTATCTGTTTGATGAGTTTTTAAGGACGGTGATGGGGGAATGATTTTATTGAAATTATTGTCATTCTGAGGGAGCAAGCTGCCGAAGAATCCAATAAAGACATGTTTCTTTCGCTGTATATCAAATGATTCCGGTGGAGCGGGCCTCCGTGCTGTGGGGCAGGCATCCCCCCCTGTTAACCTCCCGGGCGGCCAGGGACGGCCGCCCCACCATAATAGTAATCAGCGTCTACCCCTAACCTTCCCGGACCTGCGGAGATGAAAAAAAACCTGATCCTCATCTCCAGCCTGATTGCAGTGGCCGCCCTCATCTGGGCCGGAAATTTCTACTGGCGACACCTGCGCGGCCTCGGCCCGGCCGTCAAAGGCCCGCCCCAGGACATCGCTAAGCTGCTGGCGCCGGAGGCCAACGGCGCGGATAAATCTCCCCAGAAGGTCCCTTTCCCTTTAAAACTCCCCCCCGGCTTCACCATTTCGATTTTTGCCAAAGGCCTGGGCAGCCCCCGGGTGCTTGCAGATGACCCCGGCGGCACGCTGTTGGCCAGCATTCCGGCTCAGGGCAAAGTGGTGGCCTTGCCGGATAAAAACCGGGACGGCGTGGCCGACGCCGTGGTCACCGTGGCCCAGAATCTTTCCCGGCCCCACGGGATGATTTTCCGGCAAGAGGGCGGCAAACATAAGCTCTACATTGCCGAAGTGGAGCAACTGGCGGTTTACGATTACAACGAGAAGAATTTTAAGGCCGCCAACAAGAAGAAAATCCTGGAACTGCCTGGGGGCGGCCGCCACTGGACCCGGACCATGGTCTTTCTGCCGCCGCCTGATAACCGGTTACTCATCTCCGTGGGCTCTTCCTGCGACACCTGCGTGGAGAAGGACTGGCGCTACGCCAAGGTTTTGTCCGCCAATCCGGACGGCAGCAACCTGAAAGTCTTTGCCTCCGGGCTGCGAAACGCGGTCTTCATGGCCCTCCACCCCCTGACCCAGCAGGTTTGGGTCACGGAAATGGGCCGGGACTTCCTGGGGGACGATCTGCCGCCCGATGAAATCAATATTTTGCAGGAAGGCAAGGACTACGGCTGGCCTTACTGCTACGGCAAGCGGATACATGACAGCCAGTTCGACCCCAAAGGCGCAAAAAAGGATTTCTGCAAACAAACCATCCCCTCCCACATCGACCTCCAGGCCCACTCCGCGCCCCTGGGCCTGGCCTTCTTCCCGGAACAAGGCTGGCCCCAGGAATACCGTCATAACCTGCTGGTGGCCTACCACGGCTCCTGGAACCGCAGCGTGCCCACGGGCTACCAAGTGGTGCGCATCAAACTGGATGGGAAGGGCAATTATTTGGGGATGGAAGACTTCGTCTCCGGCTGGCTCACCCGCCAAGGGGCCTTGGGAAGGCCGGTGGATATCTCGATTAAGAACAATGGGGAGATTTATATTTCGGATGATAAGGCGGGGGCGGTGTATCGGGTGGTTTATAATGAAAAGTAAGATGGAGACTTTTCGCTAGTTTTTGAGGAATTTTTTGAGAAGGCGCTTCGAAATGGTGCCGAAGAAAGGAATGAGGAAAAAAGGCGCATATATAAGGATTTCATAGTGGACGCTAAATCACCTGGACAACCCTATGATGAGCAGATAGAACTCATTAATCAATTAAATGATATGAGTTTAACAAATTTAACAAGTTTAAAAACAATGATGACTGCGGATGGAGCACAGCAACTAGAGCATGCTATTACGCCCATGGGAAAACGATTCTTAGCATTTGAAACAACTTAATTAAAATTAATGTTCGGCCATGTCAACTAACTTCGTTTATAGGATTTTTCAATGAACCTGAACCAAAACCTGAGTGAGCAAATTATCGCCCGCATCTTGTCCGTGACCCAGGCCGAGCGCATCATTATCTTCGGCTCAGCCGCGAGCGGCCAAATGACCAGAGACAGTGATATCGACCTCCTGGTGCTCCAGTCCGCGCCCGGCAATCCCCGCCAGGAAAGCATGCGGGTGCAGCAGGCTCTCACGGGTTTGGGATATCCCTTCGACATCATTTTCATGGCCACGGAACGCTTCGAGGAAAGCAAAGAAGTCATCGGCGGCCTGGCTTATCCGGCCCATAAATACGGAAAAGCGATCTATAAAGCCGCCTGAGTCATGTCAGGGTGGGCATCGCCCGCCTTTTATCACCATCATAGAATCCCCTTTATGGGCCTTTTCAATGGAGATGAAGAAATGGCTGCAAAACAAAAAACCTTGGAGTCTGGGTTCGTTTATCAAATCAAAGTTACTTTAAAAGGCGCCAGCCCCCCGATTTGGAGAAGGCTTGAAGTTTCCGACCAAATAACTCTCGCCAAATTGCATAGAATTCTGCAAGTAGCCATGGGCTGGACGAACAGCCATCTTCACCAATTCAAAATCGGGAAAAATTATTATGGAGAGGCGTACTCGGAAATGGGTTTCAAGACGTTTGACGAGAAAAGGGTAAAATTGTTCCAATTGCCCCTGAGAGAAAAGAGCAAATTTATTTATGAGTATGATTTCGGGGATAGCTGGGAGCATGAAATTCTGATCGAAAAAAAACTGACTGCCACTGATGGAAGCAAAGTCCCGGTTTGTCTTAAGGGGAAAAGGGCTTGTCCCCCTGAAGATATTGGCGGAGTCTGGGGATATGCAGAATTTCTTGATGCTATCAGTTATCCCGAACACCCGGATCATGAAGAAATGTTGGAGTGGGTCGGCGATCAGTTCGATCCAGATGCTTTCGATTTGGAAGAAGTTAACCGGTACTTGGAAAAAATCAAATAACAAATTGAGCACAGGCGAGACGCCTGTGCCACGATAGTTATGAAGTTTCTCCGCGCTCTCCGCGTCTCTATCCTGCGGTGAATAATTAACCGCAGAGACGCAGAGAGCGCAGAGAAAAAGATGGCCGATTATTGATTCATCATGGATAACAATGTCCCCGTCTCCCCAACTTGAGGAGGGCAGCAAAATGTCCCGGAAATCTTTCTTGGTCAGGTTTATTATGTTGGCCCCGGTTCTGGGGCTGATGTTTCCCCTCTCCGCCCAGGCCGCGCCCGTCGGCCGGTTTCTCCAGGTGGAAGGCCAGGTGGACCTGCTTAAGGGCGGGAAGCTGCCGGCTGCGGTCGCCAAGGTCACCGACCCGGTGGAGATCAAGGACGTGATCCGCACCAAGTCCCGGTCCCGGGCCCAGGTGCTGTTCGTGGACGACACCACCATCACTCTGGCCCCGGAGTCCCGGGTGGCGGTGGCGGACTATTTTTATGACCAGGGCAAAGGCGCCCGGCGGAGCCTGATCCAGGTTTTTCAGGGCCTGGCCCACACCGTGGTGAAACAGGTGCTTAAGGCCCAGGAGCCAGATTTTATCATGCAGACCCACACCGTGGTCATCGGCGTCAGGGGCACGGAATGGTATACCCTGATCCTCCCCGGCCTGACCACCGTCTACAATCTCGACGGCCTCCTGGACCTGCGCTCCAGCAATCCCCGGGTGGCCGGGAGCCTGCTCCTTCCAGCCCTGCAATACAGCGAAATCCGGCTGGACCAGCCGCCGGGCGCGCCCCGGGACCTCACCCCCGCCATCTTAAGCGCGCTTAGGCGCATGATGTTCAGCGGCCCGGGGCCGGTTATGTCCGACCCTTCAGGCCGCAGCGGGCAGCTTCCCGACGTGGAGCTCTTCAAGTTGCCGGAGGCCCTCAGGTCTCCCTACGCGCCGACCTTGAGTCCGACCCCGGAGCGGACCCCGTCGCCCAAGAGCCCCGGTACTGCTCCCTGAGCCGGTGTTCATAAGCAGATGCTCACCTCGACTCTTTGAAACAATCGGTGGGGGTGGGCCTCTGTACCCTGTAGGCGGGCATCCCCGCCTGACAACCTCTAGGGCGGCCAGGGACGGCCGCCCCACCGATTGACTGTTTTTACTATGTTCTTGCGTCTTGCTTTGCGCCTTTGCGTCTTTGCGTGAGGCTTCTTTCCGGAACATTAAGCAAGCCTCCCGGCACACTTGAAGGCTTAGGTCCTCTTAAGCGCCTTTCCTGGTCCCAATCTCCAGACCTTCCGCAGACCCGGCTCAAATCCACCATCAAAAAAAGTAAAAAACCTCGTTGATCCTGAAAAATCAGGGAGATAGAATGCGGTTGAGAGAGAGCATCTATCACCAACGAGGTGAAGTTATTATGGCACAGGGAGTAT
>Ga0233425_10000937_pt1 | contig 69842 bp, 56 predicted proteins | sample Watercolumn_Towu_2_FD_181712 | JGI IMG/M metagenome (GOLD analysis project Ga0233425, IMG submission 181712) | Freshwater microbial communities from Lake Towuti, South Sulawesi, Indonesia - Watercolumn_Towuti2014_140_MG | ecosystem: Environmental > Aquatic > Freshwater > Lake | place... | reverse complement strand
CCCCGCTGGAGGCCCCTTTGCGGCGAATGGCATTCAACCCCCAAAAGGTGAAGAACATCGTGACCTGCATGCCCATGGCCGCAGCCCCGGTCGCGATGATGAAAGCGGCCATCACCCGATCCATGTCGCCGCTGAGCACCACGATCGTCACTCTATCCGGTCTCGTCTCTTGCAGCTCGGCCAGGGCTGTGGCCGGTTCGAGTCGAGTCTGGTTCATAGCTGCACCTCTCTTGTCGCTGCCCGTCGCATCGAGAGCAGCGCCGACGGGCTGCTCAGAGCCCCACGGCTAGGCCGGCATCGGTCGGTTTCACTATAAGGCGCGGTTCTTTTCCTTGTCAAGGCAGCGCGCCGGCCTCACTCCATCTTGCTGTCAGCCAGGAGTCCGATCGCCCGCCTGATTTGATCTCGCGTCCCCAACAGGACCACCACATCACCCAGTTCCAAGCGGACTTTTTCCGATGGATTGGACTCCGTCACGCCGCTCCTGGTGTGGGCGATCACCGACGCGCCCGTCCTCGGTCGGACGGAGACCTGCCCGAGGGCCTTGCCCAGCGCCGGTGAATTCGCCTCGATCCGGCAGGTTTCCACCTCCACGTCGGCTAAAGTTCCGCCTCGCAGATGATGCGCCAGTTCCGGCAGCGTGCTCCGCCGGAGCAGCGCGTAGCCTTCCCGCCTGACCTGCTCGGCCTTCTGGATGATAAAGTCCTGCGGCATCTTGTAGGTCCGGAGGACCAGGGCGAAAATTTCAATCGAGGTCTCAAATTCCTCCGGCACGACTTCATCCGCCCCCAGTTGGTGTAGCTCCTCCATCTCTCTCAGGTAGCGAGTCCGGACCACGATGTGCAGGCCGGGACTGAGCCCTCTGGCGATTTGGACCGTCCGCCTCGCCGAGAAGGGATCCGAGATGGCCACTACCAGCACCCGGGCGTCTTCAACCCGCAGGTGACGCAGCACGCTCGGATTCGTGGCGTCTCCATAGTAGATGGGCACTCCGTGTGCCGCCTCACGCCGCACCAGGTCTCCGTCCAACTCCAGCACCAGGTACGGGATCTCCGTCTGTTCCAGCACCCGGGCGAGGTTGCGGCCGTTCAGACCATACCCGACCACGATGACGTGATCCTTGATCCGCAGGGATCGCGACGCAAGATGGGTCATGTGGACGGTCGTCCGGTCGGGAAACCAATGACGGAGCCGTTGGAAGGCTTCGGCCCTCCTGGCAACCTTGGGAGCCAACTGAATGAGGAAGGGCGTGACCACCATCGTGAGCACCGACACGGCCAGGAACAGTTGATACGGTTCCCTGGAGAACAGCCCCGCCTCCTGCCCCTCTTGGGCCAAGAGGAAGCTGAACTCGCCGACCTGGGCCAGGGCAATCCCCGCCAGTAACGCCGTCCGCGGAGGATATCCGGCCGCCAGCACCGGCCCAGCCGCTGTGATGAACTTGCCGACCAGGACCGCCCCCACCAACGCCATGACAAGCCCCGGGTACGCCAGCACCACGCGAATATCCATCAACATCCCGATCGAGACAAAAAAGAGGCTGTTGAAACTGTCCCGGAAGGGCAACACTTCGGCCATCGCCTGGTGGCTGTACTCGGACTCCGAGATGACGAGGCCCGCGATAAAGGCCCCGAGCGCCAGCGTGAGCCCGGCAAGGGACGTGACCCAGGCAATCCCCAGACAGAGCACGATGATCGTGAGCAAAAACAGCTCCCGGCTGCGGCTTCTCACGATTTGCTCCAGAAGCTTCGGGACCAGGAACCAGGCCGCCGCAATGATCAGCCCCACCAGCACCGCTGACTTCGCCAGAACAAGCAGCCCCCCTCCTGCCGCTGCCTCTGATCTGCTGGCCAGGAGCGGGATCACCAACATCATGGGCACGACGGCCAGATCCTGGAAGATCAGGATGCCGATCGTGGCTCGGCCATGGAGCGTATCGCTTTCCCCTCGGTCAGCCAGTGCCTTCAGCACGATCGCTGTGCTGCTCAAGGCCAGGAGACAACCCCAAAAGAGCGCCTGGTGAACCGGCAACCCGGTCCACGTCCCGCCGGCGGCGGTCAGCGCCAACACCCCGGCCACCTGAAGGGGGCCGCCGACCAGCCAAATGCTGCGCGCCGCCGCAAGGTGCGCGAGCGAGAACTCGATCCCGATCGTAAACAGAAGCAGCACCACGCCGATCTCGGCCATCACGTTGACCTGCTGGAGATCCGACACCAGGTTCAGGCCATACGGCCCGATCAGCGCACCGGCCGACAAGAACCCCGCGATCGAGGGCAAGCGGAGTTGGTAAAACACGAAGACGACGGCGATCGAAATCGAAAAGATCAACAGCAGGTCTGTCAGTACCTTGTTATCGGCCACGGGTTGCTCTCATGTGCTTGATCCCCGCCATCCCCCGCTCTTTATTCGGTTTCCTTCACGATTGAACGCAAGCCACCAACAGGGCGAGCGGAACACTTTTTCGCAGAATACAGCAGAGGCAGGGCATGGGCAAGCCTGCACGATGATTATCGAGGCAAGACAGGTACGCTCGGTGGGGAACAAGACCGGGAAGGATTTCGGTAGAGCAACAGACGGAGAGGCTTCAGCTGGGAGGAAACGAAAGCAGAAGAGAGTGCTTACCGGGGGAACGCTTCTTTGACCCCGCCATCAACCGGGATAATCGCCCCCGTGGTTTTTGAAGAGCGATCCGAAGCCAAGAACAGCACCGCCTCGGCCACATCGTGAGCCGTGATCCTGACCTTCAAAAGATTGCGGTCGGCGCAGTAGGCTTCGATCTGCTCAACCTGTATCCCGTAGGCCTTTGCACGTCCCTCACGGAGCTCTCTTGACCAAAGTCCAGATCCTTCGAACACCGCGTCCGGGTTCACCATATTGACCCTGACCCCGAACTCTGCCCCCTCAATAGCCAGAACACGGGCAAGCTGTGCTTGCGCTGCCTTCGAGGCCGAATACGCTCCGAAATCTTTACCGGGGGCGAGAACATTTTTTGTCGAGACAACCACGACATTGCCTCCGAGGCCCTGCCTCTTAAAGAGCCGCATGGCCTCCCGGCATACCAGAAAATGCCCTGTGGCATTGACCGCAAAGGACTTGCTCCAGTCATCAAGGGTGACCGACTCCACTGGAGCGCTACGCGCAATGCCCGCATTCGAGACCAGGATATCCAGCCCGCCAAAGGCCGTGACCGCCTGCTGGAACGCGTTTACAACACTGGCCTCATCCGCCACATCCATGGGGACTGCTACCGTGTTTTCCTCACCCGACTGCTGGTTGAGCTCAGCGGAGAGGGCCCGAAGTTTCTTTTCATGAATGTCGGTCAGAATCACCGAAGCTCCTTCAGCCACCAACCGACTCGCGATTGCGCGACCGATCGCACCAGCCGCCCCGGTGACGAGCGCGATCCGGCGCGACAACTGTTTCTCCTGAGGCAATAGGGTAAGCTTAAAGTTTTCGAGGGGCCAATATTCAAAGTCGCAGATTTCCTTGGGAGACAGCGCGGTATACGTGTCAATTGCCGAGGCTTGGAGGATAACACGCATGGTATGCATGTAAAGATCGTGGGTGATTCGTGCAGCCCGCCGGTCTTTCCCCGTCGTGAACATGCCAAGAGCGGGAATTAGGATCACCCGTGGATAAGGATCCAGCATGGTCACGCCCGGGGACCTGTACCGTTCGAAATATTTGACGTATTCCTTCCTGTAGTGCTCCACCGCATCCCGCACGACGTCGGCTATCGCTTCAGGAGTCCTGGTGCCAGCGAGCTCAAGAAACAGGGGCTTCGGCTTCGTGTGGAGCATGTGGTCAGGGGTAAACGGCCCGACCTGCGACAGGAGTCGCGCGCGAGGATCGTTGACGAACGCCAACGCCAACTTGCTATCCTCATACGTGACGATCATCCGTCTGCTCCGGCTGACGGCACCACGAAGCAGGGAAGCAACCAGCGCGGCGTGGGCGCGGCGCTCTGAGGCAGGCTGGGCGACAATTGCCCGTACGGGACGATCGAAGCGGCCCTGGGTGTTCCGGCGTATGAACCGTTCCGCCTCAGAAACCATTCTGATTGTTTCGATGTAGGCCTCTTTCGGCGTCTTGCCCCACGTGACCAATCCATGCTTGTCCAGGACAATGGCGCGCAGCCCAGGATTTTTCCGATAAGCCTCCACGACCAACTTAGCCAGTCGAAACCCTGGCCTCAGGTAGGGAATGAGGGCCACTTCATCGCCATAGACGCTCTGGATCGACTTTTGGCTGTCTGAGGTGTCGGTGAGTGCACAGATCGAATCAGCGTGAGTGTGATAAACGTGAGGAGCCGGGAGAAAGGCGTGCAGAAGGGTCTCTATAGACGGCTTAGGAGCAGAATTCTCCATCATACATCGACTCTGATACGCGACCATCTCTTCGTCCGTCATATCCTCACGCTCCAAGAGAGGGAGCAATTCGTCAAGTCGTAGAGGCGTAAACTGCTTGGCAGTGATCGTTCTCATGTCAGAGCCACTACCTTTCATCAACAAGACGCGGACTTCACGACCGAGATGATCTTTAACGATGGCCTTCGCAGAAGAATTTCCTCCGCCCCATAACACCAACTCCGGTTCTTCCCCGATTATTCTGCTGGCGTACACCAACGCATCAATCCCCGTCAGCCTCCCAGCTCTCTTCTCAGGCCACCGATTTTTCATAAGCCTCTCTTTCCGGCCATCGCAAGCTCACTTCGTGCTCGTCTCAATCCCAGATGCTCGGCTTAAGCCCATCCGCATAAATACTCGAATGCTCGCTCTACAGCCTCTCACTTGGCCCATAGAAGCCACCTACCAGAGAGACGTCCCGGGGAGTAGAATACAGAAGAACCACAAAGTTAGCAAGGCAGTAGAGCCAATTCCTGGTCTATACGCTGCCCTCACGATGCACAGACTATGGGGGGCCTTAAAACTCCCAAGCCAAGTTTGTCCAGAAAAAGGAATTCTCCGACAGGACGCCGCTTGCGAAGGTCTCTTGAAAGGGATTGATGCTAGTAATCTGGCCGGGATTCTGAATATGCTGATAAGTATACCCCACCGTGAGTTGCGTCTTGCCGGTAAGCCACCACGTGACATCCACAGCCGCTTCACGCTTCTTTTCATGCTGCGGCAAGCTCATGCCGCGCTGAGAGTAATCAAGGTTGACCCCGACGACCAAATCGTCGGTCATGTGGCGGGTGGCGCGCAAGAAGTAATCGGTGGCATCGGCCCCCATCCAGTGCCCCAAGGGAAATCCGCGGTACCGCATCCCGCTCTGGTATAGAAAATTGTTATACCAGACATTCGCTATATTGGTTCTTCGACGTGAAAGGTCAGTGTCCGCGTATTCGAACCGAAGATCCAACGAGTCGCCACGAAACACCTGGGGAATGTAGATCCCCCCAAGGACTGCGGCTTGAGTCGGCAAGGGAAACTTCGACCACTTATCCTCGGAGCCGATCTCTCCATAGAGCTGCAGGCCTGAAGGGAACGGAACAAGATAGTTGATGTGTGGAACCTTCGCCCTAAAGTCAATCATGGCCTGCTCGTTGACATCGCTGCCTCCCAGCGTGTTGGGGTTGGAGAAATAGGCTTTCAGCACCGCGTCGGGGAAAGACTGATCGCGCCCGCGCCCGTTAAACTGCGTCAAGCGGGTCAACCCCAGCTCCAGCCAACTGGTCGGCGAGTAGCTGATGCGGAGCCCAAAGACTTTGGCTCTGGGAAAGTCTCGGTCACGATCCAGTTGCGTCAGAAAGGTATTAATCTTCCATTCCCCCAGGTCTCGGAAGACCCAGGGAAGGCGGAATGGCTCCTCGCTGCCCAGCTTGATCATGTCGAGCGGAAATGCATGATCGGTCAGGAGCAACGACCCGTGATAGCCCGGCCCCCACCACTGCATACCTCGCCCCACTTCCAGCGAGATATTCGCAAGGGTGAACTTAACGTTCAGCTCCCGCAGGTATGCTTCTTTGGTATTATTGGTTGCCCCGATCCCAAGCACATGCGGGTTACTGATGTACTTGGGCTGTGCCACAATGGAAATCGCGTCGCCGAGCTCGATCCATCCCCTGACGTCTGTTTGGATTTGTTCGCCATTGGCATAGTATTCACCGCCTCGGTTCTCACGTAACCGCACAGTCTGGTGCCCCACAAAAAAAGCATCGCCTTCCACCTGAAGCCGCCCCCCATATCGAACGGCATTGGTCTTCGCCCCTGAAGAACCCGGAATGTGTAAGAAATCCAACAGCCCCCTCCGTGGATTACCCGGCAATGCCCCAATGTCCACCAGTTCTGGCCGGAACTCTCGGACCAATCGATCCAACAATGGGCCCGTAACTTCCTCCTGACCATCCTGAGCTTCCGGGTTGTCCGACGCCCGCTGAAGCGCCTGTGCCACATATTGGGCAGCTTGTTTCCGGCTGTAGGGTTTTGTGACTACGATGGCATGGTCGATGACCCCCATAGCTGTTAAACGCTCAATGGCTTCATAGGCCCAGTGGTGGGTCGGAAGATTCACCGAAGCCAGCGCAATGCCTCCGAACTGAACAACGGAGCCCATCACCAAGACCAGCGCCCAGCGGATGGCCAAGCAGCCCAGCGGCACCGTCCTTCCCGCACGCGCATTCTGGTTATCGTCCAACTTCTCTCTCCTCCGATTCAAAAGGAGCCCTCAGCCAGTAGACGCCGGCACGAGTTCCTCGTCGAAATTGTCTCTAGGTGAGAGGGAGGGAAAAACTAGAAGGAGGTGCAGGCGAACCGGTCCGCTTCGCCCGGGCTCATTGGCAGGCGCTCAACAAACTTGCTGAGTCAAGGTCCCGGGTAACCGCCTGCTGACCGGCGTGATCGCGAGGGCGAGCCTGGCCGAGGCATAAAGCGAGATCCACTGCCACGCGCAATTGTTGGTCCCACGTCGCCGGAAGACCCATTCCAAGCTGGTTCACCAGGCGCCGTGGACGCAAAGGGTCCGTGGGAGACACTCCGATGGGAACGACTCCCGCACCAGCGGTTGGGCCTACTTCCACGTCGACGGCTTGCCCTTTCCAGCGAACACTCCGCTCACCCGGGCAAAGGAACCGCCCGGTGCTGACCCGAAGCCTGTCACCGCTGGCCAGTCTGAATGTCGTATAGACCTCGTCTACCCCGGCCGTCCTGGTACCGACAAGGATTCCCGTCCTTGACGCCTGAAGCGCACAGGCAAGCAACTCCGCAGTGCCGGCCGTCCTCTCATTTACGAGGACAACCAACGGCCATGGGCGTGTCCGCGGGCCATCTGATAAGAAGTCAAGACGCTCCCCATTTTTCCTGGCAATGACTCCCGCGATCATATGCCCTCGCGGGATCAAATTCTTCGCCGTTGCGACCGCCGACTCCAGATCACCGCCCGGGTTATCGCGCAGATCGAGCACCGCGGCATCAGCCTGACGCTGCGATTCCGCTCCTCCCCCCGCAACCCACTGCTGCACCCGCTTTGCGGTCAACCTGGAGAACTTCGTCAATTTCAAATAGGTGACTCGACCCGCGAGCAAGGCCTGTTCGATTCCCTGGTCTGCTCCTGGCAACGTCGAGATTACAGGAGCGTCAGCGGATCCGCTCACCCTCACAGCCGGCCCCTCGGCTGGCCATGGACTCAGACGCAGGCCGGGGCCTAGCTCCGCCAGAACGCCCCGGATAGCGGCATCTTCGAGGCTGGTCGCCGCAATCGGACTGGAAACCAGTAGAAACCGTTGAGCCGACTCATACGCCCGCACTGCCTCACGAAGCCCCTCACGCCCCTCGGCCTGTCCCAGGGTCCCGAGATCAAGCGAGAGGGAACGTCCGCCCGCGTTCAGTACAAGCCTTTGAGCAGACGCCATCCCGGCTGGTTCGGCTGCCGCGTCCGGGACCAGTTTCACCATAGCCTGGACCGCGCCGGCCACCAGCCGGTCAAAAGGTAGAAGCCACAGAAATTCGTCCTGCGCGATTTGCGCAATTCGGGCGAACCGTCGCGAGGAGATCGGCGGAAATGAGGCTTCGCGGCCTGGCGGGGTCTGTCCCCTCATCCTGGTCCCAGTCGACCGATCAGGCCTCGTCGGGGGGCCAGGTCCAGGGCCTTCCTCTCGGAGAGAATACAAAAAGACATTCTGCTGAGCCGCCACTGCCAGAGATGCCCCATCGGGAGAGAAGGCAAGGTCGGACACCGAAAGAACATGCCGCTTCCCCCAGACCTGCGTCGCCTGCCCGGAATCGATCAGCTGCACCCTTCCATTCTCCTGCCCCAGTGCCAGCAACGTACCGTCCGGAGAAAATGCGAGGGCATTCACAGTGGAACTTCCCTTATACTCCGCTGTTGGCCGCCCCGAGCTGCGATTAACTATCACCACCTTGCCATCCTGTGTGCTGTAGGCCAGCAGTTCGCCATCGGAGGAGAACGCGACGCTCGTCACTGCGTAACCGACAAGGCTCCCAGCAACCGGTTCAGGAGCATCGGCGGTGGTAAAATTCCAGAGGACAATCCCTCCTTTGGTCATACCTACCGCCAGGGTTTTTCCATCCGGAGAGAAAGCAAGAGCGGTCACCGGTTCAAAGCGTGTCTTGACCTTAATGACACCTCCGGTTTCCACGTCCATCAGACCCAACGGAAAGGACTGATCAAGGCTGCCGGAGGCCACCCATTTTCCATCCGGTGAGAACGCCAGAGACGTGATCGCCCCCTTTTGATGGAAAGGCTTCGGGACCGCTCTGGTCGTTGACAAGATCAGCCGTCCTTCTGCATCGCCAGCCACCCACTTGCTCCCATCCGGCATCACGGCAAGGGCCGTGACCGACTTGGGGAACGTCAGGCTCATAGTAGAGTTGGCTGCTCTCGGACTCCACTCCTGAACTAGCCCGGCGGCACAGGAGTGAGATCCCTTTGAGCCATCAACCTGACATCCACCCACGATAAGCGATCCCCCTTCTTTGGAGTAGTACGCGAGGGCCTTGGCTAGTCCCGCGAACGGCAACCGTTCGGAGCTTTCCACGTGGACCGTCCCAAAATCTACCCCGCTTCGCTCCACCCTGAGCATTTGACAGGCTGCTGTCAGACCGAGGAGCAGGAACAAGACCAGGCCCGCCCTCAAGACCTTCCACGAACCTCGCGCTCGATATTTGAACCTTATCAGTGCCATGTTTGTTGGCGCGCCGCCTCAGATTTTTCCGGCTTCGGCTTCCAGGCGGCGGCTTCCAGCGATCCACCGCTCAGACCTTCCTGAAGCAGTTCCGCGATGGAAGGCATTACCGTGACCGGGAGACCTATCGACGCACAGATCCTCACAATCCCCTCGAGAGACTCGGCCTTGGCAGACGGAATCGCGACCATGATCTGATCAATCTGGAGCTGCTCCACCAACTCGACAATCTTATCCCGTCCGCCGAGGACTGGCACCCCGTGAATCCTCCGTCCTTGTTTCTCAGGATCATCGTCGAAGAAACCAACGGGCAGATAACCGATCCGTGCATTCTTCCGGAGTTCTCTGAGCACCATCTCACCCGCATCTCCAGCCCCTACGATCACAACCCGCTTCCCCTTCGTATCCGAAAGACTAAAGAGCGATTCGTGAATGCCCCTGATCAGGACCCGAACCCCGGACACAAGGAGGAGCAGGAGCATCCAATCTACGGCAAACACCGTGCGCGGAAACAGTTCAAACCGGAACAACATCGTCATCGCCGCAACAGAAATCACAGAACTCAACGTCACGGCCTTGAATATGGCAAGGATGTCCCACACACCCGCGTAACGCCAGACCCCGCTATACAGTCCAAATGCCGCAAACACGACGAGCTTGAGGGAGAGGATCAACGGCAAGGACTCGGCGAGCACGCGGAGATGCTGGGGTGGGATGTCGCCGTCGAACCGAATGACAAAACTCGTTGCATACGCCACACCGATTAACACCGAGTCAACCATCACTTCGAAAATCCGACGTTTGTGCATCAGGAAAATATCCAGCACCACTCCCCGATCAGCCGCCGCCCGGATGCGTGGCTCGCCTTCAGTCCCATACACCACAATGTGGTTCAAAAAAATGCCAAATGAGGAAATGCCGATGACTATGAGGATCCCCAAGAGAGACAGGAGGAGCACATCAAACTGTACGCCCAAAAAAGCAATCGAACCACACACGATACTGATTGAATAAAAGAGCACCACGGCCTTGCGTTCCGACAATCCAAACGCTACAAGCCGATGGGAGGTGTGATCCCGTCCGCCCTGGGAAATGGCCTTCCCGTTCATCCAACGGACCAACGTCACAAACGTCGTGTCAAAGATTGGAACGGCCAGGATCAGGAGCGGAGTGAGCACCATCAGCAACAGGTTCGTGGCCTGCTCCCAATTGCCCTTCATAGTCAGAGCCGCCAAGGCAAACCCCAGGAACATGCTGCCGGAATCTCCCATAAAGATCGTGGCCGGGTTGAAATTATAGAAAAGAAACCCCAACGTGGCTCCGCACAGGACCGCGGCACAGAGGGCAACCATCCAATTCTGCATGGTGTACGAAACGAGGAACAGGAAGAACGAGGTGATGCACGCGATCCCGGCCGAGAGACCATCCATGTTGTCAAGAAGATTGAAGGCGTTGGTCAGAGCCACAAGACCAAAGATTGCCAGCGGGATGAGGAACAGGGTCATGCCGTGAACCGGGACGAAGGCTCCGTAGGTGGCAAGGCCTGCCGCCACAATTTGGACCAGCAATTTGACGTACGGCTGGACGGGGTAGAGGTCATCGACGATGCCGAGCACAAAGACAGTTGTCGCCCCGGCCATGAGGAAGAGCAGACCCCGATCGTGCTCGTTCAGAACCGCAAACGGGATGGCGAACGCCCAAAAGATACCCACGCCACCGAACAAGGCCGTGGGTTTCTGATGCCACCGATCGACCCGCGGCTGGGCCACGAACCCATACCGGTGTGCAGCCATGCGAAGCAACGGCGTCAGGGTGAGCGAGAGCAGCAAGGCGCACATCCCTCCTGCCAGGACGGTTTCCAGCATCTCAGGTTGGCCTCCGCTCCAAGTGTTCGATGACGGACTTGAGGATGCCATCGAGCCCGATGGTGGGCCGGTATCCGATCAGTCGATGGGCCTTCTCAATGGAGGGAACGCGCCTTGACATGTCTTCAAATCCCGCCGCATACGCTTGCTCGTAGGGGATGAACACGATGGGCGACGCACTGCCGGTCAACCCCTTGGCACGCTCGGCCAACTCGAGGATCGCGACCTCTTCAGTATTCCCCAAGTTGAAAATTTCACCGACCGCACCCGGGTGCTCGGAAAGCGATATGAGTGCTTGGACCACATCGCCGACCCACGTGAAGCAGCGCCGCTGGCTGCCGTCCCCGTACACCGTGATCGGCTCGCCGCGCAACGCTTGGCCAACAAACCGGGGAACGACCATCCCATACTGACCGGTCTGCCTCGGCCCTACGGTGTTGAACAGCCGGACGACGACAGTCGGCACCCGTTTTTCCTTCCAGTACGCCAAGGCCAGGAACTCGTCGATCATTTTCGAGCAGGCATAGCTCCAGCGGCCTTTGTCAGTCGATCCCATGACGAGATCATCATCCTCGCAAAACGGGACCTTGCCGGCTTTCCCGTACACTTCGCTCGTCGAGGCAATGATGACTTTTTTCTTTTTCTTACTGGCCAGCTCCAGAACCAATTCCGTTCCTTTGATATTGGTCTCAATCGTTCGGACGGGGCTCTCTACGATCAGGCGCACGCCCACCGCCGCCGCCAAGTGCATGACCACATCAGCCCGGTCCACTAATTCGGTCAGGACCGCCCGATTCATCATGGTGTCCAGCACGTAACTGAATCGAGGGTGAGACTTCAGGTGCTCGATGTTCAGGATGCTACCGGTGGACAGGTCGTCAATGATCGCAACATCGGCCCCTATGCCGAGCAGCGCCTCTGCAAGATGAGAACCGATGAATCCCGCCCCGCCTGTGATGAGATAGTTCATGCTAGTACTTTCTTGCCAGGTACAGACCTTTGGGGACCTCAGCGCTCGGGGCCCATTCGTTCTTGCACCGGGAATCTTTCAATACAGGCACGGCCGTTGGAGGATGGCTCCCTCCTGGGTCAGACGCTCGTTCGCGAAGTGGAAGTGTCAATGACAAATTTCTGCCCCCAAAACCAGGGTGACGCAAATAGGTAACATAACCCGCGGCGGGGCCGCAAGATAAAATTGTTCAACTAGTGAGTCTTCGTAACAGAGCGCCAACGGCTTCGTTGTGCACGGGCTCCCTTCACTGCGTCCGAAATTGTACACGCTGCTTACAGGAACGGCGGATTGCCACCGGTCACCAAGATTCTCTGCCCGGTCGTAAAGGAAGAAAGAGCCGACGCCAAGAACACGACCGCTTTTGCGACATCACTGGTAGACGCATGCCGTTTCATCGGCGTGTCATGCTTCATGCCGGACAGGAAGATTTTCGGCACGTGCTTCGACAAATCTGTTTCCACGATGCTCGCTTGGACAAGATTGACTTGAATATGATGCGGCGCAAACTCGACCGCCAAGCTGCGCGTTAGCCCCGTCAAGGCACTCTTGGAAACAACGTACTTCGTCTGAAGCGGCGGCGGAGTGTCGGTAAACACGCTCGACAGGTTGATGATTTTCCCTCCTCCGTTTCTCTGCATGAGCGGCAGGACCTCCTGGCAGCAATTAAAGGCTCCTTTTAGAGTCACGTCGAGGTCTCTTTGAAGGTGGTCCCACGTGAGCTCCATGAACGGGATTGGGTACGCGTCCGCCACCGCATTATTGACCAAAATATGGACGGTGTCGTACCTGGCCTGGATCGCTGCCATCATCCGACGGACCTGGCTGCGGTCCGTCACATCAGCCTGAACCGCAACGGCTTCTCCGCCCGCGCCCGTGATCTGTTCCACCACACGTTCGGCATCCTGCCGGGATTGACGATAATTCACCACGACCTTGGCACCGTAGAGCGCAAACAACTTCGCCGTAGTTTCTCCGATGCCTCGGCTTCCTCCTGTGATCAACACCACCTGGTTTTTCAACCGCAAATCGAATTCATGCTGTCGCAACCAGTCCATTGACGGCTCGACGGTCGCCGGCTCGTTGACCTTGACGTTTACCTTGCCGGTGGCGCATACGTCCGCCTCATTATCCGAGTCCTGAATCAGGAGGGTTTCGGAAAGGACGCTGGTGGCTCGAGAAACATGTTGCACAGTCCCTGTCAGCGTGTACGTCTTATTCAGCCTGATCGGCTTGGGAAAGGCGACCGAGCACTCCATCAATGTCGCGTACTTACCTGGAAGACACATTCCCGCCAATGTCGAGACCAGGCATGCCGCCATGACGTTGGTTTCATAGGCGTCATTGGAAGCAGGCGCCGATCGGCCTCCGTGAGAGGCTAATCCCTCGGCGATCAAATCAAGAAATGACTCCAGACTCGCGGCGGTAACCTGAAACCGGAAACTGGCACCTTGCCCCTTCCTTATCTGCTCAAATTGAATCGCTTGCTCAGATAGTTTGTCGTTCACCACGCAGCTCCCACCCGTCTGTCGCCCACCATGCAACGACGCCGCTTCCTCCCCAGCCATACGCTGGGAGCCAAACGTCGCGCGGCCCGTCGTCACGATGGCTCCGGACTCCAGATTCTTGAATGCGAATTCCACCTCCTTGACATCCGATGGCACCTCCGCAGCCGGGATTGTCGCGTTGAGCGATAGTCGGTCGTTCACGAAGCTCGGCCTTAAAAACCGAGCCGACAGTTTGACAACTGACCACCGAGGTTCGCCTGAACGGTTCGGGCTCAAGACCGTGATGAACGTCAGTGGCAGCATGCCGTGCACCACCTTCCGTCTGTACACGGACCTTTCGGCAAATGCCTGATTGGTATGCAAGGAGCTGCGATCGCCCGTTAATTCCGCAAATCGCTCCACCATGCTGTCGGTCACCTGAAACTCGACACCTTCACGCATGCAAGAGGATTCCTCCAGCGCATCCGGAAACATCTCACACCCAATCGCCGTCAAGCATGATCGATTCGGAGTTCGGATAATGATTCTTGACGTCCCACCAAAATTCATTGTCGGTCGCACGGTAGATGAACCCGGAGCGCAGCCAGAAATCCAGGCAAGGCTTGTTCTTTTCAGTTGGGAGAAACTGCGCTCGTACGCTTGTCAAGCCCATCGAGCGGGCGTAGCGAATGGCTCGATAGAGCATGGTTTCTTCAATTTTCCGGCCCATGACGCGGCAGCTTAGGACAAAGTCGACAATGGTGCCGGTGAGGTCCTGAATTTCCAGGCTCAGGATCCCCGTAATGCCCGAATCGCCGAACTTATCCGACACTCGGAAGGCCCAGAGCCGCCGGTGCGGGGCCTGCGCCCATCGGAACAATTCCGCTTCAGGCATCCGCCGCGTCGTCAGGTTCATTTGGTTGGTCTTGTTCAGCAGTTGCGCAACTCGTTGAAGGTTGCTCTCGCCCAAGACTTCGACTTTGACCGTGATGCCTAATGTCTTCAACCACTCTTCCATGGAAACCATGTCCCGCTTCGACTCTTCTCGGTGCCGCTCCGACTGGTACATCCGGCTCCGATGCATGTCTTCCTGCGTGATGGAGGGCGGGTTAAAGCAGCGAAGGCCGCGCACCGCTCTCGCGTAGAGGCGCTTGTCATCAGGCCATTCGGGCACGAGGACCTCCGGCAACACTTCACGAACGCGGGCGCGCTCAACGGGGCTGTCGTCGATAAACACGACCGACTGCAGGCCCAGGTTCAAGCTCCTGACCAAGTCCAGGATATTCGCCGCCTTGTCTTGCCAGTTGATCCTCCAGCCTGCAAAATCCTCGACCCTGAGCACCATTTCGGGATGACGTCGAATGGCTTCCAGAGCGACGGCCTCCTCATTCTTGCTCACGATCCCCAAAAGGACCCCTCGGCGGGTAAGCGCCTTGAGCGCCCGCTGGAAGTCGGCATAAGCCTCCCCGGCTGGATCGTGCCCACCGAGAGTCAGGCGATTCCATCCCACCTCACCGACTATCCCCCCCCACAGGGTGTCGTCGAGGTCTAAGAGGACCAATTTTTTCGACTCTCCATAGAGCCCGCTCAGGGCTGCCTTTATATCTTTGGTCGCTTCGATGAACACGTCGTTCCCAAAAGGAATTTTCCCCATGTACCAGAGCTTCGGGCTATACGCATGGACGCCGGCCGTCTCCAGCCACCGTTGGCTGTCTAAGACATACGTGTGTGACCATTTCTCCAGGTTGTCCACCAGCCGTAAATTCATGCGCATCAAGGTGTTCGTCATGCCGAGGCCGGTCTTCATGTCAAGCAACCCGAAATCGCGATGGAACGAAGGAGCCACCCAGGTCGGGACCAGGACAAAATTCACTCTTTCCCTGAGACCCACAAGCAGCGAAGCGTAGGCATCCACGTCCGCGAGGATTCGTTCCACCGAGACCGGCTGATACCTCAATGCGTCCCCGAACGACTCGATGACGCTCTGCGGCTGAGTCCACACGACCGCAAACTCGGGGTTCCCGTGCCAGCATGGCCAATCTGCGTGCAGCAATGCAGGCATCACCTGGCCAAACGGAGCCATGACGGTCTCCACTGCAGGGCCATCCTCATGGCTTTTCAGGCAACTGGCCAGGCTGCTTGCATTGAAGTCGGAAACGATGACGCCGTGTCGGGTCGAAGAGGTCATGAGGATTTACGTTCCAAGAGAAGCGAAACGTAGTTGGCCAGCGTTCCGACCGTCGCAAAAGGATTCTCGGTCAGGGACATGGACTCATCGTCGGCCAGATTGATCGAAACGTGGAAATCCTGTTCGATCTCCTGTTCGATCGCCACGATAAGGTTGACGAGCTTTAAGGAATCGACCGCCCCTGCGTCACCCATCAGGATCGTGTCAACCGTTTTGCCGAGACGCGCCTCTTTAGGAAGAAGTTGGTTGACGGATTCAATGGCGTTACATACGGCCTGCAGAACCTTCTCATTCGTCACCATCACTCTGATCAGCCCTTTCTCTTTTTTCTGAACAACGCACGGGGTGGTGTACGCAGAAAACCTCGCGCTCATGACCGCCGGCGAAAAGCTCTCGCTGACGTAACAACGTAAGGGACCTTCTCCTTCCGGACGGAACGTTTCGCACCAGGAGGATTGCTTGCTCCTCCGCTACGCTACGTGTTGCTATTCATTCCCGCTCTGCCAAGCGGGGCATTCTCGGCAGATTGTGTAAATTCCCGCTCGGCCGGCTCGACGGGCTGTCCTGGGCAACGAGCAAGGTCCGCCCTCCCGGAGAGGCATTCCCAATAGAGAGCTTGAATGTCACGCACCAACCGTTCCTTGGAAAACCGATCTCTCGCGAATTCCCGCCCGGCCTGCCCCATCCTGCGCATACGCGCTCGATCGCTCAGCAGAAACCATAGGGCAGCGTCGAAACCTTCCTCGTCCCCCAACCCGACCAGCACGCCGTTGGCAAAAAGTGAAAATAACGGACGACCGTCGCCCCTGCGCACGACCTCTTCCGGCCCACACACGAGATCGGGGACCCCTCCGACTCTGGTCGCCACAAAAGGAAGCTCGGAGGCCATCGCCTCGATCAGCGCGAGAGGGGTCCCTTCGTTCAATGAGGTCAGGGCCACCACGTCCAGACGTGCATACCATTCTCCAATGTTCGATTGCCAGCCAGCGAAGCTGACATGATCCCGTACGCCTAACTGAGCCGCCTCCGCTTGAAGTGCCGCTTTGAGTTCTCCATCCCCCACGAAAACAAGACGGGGCGGCGTCTCACACGCCGGGCGACGGACCAGCCTGGTAAAGACCCGCAACGCCATCTGTGGGTTTTTGACCGGCACGAGGCGGCTGACAAATCCGATGCGCACTTCCCGACCAGGCCCAGATGCGGAGTTGCCTTCAGCGGCGCGCCGAACGTTCAAAAGAATGGATAAGTCCACGCCCAGCGGGACCACGGTGAACTTCTCGCGCGCACTTATACGGTAGCGATCCGAGAGGTCCAGCAACTGAGCATCGCTGATGGCCACGAGTTTTGTGGCGAAACGAGCGAGCATCCGTTCAATCCAAAGAAAGACTCTCGTCTTGCGGGGACCAAAATAGCCGTAAAAGTAATGCCCGTGGAAAGTATGGATCCGAATCGGCACCCGTGCCAATAGCGCCGCGATCCCGCCCAGAGTTCTGGCCTTTGGAGTATGGGTATGGACAATGTCCGGGCGTTCTCTAGTAAGGAGTCGAAAGAGCTTCCACAGGGCAATAAGGTCTTCCCGCCAGGAGATCTCCCGGCCCAGTTCCGGGATGACAATCGGATTCACACCGTACTGGCGGGCAATGTACTGCATATCCCCTTCCTTGCTCCCAACGGTGCCGGTGACCAGGATCGAGCGCATCCGGGCATCATTCAACCCTGCCGTGAGAAGCACGGCGTGGCTCGCCGGCCCTCCGATATTCAACCGGCTGATAATACGAACGATCTTGATCGGACGCGGCTCCGATCCGGAATGGCGGTTCAGCGGCTTGTTGTTTGCCATGAAAACCCGGACCCAGCAGGCATGCAATGTTTGGGGATGGATCTCAGCTTTGAAGCAGTCGGGTCGTCAGAGGATCTTATCACAAGAGGCAAACGTGAACTCCGTACGTTCAAGGTCCTCCAGCCAGGTACCCAGCGTGGGCGTTTTCTCCCAATAATAGATCGGCATTCTGATCGGGAGGTACCCGAGAAGAAGCGCGCGTCGGGCCGCTTTCCAACTCGTCACCACGAACTCATTGATAGGAATGTTCCTGTCACGCAATTTCCTCCACATCGCGGCATGCGCCCGTAGCCGATCCAACCCCTTCAGTTGGTCGAGCACCACGCGTCCCGCCCCCCCTCGTTCAACAACCTCCAAGACCTTGCCACAGCACAGAGTCCTGTATACGTTCAGGTAGGAGGACGCCAGTCTCACCCTGGCAAGGGAAGATTGGCCGACTGGTTTATCAGAAACCGCAAGCCCGAATCCGCATAGTGTCTCCCATACGGCCACAAGGGGGTCATAGAGAAAACTCGCCGCCGTGGCCAGATGAAGCTTCCAAGCCGAATCGAGTCTCGACCGATACTGGGCGACCGTCTCCTTCAGGCTGATGGGGTGGACGCAACGCCAAACTCGGTCATGCCGCTTCCAGCGAAGAGCACCGTACAGCGGTTCGGCTTCCTCGGAAACACCGATGCACGCAATAGCCGGGTACCAATTCATGATCCGATACAGGATCAGCCCTCCCACACCGGGCATTGCCTTGTTCGCCGCCGTTTCAAAAAGCCAAACAAACTTGCCCGTCTTCTGCGCCACCGTGAAGGTGTCCGGCAGCACGAGACAGACCGCCTGGAGGCCTTCTTCGTTTCGTGCAACGACCAGCTCAACACCCAACTGCTGGAAAACCTCGAATCGCTTCTCCTGATTCAAAGGTTTGAGGTAGTCCCAGCGAGCCTCCCACACCCGAGCCGCATCGCGATACTCCTGTATCGATGGGCATTCGATTCGACGGATTTCGAGCATACTGCTGTTTCCAGACGCCGAATTGCGGCAAGACCGGTCTTCCGCCCGGCAATCATCTCCGCGCGAATGAGCGGGAGGCGTTCGTGCGCGTCGAGCCGGCGCCACCGGCTTGAGCAAGCCCGCAGCAGACGGAAGGCCATGGTCTCACACTATCGCGTGATGCCGGAGCCGAGGCCGCTCATGTTCGGCCACTTCCTGCAAGGTGCCAAACCGGAACTCGCTGAGCAGACGCCGGAGCTTCGGCACAGTGCTCCCAAGCCGAAAGTAGTGGGGTAGGCTGATGCGACGCGGAAGCGGGATGCGCGGATGGTCGGGGTCAAGCTCCCAGGGATGGATGTAGAAGTTGGCCGGCAGTCCCTCACGATTCAAGGATTCGATGTTCCTGCGCGTCACGGCATACGGATAGATGCGGAAGTACGCCCCGCCGGAGCAGGGCAACTCCCGGCCCAGCACTTTGACCGTGGATATCGGAAATTCGCAGAGGTCAGCCCCGCCCGGAAGACGGACCAGATAGAGATCTCTCGGGGAGCCGGGAATGCCGTACCGGTAGTTTGCCACGGGGAAGATGCTCGAATCATAGCGGATGCCCAATTCCGCGAGAATCTCCAGCGCCCAGATCGAATCCCGCGTCACCGAGAAGTAGGGAGCCCGGTGCGAAATCACCGGACGCTGGGTAGCATCCTCGGTTTCATCTTTGGCGCGTTTCAGTTCCGCTCGAAAGGTTGCCGGATCCTGTTTATAGATGAAGGTATGGCACAGCCCATGCGTGCCGACTTCATGCCCCGCGCCGACAATGGCCCGCAGAAGCGTCTTGATCCGAGGGACATTACAGCCGAGGACAAAAAAAGTCGCCCGCACGTCGTAACGGGCGAGCAGATCCAGAAGACCCTCGGTGCTGGCCTGGATCCGGTTTTGAAATCGACCCCATTCGCTTACCGGGATCTCGATTCCCTGGTACCAATCCTCGAGGTCAACCGTGAAGGCGTTCAACTTCTCTCGGAGAGACAGTTTGCACCTCTACCCTGCCGTTACCGTTTGAATCAGCAACCTCAGCCTCACCGGTCTCTCCGGGATAGGTTGTCCGAGCGGCCTTCGCAAGCCGGGCCTGGTTCCGCTTGAGATAGTCGAGGGAAAAGGCCAGCATGATGCCCAGGACCAGGGAAACCGCCGCCGCCACTTGGACATTCTGGAGAGTCTTCGGCCGAGAATGGCGGAGAGGAAGGATGGCCGGGTCGAGGACCTGGATCGTGGGGACATCGCGATTCTCCGCGATCTTCGTCTGCTGCAGCGTTCCCACCAACATGCCGTACACCGACTCTTGCACTTTGACTTCCCTGGCCAAGCGGAGAAATTCCAGGGCAAGGGCCGGCGTCTCCCCGATCATCGGGAAGACTTGCTTTGAGATCGGCACCCTTTTCCCCTGCTGCTTCGCTATCGCAATAGCCTGGTCCTGTTCCAATCGGTCAAGCTGCCTGCGGAGTTCCTGGAGCTGAACCTGCAACTGGTTGATCTGCGGATGATTGGGTGTGGAGTAGACTCTCTTCTGAGCCAATTCTACTTCCAGCTCCACGATCTGTGTGCGAAGATCGGAGGCGGCTGCGGATGCCAACTCCGCTTGTTCCTTCACCGCCAAGGCCTTGTTCTCCGTCTGAAAAGTCTTGAGCGCCTCTTCGGCCTTCGAGAGTTCCTTGACCTTCTCCGCTATTTCCCGCACGAGAAAGATTCGATACTGTCTGGACGAGCTGGCGCTGAGATCCCTGTTGAGATCGTCAAGGTTTGCGGCATAGGCATTGGCGATGTCGGCCGCCATGCGGGGGTCTCGGGTCAGGACGATCACCTCCATCGATCTTTGCTTCGTGACCACCACGGTGGTCTCGCCCCTGAGCGCGCCGACGGCATCCTGCATCGTCGTCTGTCCGTAGTATTCCATGAGGTTCAATTGTTGAACCACTCTTTCACCCATACTACGCGAATGCAAAATGGTCCAGAAGGTATCGATGAGATTAGGCCCGGATTTCCCCCCCACGGTGTCCGTGATCACCGCGGCAGCGCCGCCTCCGCCGCCCCTGTCCTTGTCCCCTCCTCCAAACGAGATTCCGCCTCCGCTCACCTCCTGCCTGGCAGGCAAGAAGCTGACACTGGCTGAATAAAGTTTCGGCAGATAGAACTTGCTCACGGCGCCGGTGGCCAGGACCGAGCTCACGACCAGCCCGATGATCATCCAACGGCACCTCCAGATGACCCTGCAGGAGGTTGCCAATGTAACCAGGAAATCGCGGTTGCCAGGCTCCATCGTCCTTACCCTGTGACCCTACATGGCGCGGTGATCATGCTAACGTCCGAAATTGGTGAATGCGGCATAGAACCCGACGAGACCGAGTATGACCCCGCTGATGGTTCCGACCAGTGCGAAGTAATCCTGCCAAGTCTTGAATATTCTCTCGAGGATGATGATAGAATCTCCGTTGTTAATTTCGGCGGTCCCCGCGTAAGGCTCAACGGTGCCGTCAGCCCGTTTGATAATGGATCGATCAACATCGGCAACGAGCAACATGCCGCCGGCTTGCGCAATGTACGCATCGGTTATTCTCCCCGGAACGTACGTATACGCCCCGGGAGCCTTGACCGATCCCGCCACAAACACTCTCCTGACCACCACCGGAATGAAGACCTGGTCCCCTTCTTGGAGCACGATGTTCTGGGACGCATCCTTCTCCAGAAGGAACTGTTGCCAATCAACAGGAATTCTCATCAGGCCTTTGGGGCTGTCAATCTCCCTCTGGACGAAGATGCCCTGCAGATCCCACCAAGGCGAGACTCCCCCGATTTCGTTGATCAAGGTGGCTAGGCGCTCCCCTTCCTTCATCTCGACCGTATAGGGAACCGAATTCTCCGCGAGTACCCCCTTCTCGCTGGTGACCTGGCCAACGTAGGCCGAAACCCTCCCCCGCTGCATCGAAGGAACAAAGATGACGTCGCCGTCCTGGAGAAAAGGATTCGCGGATTCGTCCCCGTTCCGCAAAAAGGCGTACAGATCCACCGTGCTGTCTACCTGTCCTCCTCTCCTGAGCTGGATGTGCCGCTGGCTGCCTCCCGCCAACACGCCTCCCGCCTGGGACACCACCTCGGACACGCGCTTCACCGGCGTCGCCAGGTAGCCCCCCGGCATCTCCACCCAGCCAAGGACAAGCACCTGGAATACGCGGAGCGAGGTGAGACTAACGCCGCTCTTCACATTTTTGTAGTACTTCTTGACCTTAGCATCGATCAGCGCGTCAGCCTTTGCCAGGGTCAAGCCATTGACATCCAAGTCTCCGATAGTCGAAAGGCTGATTTTCCCGTCCGGTGTGACCTTGACCGAAAATGATTGTTCGTGCTCGCCCCATATGTTGATGACGAGTCCATCACCGGGCCCCAGCACATACTCCTCACGACCTACCGCCCTGGAGAGCGCCTGCCCTCCGGGCAGTTGTTCTTCAGTAGGGGTCTGGGCGGTCACCCCCACTTGGGGAGTCACACCCCCTTCCGCAGCCCTCCCTTCTTCTCTTTCTGGCCTTTTCGTTCTCGCTCCACCACCGGCCTTTGCGCCACCGCGGGGTGCTTGCTGCCCCCAACTCAGACCGATGTCGCCCAGGATTAACTGCAAAACCAGCAACAGGACAACGGTGCATCTGGCGCTATAAATCGTGCCGGCTCTGTTCATCGCGCATAACCCTGGAATGAATCTCGCTAGCACTTGTGGCTGAAAAGGCGGGACGGCCTTGCTTGTTGCCCTTCTCTTTCACAACAAACCCCGAGCACAATTCTGACCGAATGGGGGTAGCCGGAGAGGGTATTCTTATAGCATCTCTTCTGGGTAAAGTCAAAATTTCTCCAAATTATTAGGCGCTTGGAAAGATTCTGGAGGGACCCTCCCTCCCTTCGTCTTTCCTGGAAACCCTCGCCTCGATCAGAGCGCGCCCTTTACTGTGGGCGAGGCAGACAACGACAAGAGCCAGGAATGGCCAGACCTGAAGCTTATACCGAGCCCCCGCCCCAAAATTTCCCATGACAAGAAATCCGTAAAAGACCGCCCATATCAGAGCATAGAACGAGGGCCAGAGCACAAGAGGGTCGCGCAGGTAGACCAATCGGAAATGATACAGCGCGACAAGAGCTAAGACCAGGACGACCGTGTTCTCGATGGCCGCCAGCGCGATAAAAGGGTTCCTGATGTCGAAGGGCAAAGGCCGAAAAAGTCCCGTAAAGATCACCAACGGCAGATTGGCCGCGAATGACTGTCCGCTCGACAGATCGATGAGCTCTCCGCCGATGCTCCCTCCTCCCGATGTCATAAGCCCATCCTGGAGATCGCTCATATGCTGAAGAAATATTGCTAGATCGAGACCAACTGGCACTCCGATCGACCCTAGATCATCAACCAGCAGGACGGTCGCGATCAGTGACAGTCCCATGAGCACGATCTGCCAAAGCCGGCATTTGCTGAGCAGGAAAGCCAACAGAAGACTGGCTGCAGCCATGCCGCTGATCCACGGCCGTAACAGGTAGCTCCCGAGCAAACCGATGCCGATGAGCCAGTACCCAGACAGCCTCCCCTGCGCCAACCACAATGCACCACCATAGGCGTAGAGTCCCAGAAAAAAGAACTGCAGGGGGTCCTTTCCGAAAATCGAAGACCAAAACAGGATGGAGGGAAAGAACGCCAGGAGATAAAACGCGGGCCGCAACGGCCGGCCGATCGCCGCGACGACCGCTCGATAAAACCACCAGATTCCCACCAGGCCCAGGAATGCAAACGCCACCTTGATCGCATGATAGAACGGACCCGTGAGCGACGAAACGATCAGCACGAACCTCACGAAGTTTTCAGTCCCGATCCCGCCCAAAGGACGGCCATATTCGTCCTGAATCGGATTGATGGACGGAACGAGATCTTCGCGGAAGTCAAAGCCGGGATACAGGTAGTCGTAATAGCCGGTTTTCGAGGACTCATGGTAGGAGATGGCATCGAGCCCATAGTGCCACTCATAGACGAGCATGGCGACCAAGACCACAAAGAATTTGCCGATCCAGGCGAACAGAAGCATCTTGCGATCGCGTCCCCCGAACGTAGCGATGGCGATCGCGAAGACACACCACCAGAACACCCCCATCACATAATCAAACTCGATCTCCGGTTGAGTCTCAATGCGAAAGCCGAGGTTCCTTACGTTCAGGCTGAGCCAGACCGTGAAGCCGATGGCGAGGGCCAGGATCACACCCCAGGCCCTCATCCTGTAAAGATGTTCACTCACTCGCCCCTCACCCAGAAGGATTCCGGCTTGATGTTCCTGCTCGCTCAGATATAACCCTTCAGCCAGTAGTAAACGATGCCCGCATACTCATGGGTAACGGCGGTGATGTGCCTCCACAGCACATGGCGTTCGTCGCCGAAAAAGACGCTGTTCTCCGCGGGAGTGAGCGTCACGGAATAGCCGGCCAAGTTTTTCTCGGCAATTAAACGACTCCGTGTCCCGTTATAGCGGGAAGTCACGAGCAGCATGCGCGTCCAATGGCGGGAGTCCATGATCCGCTTCACGTTGAGAAGACTGGTGTAGTTTCCGCCGCCGCGTTCATCCAGAAGAACGGCACTCTCTGGAATACCCAAGGAGACGGCCAAGGCTTTCATCACCTGCGCTTCTTCAAAAACATAGGTGACCCCGGAAGAGAAAATCAGGGCATTCGCGTAACCCTTCTGGTACAGTTCGACTGCTCGCTTGACTTTTTCCTGGTAGGCCTCCCCCGGCACACCGGATTCGCCGATCCCTGCGGCAAGGACGACGATCGCATCAGCCTGGACAGGCTGCTCCACGACCAGCAGCGGCTTGGCAAGCATCCAGAACGCCGGCGTGTGGAACATCAACGCGTAGGCCAGAGCGCCCGTCACAGCCACGCCGGCCAGTCTGCGCTGCCATGGTCTCGACATCCTCAAAAAGACCTGATGCCAGTTGACTTCTCTGCTCTTGGTCTTTTCGTCAAGTTTGGCTTGGATCAAGCCGGTCATCGCCTCAATCTTCTCGTTCCACGCGTTCTTCTCCACCATACTGACCCGGTGAAGGCGGCAGGCTTCTGAGTCAGCCTTCAGCTCCTCGGTGATCCGGGCGACGAAATCCGCATGACTATCAGCGATCGAGACGATGCCTTGGTGACAGTGATTGAAAAATTCCACCTCAGGCAGCCGCGTCGAGATCACGGGCTTCCCCATGATCAAGTACTCGTTGAGCTTGTTCGGATAAACGGTCTTGGTGTACTCGTTCAGCACGTAGGGAACCAGCCCGAGATCGAAATGTCTGATGTAAGCCGGCAATTCCTCGTATCTCTTCTGGCCAAGGAAATACACGTTTGGTAATTGGGCAAGCCGCCCCACCTGAACCTGCAGTGGCCCTACAAAAACCAGCGACTTATCAGGATGAGCAAGTGCGACTTTTTCAAGCAATTCAGCGTCAATCACCTTATGCACACCGCCAACGTAGCCGAGAACAGGGCGCTTGATATCGGCGAGGTCTGCTGGTAGCCGACCGTCTGAACAGGCAAAGACTTCCCGATTGAACCCGTACTGGAACACGTGCACCTGGTCGGTCAATTGGCTGCAGCGGTCATATATAGCTTTGGAATGCGCAAACACTAGGTCCGCCTTTTGAAGGAGGGCATCTTCGGTTTCACGAATCTTCCTGCTGCCGCTCGAGCTGGCCTGCAAGTCACCACAACAATAGTAAACGACGAGCCGACCGTTGAGAAACTCAATCAACTCCAACGCAAGAGGAGTGGGCAACCACGTCCAGATGATCGGATCCGCGAAACCCATAGACTTTGTCCAACCGCGGAGCGTCCAGAACATCAGCGCTTTGTTGATAAAACGGACAGTCCTGGAATAGGGGAAAGGCAACACCAACGGTGCATAGACATAGAGATTGTCCATGACCTTGCGTATACCGCGCACACCTCTCCGCCAGTTGGCCAGGCGACTCCTGAGCCTCGGGAGATCTCTGAGCGAGGCATTGCGCACCCCAGTATTCTCGATGAAGAGGACCCGGTGGCCCTGCCTGGCCAAGGTGGACATGATCTCCTGATGCCCCTGCCAGATGAAATCCCAGTCGATCGTTGAAATACAAACGATGTTGTGTTTTTCGGCGTTCATGCCAGCGCGTGACCTGCCCTCGGTGGGTGCGTTGCGGCGTTAGACAAACAAGTATTCCAGTCGTGGCATTAAATAGATAACAGTGTGCCTGATCCAGCCATCGTCTAATAACTGCATCCAATGGCGGACATCTGAAGGTAGCGAAGAGAGATATTCGTTCAGCTTGTCGGAATCTATCCGCCTGAGCGAATTCGTCTCGGCATCGTAAATAATCACTTCATCGCTAAGCTGCACGACGCTTCCCCACTTTTTGTCTACTAGGTCATGCTCTCGAACGAAGTGACGCCTACTCCCTGGATAAACAGAATAATCCGGCTTTCGTCCCATTGCATAGTTGAAGACCGGCACGGGATCTTCACAGAAAAAGTCAACGTGTGCGAATGGGCCCAGTTTGCTGAAGTGATGCCCCACGACAAGGACTGTGCTATTGGGTTCCAACTTAGCCAATTCAGCATTCGTTTGAAGGTTGTGGATGACCTCCAATTGCCGTGCATTCCATGATCTCCAGTGATCGGAAAGTCCCAGCACAGAGACCAGCAGCACAGCCGCCACAATGGTAAACTGCCTCCGGCTCAAGGGCAAAACAGCCACACCAAACGCCAGGAGTAAAGAGCCGAAAGTCGTCACACGATTACCGAGATTAAAAGCTATCTGAGGATACAACCCGGTCAAGGCAAACATTCCAAATGCGAGCATCGTTACGGCGAGTGCCCCCCCCATAAGCGTTGCCGGATACTGGATTCGTTCGACATCAAAATACTTTGAAAATAGTGCCAGAATGGCGGCGCCAAAAACTAAAGATCCCAAGGTAATCGCACAAGCCGAATAAACGAGTTTAAGCCAAAATGACGGGCCGATAGCCACGTCCAGAAATGAAGCCATTTGCAAAAGATATTGCTTGAAAAATATCACTCCATCCAGATGGGAACTAATTCTTCCCGGGTGACCCTTGAGCACATTGGTCATATAAAAATAGAAGACAACGTAGAGCAAGCCCGGCACAAAGAATACGAGAGCCTTTTTCCATTTTTGTTCAAGGATAAAAATTGCCCCCAAGCCAAGTGTATATGGAGGTGATACAAAAGACGAAAATGCCCCACACATTCCCGCAAGAAATCCAACCTTATACCGATCGTGACGGACCAAATGATGGGCGTACATAATCACCGCGGGCGTTAATACATACAAATGCGTTAAGTGCCAAAAGAGTGTGGTGTCGTGTATCGGCAGAAGGATAAAAATCGCCACGGCTAACAGGCCCCTTGCACGCGGCAAATAATCGTTCGCGAAACGATAGGCCATGAACCCCGCGCAAACGACGGATAGGAATTTATAAAGATCGTATCCGAGCAGATACGTCTTCCCGAACAAATAGTAGGGAAAATAATTGAAAAAATATCCGACTGGACTAAACACGTTGACGTTCGACACATGCAAATCTGGGCGAAACAAATCTCCAGCGCTTAAGCGAACTATTTGATTAAGAAGGAGATAGTCGTCTCCATGAATCCCGGTTCCCCAGACTAACCACAAGACGAGAATGGCTGAGACGAGTAGAGTTATGCGGACGACCTTGTCACGAATACCCATGACTCGTATCCAGAATGGTTCATGCAAAAAACTGCCACTTAAACCATACGCGGGTAATCTGCTCAAAGAAAGCCCCCTCATTTTCCTACTCACGGTTGAATTCCTATTTTGAACTCGCGAACCGCGTCAATGACTCTTGCCTGTTCCTGATCCGTCAGCGCATAAAAGAATGGCAGCCTGACCAACCGATTGCTCACATCCTCAGTGACCGGGCAATCCCCGCGTTTCCCGCCCCAGCGCTTCGCATATTCAGAAAGGTGGAGCGGCAGGTAGTGAAAGAGCGCAAGAATGCCTCGGCTCTGTAGATGGGCGATGAAGGCTTGGCGCGCCTCAAGGGATGGCATCAGCAGATAGTACATGTGGTAGGCTTGCTCGCAATATTCCGGAATGATAGGCCGACGCACACCGGTGCTCTCAGCCCAGTCAGCGAGCTCGGAATGATATACCTCCCAAATCTTTTGGCGCTTGCGCTGAATCTCCTGACGTGCTTCGAGCTGCGACAATAGCAAGGCCGCGAGGATGTCGGAAGGCAAGTAGCTGGAGCCGAGATCCTGCCAAGAATACTTGTCCACCTGGCCGCGAAAGAACCGTGAGCGATCAGTGCCTTTTTCACGGATAATCTCAGCGCGCTCGATTAAGGAAGGGTCATTGATGAGCAGCGCCCCGCCCTCGCCGCATGAGAAGCTCTTCGTCTCATGAAAACTCACCGCCGTCATGCTTCCGAATGTCCCTAACCAGGAGCCTTTACACTTTCCGAGAAATCCGTGAGCATTATCCTCAACGACTGCGATACCCTTTGAGCCAGCAATGTTCACAATCGCACCCATTTCACATCCCACGCCGGCGTAATGGACCGGCACGATCACTTTCGTTTTGTGATTGATCAGTTGCTCGACTTTTGTCTCATCCAGATTGAGCGTGTCCGCTCGAACGTCGCAAAAGACCACCTTCGCTCCGCGCAACGCAAACGCATTCGCGGTCGAGACAAAGGTAAATGAAGGAACAATGACTTCATCGCCGGGCCTGATATCCAGCAGCAACGCGGCCATCTCCAGAGCGTGCGTGCCCGATGTCGTGAGCAGGCTCTTAGGAACCCCGAGAATGGACTCGAGCAAGCTGTGGCAGCGCTGCGTGAACGGTCCGTCTCCGCTTTGGACCGGGGATGAAAGCGCCTCGAGAACATATTGTCTGCCCGAGTCAAAAACGCACGGTTTATTGAACCCGATGGGGGACGGATGACTCATCGTCGATCCCAAATATATTTCGGCGAATCCGGACCTACATTAAAAAGCAAATCGATAACGCTCACTTGCGGTTCAAAGGAGCCATAGAGCTGCGGATACGCGGGATAGTCATAATTCATGAACTCAACGGAGATGCCGGCCGCCGACAACTTGTCCATCTCCAAGTAGCCTTTCGCGGATGGCCCGGAGATGTAATGCGTTGCTCCCAGGTGACTAAGAATACTGAGCAGTCGATCTGTCTTAGTTCCGGATGCCGGGAGAGTTGAGGAACGGACAAACCGTGTGTGAGCGATTCCCAGCTCTCGGGCCAGCACTTCGATAAGGTGACAGGTGAAGTCTTCCAGGAACTCGTCCCGTCTTTCGTAAAGTTTTTCAAGCAAAGGCCAATAACGGGTGAAGTACTTGGCTTTACAGTAATTAGTTTGCAGGGCCCTTAGATGTTTTTTGTTCCATGGTTCGTCCCAAACAATACGAATGTCCTTAACGGCGGTTTTCTCGACCTGCACGCCTCGTGAATGGACCGGAATTGAAAGCCACTGGAGACCGCTCGGGGTTTTTATCTGATTTCGGTTTCGCCACCCTCGATCGTCGTATTGCACACAGTCATAAAATACGAAGACATCTGCCTTGTGGACTTGATCAAAGAACCCGCGCCACGGCATATAGCTGGGCTGCAGGATGACACAGTTCATTCAATAGTCCGGCTCCCGAACCTCAAGAGGACTCCAGAATAGCGAGCCCAAAGCCCGTGCGGCCGTAGCCGTTCCCGTTATACAACATGTAGCGGTTCCCCCGGTGATCGAATATGGACGGGTATTCGATACTCTCCCCGTCCCAATCGCCCGGCGACGGTTCAATGCCGACCTCGGCGTCGCGTCTGACCCAAGAAATACCGTCCCGGGATTCCGCATAACCGATCCTGAAGGCCTTGCCCCGATACGAATACCACATCCGGTACATGTCCCCATCCCGAACGACGCAAGGCCGAGCGAACGCATACTCGTCATCGCTCTTCGGCTGAACAACGACTTTTCCATCCCGTTTCCAGACACGGCCATCCGGAGATGTCGCATGCTTAATCATAACGACAAACTCCGATTGAGGATTGGCTCCCCACCGTAGAATTGATCCGTACCACATACGCCATTCACCGGCATCGTGCAACACCCACGGATAAGATATGGAGTACGGATCAACCTCCGAGCGATCAACAAGCGGAGCCACAGACGCCCGTTCAAAGTGCTCGCCATTGTTGTTGGAAACGGCAAGGCCAATGGAGTTGCGCCATGGCACGGTCACGCAAAGATTCCATCCCAGGTAGTACATCAGGTATTGCCCGCCCTCGCGCACGAGCGCACCTAACGAGCATCCGCTGTCGTCGAAGCTTCCCACTGTGCCAGGTGTCAACACCGGCTCTTCTGCAACGCGAAGCACTTTCTCGGGCGTGCGTAAATCAATCTCAACCCATGCCACACTGGAGCGATTATGTGAATCGCGGGAGCTGAAGTAAATGCGAAAAACGTCCCCGCCGATCCAATCAGCCACCGGATTGGCAGCATGCGAATACATCCATTCTTTTTCGCCGGTCGGACAGTAGACCCTGCCTAGCTTTCGCCATTTCACCGTGCACCTCAAATCTTCTTCAAACGAGTGCTGGGAACTCGTGAGCGTTCCGTCGCGCTTCCGAGGTAGACCCCCTCCGGCTCCGCGTCTGCAAGGATCAGCGCTCCAGCCCCGATAATGCACTTTTCTCCGATCTTAATGTGGTCACGGAGCGTGGCATTGACACCGATAAAGCACGATTCCCCGATCGTCACTCCGCCGGACACGACCACGTGCGAGGCGATAAAACAATGGTCGCCGATCGCGGAGTGATGTCCAATATGATTACCGCTCCAGAGCGTGACGTTATTGCCGATCGTGACGAAAGGCTGGATGGTGTTGTCCTCGAGAATGAAGCAGTTCGATCCAGGTTTTTCCTGGGTCAGGACGGTCGCGCGCGAGCTGATATAACTCGCCAGCCGGTAGCCCATCTCCTTAGCATTCAAGTACTTGTCTTTGCGCACCTGATTGAGATTTGCATAGCCTACCGCTACAAACAGATCGTGGCGTTCCGGGGGATAGCGCTTGGCAATCTCGTTGAAAGGAACGACCGGCAGCCCGCACAACGCATTTGTTCCGATGAACTCCGCATCAACAGTAAATGCCGCAATCTTATAGTCACTATCGTGCGAGAAGTAGTAGTGCGCCACCTCCGCCATGTCTCCAGTGCCGAAAATGATGAGCGGTTTCATGAACCTTTTTTCACGAGGGTCGTGAATTCATAAACCGTGTGACAGGGCGACGCGTCGAGAGCACCGCCCCTGCAGCTATTTGGTCTGATTCGGTTTCCGGAGTGAAGCTCCACGGCCTGGCAGCCGTGGCATCTTCACATTCTTCGGCGGAACCCGCCGAAGCATATCCGCTTTCGCCAAGGCTTCAGCGGATACCCGCTCCGCATTCATCCACGGGCTTACACCCGTGGCTTTCTGCGAAGGCGGGTAAAGCGAAGGAACAGGGGGAGGCGATCAGGGACATGAACTGTGGTAGCGCTACCATGTCATTTGTCTCTCGGAGACAGCATCCACAACGTAAAGCGGGCGCCCCTTCGTCTGATTGAATATCTTGCCGATGTAGAGGCCGATGATCCCTAAACTAAACAAAATCATGCCCGTGCTGACAAGAATGACCACAATGAGGCTTGTCCAGCCTGGTGGAACGTCACGGATAAAATATCGCAATACGAAAAAGGCCGCCAGGGCTATCCCGGAGGCAGCAAACACAAGACCGAGAGTCACTATCCAGCGTAAGATGACCGTGGTTTGGAAGAAGATTCCGTCGATAGCAAGTCCGACCAAGCTCCCAAAAGAGTAAGCACTGCGCCCAATGGCGCGCGGTTGGTGCTCGTAATCGATCGTGCCCATGCGAAACCCCAACCACCGCAATATAAAATTATAAAGCGGCTCTCTTTCGCTGAATTTCAAGAAGTTATCAATGACCTTGCGTGAGAGAATGGAAAAAGAACCATAGCTCCTGTCAAAGCTCTCTTTGGTCAGCCAACCCATTAATTTGAAATAGAGTCTTCCCGCAAGCCGACGACTGACCGAATGGCTTCGTTTCACTCGGCGGGCAAGCACAAAGTCATAGCCTTCTTCCAACTTTGCGAAGAGCTCCGGGATTTTCTCCGGTGGGTCCTGCAGATCGCAATCCATGACGACCGCATAGTCTCCGCCGGCTGCTGCCAGACCGGCGGAAATGGCGACTTGCTGGCCGAAGTTTCGGCTTAAGCGTATGCCTTTTACCGCAGGATGCCTCGCTTGCAGGGCTGTAATGACGGCCCATGAGTTATCCGGGCTTCTATCATCGACGAGAATGATCTCAAAACGCTCCGTAATGGACGCAACGCTTTTCTCCAGGCGGCTGCAAAGTTCTTCTAAGCAGCCGACGCAGCCGTACACGGGCACGACGATGCTGAGACTGAAGGAAGAAGGCATGGCCTCGCGCGCTTCGTAGGGCTTACCGTTCACTTATTCATGACCGGTTTTTCAAGCACAGCAAGAATCGATGTGCCCCACGGAAACGACAGCCAATGTCCGATCGGCGTCTCACTCTCGAATACCACGGAGAGCAACTTATTACTCGGGCCTTCCGAAACTCGATGCGCTTGCAAAAAGAGAGAATGCTTTTTATCGTCAGAAAGATTTCCTGCGCCGGATCTCAAGCGCGCCAACCAATAGAGCGGGCTGAGAAAAAACATAAAGTAGCGCGCATCTCGCAGGATCAGCCCCGACTCGTCCGCCAACCGAACGAAGTCTTTTCTGGCGTAACGCCTGAGGTGATGCGCAACCTTATCGTCGTCACTCCAGAACAATTGGAGCGCCGGAGCGGTCGCGAAAATCAGCGCACCCGGCTTAATAGCCCTCCCAGCTTGCTGCAACGCCGTTACATCGTCCGGAATGTGTTCGAGCACGTCGAGAAGAAACGCGACATCCCACTGGTTTTCCCACCCCAGATTCATGAGGTCGATTTGATAGCGTTCTACGGCCTTTGGCAATATGCTTCCAGCTCGCTCCAGCGCGATAAGCGACGAATCAGCCAATGCAAGCCTGCTGAACCTCTCTGGCGCTCGCTCGCTGAGGTACTTTATCCATCCCCCACACCCCCCGCCGAGGTCAATTGCCCATCCAGGCGTCGAACTTGTGGATAGATGCCTCTTGAGGGCGTATAAAATGAAGCGATGTCGACCTAAGTACCAGAAATGCCGGGACTGCATGTCCCAAAGGACGTCGAAGCCAGCTTGGTCGTACTCGTCGTCGCGATGGAAGACGGGGATATCCGGGAGATGGATTCCGACATCGTTAAGTTGATACGAAATGCTCACGCCGATTGCCCCTCCGTCGCCGCGGGATCCTGCGCGCGCCAGCGACACCAATCCCATGCCCCACAGAGCTTCTGTCTGAAGACTCGTTCGGAATCCAATGCAACCACCTCTGTCCGGCACAGCAGAAGGGGATCGCGGTCCGGCGCATTGATGTCGAACCGGCTACAGGCTCCTGCGACGTAGCCGGCTCGCTGCGCGGCAGCCGCAACGCGCCGGGTGACGGAGCCGTGTGGGTACGAGACCGCCCGGACCGGCCTTCCAATCGTATCTTCAAGATAGAGGCGGCTCTCGTGGAGTTCCTTCCACAACGTACGATCATCGCAACCAGCCAAGGGGACGTGCGTCGCGCCATGCGACCCGATCGTCACGCCGGGCAGATCGGCCAGCTCTCTCAACTCTGACGGAGACAGATAGTCGGCGGCGCCGCTCCGGATGAAGGAAGACGTTGCAAAGATGGTAAACGGCACGCTGTACTTGAGTAGGATGGGGGCCGCATGATGAAGGTTATCCTTGTACCCGTCATCGAAGGTCACGGCAATCCGAAGCGACGAGCTGGCGGCCTGTCCTTCCAAGAGACTAAGGAGACGAACTCCCAGGCTCTCTGCAAGGCATGCCATCTGTTCCTTGAAACGATCCGGACTGAGACTGATCCCGTACGTATCATGATCCACATTCGATCCCACGGCGTGGTAGAGGAGAATGCGGAAGCCCTGCCGAACACCAGTGAGACCTAGTTGCCAGGCGCACAGCTCGGAGATGCCTTTGGCGAGCACCCGCTTCCAAGTCATAAACGACCACCTCGATATCGCACCGCCGCATTCAACGCCCGCCGTAGCCAGACGGAGCTTGACCAGTCCCATTCGCCAACCAGCGGCATCAAACGGCCGCCGAGGCCATTTTTGAAATCAAAAACACCGGGCGCTCTCTTAGGATCTGCCCCGCTCATGTCATATAATCGAGCGCCTTGTTCGCGAGCAAGTTCCAATAGCCTCCACATGAGCGGATAATTGGCATAGTACTTTCGTCCCGAGCAGGAAAGTCCAGCGAGCAGGTCTTGAGCTCGATCCCCAATCCTCCCAAATCCCCTAAACGCACATGGTTTCTTTTCATCACGGACGGCGACAGCCAGCGTGAGGGATGAACCCAGTGCCTCACGCAAGGCATACAGGTCCGCCAGGTTCATGCTCTCGGGTATGCCCTTCAGCCGGCTTGTTTCCCGGTAGACCGCGTAGACCGTTTCCAGCGAACGGGTCGGCTCCCACACCTCAATGACAGTCCCGCGCTCTTCCCCCCGCTTGAGGTTGTGGCGCCAGTTGACCGTCAGTGCGCGGCGACGGGCCTGCTCATCGGGGCCAAGGTCAAGATGGATGGTGAGCGGGCACCCCACCTCTGCAGAGGCTGCAACCCACCCGGCAGCCATCATCTCCATCTTCTCCTCTGCCCCGCCCTCCACGAGCACGTTCGTGCGCAGACAAAACGCCTTCTCACGGTATCGTTGACGGAGCGTTTCCCCAAGCCTCAGTCGTCCTTCAACGCGGCCTGCTGGACCTCCGGGAACCCAGACGATCACCACGCGAACCGGCCGGATTTCCCTTATCAAACACTGCGCCATCGCAGCCGGTGCGCCATCAATGATGACGCTTCCTCGGCGAATGATCCAGTTGTGCCGTCGCTTGAATTCTCCCCATCCATAAGTCTGATAGAGGTTGTAGCAGGGCAGCGCACTCAGGGCCGCGTCCCATTTCACCGCGGCTTCCGACTCCGACCACTCGACCCATTCCGTCACCACAGGAAAGTGACGAATCGGAGCTGGTGATAATGCGGTAATGCCTTCACATCGACAGAAGACGGCAACTGGTCCGGCCAGGACAGGCAGGATAGACCAAAGTCGCTCAGAACCGCCGCGACCTTAGGAAATGTAACCGGATCAGCATAGAACGGATAGCCGTACGGGACGACCGTATCGGGCAAACTGGCGAAGACCGGCGTGACGGAGAGTTCGGCATCACGCAGCCTTCCAGCCACCCACAAATAGAGCGCGCGTCGGCGCGCCGCCTCCTGGCCAATGTCGGTCGTGAGCGGCCGCGAGAGGGAGGCACAAGGGTGCGCCGGCTCCGGCAATGATTGCTCATCCTCATTCCCCTTCGTGGCAGAGCCGGAGGAGACTCTTTGTTTCCACCACCTGATGAGCCTAAGGAGGCGGTGCAGAGTCCGGGCTCCAACGAAGGGCGCGGTATGCCTCACGAACCGCTTCAGATGATATCTCAGGGGAAGAAATCCGGAGTCGAACGGCTGTGGGGGTCCCAATGAGAAGTCGCCGCCGTTGAGGATCAGGGCTGCCCCATTCGGAAGCGGAAGCGTCTTGCGAAGGCTGAAGATGCCGAGAGCGCCCCGTGTTCCCAGAAACCTGCCCGAGGAGTCGCGGCTGAACAAACCGTGCGCATTATCTTCGATGAGCACCGCGCCTGTCCGCCGGCAGTAGTCCTGGAATGGAGTGAGCTCTTGCGGAAACCCGAAATAGTTGACCGCGATAACTGCCGCACAGGGCGGCAAGCTCGTGGCCGGACCAGCGAGGTTGAGATCCGCCCCGACCGGGTAGAAACGAGCGACCGCTCCACGCGCATGGACCGCAGCAAGGACGTCCCGGCAAATGAAGGCAGGCAACGCCACCGTATCGCCGATTCCAACCCCGGCCAGTCGAAGGGCTTCAGCCAAGGCCCGCCGGCCGTAGCTGAAATACCGACATGCCCGGTCCCCCCAGCAGCGATTCGAGTGTCCAGCCAGCCGCGGTCTCCGGCGGAAGATAGACGGATTCGCAGAGTCGAGCGGCAGGCTCCAGTGTGTGCATCCGATCGTACTCCCTGACCACGGGAGCGGAGAGAGGAAGCTCGACCTGCTGAAGACCACCATCCCGCTTCATGCCGATGTCTGCAATGATCTGGGCCGGATCTCCGTGCGGACCTGACGGGCAAAGAGCGCCGCCAATCCAGGCGCATGTATCGCGAGCGTCTGTTCCAGCTTCACCGGATACAATTGCGGCCGCAAGCGGAGATCGGGGTGGAAAAAAAGCTCTGAATAGCCTGAGTTAATTTCCGTCTTTTCGCTCCTGAACTGCTGCCAGACCGCGTTCCATTCATCGGCAGACAGGCGGTTCAGCTCCATGTGATCAGTCTTGCCGCCACGGTGAAGGCGCTTGCCGAACAGACGATAGATAGCCCGGAGCAGCCACGCCGGGTTGAGATTATGGATCTCGATCGAAAACGTCTCGCTTAGTACCCGGTCCAGCTCCTTCAGGACATCGCGCAGCACTGGGGCGGGGAAATGTTGGAAGGCCTGCACAATCCACACACCCGCAATGCGCCGTTCACGGATCGGCAGCGATGCGGCATCGGCACAGACCAAAAGGACATGGTTTTGGTCGGAACCCAACAGACGCTTGGCCACTCGAAGGTTGCCGAAACAGAGATCGATTCCCAGAACTCCGGCTCCCGGAAGGCATTCCTGCCAATGCCATCCATATCCGACGCCGATATCCAGGATCCAATCCTCTGACATGAATCCTGCCCGGAACCGCCCAGCGAGGTCGCGCATGACGGGCAGACAATGATGTTGTGCAATGACGTCGCGCAGTTCTTGCCTCCCTAATCGGATGTGCTCGGCAGAGACCGCATCCCGGAAGCGTCGCTCTTCGTCCTGCAGAACGGTATCATCGCTCGCAAAGACCGGGATGCCGTCCACGACCTGGAAGGTATGGCCGCAGCGGCCGCAACGGAGCTGACGAAAATCATCCTCGCCAGCAAGCTCCCCCCTGCATATCGTGCAAGCCAACAGAGAATGAAGCGCGCTGCGTAAGGTCTCATCAGCTCCGGTCACATCCGCATCCTTCCGAGGTTCAAGCCGCAGAGGATCCATCCTTTTAACGAGAAGGGATTTTCCCGAATCGCTTTTCGGATGAACTCCAGGGCTTTGTGATGGTCGCCTTGCTTTCCGAACGCACGGCCCGCCGCCCGAAACATGTCGGACCGGCGCTTCCTCATCAGAAACCGGTCATAGGGCGTGCGACTAGGCCAAGCCTGAAAATGGTCCGTCAGCAAGTTTAACCCATGCTCATAGTGCTCCTCAATCCTGCTGGCGATGCCTCCGCCGTGCATGCGATAGATCCCCAAGACTTGGTGGAGATAGTCGAATGAACAGCCTGCTCGGGCCAGGCGGAGCCATAGATCGTAATCTTCCATGCCGTTAAGCCGCAGATCAGGTGAGAACTCGCCCGCCGCCAACATCCGATCCCTCCGGACCACGGCCGCGGAAGTCGACACCACGTTGCCTTTGAACAGAAGATCCCGGTAGGTGACATATGGCCCGTGGGTCAGCCGGCGCGTTCTGGCGACGATTCGCCGCCACGTCATGTGAGGCTGTGGCGGAACCGTAGGGCAAGGTTCACCCCCGATCCCAGCCAGCGCGAGCTTGCCCATTCCCACTCCCCCATGAAGGCAACCAGGCGCCCCCCGAGCCCTTTCTTGAAGTTGAAGACACCGGGAACTCCCGTTTCATCGGCGCCGCTCAGGTCATATACGCTCACACCCTGCTGTCGAGCAATCTCCAACAGCCGCCACATGAGAAGATAATTCGAATAGTCCTTGCGACCAGCGGCAGACACTCCCGCAATGAGATCGTACGCGCGATCTCCGAGTTTCCCAAACGCTCTCATGGCGCAAGGCCGCTGGTCGCTTCCTATTGCCGCGGCCATGGTAAAACCTCTTCCCAGCAGCTTCCGCATCGCGTCAAAGTCTGCAAGGCTCACTGTTTCCGTAACGCCCTTCCTTCTATTCGTTTCTCGATAAATCGCGTGTACAAGGTCCAATGACTTGGTCTCATCCCAGAGCTCAATGGTGGCACCCCGCTGTTCTGCGCGCGTCAAATTGTGCCGCCAGTTGCCGGTCAACTTTCTTCGACGTGCTTCCGGATCCTGAAGAAGGTCCAGCAGGAAGGTCCGGGGATGCCCAACCTTCGCCTTTGCCGGATCCCACCCACTCGCGATCATCTCGGATACATAATCGGGCTGCTCCTCCTGGAGAATATTGGTGCGCACATAGATATGCCACCCTCTGTAGCAGCGCTGGAGTGCCTCACCAAGCTTCAGACACCCGATCCTGGTGCCGGAAGACCCGCCGGGCACCCAGATTACGCCTATCCTGGCGGCCCTGAACTCCCGCACCAGGCATTGCGCCATAGCCGCCGGAGTTCCATCGACCAAGACGGTTCCACGACGGACCTCCCACCCACTCCGGCTCTTGTATTCTCCCCACCCATAGGACTGGTACAGGCTACAGCCTGGTGCAGCGGTTAATGTGGCGTCCCACTTCGCGGCCGCTTCGCTATCCGACCAGTCCTCCCATGCAATCACCACTGGAAGTCAACCATCCTGACGCATCGATAACGCAATTGCCTTTCTGCAACACCATTTAATCTGCGTTTCAGTAGGCCGCCCGCTCGAAGTAGATGGCCTCCGCAATGTGTTCCGACCCTTCTCTGGTCGTATGGCCTACATCGACAAATAATGCAAGAAGCTCGGCATCGTGAAAGTTCTCATAGTACTTATGCACATCGATCACCGGCACGTTGTGTTGACGTCCCACGTCGTGCAGTATCTCGGAAATCAGTGATTTCATCTCCGCGTAAAACAGGTAGTTGTCGGCAGTCAAGCCGGTCCTTGCCATCGCGGACCTGGCTTCGACAGAAGTGGTGTCCTTGTGTCTCGCCAGCCCAGGGAGGTTTATCAGCACGGCCTTTGCCCCGGCTGTTTCGGTTACGCGAATCATTTCGGCAAGGTTTTTTCTATAGACCTGTGCCCATTCGCTATCGCGCGAAAGCCGTGCAGAGAAGGCTCTGATGGTGTTCGTGTTGTTAACAACCAAGTTGAGGAAACGGGTGTGGAGATTCTGAAGCAAAAGTGAATGCTGCCAGACCGGCTGTGGCGTGTACATCGACCCGTTCGGATCGACCATATTCACCCCGTGCCAGGCGTCGTTCCAGTTGAACGCGATCATTATGCAGTCCGGGTAAAAATGAATGACCTCCCTCTGCAACAGCAACAGCCCTTCGCGCGATCTCCACCCGCTCACCCCGGCATTGATCACCTCGGCCCTGGACGAGTGGCGTGCGGCCAGAAACCCAGGATCATGATTCAGTTTATCTTCAAGCCGAGCAGACCAGGTGTCGTCATCATCGACTTCCAGGTTCTGGACCGTGGAGCCCCCAAGCATCACGATCCGGTACACTCCGTGATCCTTTTGGACCGTAAATTCCTTTCCACGGTAGCCCAACGAATTAAAGTGAACATCCTTATCGAGCCAAAACGCGAGAGATTTAGCTGATCGCCTGACCTTCGGATCGATAACGGTGGTGTCAAAGTTTCTTACAGGTCGAGAACCATAAAGGGGATCCGCCATAAAGGCTTGGTGCCCTTTCAAGTCGGCCATTTCAATTATTCCGTACTTCTGCATCCGGTAGACTCGATAACCGGCTTCGAGGATCACAAACCCAAGCACGATTGCGACAAAGCTGACGATGGTCCCATACAGAATCGTACAAATCTGACTGGGACGACCGATCTGCCCTAGTGGAAAAGGCTCCATCAAGTCTGCCCTGGTGAAGGATTGCCTCGAAACAGGATCAACGCCAGAAGATTCTCCCTTGAGGCTGTCTCAGTTAGTAGGGCTTACACTGCGCAAAGTGGTCGGCTATACGTACTCGCTAGCATGCAACAGCTATCACTAAATCCGATCGTCAAGTGTTTCCACTCATCGTTCACGCAAAACCATCAGTGCTTCAGTTTATCTCTTATAGCTTCCTCAAGCCAATCATATACGCTGATACCTCTGCGCTCTGCGTCTTTTAACACGAAATTCTTGCTTTCTTCGCTAACACCTTCGAGCTGTCCAAAATACCTGGTTCTCATGCTGCCTCCGCGCCGTCCCTTGTGAGGCACATCTATGTTCATAAATGGCCCCCTCTCCGAGACCTCAAAACAGATCATGTAGAAGCAGTTTCCAAGAACCCAGGACAAGCTAACATCAAGGGCGTTTCCAGGTAAACATTCAATAGGAGCCGTAGCCTTCCACAATGAGTTATTAGCAACTGCAATGCGTCCATATTCTGTATCTCTTAACCAGGGCGCTATTCCCTCATCTCCAAAGACAACTCGACCGCCTGGCTTGACCACCCTTTCCATTTCACTAATGGACTGTTTGATGTCGTCAAAGAGATTGATTCCACCAAAATGAAATGCCCCATCGAAGAAATCATCTGGAAAAGGTAGAAGCTTCGCGTCGCTGACACAGAGACGTATTTTCGATGAAGAATGACGGGGCATTATGGATTTGGACGCAGCAATTGTTATTTCCGAAGACAAATCCTGAGCATACACCTCACCATCATGCCCAATGGCTTCAATTATTGGGGGCAAGTCGTCTCCCAATCCGCACCCCACAATTAAGACCCTATCCGCTTTTTTTAGATTTAATTGTTGGACGAGCTTTCTTCTAAATAATGGTTCACTTTCGTTGAATGTTTGGAATAGCCAGTTGAGGAAATTTCTATACTGCTCAACCGACATGGGGTGGTTATACATATCCAGCGATTTCTTACCTGAATTGCCGAGCTCGCAAGCATTGAGAAAATCTGGGATGGGAATATTGTTCCACCCCCTGATAAATTTGTAATGAACGCCATCGTTTCTCGTTAGTCCACTGTCATCTTCATATAAGGGCTGTTTTGTTCTAGGACACACATAAGTTGATTGCATAACGTTCTCCTGTCATTGATGCCGATATGCACGTCACAACTGGGCATCACGATCCCGGCGCATCAGCGAATGCAAGACTGTTTGGTTCACACAAGCTTCTTCACGCCCCTGGCCGCCCAGCCCGCGATGGTCCTGAGCTTGGTGGTGATGAGGTTGCTGAGGCGGCAGGCCTCAAGGAGAGCCACGAGTTTTTCCCGACCGTACCGGAGCTCGACCGGGGCTCCAAACCGATCAAGTAAATCTGTGTGCAACGAAAACAGTGAGTTCCCGAAATTGAAGGGCATCTGCGCGGCAAGTCGCCGCGTTGCCTGATAGCGAAACATGATCCGCGCCGGGATCGAGAAGACGACCACGACAAACGGCGACAGGAGGTAACACAAGCCGCTCAGAAGCCTGGCGTTGAGCTTCGTCGTGACGACCCTGATGGCATTGATTAGCCTTAGTGGAATCGCCTTCCAAGGATTATCGGCATGATCTTCATACAGATACAACGATACAACCCCTCCTCTTCTGAGAACCCGCACCACCTCCCGCAGCCCTCCTTCCGGGTCGGTCGTGTGGTGCAATACCCCATAGGAGTATGCAAAATCGAAGATGTCCGACTTGAGAGGAATGGCCAGCACAGAAGCCCTTACGACATGGACATTCGACAGGCCGGTTGTGCGGTGGTATGTGTGATAGACCCCTTCGCTGATGTCCAGGCTGATGATCTCAACCGAAGGATGCCTCATAGCTATCGCAGTCGTATCGTTCCCGCTCCCCGATCCGGCCTCCAGGCCCATCTTTCCCTGGACAACCGACTTGCCCAAGGCTTCCTCCATGGCCTCGAGATGGGCGGGGTGCGGAGGCGCGTCGGGGGATCCGGTACTCCAGATATGGCTATAGAGCGCAGCGGTGTCGGAGAGCACGTCTCCCGGCTGCTGATCGCCGCCTTTCTCCAACAACCAGGGTACGGATTGGATGACGGGGTAGCTGTGCCCGCATCCGCGACAGGCCAGCGTTCCCGTCTGGATGTCTATCCGGCTGCACTCTGCACATCGCTGGATGTCGGGAACGCGAGGCGTTCGGTCCAGGCTGCAGAATTGCTTGCAAGAGAAGATCTCGCCGGGCGCAGGCGGTACCTTCCGCGTCACTTCGCCGGCCAGTTCAAGGTCTCCTCGGCAGCGGACACATTGGAGCAGCTCAAGCAAACGGTATTTCATCTCAGTGCGCCTGTTTCACCACAGGAACGACACGTTCCAGAGGGTCCTGTAGTGCTCAGGGGCCTCAGCCCGGATGGCGTCGGGCAAATCCGGCCATGGGACAGAAGACAGACCCAGCCGGTCGAGACTCGCTCGGATGCCTCCGATGGCACTCGCCCGCGCGTAAAAAGGATAGCCATAGGGGACCACGTGTTCAGGCAGCTCAGAGAAGGCCGGCCCAGCCCCATGGCCAGCCTCTCTGATCAGCCTATCGAACAGCCTATAGAGCGCCCGCCTCCGCATGACCTCCTGCGAAGGATTTCCTGATCTGACCGACCCTTCCAGCATCCGGCAGGGTCTCGCTGGAACGGGAAGTGTTCTTTCTGCCTGGGAGCGTAAGCCGGCCTCCCTTCCACGGTCTTTGAACCGCTTCCATCGTCGCAGAAGGCAGAGTAGCCGATACACAGGCTTGTGTCCGACTACGGGGACGAGTTGCCTCATCGTTTGCTTCATGCGAAACTGGACGGGCTCCGCAGAGACATCAAACGGCTCCTGTGGATTTAGGACAAACCCTTTTTCCGGCACATTGACGACCAGGGCGGCCCCGTTCAGCAAGGGTACCGTCTTTCTGAGGCTGAAAATCCCCAGATCGCCGCGAGTCCCGAGATACCGCCCTTGTTCATCTCGACTGAAAAGCCCATGTGCGTTGTCCTCGACCAGAACGGCGCCGGTATTGCGGCAATATTCGCGGAACGGAGATAGCTCCTGTGGAAACCCGAAATAATTGACCGCAATGATCGCTTTCGCCGGCGGCAAGTCGGCAGGATGGGCGCCAAGCCGGAGGCCGGGGGTCACTGGGTAGAACTTCGCCGTGGCTCCTCGTGCGGCCAGGGCGGACAGGAGGTCACGGCAAATCAATCCCGGCAGAAGAACCGTATCGCTTTCCCCGACACCTGAGACCCGGAGAGCTTCCGCGAGTGCCCGCCGTCCATAACTGAAGCACCGAAACGGCCGTTCCCCAAGGAAGTCCTTGAGTGACCAGCCGGCGCCGCTTGTCAAAAGCGAGTAAACGGACTCGCAGAGTTCTCTGGGGGACAAGACATCCCGCTCCGGTGGCTGCCTTTCCATCGACAGAAGCGCGTCCTTCTTCAGTTGCGTGGGAAGCCCCACAGTAACTCCATCCGTCATCTGGCTACGCGCGCCAGGTTCAGCATCCCGATGATCAGCGTTCTCCAGGAAAAGGGAAACTCGCTCATCGCTAATCGGATGAATCGGTGAGCCTTGCCATGGTTTCCCTGTCTCATCAAGGCCCGGGCTGCGCTGCGAAACGCTTCTGCTCGCCGCCTGCGCATGAGCAATCGGTCGTAGCAGGTTTGGTCTTGCCACTGTGCGAAGTGCGCGTCCAGGACGTCGAGACCACAGCGACAGTACTGCTCGGCTTGCATTGTGACCGATCGCGCATGGTGCCGATAGACGCCCAGCACTTCATGCAGGTACTCGATGCGGCATCCAGCCCTGACTAATCTCAGCCACAGATCGTAGTCCTCCCACTGGGGGAACCTTTCGGAAAACCCTCCGGCCTCGAGCAGAGCTCGACGCCGGACCACGGTCGCGGAGGTTGAGAGGCTGTTCCCCTTGAAGAGCAAATCTCGATAGCTTGCATGAGGCCCGTGCGTGAGGCGCCTTTTCCTGATCCCCTCCTTTTCCAGCCATTCGTCGTGGCAGAGCAAATCGGGCGGCGCGGGTCTGTTGAGACAGGTTTCTACCGCTTCAAGCTTCCGCTCTGCCCAGAGATCATCAGCGTCCAGAAAGGCGACGTATTCTCCCTTTGCTTCTCGCACGCCAGCGTTCCGGGCTGAGCCGGGCCCCCGATTGGCCTGCGAGATCAGTTTGAGAGGGATTGCACCGTGCCGTTCAGCCCATTCCTCTACTACCTTGCAGGTTGCATCCTTCGACCCGTCATCGACCACGACGATCTCGTAGCCCTTGACCGTCTGCCTGGCGACCGAATCCAGGGCTTCGCAGACGAACTGCTCGCAGTCATGAGCCGGAATGACGACGCTGAACAGCCGACCCTTGTTCGACAGCTCCGTCCCTGCATGGACAATCTCGCTCGCCTCCACAGTCACACCCGGGCCCGGCAGAGCCGGTCGACGGTTTCAAGCCAAACCTCTCTCTTCACGGGAGCGAACACACGGTCGAACAGTTTCCCCACGTCGTTGGGACTGGTGCTCGGTGAATCCAACGTCTTGAGGACTACCTGAAGCTTCTCTCCGATGTCGGAATCGCCGCACGTCACGATTCCTAAACCTTCTTCAACCAGAAATTCTCCCCGATCCATATCCAGCAGAAGCTCGGGTCGGTACCGGATGACCCGGCGGCCCATGGCCAGCGCTTCCAGACCCGTCGTGGTTCCGGTATAGATCAGAATCGCGCAGGGCCGGATCGCTTCCTCGAAGGATCCTTCGACGACAGCAACCGGCCATCCCAGGGCTTCTACAGCCATGGGGCACCAGGGGTGCGGCTTGACAAAGAACTCCACGCCCGCTGTGCGGCCGCCGTCCGGGAATGCCCTTCTGAGCGCGTTGAGGAGGTGCAAGCCCAGGTCACGCTCGACTGGAAGCGAGACGAGGATCCGGACCGGGCTTGCGGAAGAGAAGTCCATGCCGGACGCAGCGGCCTTCTGCAAGTGCTGGTATCGGAGGCTGCCTCCCATGATCAGGCGGTCGAGAGGGGCGCCGCCTGCGGCCAGCAGTTCATGCGAATAAGGTCCGGACGTGATGATCCGATCTGGAAGCGGCGCGAACTCCGCTTCATTGGAGCCATGAAAATACGACAGCATGAAGCGGGCCAGGCCCCCGCCGTGCTGATAGCCGATGGTCGGGACTCCGCGTGCACGGGCGGCGAGGATCAGCATTCTTTCCCAGGGCTGATTTTCATGCGGATAGATGAGTAAGGCTACAGGTTCGGCTGCAAGCATCCGCGACAGGCACTCGAAAAAAAACCGGAAGTGGAGGTAGGACGAGCGCCACCGGTCCAGATGCCATTCCCGGCGCAGGAGCCACGCGACCGGCAACCCTCCGATCACGGGCACCACCGGCCAGACGGGGCGCCAGGACGCGAAGATTGAATGGAGCAGGGACCGTGCCGTGGCGAAGAGGATCAGCGGCCTGAAATACCTGGATCGCCTTCGCAGTTCTTCCTCTAACCCTCCGACATCCGGAGGGGAAAAGCGACACACCGCGTACCCGTCCTCATCGAGAAGATCGTCCAGGTTGCCGAGGCAGGGATCGGCCCATCCGTCGGTCCCCTTGAGACAACGAGTTAGCGGGTGACTATAGAGAGCGACCACCGGTTTCGTGTGAACCTGCAAGGAACCAGCTTTCCAGCGCCACCGCTGGCGGAGATAGTTCCCGGCAAGCTTCGCTACCCAGAGGGCCCGGACGCCGATCCCTCGCACGAACATCCGGGCGCACGTCGGCCAGAGCAAGGGAGCACCATAACACTGGACCCCTGGCTTCTCCCTGTAGACCTCCTTCACCTGGTAAAAGAGCCAAGGGTCTTCGATGACAATCGCAAGCTGCCCGCCGTCCGCTTCCTCCTCCCGGAGGAGCACTCCCACCAGATGCCCATAACAGATCAACAGGAACAAGCTCGAGACCTCGACATCTTTCCATGAGCAGGAACTCGACCACCACCCGAGCTGATCGGTCTGCAGCTTTCCCAGCGAGGCAATAAAGTCCAGAAAGGGCTGGCGCAGCCGCTCCGCAATCTCGTGCAGACGACCATTCAGAGCCAGCAAGGGCTTCCCGCACAGCAGGCGGGCGGCAGTCCCTTGCCCTCTCAGGTCTTTACCCAGGTAGACCCACCCCGTGCAACCGGAAAGTGCAGTGGATCGACGCTCCAGTTCCCCAAGGGTGCAAACAATCACGCGACTCATTCATTCAACAGGGACGATTGCTCTTCAAGACATTCGGCAACGGCAATTCTCACGCGCGAGTCCTGTGAAGCCCCACGGCTTGAGCCTACCCCGCCGAAGTAGTCTCGGCTACGAAGGCCGGACAGCCTTGGCTTCCTGCGCAGGCGGGTGGACGAGCAGGGGCTACGACAGGCAGGTGAGAACAGAAGACCAGCGGCCGGCAAGCTCGGTGAGGTCGGAGACGATCCACCGAACCGACTCCGGGAAGGGGTTTCGCTCACCGGGCTTGACTCGGCCGACAAAGTGTGCACCCACCGAAAAGGATGCGGCGAAATCGGTCATGGAATCCCCGACGAACACCACCTCTGACGCCGCGATCCCCTCGAGGGACAGTATCTCGCGAAGCAGGACATCCTTGCGGCGCGGCGACCCAAAGCAGCCGCGCAGATACCGATCCAGATTCCTTCGCTTGACGATTTCCTGCAACTCCATCTCGGGAGTCCCGGAGACGACGAAGAGCGGCACCAGCACTGACTGTTCCGCGAGGAATTCGAGTGCGCCTGGCACGTAGGGGCAGGCCGTCATTTCCTCATCCACCAGCAGGGAGAAGTCACGGCCCAACCTGGATTTCTCCGTGTCCGAGAGAGGCTGCTTCAGGTAGTCCCTGTAGATGATCTCGAACTTCTCGTACCGGGACACCCCTCCGTTCTCGCGGTGCAGGCGAATGATCCGTTCCAGGTGCTCGGGGTAAGCCCTGAACAGTGCGCAAAAGGCGCGTGTCTTGACCTCGACCGATTCGAGGATGACCCCGTCGAGATCCAGGACAATCGTCTTCAGCACGCGAAGATCCCGCCCAGACGCTCAGTTGGTAATGTCCTCGGTGACCGTTTTGGCTCGACCGTAGATACGCGTCGAGAAGCAGGCCTTCCGTGTCTGCTTGAAGTCATGATCGAAGAACCGCTCGTAGTACCGCTGGGACAGCTCTGCGAACTTGGCGTTCCCCTCAGGAGTGAATTGCTCCGCGATCGCGATCTCCGGCCATTCCTCCTTCGGGAACTTGACATAGAGGCTGAACGTCCGAACAAGCCCCATGATCTCCTCCCGGCTGATCGTCGGCATATTCAGGATTGACCCGGTAATCAGGGTCCCCGTCTCGGCATCCTCGCTCACGTATCCTTTGGCCACGGCGTCGTCCCGCATGGCCGTTCCGCGGTACGGCGTGAAGTAGTAGGCGTTGACGCTGTCGGAACAGAGTTGACGATTCAGTTCGATCGTGTCGAAGATCAGATCGCGCGTCTCGCCCGGGAAGCCGACGATGTTGTTGACCGTGATGGGGATCGACGACTCGTTGAATAGCTTGAACACCTCGATGATGCGCTCGTTCGAGAAGCCCTTCCCGACGATTTTGCTCCGGAACTCCTCGTTGCCGTGCTCCAACCCGATCGAGATCCGGTTGCAATTGACCTCCTCGAGCCCACGGATCCGCCTCTCGTTCAGTGTCTCGATCCGAGTCTGCATCCAGAACGGCAGCTTGATCTCGCGATACATCCCGATGAACTGGTCGAATTCTTCTTCCCCCATCGCCAGAAACGTTTCCGAGTTGAAGTAGATGTATTCGACTTGATACTTGCCACTATACTCCAGGATTTCCTCACGGACCTTGGGCCAGGACCTTCGGCGGAAATAGTACTGCCCGGTGCCGTTCCGGTACAGGCTGACCAGGGACGGCGCCTCGCAGAACCGGCACTTGTACGGGCATCCTCTGTCCGTCTCGATCGGTCCCATGCGGACGATCTTGCCTTGCATCGGCCGATAGAAGCGCTCCTTCTCGAACAGATCGAAGTCGCCGAACGGAACCTCGTCCATCGGAATCGGCGGATTCAAGGGATTCTTGATCACCTGCCCGCCCTTCTTGACCCAGAGGTTGCTCACCGTCGAATGGTCCTGCCCGCGCCAGAGCCTTGTCGCCAGCTCGATGATCGCATACTCGCCTTCGCCGATGCAGATCATGTCCACGTCGGGACTCCGCATCGGGATGTCCGGCGCCAGGGTCGGGAACACGCCCCCGACGATGACGGGCGCAGGATAATCACGAACCGCTTCGATGAGGCGCTTGGCCTGCGGCCAGGTATCCTCGACCACCGTGACTCCAATGAGGTCCGGCTGGAACTCGGCCACCTTGCGCCGGAAATCCTCCAGGTAGTTGTCGGGCTTGAAGCAGACCCCGAAGTCTTCCAGGTTGAATTTTCTGACTTGGAGGTTCTCGACCCGGATCTCGTCGAGGGTCTTCTCGGACGTCCGGTAGAACGTCGTGTCGAACAAGCCCACCTCGAACCCGTTCCGACGGAGGCACGCCGTCAGGATGCCGATATTCGTCGGCAGGAGATTGACCATGGAGTAATTGGGATAGACCAGCAGCACCCTGAACGCTTTCGGCGTCGGGTCGTGCGGGAGCTTCGGCGCCGAGACAGGGTTGATGACCTCGAAATGCGTGGTATCCCTCAGCCCGTCCATACTCAGCTTCCTTCCACGCCTACCGGGCCGCGGAGGCCAGACGTCTTCATTCCCCGGTACCGAGGCAGCAGCGGGTCACGCTCCATCAATGCCTCGACTCTCCTGAGATCCGCCTCGGTATCCACACTGTAGGTGATGTTTTTCGTCTCCACCATCTTGACCTGTTCCCCGTGCTCGAGGACCCGCAGCATGTCGATTGACTCCACAATTTCCAGCGGTGTGGGCGGGAGCGCCTGGAAGCGCGTCAGAAACTCCCGCCGGAAGGGAATCACGCAGACCTGCTTGTACATCGGCAGGTCTTTCGCGCCCTTCTTCCAGGAGGGAATCGGCTCCCGCGAGAAATAGAGGGCGAACTGTTGCTGATCGACGACGACCTTGACCTCGTTCACGTCTTCCTGCTCCTGGCGCGAGTGGAGCCTGGACATGAGGTTGACGACGAGAACGGCCTCGTCTTCCACCATCGACGCGACCGCCTCGTCGATCATGGACGGAACAATCATCGGCTCATCACCCTGGATCATGACCACGATGTCCGTGCTGGAGCCGGTAAGCCGCTCTACGATGGAGACGGCTTCCGCCGTTCGATCGGAAGCCCGTTCGTGCGTGCTGGCCGTGAGAACGGACTGGCCGCCGATGGATCGGACATACGCGGCGATCTCCTCGTCGCACGTCGCGACATAGACCTCGTCGAGCCGCCGGCTCATCCGGCTCCGGAAGAATACATGTCCGATCATCGGGACGCCCAGGATCGGCGCCAGGGGCTTCCCAGGAAATCGGCTGGACGCCATTCGGGCCGGGATGATCCCGATCACCTTCACGCCGAATCGCCTCCAGCCGGATAGGGCACGTTCTTCACGGCACGAATTCCCTGGCGGCAGGTGGTACCGAGCATCAGCATGTCAAAACTGTAGGCAAGGAACGTGAAGCCTTCCGTGATCCGGCGCTTCACCTCGACCGGATCCGGTTGAATCACGTGGATCCCTCCCGACACGCGGAACCTGTCGGCCACCTCATGGATACGCTTCAGCGCCGAGAGCATCTGGGGATGGTCAAACTGGCCGGGTACGCCGAGGGACGCCGACAGATCATAAGGACCGATCATATAGCCATCCACCCCCTCGACCGACAGGATCTTCTCCAGATTGTCCACCGCATCAATATGCTCGATCTGGACGATGACCACCGCTTCTCTCTGCAGCCATTCTTTGTAGGCTTCGAAGCTCATGCCGTAGCCCTGCGCCCTGGCCAGGCCCACACCGCGCCGTCCTCCGGTCGGATAGTACACGGATGCCACCGCCTGTTCGCACTCCTCCCGGCTGTTGACCATTGGGACGATCACGCCGTGCGCCCCGGCGTCCATCACGCGCTTGATCTCCACAGGGTCGTTGTGTGAAAGACGCGCCAAGGGAGCCACCCCGCACAAAGCAATGACCCTGATGAGATCTTCCGCGTCACGGATCGTAAGAACGCTGTGCTCAAGGTCCACAGCCAGCCAGTCGAACCCGGCTCCAGCCATGATCTCGGCAATTGCCGGATGGGCCAGCGTGACCCAGGAACCGATCGTGACCCGGCGCGAGCGAAGAGTCTGCTTCAACGAAGGAATAGTCGCCATCGAGGAATCCCGATACCGATTAGGCCATGCACGCTTTCGACCTCTCCAAGGTTTTCAGATAGGCACCCAGCTTAACTCCAGCCGCACTCCACGTCCACTTGGAACTCTCCCGAGCTGCATTGGTGCTCAACCTCTCACGGAGCGAAGAATCCATAATCAAGCGTTCTACCCCTTCCTCGACCTGGTCCGGTTTGCCAGGGTCGCACAGCCAGGCGGAAGATTCGTGCTGGGCGTACTCCGGGACGGCCCCTACTCTGGTCGCAACCACGGCGCACCCGCAGGCCATGGCCTCGAGCGGCGGCAATCCGAAGCCCTCGTACGTGCTCGGGAACACGAACACATCGTGGGCGCGATAGAGATCGGCCAGGGCCTTCTCGGTCAAGGAAGCGACGGACTCGAATCCCACAACGTGGACCCGAGGCGGGGCCAGCAGAGTGATGCGAAGCGACGGATGCCGCCTCCGGACCGCTTGCAGGACACCGAGAAGATGATCCGCGCCCTTTCGCGGCTCGCCTGGCCAGTAATAGGCCAGCAGCCGCAGCTGATCCGAAGGCGGCCGTCCCCGTGCATTGAAGATAGTTGGGTCGATCCCGCCCGGGACGATAGCATCAACCTGGACCCCCAATTCGGACAACCGCTGCGCTGTATTCACGCACAAGGCAATCTTGGGATCCGGGTTCCGGTACGTGCCCTGGATAAGAGCCGGATCAAAAAAATGCGAGTCGGTCAGACTCTGGTCGTGGAGCACATAGTACACAAGGGATCGTACCCGTGAGCGAAGCCGACGCAGCTCCAACTCTTGGTAGGCCGAGCAATAGATTGCCACATCCACCTGCTTCAACACACGCTTCGGCAAGTTGGGAGTCCAATAGGCCCTCACCCTGACCTTGCCGTTCAAAAGCCCCGCGTACCGCCAACCCGGGGTTTCCAGGATATTCCGGCAATCGACGAGGAACTTCTTGACCGTCTTGATCGGACCCGGACGTCTGCGCATATGGCGCATGACGGTCACGTCCGGGAACACCGGATAGAAAATGGACACCTCATGGCTCGTGCTCACCTCATTGGACAGCAGGGAGATGAGCTTCCGGTGCCCTGACAAATCGTTCCGCGTGGACAGAAACGCCACATGCATAAGGAATAGACGCCTACCCCCCCAACTCGCTTCGCAGCGAGTACTCCGTCTCCGGGACAAGTCGAAGCAGCGGCTCGCCCCTCAGGTAGCGAAGGGCTTCCTCCGAGGCTTCCAACTCCATCCGAGCCCGGCAATCCCGCGACATCGAACCCATGTGGCAGGTGAGGATACAATTTTCCACCGCTACCAGCTCGCCGGAATAGGGCTCCTGGGCGAAGACATCCAGAGCCGCACCAGCCAAGCGGCCACCCTTGAGAGCCTGAGTCAGATCGTGCTCATTCACCATCCCGCCTCGTGACGTGTTGATGAGCAGGGCCTCCGGTTTCATGAGCTCGATCTCTCGCCGAGCGATGAGATTCCTGGTCAGCGTTGTCAGCGGCAGATGGAGCGTAATGATGTCGGCTTGCCGGTAGATCGTTTCCTTGTCCACCCACTGAACGCCGAAGGCGGTACCGAAGCCGATGTCGGGTGAGAGGTCATTCGCAAGGATCAGCGGACCGAAGCCCTGCAAGTGCCGTATGACCCGTTTCCCCACGCGCCCGACGCCGATGACACCCACCGTGAGCCCGGCCAGACGCCGTCCGACGATCCGGTGCCATACCCCTCCCCGCATGCCCCGATCAGCCCGCGCCAGGGACCTCAGGAGTGAAAGGATCAGGCCGATAGTCATTTCGGCGACGGCCGGAGCAGGCGCATCCGGAGTGTAAGACACCAGGATACCCCGCTGTCGCGCGGCCAGCAGATCCACGCTGTCCAGCCCGATTCCCACGCGGGAGATCAAGCGGAGTCTGGTGCCACGGTCCATGACGGCGGCCGTGATCGGCTCCGTCCCGGCGATCAAGACATCCACCTCGCCGACCAAATCCGCCAACTCATCCTCGCGCAACCGCCGCCCAAGAGGATTGAGCAGATACTCCACCCCTTCCGCCTCGAGCAAGCTCAAGGACCGCCTGTCCACCTCTCCAAATGGCACGGTCGAGATCAGGACCCGTCCGCCCGCTGAGCGACGAGCCGGCACGGTCCCCACAGGCGAAGCCTGCCGACGGGCGACCGTCTCCATGTAGGGTGTCGTATCCGGGGAGAACCCCTGGCGTCTGAGCCATTCTTCGACCGCAGGGATCTGCCAGGAAAAATCCACATCGCCGTAGCCCTCGTGGACCAGCGGAGCAATGCGATGCCTTGACCAGTCGGCGATCCAATCAGGCATCATGGACAGCTTCCCCTTCAGGATATGAGGACGGAGTACCCAAAGCAGCGCGTCGGGGAAATAGGCATCCTCCTTCTTGGGGAGCGCAGCGCGGTCGGAAAGCGACGGCCGCAACAGTCCTGCCTCCCCGATCTGCAAGGCATAGGAGGGGTGAAACTCGTTGTGCAGAGAGACGGACAGCACGGCGTCCACGGATGGGGTCTCGCGCAACAACTGGACGCCATGATCAATCAAACCCGCCGTCACGGTCGGCGCGTTGCACAGAAGCAGGACGATGGCCTCCGGCTCTTGGCCTAGAAGCCGCGTGGCCAGGCTGGACGCCTCCGCCACGACTTCGGGCAACCGGACAGAAGGCCCGCTGATCGCCGGACTACGAGACAGGACCCGCACCCCCAGCCCGTCGGCGACCTGCGCCATCGCTGGTGAATCCGTGGTCAGAAATACGTGATCCACCTCTACGGAATGGAGGGCAGCCAGAATCGGATAGGTCATCATCGGGCGGCCGAGCAGCGGAAACGTATTCCGTCCGGGAAACCGCTTGTCGTCCTGCTGCCCTGCAATTAGAGCGATGACCATCGCCTATCTCTTAAAGCTACACGCGGGCGCCAAGCCTGGAGAGGACGTTTTGTAATTTCCAGCGGAGTATGCGCGGCCATCCGGAGATGCCGTGGGGGAACCGTTCAGGCATGGCCTCGTACATGCCGATCAACTTGGCATCGGGATATCGCCTGGCGACGTTCGCAAGCGCGATCTTGTCCAGTTCCTTCGTCCCGTAGGTCGCGAGCACGTGGAGACCATGCTTCATACAGCTTCCGCACATTGAATGGCGATACTTCATCTCTTGCAACTTATCCAGGGGCATGTCCAGATAGTTCGCCAGTTTGTACTTGCTTTGATCGTAGACGGTACAACACAACATGACCTCGCCCCTGAAGTTCAGAGCCATTTGGCGGTCTCGAAGATTGCAAGGACGGTCCTTGAATTTCCTGGCGACTTCGATGGACCGATCCAGGGGCAAGGCAAGCTTACCGATCAGCGTGTGATCGTCATGAGTCAATTCGACATCGATCGAGTCGGGTTCGGCGTAGGCCAACACTTTCTCGAGCGGCATCAGGTAGGCCCAGAGCGGCTCAAAACCGAAACCGAGCGACGTCGCGTACTCCTTCATTTTTAATTCATCTTCGTGGTTCCCCAGATACCGGAGGAAACCGACTGTCACGTTCGTCGTAGCTCCCGAACGTTCCTTGGCCCTGGCCACTTCCGCCATGTTCTTCTTCACGACCTCTATGTCGCCGTCCCGATGCGTCCAGCCGTACTGCTCTTGGGTAAAACCCGACACGGTAATCCTGAGGCTCCCTGGATTCGCCTCCATGACGGCATTGATACTCTTGATTAAGTTCAAGTTGGCGCTCAGCAGACAGTTAACCTCATACGATCGGATCAGTCGTATCATGTCCGGCAATTTGGGATGCAAGAGAGGCTCTGTCCAATTGTAGAGCGCGAAACCGGTCACTTCGCATTCCGCTGTCGCTTTCTTAAGAATCTTGTCCAGCAGATCGAGGCTCATATGTCCTGTGGGTGCCTTGATGTTCGCTAAGTTCCCAACCGGGCACGAAGGACAGGCCAGGTTGCACGTGCCGAGAATGTCCACATGGAAATGGAAGCGACGACTCGGATTGAGTTTCTTCCAATCCTCTGTGCGAGGGCGGCAGGCCTCGGCATCCGGGCGAATATACGTTCTATCCATGGCCTACAGGAATCCGATGTCCACGACGTCAGTCAGTCCGTTAGCGACGGAGAAGTCTGCGAAGGGATTGCTTCACTCCCAGCCATTCGGCCGTGCGACCGAGCAGACGCCGTGGCAGGTACCTCAACTCGCATCCCCTCAGATAGGTCATAACCCGCTGGAACTCCCCCTCCGGGACAGCGTCTCTTCCACGGAACTGGTCTCCCATGCGGAACAATGAGACGATCTCCTCCGTTCCATGGACCAATTCGAACCCCTCACATTCCAGGACGTACCGGAGGGTCGCCAGGCTGAACTGGTACGTATGGGCGATCGTGAGCAATACGAGTATGTCGCCGCAGCATTTCTCCCGGATCCACCAGAAGGTTCCGGGAAGCGCCACGTATACGCATCCCGATGGGCTCAAGATTCTTCTGACATTTTGCAATGCCTCATCCAGGCCAAGAAAGTGCTCAAGGACATGGCTGAGAATAACGAGGTCGGCCTGCTGACCCTTCTCAATGAACTGCTCCATCCCGCCGACATGCAGGCTGGTGATGCCGGTCAGCTCCTTCCCTCTCTCGATCCGCCGTACGTTGCAATCGACTCCAGACACTTCGCATCCCAGGTTCTTCCAGGGGACGAGCTTCATTCCGGTATCGCACCCGACTTCGAAGACAATCTTCGGCGCGTTCCGCGACGGCCAATGATCGAGGACGTAGTCGCGTATGCGCTCGCCTTCTTCCAGTTTTTTGCCGAAATACCAGTCCGACTCATGGTCCACAAGAATCTGGAGCGGCCAATATTCACTGTCGTAAAACTGTGAGTAAGACGCGGCCGTCATCCTTGGACTGGCCCGCAAGATGCCGCAATTCCTGCAGGCGACAAGTGGATAATACAGGCCCAGTCGCTCTCGCGATGCAAGCAGCACGCCGTTCGTGCTTCCACAAAAGCATGGCACGTCCTCGAAGACATAGAGCCCCTTCCTGATCTTCTCTTCAAACGAAACCCTGGCCTCGACGGCCGTCGTCGTGAGAGGCACTTCGCCGCCGCCAAATCCATAGGCGAAGCGTTTGCCTAACAAGAGTGACGGTTTTTGAGAAGGAGCACAATTCATTCCTTATCCCTTACAGCCAGCAAGCCGTCTTGAAAGCGCTGGAACCGGCGACATATCAGGTTAAGTCTTGGGAGCAACCGTTTCGCTGGCGTCGCTTGCATTCCCCCGTACTCCATGTTTGTGGCCGCACGGGAATCGGCGGGGAGTCCGCTTGATGCCGAAGCAATCAATATGTCCCGTCCATACCGGCAGAGCTACGTGAGGCCGGAGCTCACGATGGATCTTGCGGTCCGCATTTCTGTCATTGCGGCATTGTCGCCAGCAGTTGCTACGTCAGGTGGTAACCAAACTTGCTATAGATAGGTGCAAGCTCATGGGCAATCGCCACTAACTCCTCTTTCTGAAGCTGGCTGAGCCATGTGCCAATAGCATCCGCGTGGAGCGGTTCACTCAGAGACTGCAGAGTCGTGGAGGGTCTGCCCGTCAAAGATCGCACTTTCTCCAGCTCCTCCGGCGCCCCACCGAACTTCGCCACAGCCTCATCCCAGGGTTCCTCGAGAAACTTTAGTACGATCGACATGGTCGCCCGAGGCTCCTGCACCAGGTCTTCATAGCGAACTTCTATATATCGACCGCTTCTGGTCCCAAAATAATGACCTGCGGGCAACAAGATCGTGCGCATGTCTTCCAGGAACTGGTCAAGGGACAGATTCTTGGCCCGACGACGGCTGACATATATGTCGCGCGGATCACGGACGACATGGATGAACTGAGCATCGGGCCAGTGGCCGAAGATTTCCTCAATATGTTCAATATTGCGCGGCGTCTTTTCGGCCCACCGGCGTTTACTGGCTCGCCGGGTCGCCAGGACCAAGAAGCGGTCGATGAAGGCGGGCCCGGATTCGGACGCAGCGGCTAGGGTATCCAGGTCGGCTTGCGTCACCTCGTAGAATTCTCTCAGCCACTGCATCCGCTGGCTTCGCGTACTCTTCCATTGCTGCATGATCTCCGGACTGAACCAATGCGTTTCCAGGCCGCTGAAGATATGGGGATGCTGGCCCAGCATCGCGCGAAAGAGCGTCGTGCCAGACTTGTTCATGCCTCCGATGAAGATGGGCCGATGATTTATTGCTGCCATGTTGTCGTGGACCAAGACAATGTTACGGATTCGGCAGGATCGTTTCGAACTTGCAGTCAGGCCAGTGTACCTCGAGAGGGATCAATTCCGGAGGATCAATAAACATCCGATGCCACAATTCCAGGTTGACCCATTGCCACACATGGTTGGAGTTGGCCCGGTCCCCTTCGCAATAGCGTTCGAACATCTCCAGGCAGCGCTCCGGAACAACATAGCCCCGCTGGTGCCACGAGGAACTGGAGAGCACGTCGCGCAGCAGAGGCGCTAGTGTTCCCGCGAACCATTCTCGCTGGGGGCTCTGCACCGACCGTTTGCGGGCCAGCCGCACCTCGTCGGGCAGAATCCCCTTCATGGCCTGGCGCAGGATGTACTTCGGCCAGCCATCCTTGATCAGAAGCCTGTCGGGAAGACTGAAACAATACTCCACCAGGCGATGATCCAAAAATGGAATCCGCAGCTCTCGCGAGAACGCCATGGACACCCGATCCTTGTAGCGCTGCGCGCGCGGGATGGTAGTAAAGGCAAGCCCTTGATACAGGGCGTTCTTCAGTCGGCTCTCGAAGGGCTTGGGAAACTCAGGCCCAATGTCATCGCAATTCACCAGGTCAGGCGAGAGGACTTCCCGACACAAGGGTTCTGTACCGTCCAGCGAAAGCGAGGTTCTCGACTGAACGTAACTGCGGTGGACCAATTGGAGCAGGTTGCGGTACTCCTCCCCCCAATAGCGGAGGTAGCCCTCGAATTCATCCACGAAATGCTGGGTATCACCTGCTTGGAAACAATCAGCCAGAAAAGTGCCGCCTTCGCGGCTGTACCCTGCCATGATATCGTCAATGCCGCCTCCATCGAGCAACACGACGACGTCGCGAGCGCGTGTCGCCTGATAATGCGCTGCCCACGATGTGGTGGGAACTCCTCCAAAGGGCTCGTCCTGATGCCAGACCATACCTTCAACGGCGCGCCAGAATTCCTCCGGTTCCATATAGGAATACGTGGAGCACCGACGGGTCTGGCGGGCCATAATCTCGACCCAGGGCCGCTCCGAATATCGAGGATCACGAAAGTCCCTGGTGAAGACCTCGATCTTGGTGGGATCGGGCGTCTGCCGGTCCACCAGGGCTAGAAGCGTCGAGGAGTCGAGCCCTCCGGAGACATTGACGCCGACTTTGACGTCCGACCGCAAGTGCATCGCAACGGCACCGCCCAGAACCTCAAGCAACCGACGGCTGGCTTCCTCCTCGCTGATCCCGCCCAAATCTGCGACCGCGTCCGGGAGCGAATAATATCGGTATACCTGGGGCGGTTCACCGGGCCGCGCCGTCAGGGCATAGCCGGGGCGGAGACGGCAGACCCCCTCAAAGAAGGTTTCCTCATTGTGGTCGCAAAATCCGTGATTTAGGTATTCCCGGATCAGATTGCGATTTGGAATCCGTCTCCATCCAGCCGCCAGGAGTGCCTTGATCTCGCTCGCGAAGATCAATCGGTCCGGTCCGGCCGCGTAATAGAAGGGCTTGATCCCGAATCGGTCGCGAGCGACGAAGAGCTTTCGCTCCACAGAGTCCCAGATCGCGAAGGCGAACATCCCGACGAACCGCTCCACGCACTTCTCTCCCCAACGGCAGTAGGCTTCAAGTATGACCTCCGTATCCGTGCCGCTTCGAAATCGCTTATCCCCCCCCAACTCCCTCCGCAACTCGAGGTAGTTGTACACCTCACCGTTGTGTACGATGGCGTATCGCCTGTCTCGGCTGACCATGGGCTGTCGTCCCGCTTCGCTCAAGTCCAGAATGGATAGGCGGGCGTGACCGAGTACCGCATCCGGGAAAGCTGTCAGACCGCTCATGTTCGGGCCGCGATGACGCTGGACTTGGTTCATCCGTTCGACGACCGGTGTCAGTCGGCCCGCCTCACGGCTCACAATTCCTGCAATTCCGCACATGCTCTCTGGACTTCCTGAATCGACTCGTCGTGCCTAGGTTCCTGTGGGACCGACCTGGGTCGCTCTAAGCTCCGTTGCAGGCGTCTCACGCCTTTTCAAAGTAGTAGCGGTTGCCACCGATGCCATATTTCACGTCAGCGTAAGGTTCCCCGCGAGTAATCCGCTCCTCTCGATCGAAGTCCGCTCCGCGCATGAGCTTCCTGATTGACACAGCACCGGCTTCACGCAGCATCCGCTCCGCCTCTTCTCGCGTCAGCCGCGTATTGATCGGCACCATGATGTGGTCCAGCATTAGGTATCGCAAATTTGGGGGGACTCCTAGAAGCGACACGACGTTCCGGGCATATTCAAAAGGCACGCCGTGCATGACCACGCGAAGGATTTCCACCATATCCCAATGGATCCCGCCCGGGGACGGCATCACATGGTGATAGCCGACTCCTCCCTTCTTAAGGACCCGGAGCATCTCCCTTACCCCCCCCCGCATATCAAGAGTGTGATGCAAGACTCCATTGTGAAAGACGAAATCAAACGAGTCGTCTTCAAACGGAAGGTCGAGAGCCGAACCGACACAGTAGCTCACGTTCGACAAGGAAGATTCCTGAAGACGCCGAACCGCATCGCGGATGTTCATGGTCGAAAAATCCACCCCAACCACGGTCCTGAACCCCAAACGACGCAAGGCCAAGGTGTAGCGCCCGTTCCCACAACCAAGATCGAGCCCGGCCCAGCGTGGAAAGTGTTCGAACGGATAACCGTTCCGTTCCAGCCGCACTTTTAGAAGCTTCACCGGCTCGTCAAAGTACTTGTCCTGGGGGAAGGCGGCGAACAGGTTGGCGTAATGAGTCGCGGTGGTCTGCGGGATTGCTGCAGCGCTCTCCACTAGGGGCTGAGAGTACTTCATGCACGGCATTGCCTCCCCCGCTCGCCTCAGCATCTCGGCGTTTCGCTGGAGGCCGCCGATCAGGTAAGGGAGCGGGTCGTCCAGGCGTTCCTCAAGCTCACGCTTGAGGTGGAACAAGGCATAGGCACAGCAGGTCTTGAGCAGCCAGGCCTCGGCGCCGTTGCCCAACTGCAAGGCAGCATCTACCAGGCCACACGCTGCATCACGATACGGGCTGCCTTTCAGACAGGGCGCCGTTTCATAGACCCAGGAATCGAACCGCTTCATAATTATCGGGGCCAACCTAACGCCAGAGAGGAATTACCCCTAACCGTTCAAGGGTCTCTAGGATGCGGTCACAGGATTGCTGCGGTGTCTCAAGGTAAGTCTCGACCCTGATCTCTGGATTGAACGGCGGCTCATAGGGGCCATCAATTCCGGTGAAATCTTTGATCTCACCCGCGCGAGCCTTCCGATAGAGTCCCTTACGGTCCCGGCGCTCGCACTCCTCGAGCGGGCAATCAACGTGTACCTCCACGAAACGCTTGATCTTGGCGCGGACACGCTCGCGCGCCTCGCGGTAGGGAGAAATGGCGGCCACAATGGTTGGAATGCTATTGCGAGTGAGCATTTCGGCGATCCACCCGATCCGCTCGATGTTGGCAATCCGATCTTCCTCGCCAAAACCCAGTTCGCGCCATAAGTGCGTGCGGAGCACGTCGCCGTCGAGAATTTCGACTCGTTCCAGGCCCCGCTCGACCAGTGCATGCCTCAGCAGGTGCGCCTGTGTCGTTTTGCCGGAGCCCGAGAGTCCGGTGAACCAGACCGTAAAGCCCTCGATTCCTTTGCCCACTAGACCCTTACCCCCGTTCTTGCGGAGCGATGTCTCGCCCCTGCAACTTAGCGAAGAGCGCCCTGGCGGCCCGATGGTGGAGATAGACCCATCGGAAATAGTGGTAGCGTAGCAGACACTGGCGGTCCGGCGACAGGGCGCAGTGCACCAGCATCTTCAGCCGCATCATGGATACAGCCCCGGGCATGTACCTATAGACAGCGTTCTTTATCTCCCGGCGCAGGTCCGTTGGGCGCGTGGCCGAGTAATGGCTTGCATCCACCGGGATATCCAGCAACCCCAGGATCGTGTCTCCCATCACAAAGCTGCTAGGCCTCACCCTCGGCCAATCGTAGGTGTTGCGAAGATAGTCCCTTAGCCCTTCAGGGTCCGGCGTGAGCGGCAACTCGCCCCGCTCCGCCTTTGCCGCGTAGTCCAGGGCGTCGTCGATCGTTTTCGGCTTCCAGTAATACCGCGTAAAGGGCGCATCGAACAGGCCGGCATCCTCTCCGCCGATGTGTTCCTCAAGTCGAGGCACCATAGCCTGAACGGAAATCACGGGGGTCCCGGCCAGGAGGGCTTCCAGGCCCAGGTTTGAGGCGTCGTCCAGGACGACGAAGGCACCGCGTACGTAGTCATGCTGGAGCATGTCGGGCCTGACGGTTGCGCCCGGAATGGCTCCCGTCAAGAAGCGATAGAGACCATATTGCTCCCAGGGGCCTGGACGAAAGACCACGCGCTTCCCGGTTCGCCTGGCCAGCTCCTCCGCCAGCTTGAAGAGATGCCGGGTCGTCGCGACCACGTGCCATATCCGGTCCTCATACTCCGCCCGCACAGGATATCCCAGCGCAATCCCGTCAGCCGGACTTGGAGAGCGATATTCGTACACGTGCTCCATGAAGGCCCTTGGTGATGCAGTAATTATGTCCGCTCTAAGCGTCACACCGATGTATTTGTCCTGCTTTGCAGGCACGTTCTCAGGTTGAACCAGGTAGGGATCCCAGCGGGCGGAACCCGTCACGACGATCCGGTCTTTGGAGACCACCTGAAGTTCCTCGAGCCACTGTGCTTGGATCGCCCCCCACACGAACACCCGGTCGCAGATGCCGGCCAGTTCGCGCTTTGCTCCATTGAACTGCTCAAAGGCCCGACGGACCACTTCTTTTCGGAGGCGGCCGCCCTCTTGGTCCATCGCCACGATGCGGGTCACCGGGCGGATGCTTCGAAGATACTGCATGAGCGGAGGGGCCGCCATCCATGGAACATACGCGACATCCGGACGGTACCGCTCGCTCATCGAAATCAAGGTGCCCTGGTTGCACAAAAGAGCTCTGACGCCTCTACGGCGGAGATACTGAGCTAACAACAGATGCGGGAACGCATCCCTGGTTGCCTGGTCAACCGCTATTAAGACCGTCTTCCTTCGCATGGACATCGACTCAGATGGCGGACTTGGCGCCTTGCTGCTCTGACACCCAATGTTTCAGTTTCTGTGCCATAAAGATTTCGGTGGATTCCATTGACTCCGTCGTTGCGCCACCAATGTGGGGAGTGATGATCAGATTGTCGTGTCTGCCGGCGTAATCCAGCAGAGAACGGGTGGTCGCTCCTGTCAAGTCCGGCTCTCCATCGAGAACGTCAAGTGCCGCGCCGCCCAGTCGCCCGGTCTCGAGTGCGGCCAGCAATGCCTCGTCGTCGATCAGCCCCCCACGCGAAGTATTCAGGAACCATGCGCCGCGGCGCATGCGGGCGAATTCGGCCCGGCCAAACATGCATCGGGTTGTCTCGTTCAGCGGCAGGTGGAGCGTCACGCAATCCGCCGTCTCCAGCAAGTGTTCCAGAGGTGCCCAGGTGACTCCTGCTTCGGTGTTCAGATCGCTCCTGTCATAAGCCAGCACTTGCATGCCGAACGCCAGCCCGTATCGGGCGATCATCCGCCCAAGACGGCCATACCCGACGACTCCGAGGGTCCGTCCTTTGAGCTCCCTTCCCCTGAACCGATCCCGTTCCCATTGACCGGCGACGGCAGAAGCGTGCGCCGCCGGGATTCGGCGGACCAGCGCCAGCAGCAATCCCCACGTGTGCTCCGCAGTCGCAGTGACGGTGTCGAGGAATTCGCGCTCCCCCTGCAAAGACAGGACGGCGATCCGCCGCTTCCGGGCGGCTTCCAGGTCAATGTGATCCAGCCCGGTGGTCGTAGTGACGATCGCTTTCATCCGATTCGCCCGCGCGATGACCTCACTGTCGATCCGATGGGCTAGCCTGATGACGAGGACGTCATACTCCCCCACGGTCGCCAGAAGCTCTTGGCGCCCCAGAGGTCCGGTCTGGACATGGCCGAGGGCCTCAAGAATCCGGCGCGCTTGCTCTGAGTAACCTTGCGGCTCCAGCAGCAGAATCCTCAAGAAACACCCTCGGCCGCGCCCAGCAGACCCTTGTAGGAGAGAAAGATTTCGGCCAGTGCGAAGTCATAGAGGTCGTCGATCCCCACCGAGCGCGAACGCGGCATCTCATAGAACAGCGGCCGGTCGCTGACGATGCGACCCGTTTCGAACAAGTAGTCGCGTCGGGTGATATACACAGCTCCGTTCCGCCAGTAGATGAGGGGAAATTCCTGCCGTCTCGTCGTCGGGTTGACACCCGGCATGAAGGGAGTCAGGTAATCCCCGGCCGCCTCGTAGAGCGTCAAGGGATGCTTCTCCCCCGCCTTACACACGCTGATCAGGGACTCTGCTCCTGGCTGATGATCGAGGAAAATCTCAACGGCCCGGTCCACGTCTTCCGCGCAACGTAGTGGTGTGGTCGGCTGGAGGGTCACGACTGCGGAGACCTCCCGGCCCCGAGTCTGCTCGAACCACTCCACGGCGTGACGGAGCGCGAGAATGGTTGGCGCATTGTCCGTAGCGAATTCCGGGGGCCTCAAAAAAGGAACCTTGAGTCCCAAGGCCCGACCTACGGCCGCGATTTCTTCAGAGTCTGTGGAGAGCAGGACTTCGTTCAGTCTCTTGCACGATAGTGCAGCCTCAGCGGTGTAGGCGAGCAGCGGCTTTCCGGCCAGCGGCCTGATATTTTTTCCAGGAAGCCCCTTTGACCCCCCGCGGGCCGGAATGACGGCAAGGACAAAAGCCATCCTCGTAGCTACTCCAGCGATCCCCGCCGCTATCGAGCCCTTTTCAAGAGGTAAATCGCCTGCCCGCCCATAAGGTTGAAGGGAGGTACATCCGTGTAATGGGCATCCTGGGAGTAGTCCGGCTTCAGGTACTCCTGAATAGCCGGCAGCGGCAGACCGTGTGCCTCAATAACGCGGGGGTTTAAGCGAAACAACGGACGCTTCGGAATAGGCTTGAGGATTTTCTTTCGCAAAAGATACCCGAGAAAGGCACGATTTTCCTCGGCACGCTCTTGGACCCACCGGTCGAATGTTTCCTTGCGGATCTTCAGGCTTTTGGTCTCTTCCTTGACGTCTTCGAGGACATTCGCGATGCGCTCCTTCAGGTCTTTGGCGCCCATCTCCCCCCACGCACGGGAATATTTGCAGCCGACGATCCGCTCAAGCCGATACCCCCATGTTTCAGCAAGCTCCTGCATATAGCGGGGCGTGATTTGGCGCACGTCGGACAAGGACATCGGGAAATCAAAGAGCTTCAGCAACACCGTGGACACGTCACCCCGGAAATTGGACTCCGATGGACTGTTGATTACGAGCAGCCCCTTCGGCGTCAGTATCTGGTCGATGCGTTTGAAGATAGGCGCCGGATCGATGACGTGCTCAAGGACTCCCCCCAAGACGATGCAGTCGAATTGACGCGGCCCTGGATCATAGCCCTCGATATCCGACAAGACGAAGTCCACATTCGTGGCTCCGATGGCTTCCCGGAGCACCGCGGCCACGCTCAAGGCCCGCTCGGTCATGTCAAGCCCGACCACGTGCTTGGCACGCCTCGCAGCCAGAAACGAGAATCGTCCGAACCCGCACCCGATGTCCAAGAGAGCCCTTCCTCTCAATCGGTTGGCAATCAGGCTGTAGGTGAGCGTATGGATCCCCCGCCATTTGAGCTTCATCCGGATAAAGCGTTCGACATCGCCGTACACACGCTGGTAGGCGGCAACAGATTCCGCCTTCGACTTCTTTCTCATCGGAACAATCTTAGTCATTTACCTTTCCTCAGATCGTATGGTCCCCAACTTCCCAATCAATCCTTGACCGCTACGATCCCGCAGAAGTTGTACCACTTGAAGAACACCTCGACCGACTTGAAGCCCCCGCGCTTGAGCAATTCGATATTCTCCTCGATCCGATACGGAATCAAGACGTTCTCCAAAGCCTCCCGCTTCTGGGCGATTTCCATTTGGGAATACCCCTGCCGTTTCTTAAAGGCATAGTACAGATCGATAAACAGCCGGTTGAAGAGAGAATTGTTGCCGAGGGTTTTCTCCACCAGGATCAGACAGCCCTTTTCTCGAAGACTGTCGTAGATATTCTTGATCGCCAGATCCCGATACAATGGACGCACGAACTGCAGAGTCAGCACCATCACCACCACGCTGGGATCGATCAGTTTGATCGGGTGATTCAGATCCTCAACAATCAACTCGCATCGATCCAGGACTCCGGCCCGTTTCAGGTTCTCCTGGGCACGTTCGAGCATCGGCTTGGACAGGTCCACTCCAACCAGCCGGACACTCGTGTCGGTGATCTCTTTCCCTAAATTGGACAACGTGGTCCCAACCGAACACCCAAGATCGTACACCCGGGTCCCTTCCTGGGCGAACGCCTTGGCGATCTCGACCACCATGCGCTGGACCTCATCATAAAACGGCACGCTGCGATGCAGCATGTCGCCGAACACCGAAGCGGTCTTTTCATCGAACGCAAAATCGCCGATCTTCTCCCGTGGCTCCGCAAACAGTTTGTCAGAAGAGTCCATAGACCTCACCTCGCGTGGACCGTTGTCGACCGAAACACGTACGGGCGCTACGCCAGCAACGATTCAACGATCTTGCGCAGGACCTGATACTTCTCTTGCGAACTCGGAGGACACGCATCCCACCCCGCATACCCAAGCGCGTACAATTCAACGATCGCGCCGGCTGCCAGCAGGGGGCTCTCCGATAATGCCACCCTGTTCTTCACGGCCTCGAATTGCTGTATCAGGTCTTTCAGTTCAACCGAATACTCGATGTCTCGCAGTTGATCCACTGGCATGGGGAAACCGCTCATAGCATGACCGCACGTCACCCGTTGATACATGAGCGAGATCCCTTCGGCGCCAAGCCCAGGGGTATTATGGTCGTATCCTTTTGCAAAATAGTGCGGCCCTTGCCTGAGATTGTCTTGAGACACCTTCTTCCATCCGTTCGCTTCAAAATAGCGATCAATGCATGGCGGGGAATAGAGGTCATGATTCGGAACATAGGCGGAATCGATGAGCCCCTGCATAAAGCGAGTCTCATAGGCGGCATCCGCGGAGATCCCCAATTTGCGGCAACAGACCTCCTCTACACACTCATACGTTGTGTAGGGGATCAACTGCCTGAGCAGCGCGACCACCAGCCATTTCCACGCCCCCGTCAGGTAATGTCGGATAAAGACATAACTTCCTTCGCCCAGGAAATGGTTCAAATTCCGAAACGCCATCTCAGGGCTACGGAGGTGCTGCAAGATGCCGCTCATGTAGACAAACTCGATCTTGCCATCAAGGTAATCGCCCAGAGCTCCCTCGTCACACAAATCCATTTGCGCGGTCGAGATGTCGACCAGCCCGTGCGCCTGTACATATTTTTTCAGACTACCGACGGCCACGGAGGAAATATCCGCATGAAATACCTTCTTGGCCCCGAGCGCGTGCAACGCGAGCGCCTCTCTGCCCGGCCCCACGTTGAATACCCGCATTTGGCTCAGAGCACTCAAGGGAATGTCATTCTCGCGAAGATTTTTCGTGATAATGCCCTTGCAATACTCGATATGGTCTTGTGGATATGAATAATAGGTTCTGTACGCTTGCGCGTATGTGAACTCCGTCCGCTTAGCGTAGCTCTCGTTTGGCAATGATGACGAATTCATTTACGCGCATCTATCCTCTTCGCTGTCGAGGAGTTTGAGGTTATCTCGCCCTGCAGGGTTGCATCTCTGGTAACGAAAATCGACGCTGACGCGTACCCGATGTGTTTTATTGGGAACCGTCCTATGAATTGTGAACGGCGTAAAGATCAGCGCATCCCCAGAGGAAATTTCAACTCCTTCTTCAATTAGCCAGCCCAACCAGAGCAACGCCTAAAAGGCGCTTGAAAGCTATCCCCCAACGATCGAGACTTAGACCTCCTGCACATTTAAAGAGCTTTGAATCAGCAGGTCCTTGGGATCAACTCGCTTCAGGGCAAGCAGGTCCGCATCGGAGCCGATGGCTCCGGCCTCATTGGCAAAAGCGCAAGTCACGCCTCGTGATCGAAGCAGTTTGATCGTAACATCGGTGAACGTCGAGGCCTGCCCGAACGGATAGGCATAGGTGGTCGCGGGCATGCCGAGCCGGCGCTCGAGCACCGAAAGACAGGCTTCAATGTCTGCTTCCTGCTCGGCCGGCTCCAATCGGCTGTACATTCGGTGGGAATGACCATGTCCGCCGATGATCATGCCGGCCTCCAATAGCTCGCGCACTTGATCCCAGGACAGATAAACAGAACCCACATGCTCCTCATCTGAACCCATGACGTCTCGGAAAAGCTTCGTGATGACCTCATCTAACAGCGGATAGGGGACTATGCGGCTGATGAAGAGCTTCACTTCACCGACGCCCGGCGTGTCCCACCGATACGCGGCATGCAGCGGGTTTTTCCAGTCCTCGTTTTCCGGCACCCACCCGAAATCGGCAAGCCGCCTGAAAAACTCTTCGGCAAACTGACCTTCCCCCATCGCCTGTCGAAGCAGATGCACCTTATGGATAATGGCGATCCGCCCGGTTTCCAAAGGGGCCGTCGTCAGAAAGAAAAACGCGGCAAGCCCATACCTCCGTAAAATAGGGAATACATATCGGTAGTGCTCAACCAGCCCGTCGTCGAAAGTCAGGATGCAGGCACGAGCGGGAAGCGCCTCATGCCCATCCAGCCATTTGAGAAATGTGGCGGGATGCAGGATCTCATAGTGCGTCTTGAGCCAGAGAACCTGGTCCTCGAACTGCTTGACGGTCAAGCCAAAGATTCCGCTTCCTGTGAAGCGGTCCCGAATGTAGTGGTACATCACTGCCACCCCGCTTCCCACACGTGATCTGGCTTCTCTCTGCTCCATCTGACCGTCCTTGCGGGAAGCGATTTTCCTGTCAACTCAATCGACGAACCGCTTCTGGATTTGGAACTCGCACGTAGCCAGGGCATCTACGATCCGCCCGGCGGCCTTACCGTCTCCGTAAAGGTAATTGGGTCGATACCGGCCATGCGCAATCTGCTTTTCGATAGCCCGCGCAATCTCCGCGCTGTTGTACCCTACATCCAACACGTTGTCTCCTCGCTCACGATACTGCTGCCGCGTCCCGATATTGACCACTGGAACGCCGAGGTAGGCGCCTTCACGGATGCCGCTGCTGGAGTTTCCGACCAGGCAAAGACAGTTGTTGATCAGCCGCGTGTAGTCCTCAACCGAAAAGTTTCGGAAGAATTGCACATAGCCCGGGTTCCGAGTCTCCCGGAACATGCGGAGGCCCTTCGAGACGTCGTCCGATCCGGCGTCTACGTTGGGCCAGAGCCACACGGTCTGGATCTGCAGCTCCGCGATTGCCTGCAGAGTCTCGGCAATCTGGCGCATCCCTTCGCCGAACTCGGTGGTGACCGGGTGCTGCAATACGACAAGGTAGGGCTTCTCAGGGTTCAGTTGGCTTCCGACTCCGCCGTAACGTACAAAGAGATCCTTCGGCAGCGACAGGTCCTGACTCGCCAGGATATCGATCGACGGACATCCGGTCATCACTACCGTGCGCGGGTCTTCTCCCATCTTGATCAGACGCTGGGCCGACAGTTCGGTCGCCGGGAAGTGGAGGTGCGCAAATTTCGTGATCGCGTGCCGCACACTCTCGTCGATGTTGCCGGTGAGTTCGCCTCCCTGGGTATGGGCAAGCGGAATGTTCATGTAAGCTGCCGCGATGGCCGTCGCCATGGTCTCAAACCGGTCCGCCACCGTAAGGACGACGTCCGGCTTGAGGTTCTCAAAGATCGTGGACAGCTCGCTGATCGCCAGCCCCGTCGATTTGGCCATGGTGGTTGGGTTCTCGCCCTCCACGATGAAGTACACCGTCGCGTCAATCGAGAAGCCGTCCTGACGGATGACATCAATGACCTTCCCGAATCGATGCAACAGCGCCGAGGCCCCGACCACAAGCTGCAATTCGAGATCGGGATGGGCTTGAATCGCCCCAAGAAGGGATTTGATGCGCCCGTAATTCGACCGGCTGGCTACGACGATGCAGACTTTCCTCACAATACATCCTCCAAGTCATCCCACATGATCAAGCGCATCGGCGAAACTGGTTTCCGCAGCCGCCTGCCAACCAATCTGGGGAGGTCAGACGCTGGGATCCCTGTGCCGGGTTTCTTCAACGTCAACATGGATTCTTGCAGAACCGTTCCAGCTTCGAGGTCGCGGATGGGCGCTACGCTCTTTGTGAACAGCGCACGCATGTCGGCCAATTCCCGAGCCATGACATCCTTGTCCACCGGATTGCTGCTCATCTCGTGGAAGGCCCGGGCGGCGTCCGCGATCAGCCGCAGCTCATCGAACGTGAGGGAGGACGGCGCATCGGGCCCGAACATGCTTCTGTGAAACGTGACATGAACCTCGACCAGATTGGCCCCAAGCGCCAGTGCCGCAAGAGACGGATAAACCGTTCCCGAATGGTCCGACAAGCCGACCGGGCAGCCGAATTCGCTACGGAACGTCTCCAGCATGTTCATGCCGACCTTGGCTAGTGGAACTGGATACAGGCTTGTGGTCTGGAAAACCGCCAGTGACGCGCCTTTCTTCCGCACCTCTTGCACGGCCGCTCGAATCTCTTCACGATCACTCATCCCCGTGCTGAGCAGAACCGGTTTTTCCGTGGCAGCCATCGCCCTCAACAGAGGCAGGTTATTCACCTCGCCAGAGGCCACTTTCCAGGCTGGTACGCCGAGCTCGTCGAGCAGCCGGAAGGCCTCAAGGGAAAACGGCGAGCTCAGGAACACAAGGCCGCGCTCCCGCGCATGGGCTGCGAGGCTCGCCCACTGTTCGCGGGTGAACTCCATTCGTTTCCAGTAAGCATAACGGGAGGAGTCCGCGTAGCTGAAAGGCACCCGGAACGGCTCGGCCATTGTCGTCTCGGCCTCCGCGATATGCGTCTGGAACTTGACGGCGTCAGCCCCAGCGGCCGCTGCGGCGTCGATAAAGGCATGCGCCTGTCCAAGCGATCCGTCGTGGTTCTGGGCCACCTCCGCGATGAGGAAGGGTTTGCATCCTCGACCTATCTCATAGGCGCCGATCTGGATCATCCTGGACATTTTGCTTTTGCCTAGGCGGCCATCCTCTATTACGGCCTTGAATTTGTCTTGTAACCGCTGGTATCAACCCAACTGTTTCTCGTACTCGTCGGGCAGCGGGAGCCCGTAGCCTCGAGAGGCTTTTCGACTCCGTTTGACTATTCTCCTCTGCCACTCACTGAGATGGTGAAGGTTCCCGATATCGAACCTGAAACCGTTTCGATATCTTCCAGTAGAATAGGCACTCAGCACGATGTCTCTCGTCGGACCCAAGTTACGATTTCCTTTGTGAATCCCGTTGGTATCGAAAATCAGTAGTGTCCCAACGTTACTCGAACAATATCAATTGGTTGACAGATTCTGGGGGTATCACCTCCGTCATGGTGAGCGTAAGCAGTTGATTCAACGGGGTCCGTTCGAACATGGTCAGGCTCAG
>Ga0233425_10000936_pt1 | contig 69962 bp, 41 predicted proteins | sample Watercolumn_Towu_2_FD_181712 | JGI IMG/M metagenome (GOLD analysis project Ga0233425, IMG submission 181712) | Freshwater microbial communities from Lake Towuti, South Sulawesi, Indonesia - Watercolumn_Towuti2014_140_MG | ecosystem: Environmental > Aquatic > Freshwater > Lake | place... | reverse complement strand
AAAGCCGATTACGCGATGAAGATAAAAATTCGCGCCAACGAGGATTTTTCCGGCGAGATCGCGGAAACCGTGCCGGAGAGCTTTGGAATTACGGATTACGAATTACGGATTGCGAACAGCCATAATAAAAATCAAGACGCCATCCGTCATTTTGAATCCGTCGCCCTAAACGGCGAAAAAATAATCAAAAGCCCGAACATCAACTTGAAATCCGGCGACGAGGCCGAGCTTGTCTACCGCTTCGACGCCCCCGATGTCTCTCCGGAGTTCTATCTCCTCGGACCTTTTAAAATCGGTAATTTTCAAGAGGCGCGGCAGTGGCAGATCGCCTCGGACGCGGCGATCCAGCATTTCGTGGCGCGGCGCGTGGCGGCATACACGGACGCCGTTACGGTCGGCTGGCTGAACATTCCGGGCATGCCCCAGGCCGGAACCGCCACCTCCACCAACGGCTGGATTGCCGGTTCGAATTTTTCAGTCGGCAAGAAATATCTCCTGATGGCTTGGGGTTATCATAATTCTTCCAGTGTTAACGCCAATACCGGCTTGCGCGTGACTCACGGTGGCGTGTCTTTCACCGAATCGGAAGGCACGGAAGAAACCGATCAGAGCACGGCGACGTATAAGACGCCGTATCATTGGTTTACGGTGTGGACGGCGGCGAATGAAGATGTAGAGGTGCAATTATATCGCAGTGGCAATACGGCTCGCGCCGAAGACATAACCCTGGTGGCCATGCCAGTCGACGATTTGATTGCAAGTAATGATTTTTATTACAATATCGCCACTTCCACGGGAGGCGCTCTGACCACCACGCCGACGGCAAAGGCGAATATGTCCTGGACGCCGGCTCGCGCCGGCGAAAATTGGTGGATCAACGCTTATTCGCGCGCCGATGTTGTCACTATCACCGGCCCGAAATACCAGGCGCGTCTCAATATCGATGCTGGCACGATTGTTTCTTCGCAATCCATCGAAGGCGAAGATGCCAATGATACGCCCATTTACGGTCTGGGCTGGGCCGGCGCCTTAACCCAGGCTCAGCATTCGGCGGCCGTGGAAATTTCCCAATCAGCCGCTAGTATGCAGTGGCTGGCGGCCGGCGTCTTCGCCCTAAACCTTTCTGCTTTTCAGGATTCGGCCATTTTCGCCAATACCGGCTCGGTTGCCTTAACTACGCAAAATACTTATTATGAAACCGCCTCCACGACGGTGACGCCGAAAAAACAGGGCGATTGGCTTGTGGCCGGCGGCTATATCGGCGACGATAACGGCGGCATTGTCATGGGGCGCTTGCAGGAAATAACCACAAATATTTCCGCGGAAATGGGCGGCTGGAGCGTTAATAATATCGACTTGGTTCCGTTTACGGCCGTCGATATTGCTGAACAGACGGCGACGCAGAAATATTTCAATATGGACGCGCGGCAGGTAGGCGGCGTTGCGGCCGTGGCCGTCACTCCTTGGCTTGTGTCTTTTTCTTTGGAACAGAAATCGCCGCCGACTGGCGCCATTACCTCGGCCGCGCAAAAGACCGACGGTTCTGGCAAGGTTGATTTGCAATTGGAAATCAATGATGCTGATTGGGATCCCGTACGGGCCAAGCTGGAATTTGCCACGAGCTCAAACTGCAATTTTTACGGCGCGGCCAATCGCATGCCGCTCTCGACTGCCGACGCGGACACAACCGCCGACGTGGGCGATCCTTTAGTTGACAATAATTCCGCCTATCAGCTCGGCACTTCGACTGGTATGATTCTGACGACGCAGAGCAATACAGTTAATACGGACTGGATTTCTTCATCGAGCCTGCCCGACGCCAACGGCGAAACCTACTGCATCCGCCTGACCGTTAACGATCTGCGCGTCGACCAGGCGACGAGCGCTACCTCGACTTTGATTATCGATAATGTCAAGCCGAGCGTTTCCGCCGCCGTTATTCCCGATTTCGCCTATAAAGTGGGTGACACCTTGCGCGCCACCGTCACGGTCGCGGCCGACGCCGCCGTTTTTTCCGTTAATGCGGCCACGATCAACGGCCAGAACGCCGCCAATCTCCAGAAAGTGAACGACACCACCTACACTCTTGATTATACGGTAGCGGAAGGCGACACCGACCGCCTGACCGCCGGCAACATCCCTTATTCAATTTCTTTGAAAGATTCTTTCGGAAACGCTAATGCGGCTTTTGTCGGCAATTTTAGCGTTGGCACGATCGACGCCCATGCGCCGGCCATATCTTCTGTGCAGATTCCGGATTTATTGTACGGCATCGGCGGCACAGTGACGGCGACGATTACGGTGGCGGCGGATGCAAACGTTTTCACTTTAGCAACCTCGTCGATAAATACGGCAACTTCCGTCACTGCCAATCTGGTTAAAATTAGCGATACGACTTATACGCTTGATTATGTCGTCGAGGAAAATAATCCGGATCGGACCGCTTCTGGCACTATTCCGTTTTTTATCCAATTGCGCGATTCCTACGGCAACGTTAATACGGCCTACACCGGAGCATCCGGCGGCAAAGTCGACGCCCATCGGCCGATCATTAATGCCATTTCGATTACGAATGGCGCCTGGAAAATCGATTCGGCGATCGATGTCATTATTAATGCCAATGCCGCCGGCTATGCGGCCGGCACGATTTTGGTCAACAATAAGACCGTTGCCGGATTTACGGATCAGAGCGGCGGCAATTATAAAGTGACTTATACGGTAGCCGAAGGCGATGCTGACCGGACGGCTGGGACGATTCCGGCGACAACTACTTTAGTTGATTTGGCCGGAAACGAAAGCTTGGCCTTTACGACCGTGTCCGCCAATTCGGCTTCGGTGGATGCGCATAAACCGGCCATCACCGATTTGCAGATTCCGGCCAATAATTTTAAGGTCGGCGATACCATCCGGGCGACAGCCACAGTGGCGGTGGATATTTTGAATAATACCTATACTCTGATCACAACCACGATCGATGATTTCGTTTGCGTTAATATCCAAAAAATCAACGGTACTACCTATACTTTCGACTGCACGGTCGTAAACGGCGGCAATGACAAGGGGGTCGGCCAGATTCCTTATTCGGCAATTTTTCGCGATTCGGCTGGCAACGAGAACGCGCCCTACGCCGGCAATTTCACGAACGGCGCCATCGATGCCAATCGGCCGGTGATTTCGAATGTGATTTTCACGCCCTCCTCCGGCATTCTGAAAATCGGCGACACCGCCACGGCCACCATCCTTGCCGACGGTGCCGGCTATACGGCCGGCGCCATGCTCATCAACGGCAAGAACGTGGCCGGCACTCTGACGGCGAGCGGCACGACCGATTATTACGTCCGCTACACGGTGGCCGATGGCGATATGGATCTGAGCGACTCAACCAATTTGCCCGTTAGTTTTGTTTTAACCGACTCGTTCGGCAACAGCTCGGCCGCCTACGAAACGATCGACGCGGCCAGCCGTCCCGGCGTCGACGCGCACAGCCCCGCAATCAGCGATTACCAAATCCCGGCTGTCAATTACAAGATCGGCGACACTCTGACCGCCACCATCACCGTGGCCGCCGATCCGGACGTTTACACTCTGGCCGCCTCGACCATCAATAATGGCGCGGCCGCCAATCTCCAAAAAATCAATGACACGACCTACACCGTCGACCATGTCGTCACCGAAGGCGAAACCGACCGACCGACCGGAACCATTCCCTATTCGCTCATCCTTCGCGATTCGGCTGGCAACGAGAACGCGCCCTACGCCGGCAATTTCACGAACGGCGCCATCGATGCCAACCGGCCGGTGATTTCGAATGTGATTTTCACGCCCTCCTCCGGCATTCTGAAAATCGGCGACACCGCCACGGCCACCATCCTTGCCGACGGTGCCGGCTATACGGCCGGCGCCATGCTCATCAACGGCAAGAACGTGGCCGGCACTCTGACGGCGAGCGGCACGACCGATTATTACGTCCGCTACACGGTGGCCGATGGCGATATGGATCTGAGCGACTCAACCAATTTGCCCGTTAGTTTTGTTTTAACCGACTCGTTCGGCAACAGCTCGGCCGCCTACGAAACGATCGACGCGGCCAGCCGTCCCGGCGTCGACGCGCACAGCCCCGCAATCAGCGATTACCAAATCCCGGCTGTCAATTACAAGATCGGCGACACTCTGACCGCCACCATCACCGTGGCCGCCGATCCGGACGTTTACACTCTGGCCGCCTCGACCATCAATAATGGCGCGGCCGCCAATCTCCAAAAAATCAATGACACGACCTACACCGTCGACCATGTCGTCACCGAAGGCGAAACCGACCGACCGACCGGAACCATTCCCTATTCGCTCATCCTTCGCGATTCGGCTGGCAACGAGAACGCGCCCTACGCCGGCAATTTCACGAACGGCGCCATCGATGCCAACCGGCCGACAGCGCCCGGGCCTTTGAGTTATTTGAGCCATGCTAATAACACAATCACTCTCAATCTGGGCGCGACCACGACCGAAAGCAATTTCCGCGAGTATAAGATTTTTTATAAAGCCGGTATTTCGGGGGTGACGGAAAACGACAATCCGTGGGCGTCGTCGTCGGATGCCAGTTTAGGAAATATTTTATTTAACGGTAAATCAACCACGACGATTACCGGTTTGCAGGAAGGCCAAATTTATTATTTTAATATTTGGGCTTACGATACTCATGGCAATAAGGCTAGCTCGACCGAGATGTCGGCCGATACCAATGATTCGCCGGCGTCCGCTTATAACCTCGGCCAATTCAAAAGCGACGGCGTCGCGCCAATCGCGAACGGTGGCTGGACCAACGAGAATAACGTGAAGCTCAAGGCCTTGGCCAACGACGGCGACGCGGTCGACACCCTGACCCTTTATTTCCAGCTCGTGCCGGCGGCCAGCTCGACCCTGACGGCCACGACAGCGCCAGCTGAGCCATGCGCCGATAACGCGGCTTACGATGCCTGCGCGAGCAAGGTCTGGGCGACTACTTCGCCCGCCGGCAATTACAGCACGACGCCGTTTGCGGGCGAGGTCAGCCCTGGCTCGCTGCCGGAATCGGCCGCCGGCTACCAGTGGCAGGTCTTGGCCTGTGATTCAACTGGCGCCTGTTCGGAATGGGCGGATATGGGCGCGGCGCCGCATTTTAAAGTTGATACGATTGCGCCAACCGCACCGGGCAGCCTGACTGTTAATAAAAAAGAAGAGATTGACGTTATTTTTGACTTTGGCGCGCCGACTACAGAAGTGAATTTCAGCGAGTATCGAATTTACTATAAAAAGGGCGCGTCGGCGCCGAGCGAAACGGACCAACTGTTCGGCACTTCAAGCGATCCAAATCTTGGTTTTAAAAATTACAACGCCAAGGCGACAACCACTATCGGCGGGCTAACGGCCGGCACGCTTTATACTTTTAACATCTGGACCTATGATTTAGCCGGCAATAAAGCGAGCGGCACAACCCCGGTATCCACTTCGACCATTTACGCCGCTAATCCGCCGACGGGAATATTCAATTCAATAGCCTTAAAAACTAACGGTTCCGGCCGGGTAGATATTTCCATTGATGTTGACGATGTGAACAATGAAGATGTGAGGGTTAAAATCGAATACGCCACTGGCACGGATTGTGATTTTTCAAATTCTGGCGATCTGACCTTGGACGAAAATCCGGTCAATGCCTCTTCAGCCTATGGAATGGTTTTAATTGATAATGCGAGCAACTACCAAGTTGGCACTTCAACCGGCTGGATTCCAACCAACGCCGCGACCAACACGGTTGAATTTGATTGGCTGTCCAAAAGCGACCTGCCGGATGCTGTCGGCCCATATTGCTTGCGACTTACGACGAACGACGGCAGCATGGACCAGCTTGTTTCAGCCACCACCACGGTTTACATTGACAATGCCAATCCTTTGGCGCCGGGCAATTTGACGTACAATTCGAAAACCGCCGCCAGCTTGACTTTGAATTTCGGCGCCACCAGCTCGGACGCAAATTGGAGTCATTATGAAATCCATTATAAGGAAGGCGTCTCGGGCGTAACGGAAGGCGACCCGAACCACATTGACGCCAATTTGGGTGATGCCAACTTCAATAGCCGGTCGACCACCACGATTGCGGGATTAGCCGCTGGCCAGGATTACGTGGTTAATATCTGGGCATATGATATTTATGGCAACAAATCGGCGGCGGTGGAAATGACGGAAATGACTGATCATGTTCCGGCCAATCCGGCGTCCCTCGGCCAATTCAAAAGCGACGGCGTCGCGCCAATCGCGAACGGCGGCTGGACCAACGAGAATAACGTGAAGCTCAAGGCCTTGGCCAACGACGGCGACGCGGTCGACACCCTGACCCTTTATTTCCAGCTCGTGCCGGCGGCTAGCTCGACCCTGACGGCCACGACAGCGCCAGCTGAGCCATGCGCCGATAACGCGGCTTACGATGCCTGCGCGAGCAAGGTCTGGGCGACTACTTCGCCCGCCGGCGATTACAGCACGACGCCGTTTGCGGGCGAGGTCAGCCCTGGCTCGCTGCCGGAATCGGCTGCCGGCTACCAGTGGCAGGTCTTGGCCTGTGATTCAACTGGCGCCTGTTCGGAATGGGCGGATATGGGCGCGGCGCCGCATTTTAAAGTTGATACTTTGCCGCCGGGCGCCTTTGGCAATCTGCAATACGAGGCCAAGACGGCGGACAGCGTCATCTTGCGGTTCGGCGTTTCAACCACGGAACCGAATTTTGCCGAGTATAAAATCTTCTATAAGCCAGGCACGAGCGGCGTCACCGAAGCGGACAGCCCGCACGGCTCTTCAACCGACGCCAACTTGGGTTATATTGATTACAACGGCGCGACCACGACAACGGTAGGCGGCTTGAGTGACGGCCTGGATTATGTCTTTAATATTTGGGCTTATGATTCGGCCGGCAACAAAGCAAGCGGCGCCGAATTGACCGTTAAAACCAACACGCGGCCAGCCGGCAGTTTTGTTTCGGCGGCGCAAAAAGATGACGGTTCCGGCGGCGTCGATATTTCCATTCTGGCGAATGATGCTGATTTTGATAATTCTCGAGCCAAGCTGGAATATGTTTTGGGCGCCGGCTGCAATTTTGCCGCGCCGGGCGATCCGTATTTCGATGAGACGGATGCCAACGCCACTTCAACTTACGGCGACGCTAAAATCGACAACGCTGCTTCCTATCAGATCGGTACGACTTCTGGCTGGATCATCACCTCGTCCGGCGCTAACACGGTCAATTTCGATTGGCTCTCAAAATACAATATTCCGGCCGCCGACGGCGTTTATTGTTTGCGGTTGACTGTTAATGACCAGGTTGACGACCAGGCCGTCTCGGCCATAACAACCTTGACGATCGACAATGTCAACCCGACCGCGCCGGGTGCATTGACGCTATTTGGCAAAACCGGCAATTCTCTTGTTTTGTCATTCGGCTCAAGTACGACAGAAACGCATTTTAAGGAGTATAAGATATTTTATAAAGAAGGCGCCTTGACCGTGACCGAAAACGATCTGCCGCATACTGATGTTAATCTGGCTTTCCAGAATTATAACAATCAGGCGACCACGACGGTGAACGGCCTTTTGGCCGACACCCAATACAGTTTTAAAATTTTTGCTTATGACGATTATGGCAACAAGATCGCTTCTGAGCAGTCGACTTTTACCACCAATGCTCCACCGACCGGCGCGATCAATTCGGTCGCCGAGAGAAATGACGGTTCTGGCCAGGTAGACTTGTCGATTAATGTCTATGATACGAACGGCGACGCAGCGCGCGCCAAAATCATGTATGTCTTGGGCGCGGGGTGTGATTTTGGCGCGCCGCAAGATCCGACCCTTGATGAGGATCCCGACAACATTTCCGCTTCTGTTGTGCCTAAGCCCGCCATCGATAATGCGAGTGCTTATCAGATTGGCACGACTTCTGGTTGGATTATCACCTCGTCCGGCGCCAACACGGTCAATTTCGATTGGCTTTCTAAAATCGATTTGCCGGTGGCTGAGGGTGTCTATTGCGTCGGTTTGGCAGTCAATGACCAGGCTGATGATCAGTTGGTCATGGCAACCAGCACCGTCATCGTTGACAATAAGCCGCCGGCAATCGCCGGCAATCTGGGATTGGCCACCACCACTTCATTGAGCATAACCTTAAATTTGAATGCCGTCGCCACCGAGCCGTATTTTAGCGAGTACAAGATATTCTATAAAAAAGGCGCGGCTGGGGTCGCGGAAAGTGATAATGAATTTAATTCCAACAACGACGCCAACCTGGCCGAGATAAATTTCAACGGCGCGGCCACGACCACTATCGGCAATCTGGAATCGAATACCCAATATGTCTTTAATATTTGGGCTTACGATTCAGCCGGCAATAAAGCGAGCGGCACGATCGAACTCGTGGCCGCCACCAATGAGACGGTCGGCGCCACTTGGCGCGAAGATGAAGATATGGCCGATCCGACCGTAAGCACGCCCTTGGGCAAGGAGGAGTCGGTGCGTCTGCGCCTGGCCTTTGCCAACACGGGCGATTGGTTGGCTGCCAATTACAAATATCGCTTGGAATACGGCAAGAAAACGACTAATTGCGCTGCCGTGTCCGCCTGGACGCCGGTGCCGGTCGCGGCCGGTGGCGAGCATTTCAAGATGACGAGCAGTTCGTTCTTTTTAAATGGCGCTTCGACCACCAAAAAATTGAGCGGCAGCAATTTTGTTCCCGGTTATATGGTGGAAGCCCCGGCCAATATGAGCGGCGAAGAGAATCTGGACGGCGGCGAATATACGGAAGTGGAATACGCTATTCAGGCGACGGCTAGCTCGACGGCCGGAGCGACCTATTGTTTCCGCGCCACCAATAACGGCACCGACTTGGATGTTTATAGCGAGATGGCCGAATTGACCGTGGCGCCGCCGCCGACGGCTGGCTTTGTTTCGGCAGCGCAAAGAGGCGACGGCTCGGGCGTGGCCGATATTTCCATCAGCGCGAGCGATGTGAACGGCGATCCGGCACGCGCCAAATTGGAATATGAACTGGGGGCAGCCTGCAATTTTATCTCGCCGTCCGATCCGACTCTGAATGAAACTTACGGCAATATCTCAGCCGTTTACGGCCATCCGGCCATCGACAATAATTATCCTTATCAGATAGGCACCAGCGCAGCCATGATCGTCACTAATTTCGGCGCCAACACCGTCGATTTCGACTGGCCGTCGAAAAACGATCTGCCGACGGCTGACGGCGTTTATTGCCTTCGACTGACCATGAATGACGGCTATGACGACCAAGCTACGTCCGCCACCACGACTTTAGTTATCGACAACACAAATCCGACCGATCCAGGCAATTTAAGTTACGTCAGCATGACCTCGAACAGCGTGACCCTGGCGATTGCCGCCACCTCGTCCGACTCGCATTTCCGGGAATATAAGGTTTACTATAAAGAAGGTTCAGCCGGCGTTACCGAATCCGATATGGTTTTTAGCTCATCCTCCGATCCGAATCTCGGCCAAGCCGACTTAAGCGGTGCGACCACGACTACGGTCAATAACCTGGAAGCAAATAAACAGTATGTCTTCCGTCTTTGGGCTTATGACCAGTTCGGCAATAAAGCCAGCTCTGCCAATGAAGTTTCGGTCATTATTCGCTATGTGCCGAAATCGGCTAATTGGCGCTGGTATTATGACGAGCATAATGAAACGCCGACTTCTTCGGCCGCTTCAGAGAATGTTTCGCCGAATGATATTATAGCCGGCGCGGCCATGAAGTTGAGACTGACAATCAAGGAAACGGAGAACGTCGACGGCACCAACATCAAGATGCGGTTGCAATATTCCACTATGGCCGATTTTTCTTCCGATATTCATGACGTGGGTGAAATTGGTAGCTCGACCGCCCTTTGGGTTTATGCCGACGGTGTCGATAACGACAACGATGTCATCACCGGCCGGCTTTTATCCGATTCCAGCTTGGCCGGCACTCATAATGAGTCTGGCATGTCCAGTTCCGCTTTGAGTCATTCTGCCCACGAGGCCATGGAATGGGAGTTTACTTTCAGGAACAATGACGCGCCGATTTCCACTGCCTATTATTTCCGCGCTTTCGATAAAACAAACAATCAGATTGTATTAAAAGAGCAGGACAAAACTTATCCGAGCCTGGTGACCGACGGCGGCCAGATGTCTTATTCAATGGTCGGACTGGCCAACGGCACCAGCACGGAGGGGGTAGTGACCAATACTAGCTCGACTCCGACCGGTATCGCTTTTGGTCTGCTTGATTTCGGCGCTGAAATGATCGCCGCCCAGAGGTTCGAAGTGACGACCAATAGCGGCGGCGGCTACCAGCTTTTTGTTTATGAGAATCAGGATTTCATGAGCAATGGCGGTTCGATCATCAGTCCGGTTTTTTATACCAATGAAACGCCCGGTGCTTGGCCGGCCAATCCGGATCCGAGCGGCTTCGGCTATCATTCCGGCGACGAAACCCTGTCCGGCCCATCGCCTTCCCGCTTTTCGCCAAACGACAGCTACGCCAAGTTTGAGATGAGCTTGAAGGAGGTGGCCTACAGCCCGATCCCGGTGACCAGCGAAACCACCGATGTCATCTTTCGTTTAAAAATCAACAATCAGCAGCCGGCCGGCGATTACAGCACGGATATTATTTATGTCTTAGTGCCGACCTTTTAAGGTTATCCACATTTTTTCTGTTGACTTTTTCAGAATTATAATATATAATAAATTTAACAAGTCAGTTTAGCTCCTCAAAAATCAGTTCAAAAATCGTTAAAACAAAAAGCAAAAACAAAAAAAGAGCGTCTCCCGTGATTTTTTATTTAGTCTGTTTTCATTTTTCCATCTCTCTTCATTGTTATATAAAAAAGGCTTTCTGTTTTTTAACGGAAAGCCTTTTGAATTATAAAAAGCACTTATATAAATTATAGATTCATTTCTTCCTTGACGAAGGGGGGAAGAAAGGTCGGGAATCTCGAAAAAGATATAAGCTTATATTTGCTTCTCATCCAACGGGGATGGGGAGTGAACGAATTAATTAAATAAAAACAAAAAACTATGAATCAAAGAATTAAATCAAGAAAATCCCTGATCGCGTTTTTGGTTTTAACCATGATCGCGATGTACGGATTTGTGCCGTTGGCGGAAGCGGCCTCGCTTACCTCGGCCTCTAACCGGTTAAGCGATTCGCATATTTCCAAAGCTAACGTCACCCATACTATCACTTTCACCACCAACGTCGCTTTGACGCAAACTTATTACATGCAGGCGACTTTTCCGGCCGGCTTTACCAATGTTTTGGTTGGCGGCGTCACTTGCCCGTCCAATTCGACGGCCAGCGTCAACTCACAGAACGTGATTTGCACGGTTAACAGCGGTCAGACTTTGACCCCCGGCGTCTACACGATTACTGTGACCGGCGTTACCAATCCTGGCTCGGAGGGCAGCCAGCTGTTCTTGCTTAGGACATACAGCAATACGGCAGTCGAGCAGGAAAGGGCCGACGTCCGGGTGGCGATCATTTCAAACGTTTCAGTGTCCGCTACCGTTTCAGCCACTTTGGCCTTTACTATCGAAGGTTTAGCCACCTCGACCACGGTCAATGGCGAAACCACCACCGGCAGTTCGACGGCCACGGCGCTCGCTTTCGGCGTTTTGCCGACCGGCGGCACCGCTTCTTCTTCCCTGGGCCAGCAGCTCCGGGTAACCACTAATGCCGACTATGGCTACCAGGTGACTGTTCATCAAAACGACGAGCTGACCAGCAATGCCGGTTCGAACATCAACAGCTTTGATAATTCGCCCGATAACACCGGTTCGACCACGCCGCATGCCTGGAATGCGCCGGCTGGCATTTTGGATTCCCAGCACACCTATGGCCATATGGGCGTGATTACTGATGATGCGACATTGAACGGCATCGATTTTACCGGCAACAAATACGCCGGCTTGAATGCTTCGGATACGATGCAGCTCATGTATCATGACGGTCCGTCCGACGGCGCCACTCAGAACAAGGGCGCGGTCAAGGTGGCTTACAAGATTCAGATTTCTGTCCTGCAGGAAGCCGGCGACTACTACAACACGCTGACTTACGTTTGCACCCCGACCTACTAATTCCTATTTATTCAAATAAGCATGAGGAACTAAAACTCCTTCGGCGCAAGCCGGAGGAGTTTTAGTTATCCACAAATTGATTCAAGATTTAAGATTCAAAATTTAAGGCAATTAAGAAAAGAATCAGCCCAATGACCAAGTAGCCTTAAATAATCTATAAGTTTTATTGAGAATTTTTGTGGTTTTTAATTATTCAGGCGGATTTATTTAAGAAAAATAACTGGATGGCAATGCGTTGGTTAAAAATGGGAAAAATATGTTATAATATTTACTAATATACATGAGGCCTTCATTAAGAAGGGGAAAGGTCGAATTCATGTTAAGTAGAAAAAATAAAAAACAAGCTTGTTTTTTAAAATGTAAATTTTAATTATTATTTTTTAGTAGTTAAAATTTAATTCCCATGCTTAAAAACAAAATATTTGTTTATTTTATGGTTTTCGCCATGGTCGCCATGTATGGCTTTGTCCCGATGGCCGAAGCGGCATCTTTAACCAATGCCAAGGATGCCATCAGCAACTCCAATACCAGCGCGACCAATGTGACGCATACCATTCAATTCACGACCGGACAAGCCTTAGTCGCGACTGACTACGAAGAAGTAGTTATTCCGTCCGGCTTTGGCAATGTTCTGGTCGGCAACGTCACCTGTCCGGACGCGGCTAGCACAACCGCTAGCGTTTCCGGCGCGGGTCCTTACACGGTAAAATGCACGGTTAACGGCGGCGAAACCATCGCCACCGGCGCTAAAACCTTGGTCATTACCGGCGTAACCAACCCGGGAACCCCGGGCAGCCAGATGATTAACCTCGCGACCCGGGATTCCGGCAACGTAGAGAAGGAAGGCGCGGACGTGATGGTCGCGATCATCTCGAGCGTTACCGTTTCCGCGACCGTTCCGACCACGCTGACCTTTGGCATTACGGGGTTAGCCACCTCGACCACGATCAATGGCGAAACCACCACCGGTAGTTCGACAGCCACTTCGTTGGCGTTTAATACCCTGTCTTCTTCCGCTTCCTCTTCTTTGGGGCAGCAGTTGACAGTGGTGACTAATGCGGCCGGCGGCTACGTGGTGACGGTTAAGCAGAATAATGAGTTGACCAACGGAGCTGGTTCGAACATTAACAGCTTCGACAACTCGCCGAATAATACCGGCTCGACCACGCCTCACGCTTGGAACGCGCCGGCTGGCACCTTGGATTCCCAACATACTTATGGCCACATGGGCCTGACCACGGACGATGATTCTTTGTCCGGTGGCAATCTGTTCGGCGGCGCAAAATTCGCCGGCTTAAACGGCAGCTCCGTTATGGAGATCATGTACCATAATGGTCCGGCAGACGGCACCACTCAGAGCAAAGGTATGGCCAAAATTGCTTATAAAATTCAGATTTCTGACTTGCAGGAAGCTGGCGATTATAACAATACTTTGACCTATATCTGCACCCCGACTTACTAAAAAATATTTTTTTAGTTAAGCCAAACAAAGCTCTTCCGGCCGAAGCCGGAAGAGCTTTTGGTTTATTGCAATCGGAGAGCCAGCACGTTTTGACAAAGCCGGATAGTCTATATTATACTATTATCAGTATTAAATAATTAACGCCGAAGACCGAAACAATGAATGATGCCTAGATCGCTTGTCGTCCGTCATTCGAAAATCGTCATTCGAAAATCAAACTATGCCAGTACCAGCCAAAAGAAGATCTTCCAGCAAAGGAAGACGCAATCGGGCTCATGATGCCTTAAAGAAAACAAAGATGATCAAGTGCGCCAAATGCGGCAAGGCAGTCATGCCGCACATGGCTTGCGGTTTCTGCGGCACCTACAAGGGCCGGGAGGTGATTAAGGTGAAGAGCAAGGTTAAGAAGGAGAAAAAATAATTTTTAAGATTCTTGGAATTTTTGGGATATTTGAGATATTTTTTTCAATAATTCTAAAATTGCAATAATCCCAAAGATCTTTCTCATGTCTAATCGGCATTTATCACGCACTTTAGCTATGCAGGCTCTTTTTCTTTGGGATTTTAACGGCCGGAAAGAGGGCGGCTTTGACGACGTTATCGGCGAAGTTTTTGCCAACTTCGCTCCTGGCATGGATGATGACGGCTTTGTCAAAAGGCTTGTCCATGGCGTTGTCGCCAATCTCAAAGAAATCGACAAAAACATTGTTAAATACGCGACCGAGTGGCCGCTTGACCAGATCACGACCGTTGACCGGAATATTCTTCGGATCGGCGTTTATGAGTTGGTTTTTGATCATGACATTCCGGATAAAGTAGCCATCAACGAGGCGATCGAAATCGCTAAGACTTACGGCGGCGCTTCGTCAGGCAAGTTCATCAACGGCGTCTTGGGCGCGATTTATAAGGATCGGGAAGCCAAAGAAAACAATATTAATAATCCAAAAGATTTAAAGATTTAAAGATTTTCCGCCTAAGGCGGATCTGTTTTTAACAGAAAAGATTGCCCGGCAATATTTAATCTTTCAATTTTTCAATCTTCAATCTAATAATGAAAGACAAGGATTTTGCCGGCCTGGAAGTGATCGCCGGCGTAGAGTTCAAAGACAAGGATCTGCTCAAACAGGCCGTGGTCCATCGCTCTTATTTGAATGAACATCCGGAATTCCGCCTGCATCATAATGAACGCCTGGAATTTTTGGGCGACGCTGTTTTGGAAATCGTGGTGACGGAATCGCTTTTTCACCGTTTTCCGGAAACGCCGGAGGGCGATCTGACCAACTGGCGCGCCAGCTTAGTCAACGCCAAAATGCTTGCGGAAATCGCCAATGAAATCGGCTTGGAAAAATATCTCTATCTTTCCAAGGGTGAATCGAAAGACAGCAATACTAAGGCGCGCCAATATATCCTGGCAAACGCTATCGAGGCCTTGATCGGCGCAATCTATCTGGACCAGGGCATTAAAGCTTCTAAAAAATTCATTAAAGAAAAAATTTTAGTTAAACTTGATTATATTTTGAGCCACGAGCTTTATTTGGATCCCAAATCGAAGTTTCAGGAAAAGGCCCAAGAGGAAATCGGAATCACGCCGCATTACAAAGTCCTCTCCGAAGTCGGTCCTGACCACGCGAAAGTATTCGAAGTCGGTTTATATGTCGGCACTGAGTTAATTGCCAAGGGTAAAGGCACATCAAAACAGGAAGCGCAAATCGCCGCCGCCGCCAAGGGGATCAAGAAAAAGGGGTGGTAAAGAGGAAATTTTATAGTCCTCGTGAGATTTGTGGGGATGCGTCATTAGGGTCTTCTGTTTCATAGATAATTTTGTAAGTTTGACCATCGCTCCAATATTTGTATATATAATTGTCTTTGTTTAATGGGTCAACCGGCATATCTGAGATATAGCGATTATCATCATTTTCAAGAGCGTCTTTAACTAAAGCATAGCCAGCCTCAGTCGGTTTCGCGGTATTTGAAATAGGGAATTGACCGTTATCATCCATATATAAGTATAAAGCGGTTTGTACTTGTTTTATGTTGGCCTTACGGCTCGCGTCTCGAGCGGTTGGCAAAATATCATCAATTTGTGCAGAAGTAACCGTAGCGGTTGCGCAAACAATGCTCATGGTAACCACTAATTCGGTTAAACTAAATCCAGATTGACTATTTTTTATAAATTTAACTAATCCTAGTAATTTTTTTAACATACTTTTTAATAATAACAAATAATATATTATTTTAATATATTATTTGTAAATTGTCAACTATGGCTACTATTAAAGATATTTTTCAAGAAGCGATAATCAGAAAAGCATCTGATGTGCATTTGGTAGTTGATATGCCGGCAATGCTCCGAATTGATGGGGAATTAATTGATTTGGATGAAAAAAAATTATCTAAAAAAGAAGTTGAAATTTTAGTCTTGTCTCTATTAAGCCCTGAGCAAAAAAAAGTGTTTTTAGAAAATAAAGAATTAGACTTTGGGTACGAAGCCAACGATTTAACCAGATTCAGAATTAATGTTCATTTTGAAAAAGGAAACATGGGTTTGGTCGCTAGAGTAATTTCCAATATCACGCCGACAATGGAATCGTTAGATATTCCGGAAGTAATCTATAAATTATTAGATGTTAAGCAGGGCTTAATTCTAGTAACCGGTCCGACTGGTTGCGGTAAATCATCTTCGTTGGCAGCCATGGTAAATTATATTAATAGTAAATACAGATACCACATTATCACCCTTGAGGATCCGATCGAGTATGTTTTTAAGCCAAAAAACGGCATTATCATCCAGCGGCAGCTCGGTTCCGACATGCTGAATTTTTCCGAGGGCTTAAAGCATGCCTTGCGTCAGGATCCGAATGTGGTTATGGTCGGCGAGATGCGCGATCTGGAGACCATCGCCGCCACTATTACGCTGGCCGAAACCGGCCATCTGGTGCTGGCCACCCTGCATACTTACAGCGCCGCCCAGACTATCGACCGCATTATTGATATTTTTCCGCCGCACCAGCAGAACCAGATCCGCATGCAGCTTTCCATTACCTTGGCTAGCGTCATCTCCCAGAGGCTTCTGCCGAAACAGGGTGGCGGCCGGGTGGCGGCGCGCGAGATTCTGATCAACACGCCGGCCGTCGGCAATATTATCCGGGAAAATAAGATTGCCCAGCTAAAAACCGTCATCGAGACTAGCGCCAAGGACGGCATGATCAGCATGGACAACGACATTAAGAGACTTTATAATAAGGGCCTGATTACCAAGGAAGCGGCCCAGACGCAGATGGAAAACCCTGAAGTCCTGGAAAAATTCAAACCGATTTGACCGGTTCTGGGCAATTTGTGCATAAATCGTTTTTCCTGACCGAATTTTTGCAAAAAATCAAGGGAAACATAGGCTTGACATATTTTTTAATTACTGTATAATTTTTATTGTGACTCTAAAAAGATCTTGCTTTATGCGTAATTCATTCTTAATGACTGAATATATAAGCGGTTAAGACACTGTCGATTTTGAGTGTTTTAAACCGCCAAAAGCGGTTTTTTGTTTCTTTAGAACGAAGCTTACGAAGCAGGAATGGTAAATGACTGGCGATCCGCTCATTTCCGATTCTTGATTCTTAAACCAGGATCAAGCGAACTTTAACAATTTTATATAGTAAGTCAAAACCAAAAATTCCTATCGGACTTTTGCAATTGTCCGATAGGTCCGCATTTTTTTAAACCAAAAATGTGGGAAAATCTCGATAAGGGTATATGATGGATGCCTGGACATAAAAAGACGACGAAGGACGTAGCAGCCTGCGATAAGCCTCGGTAAGGTGGCAAGCAACCTTTGACCCGAGGATTTCCGAATGGGGAAACCTGCTCCGATGATGTCGGAGCGTCCGCCAGCTGAACACATAGGCTGGCCGAGACGATAACCCGGCGAACTGAAACATCTTAGTAGCCGGAGGAAAAGAAAACAAACAATGAGCTTTTTAGCTTGTAGGTTGTAGCCTGTTAGGTTCTCTAATAAGCCATCAGCTAACAAGCTAAATAGCTTTCCATTCCCTGAGTAGTGGCGAGCGAAAGGGGAACAGCCTAAACTTTATAGACTACGCATTGTTGAGCTCCGAGCAATCGGAGCAAGGCGGTGTTAAAGGCTCTGGGGCCATATGTTTATAGGGTGTTACAAGGAATTGCGTTTGCTCCTAGATAAGCAAGGCAGGAAACGGTAATATTTATTTGAAGCGAGCTGGAAAGCTCCGCCAAAGAAGGTGACAGCCCTGTAAGTTAAAACTATTGCCAGTCTGCGGCAGTTTTCTTAAGTACTATGGGACTCGTGAAATCCCATAGGAAGTCGCCTCGACTATGAGGCAAGGCTAAATACTTTTTATGATCGATAGCGAACAAGTACCGTGAGGGAAAGGTGAAAAGCATCCCGATAAGGGAGGTGAAATAGTACCTGAAATCATATACTTACAAGGAGTCGGAACGTGCTTCGCACGCAGTTTATAAACTCTAGCTTTATAACTTGCGTGCGGAGCGCGCGACGGCGTGCCTATTGAAGAATGAGCCAACGACTTTATGTATGTGGCTTGACTAATCGCCGATTGGCGTGGAGTCGCAGTGAAAGCGAGGGTTAATAGCCCGTATCTGCTTATTTTGCAAAAGCGCGATGCTTCGCGTTTTGGCAAAATATCGTAGAATGTCGCATGCATAAGACCCGAATCCGGGTGATCTAACCATGGCCAGGCTGAGCTCCGTAGAAATACGGAGGGAGGGCCGAACCCACTAGCCGTGCAACACTAGGGGATGAGCTGTGGTTAGCGCAGAAATTGCAATCGAACTCGGCAATAGCTGGTTCTCCTCGAAATAGCTTTTGGGCTAGCCTCGAGCGCTGACTGTGGGGGGTAGAGCACTGAATGAGGGTGGGCCGCAAGGTACCAACCTTAACCAAACTCCGAATACCCGCAGGTGTAGCTCGGGAGTCAGACTATGGGCGCTAAGGTTCATCAGTCAAAAGGGAAACAGCCCTGATCGCAATCTAAGGTCCCTAAATCTATGCTAAGTGTCAAAGGTGGTGACTCGACTACGACAACTAGGATGTTGGCTTAGAAGCAGCCATCATTTAAAGATAGCGTAATAGCTCACTAGTCAAGTTGTCTTGCGCCGAAAATTTACCGGGGCTAAGCATAGTACCGAAGATGCGGGATTGCTCAGAATTTTGTTTTTTATCAACTATCTTAAATTTACAGGAAGGGTGTTTGAAGCGCATTACCGTAGATGATAGAGGGTAAAATTCTGAGCAATCGGTAGAGGAGCATTCTGTTCAGCAGCGAAGCTCGTGTCGTAAGGCCGGGTGGAGCGGACAGAAGTGAGAATGTTGGCATGAGTAGCAAAAAGGCGGGTGAGAACCCCGCCCACCGCAAGTTCAAGGTTTCCAGGGCAATGAAAATCATCCCTGGGTTAGTCGATCCTAAGGCGAGGCTTGTGTAGTGCAAGCGTAACCGATGGATGAGCTGGTTAATATTCCAGCACTGCTGCAGTTTTCCGATGGGGGGACGCAGTTTCAAGGTTTGAGCGCTTTTATTGGTATGAGCGTTGAAACCTCCGCGGAGCGATCCAGGCAAATCCGGATCAAATGCCGAGCGGGGGGATCAGGAGATGAAGCCATTGGCCGAATCAATTCAAGCGGAGAAGCTGACTAGAAAAACCTCTAGGGTTAAGGCTGTAGCAATCGTACCGCAAACCGACACAGGTGAACGAGGCGAGTAGCCTCAGGTGTACGAGAGAAACTTCGTTAAGGAACTCGGCAAAATAGCGGCCGTAAGTTAGCAATAAGGCCCGCCCCGGTTTACCGGGGCCGCAGCGAAAGAGCCCAAGTGACTGTTTAGCAAAAACACAGCTCCCTGCTTAACTCGCAAGAGGATGTATAGGGGGTGATGCCTGGCCAGTATCCGAACGTTAAGAGGAGAGGTTAGCCGCAAGGCGAAGCTTTGAATTTAAGCGCGGATGAACGCCGGCCGTAACTATAACGGTCCTAAGGTAGCGAAATTCCTTGTCTGGTAAGTTCAGACCTGCACGAATGGCATAACAACTTGGGCACTGTCTCAACGAAGTACTCGGTGAAATTGCAAGACCTGTGAAGATGCAGGTTAACCATAGCTGGACGAAAAGACCCCGTGAAGCTTTACTATAGCTTGATATTGAGTTAGGGATATGCATGTTCAGAATAGGTGGGAGCCTTCGGGCAACAGTGAGATACCACCCTTGCATATTTTTAATTCTCACCCTTGACCGCAAATTGGATTTTATTTTCTAATAGAATCCGGTTTCCGGTCAGGGGACAGTATCTGGTGGGTAGTTTGTCTGGGGCGGATGCCTCCCAAAAGGTAACGGAGGCGTTTACAAAGGTCGGCTATCCCGGAATGGAAACCCGGGAGATAGCGTAAAGGCAAAAGCCGGCTTTACTGCAAGACCAGCAAGTCGAGCAGTCGCGAAAGCGGAACTTAGTGATCCGACCGTTCGATATAGGACGGCGGAAGCTCATCGGATAAAAGTTACTCCGGGGATAACAGGCTAGTCTGGTCCAAGAGTCCATATCGACGACCAGGTTCGGCACCTCGATGTCGGCTCGTCGCATCCTGGGGGTGGAGAAGCTCCCAAGGGTTGGGCTGTTCGCCCATTAAAGCGGCACGCGAGCTGGGTTCAGACCGTCGTAAGACAGGTCGGTCTCCTATCCACTATGGTCGCGGAAACTTGAGAAGGCCATTCCTTAGTACGAGAGGACCGGGAATGACGAAGCTCTAGTGTGCCGGTTGCCCCACCAGGGGCATTGCCGGGTAGCTATCTTCGGTTAAGATAAGCGCTGAAAGCATATAGGCGCGAAGCTGTCTTCAAGATTAGGTTTCATAGGTTCCCAGGAGAATACTGGGTTGATAGGCTCCAGGTGTAAGGCGTGCAAGCGCTTCAGCCGAGGAGTACTAATTTACCATTTGATTTTCCCACATTTTTGGTTTTAACCTCACCCCAACCATCTCCTAGTTAGGAGATGGAGAAGATGAGAATATGTTTTCTAAAAGGCACTATTGTTCTGGTGCTTAGAGCGACAGGGCTACACCCGTTCCCATCCCGAACACGGAAGTTAAGACTGTCAGCGCCGATGATACTTGGGCTTGAGCCCTGGAAAAGTAGGCCAGCGCCGGAACAATGGTGCTTTTTGATTTAAAAAATATTTTGCGTGCGATGCGTTTGTAAAAATATTCTGAAAAATGGTAAACTGGTTATATGAAATTAATTTCTTGGAACGTCAACGGCATACGCGCGGCAGTAAAAAAGGGCTTTGCGGATTTTTTAAAAAAGGAAAAGCCGGATATTTTGGGTTTGCAGGAAATAAAGATTTCGCATGCCAAGCGCGAAGAAGCGCAATTTTCCACCCCGGGCGGACCATGGGATTTTAAAAAATATGAAGAATTTTGGAATCCGGCCGAAAGGCCGGGGTATAGCGGCACGGCGACGTTGGTGCGTAGAAACGCATTGCAATGCGTTTCTACAATGGGCATCGGGATTCTTGAATTTGATAACGAAGGCAGGGTAGAGACTTTGGAGTTTGAGAAATTTTATTTTGTGAACGCTTATTTCCCCAATGCCAACCATGAATTGTCCCGCCTTAAATTCAAATGCGATTTCAACGCGGCGTTTCTGCAATATGTGAAAAATCTGGAAAAGAAAAAGCCGGTGATTTTTTGCGGCGACCTGAACGTGGCCCATAAAGAAATCGACCTGAAAAACCCCAAGGAAAATATCGGCAATCCTGGCTTTACTTGCGAAGAGCGGGGATGGATGGATAAATTTTTAGCCGCCGGCTATATCGACACCTTTCGGCATTTTCATCCGGACAAAATCCAGTATTCCTGGTGGAGCTACAAATTCCGGGCGCGTGAGCGGAACATCGGTTGGCGGATAGACTATTTCCTGGTTTCCTCGAAATTAATTAAGCGCGTAAAGAGCGCCTTCATTCTCGATAAAATAATGGGATCGGACCATTGTCCGGTGGGGGTTGAGATTGATATTTAATCTATGATCGGTGTTTTTGATTCCGGCTTCGGCGGGCTGACTGTTTTGGAATATTTCCTTCGCGGCTTGCCAGAGCACGATTATCTTTATCTCGGCGATTCGGCTCGGGCGCCTTATGGCGGCCGCTCGCCGGAAACGATTTATAATTATACGCTGGAAGCGGTGGATTTTTTATTGGCGCGCGGCGCGCAATTGGTCATCATCGCCTGCAATACCGCCTCGGCCCAGGCCTTGCGACGCATTCAGGAGGAATATCTGCCGAAAAAATATCCGGAAAGGCGCGTCCTCGGCGTAGTCCGTCCCTTGGCTGAAGCGGCCGCGGAGATTCCTAAAGGCCCCGTGGGCATTATCGGCACCTGCGCCACCATCGAATCAAGGGCGTATGAATTGGAGCTGCAAAAATTAAACCCCGGCCTGGAAATTATCAGCCAGGGCGCCCCGCTTCTCGTGCCTTTAATCGAAGAAGGCTGGATCGGACGGCGGGAAACGAAAATGATTTTACGGAGCTATCTGAAGCCTTTAAAAGACCGCCGCGTCCGCGCCTTGGTTCTTGCCTGCACTCATTACCCGATTCTTATGAAAGAAATCGCCGGCATCATGCCCAAGAACTGCCGGATTTTCAACCCGGGCGAAATTATCGCGGCAAGCCTCGAGGATTATCTTGCCCGCCATCCGGAACTGGCCGTCCCGGGCAAAGCCAACAGAGAATTCTATACCACCGACGACCCCGCCCGCTTCCAACGCCTGGGCGAAAAGTTTTTAGGGGAAAAGATGGGGGAAGTGAAAAGAGTGGGGTTGTAAAAACAAAATTTTTGAAAAAATTCTTTTTCTCTTTTCCCATATTTTTTATATAGAAGTATAAAAAGGTTGACAAAAAATGTTCCAAGATAACCGGCTGCCTCCAATCCTGTTTTGAGCTTAAGGCGGAAAATCGGGAAAGGGAGATGGGCGGACTCGTTTCCGCGATGGAAAAATTCGCCGTTAGGGAGGGATGCATAATAACTTATTCTCAAGAGGAAGAATTGACTGTCAATAAGAAAAAGATAAGGATTATTCCCGCCCATAAATGGCTGCTAAGCTGAGGCCAGGCGTCAATTTGAATTAAAAATATTAAGGACCCTGCGCTCTTTGGTGCAGGGCGGTTTGTAAAAAAAGCCATAAATTTTTTGACAGCAAGTGTTTTTTTGGTTAGGGTAAAAGCAATAAATTGGAAAAAAATATGAATCATTACAACCATAAGGAAATCGAGGAAAAATGGCAGAAGATCTGGGAGGAATCTGGTTTGGATAAGGCGGCCGGCGAGCCGGGCCGGGAAAAGAAATATATTCTTGATATGTTTCCCTACCCTTCCGCGGCCGGGCTCCATGTCGGCCATGTCGAATCCTACACGGCTACGGATATCTATTCGCGCTATTTGAGGATGCGGGGCTTCGACGTCCTTCATCCGCAGGGCTGGGACGCATTCGGTCTTCCGGCGGAGAATTACGCCATCAAGACCAAGATTCATCCGGCGGAGACGACGAAAAGATCGATTGAGGTATTTACGCGGCAGATCAAGTCGCTCGGATTTTCTTATGATTGGAGCCGCGAGATTAATACTTCCGACCCGGAATATTACAAATGGACGCAGTGGCTGTTTTTGGAAATGTATAAAAACGGCCTGGCTTATAAGAAGAAAGCTAAAGTCAACTGGTGCGAATCGTGCCGGACAGTGCTCGCCAACGAACAGGCCGAAGGTGGAATTTGCGAGCGCTGCAAAAATCGGGTAACGCAAAAAGACCTGGAGCAGTGGTTTTTTAAGATTACGGATTTTATCGAAGACCAGGCCCTTGCCTCCGACTCCTCTCCCGCTCTGGCAGGCGAAAGGAGATTAGTTAAAGGGCTTTTGTCTGGATTGGATGACGTGGATTGGCCGGAATCGACCAAGGCGGCGCAGAGGAACTGGATTGGGCGGTCGGAGGGAGCGGAGATAGAATTCAGAATTCAGAATTCAGAATTCAGAATTAAGGTTTACACGACCAGAATCGATACGATTTTCGGCTGCACTTATTGCGTTGTTGCTCCGGAAAATGAGATTTTAGAAAAAATAAAAAATCAAATCGAGAATAAAGATGAAGTTTTAGAATATATCGATCTGGCCAAGAGCAAGACGGAGCTGGAGCGGACGGGGACGGACAAGGAAAAGACCGGCGTGGAATTGAAAGGGATCAAGGCGGTCAACCCGTTTACTGGCGAAGAGGTGCCAATGTTCGCGGCCGATTATGTCCTTGGCGGCTACGGCACGGGCGCGGTCATGGCCGTGCCGGCGCACGATAGCCGCGATTTTGAGTTCGCACGGAAATACGGTTTGCCGATCAAGCAAGTGATCAAAACTCGAGGAAGCATGGACGCGTATTGGGATAAAAAAGCTCAAAATCATAAAGGAAAAGAATTTAATGAGGGATGGAATGATCTCTACGCAAATGATGGAAAATTAATTAATTCTGATATTTATAATTCTTTGACTTCCGCCGAGGCGCGCGAAATGATGGCCGCTTGGCTTTTGGAAAAAGGCCTGGGCCGGAAAAAGGTAAATTATAAATTGCGCGATTGGCTGATTTCCAGGCAAAGATATTGGGGCGCGCCCATCCCGATCATTTATTGCGGACAGTGCGGAGAAGTTCCCGTGCCGGCGGAAGATTTGCCGGTAAGGCTGCCGACTGACGTTGATTTTTTGCCGACCGGCGAATCGCCGCTGGCGCGGTCGGCAACTTTCCATGACGTCAAATGCCCGCGGTGCGGCGCGGCGGCGCGGCGGGAAGCGGACACCATGGATACTTTTGTCTGCTCTTCCTGGTATTATCTTAGGTACGCCGATCCGAAGAACAACAAGGAGTTCGCGAGCCAAAAGGCGCTCCGGCAATGGCTGCCGGTCGATACTTACGTTGGCGGGGCCGAGCATACGGTCCTGCATCTTCTTTACGCGCGCTTTTTTACCAAGGTCCTGGAAAAGTTCGGCTATCTTGATTTCAACGAGCCGTTTTTGAAATTGCGGCATCAGGGCATAATTTTAGGCGAGGACGGGACGAAGATGTCGAAGTCAGTCGGCAATGTGGTCAATCCGGACGACGTGGTCGCGGCCTACGGCGCCGACGCCTTGCGGATGTACGAAATGTTCATGGGGCCGCTCGAGGACATGAAGCCGTGGAACACCAAGGGCATTATCGGAATCGTGCGTTTTTTGGAGAGAATATGGAAAATATACGAGGATTTTATTAAAGATTTTTCATTATTTCGAGGTGCCGCAAACAGAGATTCTAATAAAATGCTAAATAAAACAATAAAAAAAGTTACCGAAGATATTGAGAATTTCAGATTTAATACCGCAATAGCCTCGATGATGGAGTATTCTAATTTTATAGCGGGTCGCAAGAATAAAGATGAAATGGGAGTTTTAAGCATAGAAAGCGCTTTTGATTTCCTTAAGCTATTATACCCATTCGCGCCGCATATCGCTTCAGAGCTGTTTTTTAAAGTGCAAGAGGCGGACGAAGGACGCAGCGGCCATAACGATATTGGCCGGGAAGAATGGCCATCGTATGATCCGGAATTGATCAAGGACGAAACCATAAATCTGGTTTTGCAGGTGAATGGAAAAGTGCGCGACATAATGGAGGTGGAGGCCGGGATTTCCGAAGAGGAAGCGAGGGGACTGGCTTTGGGTAATAAGAATATCAAGAAATGGCTTGAGAGCAAGGAAATTTTGAAAGTGATTTGCGTTAAGGACAAATTGGTTAATGTGGTAGTGAAATAGATGGCGCGGAATCGATAAAAAATGCTTTAATAAATAAAGAGGTGGTAGGGGTTGCCTTGAAATTTGTCATTGCGAGGAATTGTTTCGTTCGCGCTCGCAATGATAAAATTTGTTCAGATTTTGATTTGCCTATAAATTCGCTAACAGCCAGTTTCCGTTCGGCTGTTTTTTTACGCGGAATTTGACCGGCACTTTGGAGCCGCCAAGGGCGAAATAGACTTCGGTCGAGTAGATTTTTTCTTCTTCATCGGTGCTCGCGAGTTTGGCGTCGGCAAGAATGTTGCCGAGCGCGAACCGGCCGTCGGCGTCCAGGAATTTTAAAGTGTATTCAAGAGAACTTTTCATGGCCGGCGTAAAATAGCCGGCCGCCGCTTTGGCATTGTTGGCGCGGATGGCCGAGGCGGCGCCGCTTAAAACAGAAGATGAAGGATCGGCCGCCGGCCGGCTATCGGCCCGATTATCTGTCCGGCCTTCTGGATAGCTGGCGGTTTGGCTGTTTTCTGCCGGCGCCGATGACTGGGAATTTGAAGTTTTAATTTTGGTCAAGTCGGCATTGCTTGCGCCCAGAGCGAATCGTTTTATCAGGTTAAAAGCGTCGGCCGGCGCGCCCAAATAGTAGCGTTTGAGATCAAGCGGGTTCACGTACCAAGCTTCGCCATGCGACTCGACTTGCAATAGAATTTTTCCAGACAGCCGGCGGGCGGAATGGCGGTCAACAGCTATTCGGCCGGCCGCGAGTGGGTCATAATTGTTTTCAGCTTCCGTCTTGTCGTCGTAGCCGTCGCCATCGGTATCAGTTTTTGCCGGATCCGTGCCGATGGCCGTTTCCAGGCGATCGTCCAGTCCGTCTGAGTCCGCGTCCTGGACAGCCGGAGCCAGGCCGATGGGTAGTTTGGCCAGATCGGCCGTTTTCGCGCCGATGCCCGCCTGGCGCATCAGCGCGAAAGCGTCCCGCGGACGGCCGAGCAAGCGTTTTTTTAGGTCGCGCGGATCAACATACCAAGCTTCGCCTCGTGACTCGACTTGCAAAAGAAAGCGGCCGGAAAGCCTTTCAGCCGGCGTTCTGTCGTTTGCGTGCAAAAAAACAGGCCAAGCCGAGAGTATTGCCGATATTGTGATTATTGTTTTTTTCATGCTATATTATAAATAATTATAACGGAATATGACTAAGATGAAAAGCAATTATCAGCCTATCGTTAAAGCGATAAAATATGCCAGCCTGGTCGTAACGACAGTCTGGATTATGGTAATCGCTGATGATTATTACAATTTCAGCAAGGTTGTCAAGGAAATCAAGGCGGCTTCAAGCATCCCGTTTGTCGATGCCGATAATCGGATTAAAAAGGTAATGCAATGCGTGCCGGATCCGGTGGCGCCTTATACATGCCAGGCCAGCTGTCCGCTTTTGACGCCGATTTTAGCCGCGGCTTGTTCGGCCGAAATCGGTTCCGCCCAGGCCTGTATCGCCTCTAACGGCATTCCCAGCTGCGCCGGGTCGATCCAGAATGCCATCGTCTGCAGCCAATGCAGCCAATACGCAGAAATTACGATTACCGGCCAGCATGGCACGCCGGTCCTTGGCATTCCTTTGGCAAAAGCGCCGGAAATCAAAGGTCCTTTCCCGATGGTCAACGGCCAGATAATTTATGCCGGCTCTTCAAATGTCATGCCATGGTACGTGGGCACTTCACGGCCGGTTACCGGCAAGATCGACCGTTTGAAAGAATGGTTTTCGTATAAGATTGCGGGAAAAAAATGAATTTGCTTGAACGGACAAAAAATCTCTGCCATATATACGGCATTAAGCCGGCCCGCTCTAAGGGGCAGAATTTTTTAATTAGGGAAGAAATTTACGACAAGATTATCGCGGCGGCGAAAATTGAAAAAGGCGATCTGATTCTGGAGGTCGGCCCCGGCCTCGGGTTTTTGACGGCCAAACTGGCCAAGGCGGCCAAAGAAGTGATAACCGTCGAGCTGGATGATAAGCTGGCCGCTCTTTTGCAAACCGGCCTGGATGCGCAGGGAGTGGGGAATGTGGCGGTGGTGAACGGAAATATTTTAGATTTCACCTCTATCCCCCACCCCCTTTCTCCCAGTCAGGAGAAAGGGGAGGAAAATTATAAAATTGTTGCCAATCTGCCTTATAATATCACCTCGGTTTTTTTGCGGAAATTTTTGGCTGAGACGGTCAACCGGCCGGCAATGATGGTTTTAATGCTCCAAAAAGAAGTGGCCGAGCGGATCGCGGCTAAGCCGGGGAAAATGAGTCTTTTAGCTGTTTCCGTTCAATATTACGCGGATGCGGAAATCGTCGATTATGCGCCGCGGGCCGATTTTTGGCCGGCGCCAGAAGTGGATTCGGCTATCATTAAAATACTGGTCAAGAAAGATAAGTTAACAAGCAGGTCCAATCCGCCCCGCGCCTCGCAACCTGCCGCCCCCGTAATAAACTCATCATATCAAGGCAAGGATAAAGAAAAGATAAAAAAAACATCGACGGACGATCAAGAGCGGGATTTTTTTCGCCTGGTCAAGTTCGGATTTTCGGCCAAACGGAAGATGCTTAAAAACAATCTGGCCGCCGGCTGCCGCTTGAATCAGGCTGAGGTTGAAGAGCGGATCATGCTGGCCGGTCTGGATGCCAAGTGCCGCGCCGAGGATCTATCGGTCGATAACTGGAAGAGGCTGGCGGGAATATGGTATAATATGGGCAGGTGTTGATAATTATTTTATGCTGGAACCAAACAACAATCAGTCGCCGACTAGAAATCAGAAAATCGCCGTGGCGGTTCTTGTTTTTTTCGCGTTTTTGGTGATTGTTTTGTGGTTTATTCAATTCAAGAAAAGCCTCAATGTGGTCGACGCTTATCGGCGGAACAGCTCGGCGGCCGGCGCGGCTAAAACCGGAACAGGCATCGTTGATGATGAAAAAGCCAACGAGGAAGCGCAAAAAACCAAGGATACGGATGGCGACGGCTTGTCTGATTGGGACGAGCTGAATGCCCATAACACTTCGCCTTATCTGGCGGACAGCGATTCGGACGGCGAAAATGACGGCGCGGAAGTGGCCGCGAAAACCGACCCGAACTGCCCAAAAGGCAAGGACTGCTCCGGCGCCGGCCAGTCGGCTGACGAAAAAATTCTCGAAAACCAGGAAGCGATCAGTCAATCCGACCAGGCATCTGTGTTTAATAACATTGTCGGCCAGATCGGCGCGAGCGGCACGCCGGCCACGGCGCCGGCCAATCCGGCCGCCGGCGCGAATACTCTTGATCTGGAAAAATACGCCAACGGCCAATTGGATGCGGCCGCCCTGCGGGCGATGCTTTTGGCCGCCGGCATGGACAAAGACATGCTTAATAAGATTCCGGACGACGCGCTCTTAAAGAGCTATCAGGAGACGCTTAAGAAATGAATAGATTTATCCTGAATATTAAAAAAGGGAAGAGTTTTATATGAAAACGCGGATAAAAAATAGATGTATTTGAGGCTTGGCTTCAAGTAAAATAATCCTGACAAAAACCGGCTTCAAGCCTTAAAATAAATTTTCCCCATGCTTTTCTTTGGGAGGAAAAAGGAAAAATTGAAATTCAAAAAAAGCGCGGCCGTAATGCTGGCGGCGGTTTTTTTGATGATGCCTGAATTGGTTTTTGCCGCTCCCGCGCAAACGGCTCAAATTATGTCTGGCAAAGATGGTGAGCTTGAAGATTATGCTTATGATGGAGATGGGAATTTTATTAACATGAGTCAGAACAACATCCAAGTTACTGACCCTGCGGTCATAAAGAGATTACAAAAAGAAACAAAGATCAGTTCAGCTAGTCTTTGGTATGACAAAATGGCCGACAAAATGGCCGACTTTTGGAGGCAAACCGGCTCCAAAGCTGTGGCCAGCGCCTTGTCGACTGCTCTAAACAAGATCGCCTATGACTCTGCCGTCTGGTTCGGTTCGGGCGGCAAGGGGCAGAAGCCGCTGTTCGTGACCGAGAGCTGGCACAAGTATTACTGGAACATTGTCGATGAAGCCGCCGGCCAGTTCATCGAGGAAGTCGGGCAAAGCGGAGAGGTTTTCGGCCAAAAATTCAATCTTTGCGATCCCGGCACGACAATCAGATTCCAGATTATGCTTGGGTTAAGGCAGCAGCAGAGGCCGGGCGCGCCGGCTTGTACTTTTCAGAAAATGGTTAACAACTGGGAGGAATGGGTTCATGACCCGAATTTTCTGGGGCAATTCCAGGATATGTTCAATCCGACTTCAAATGATCTCGGCATTGCTTTGAATATCCAGTCACAATTTAACGCCGTTAAATTTAAAAAAGAATCTAATGCCAGAGATGAGCTGACTGCCAAGAAGGGCTGGCTTGATGTAAGAAATATCGCCGGCAGCGTCCGGAGCGCTCCAAACGAACAGGAGAGAGTAGCGGCGTTCAATAGGGAATTACAAGCGCTTGGCTTGAATAAATCTTATGTCGATCCCTTTATTGAAGCGGCTAATATTTTTTTAAATCAGTACGCCATTGAAAGGTTTAACCGGCTGATGCGGGATTTGGGGAAAAACAGCGTCTCTGCCCCTTATACCGGCGATTACGGGCTTGGCGCGTTTCAGGCCGGGCCGCCGAATGCCGGCGCGGCCGGGGCCAAGGAGGTGTTCAAGGCGCTTGTCGAGCCGCGGTTCGACGTGCGCGGCGATTATAATATCCTGGCCGAGCTCAGCCAGTGCCAGAACCCGGCCAAGGCCGGGCCGACCAACTGCGTCATCACGGAAAAATTCCGGCAGGCCGTGGCCGAGCGGAAAACCGTGGGCGAGGCGATGGAAGCCGGTTATTTGAACTCCAGCGGTATCTTCGGCTTTGAGGCCGCCGACAAAGAGCCGGGATTCCAGAATGAAAATTATCCTTACCGCTCAATGCTTATTCTCCGGAAATTTCGGATCATTCCCGCCGGCTGGGAAGTGGCGGCCGAATATTTGAGCGGACATCCGGAAAAAGGGCCGCGCACTTTAAAAGATTTGCTTGATTGCTTCAGCGCCGAAGACAATTATATCGGCTACCAAGAGTCTTGGTGTCGCGGCCTGGTCGATCCGACCTGGGTTTTGAAAGCCCCCTTGAATTACTGCCGGCGCGAAGGTTATGGCCCAGAAATCATGAGCGATTCGACGAGCGGCGCTGGAGCGGACAGCCGGCGCAGCGTGATGCGGAACGACAATTATTGCGCTGACGAGCAGGCCTGCATCAACGAGAAGGCTGACGGCTCCTGCAACACTTACGGCTATTGCACCGAAGAGGAGCGCAAGTGGAATTTCGGCGCTGATTCCTGCGAGCCGCTCTACAACACTTGCCAGACTTTCCGTGGCCGCGACGGCGCCACCGCCTCGTATCTTAAAAATACGCTCGATTACAGCGATTGCTCCGTGGACGCCGTCGGCTGCCGGCAATATGCTTTGGCGGCGAGCGCTTACGACGCCGCCGCGGATAGCATCACCTGGTCCGGTGCGGCCACGATCCGCCTAAACAAAATGGCCGAAAAATGCAATGACGAACAGGAGGGTTGCCACGAGTTCATCCGTACCAAGCCAGGCGGCGGCGCCAACCTTGTGCCTGATTCCAGCTTTGAAGATTTGGCAATCGGCGATACGGTTGATTTTGGCACAGCCACGACCGCGGCTTATCAGGGCGAAAGAGGCGTGAAGATAACAAGCACTGGCCGAGCGGCGCGGTATTTTGATATCGGCCTTATGGAAAGAATCGGCACCGATGCCACTGCGAGCTATTATGACTTGAGCGGCGAGGCGGTTGCCTTTTCCTTTTACGCCAAAAACTGCGGGCAAGGCGGCGCTTTCGGCATCACCGACGGCGAACCGTCTTCCTCTGTTATGGCTTCGTCCGTGCTCGACTCGACCGGCGATTGGCAGCGGTTCACGTTCGGCTATACCTTTCCCGCTTTTTATAACAAGACGAAAAAATACCGCTTCGGCGTTTTTATCGACAAGACAGACAGCGGCGCGGATGATTGCGTGATCGACGCGGTCAAGGTCGAGCGGGGCGGCCAGGCGACCGATTACAACGATTACCGCGAGAGCGGCTTGGTCTACGAAAAATTGGCGCCGGCCTACTTGAATTGCCAGGCGGATCCGGCCAGCTGCGCCGATTTCGCGTCCGTCTGCCGCTACGAAGATGTCGGCTGCGAGATGTATTCGTCCGCGGACGGCGCGGCCATTCCGGCCAAAGCGACTAATGGCGATCAATGTCCGGCCGAGTGCGTCGGCTATGACAGCTATATCGAACAGGAATCGGCGCTCGAATCGCGCCGCGAGGAATATTTTATTCCGGCTGCGGCCAGGACCTGTTCGGCCGAGGCGGCCGGCTGCGAGGAATTCACGAACCTCGACCAGATCTCGACCACGACGGCGAACGGCGCGGAAAATCGCGAGCAATACGCCAGCCTGAAACAGTGCGTCAAGCCGGGTGGGCCGGGCGCGAATTGCGGCGAATTTTATTCCTGGGAAGGCTCGGACGAATCCGGCTACCAGCTGAAAGTTTATCAATTAAATAAAAACATTCCTCATGTCGCTGACGAGCCGGCTGTAACTGATTTGTCTTTTGACGAGGAATATTGCAATGAAACCATTTTTAACAAGGCGCCGTCCGATCCGGCCTATCGCTCGGATTGCCGGCAATTCTACGGCAAGAGCGGGCATATTTCCTACCACCTGATCGGCCTGACCGTGGTCTGTACGGACAACTGCCACCCTTACCGCAAGACCGAAAAGAACGAAGTGCTGACTTCCGTCTGTGGCGCGGCTTGCGCTGGCGCGGAACTCTGTGTCGACCAAGCCAGCAACGGCGACCAGGCCTGCAAAACGGATGATGAATGGAGCGTCCTCTGCAAGAGCGGTGGTGTCTGGAATACCCAGCATAAGGCTTGCGTTTATATGGCCGTGCCCGGCGAGGGTCGGACCTGTTCGGCTGCGCAAGTCGGCTGCCGCGAATACGCCGGCACAAAAGGCGGCAATATGCGCACGGTTTTCAGCCACGATTTTGAAGGCAGCCTCCAGGGATGGCAGGGTGCCGCCGGCGCGTCGGCCGGACTAAGCAACACCGCCCTCCTGGTCGGCGGCCGTTCCCTGGCCGTCAGCAGGGAGAGCGGCGAACGCGCCGCTTCGACCACGGTCGGCAATGCGGTAGAAACCGGCAAAACCTATGTTTTAAATTTTCTCATTTTGCCGAAAGCGCCAAGCGGTTTTCACCTGGCCGAAGTCTATTTGACGGACGGCGTCGCTTCGACCAGTTTTCCGGCCGGCTCGGTCGACATCGACCACAAGGCCAATTGGACGAATGTCAAACTGAGCCTGGAAAATCTGGATCATGTCGTTTCATCCGCGGAAAGCCTGGTTATTAAGGCTAGCGGCGATTTCTATATCGACGACGTGAAACTCACAGAAATCACCGACCGTTATTATCTTATTAAGAATTCCTGGAACACGCCTGAAAGCTGCGACCAGGATCAGAACGGCGATTACGCCCTGTATTACATGGCCGGCTGCAGCCAGTATAATGATCGGGAAAACAAGATCAATAATCTGAAAAGCTTTTCCAAGCTCTGCTCGGAAGCGGCCGTTGGCTGCGAGCTTATGATCGATACCCACAACAGCGCGGCCGCGACCCGGACGGAGGCGGTTAAAGACGCGTCCATTGTCACGCCGGCGGATAATTACGTCTATGTCGTCTACGACAAAAAGAAAGAATGCAAGCAGGCGGACAAGGGCTGCAGTCGCCTTGGCCTGGCCGAAGGCTATGCCAACGAAACCGTCTACCATGACGCTTATCTCAAGAACGATCCGGATAAATACGACTCCATTCTTTGCACGGCCGCGAATCTCGGCTGCGAAGAATGGGCGGTCGAGGACGGCTTGGAATATTTCAAGGATCCGGGCAAACAGATCTGCGAATGGCGGCAATCCGGCCTGACGGCCTCCAGCTCGGCCTGGTATAAGAAGAAAGTGAAGCGCTGCGGCGCCAGCGGCAGTTTTACCGGCGCTTTCTGCGACAAGGACGGCGATTGTTCCTCCGGCCAGACTTGTCAGCTTGACAATCGGGATATCGCCTGCCAAACGGCCAGCTATAAGACCTTCGGCTTTGGCGGGCAGGGCAGGGATGTCGACCAGCCGGCGGTTGATAGCACAGGGCGCTATTGGACAGCCGCCTGCCCGGCGGCCGAATCCAGCTGCACGGAATATATCGACCCGCTTTCGAATTTTTCCGCCAATAAAGTCTTTAACGCCGATTTAAAGCAGGATGTCGATAATAACAATTTTCCGGACGGCTGGACGGTCATCCCCGGAGACTTCTATATTCAAGCGATCAGCCTTGAGCCGAATACTTTGTATAAATTCTCCGTCAAAAACGGCAGTGTCGAGATTAACAATACAACCGGCGTTTCTTTTTATAAACTTGATTCGAATAATAATAATCTTGCCAGCGCCGCCGGCCAAGTTAAGATCACCGCGGTTTCGCCGGCTTTAATCTATATCGGTAAGGGCGGCGAAGTTAGCGCCACCGTCAAAATCAATGCGCTTGACGAGAGTGATTTTAATATCGAAATAAAGAAGGCGGTTGTCGATTACCAGCTGAAAAAGGAAGTGGATAAAGTGGATAAAAAAGAGGCCTGCACAACCGTCAACATGGGCGAGGGCTGCGTCTTGTTCAACGAAAGAACCTATGACGGCAAAGGTTATGCCAAACTGGCATATGACGCCTACCAGACCGCCGGGGCCGTTTCCCAGCCGATGTCGCCGGCCGCCAGCGCCAACAATAACAACGCCAACCGGATTATCCAGGTCAACCCTGACCGCGTCTGCAGCCAGTGGCTGGCCTGCCGCTCGATGATCAAGACCGCGAACGAGCAGGGCAAGGAAGAGAACACCTGTTTCGACATCGGCCTTTGCGACCAGATGAACGACTCGGGCGAATGCACCAATTTCGTCATTGCGCCGACATCGGCGCAGACGGTCGATTTGGATGGCGCAACCGGCCTGTCGGCCGCGGCCATCGCCAACCTGTCTGGCTATGCCAAAGCCGGCTTGGCCGACGGCATCGACGCTACCAACCTCTATTCCCTCGGCGCCATGAGCCAGGCGGGCGAGATCGCCGAAGTGCCGAACGGCAACTTCGAGATCTATGGCCAGAACCGCTACCCGACCGGCTGGTCGGACGCGTCGTCCACGGCCGTTTGGTCGGACGCCAATCCGAGCTTCAACGCGGTTTCCGGCCCGGTTAAAGCCAAAGAAGAGAATGTTTCTTTCCTTAACGAAGGCAACGCTTTCCTGAAAGTGAGTGCCAACACGGAAGTGAAAAGCGAGATTGTCGACGTCATGCCGAATACGACCTATTGGCTGAGCGCCATGCTGAATACGAACAATTTAACAAGCGTCAATAGCAATGAAAGTATAACAGCTTATGTGGATGTTTATTTGATAAACAACAATGGAACGGTTGGGCAAAAAATATGTTATCTTGAACAAGCTATGGGCCTGGATTGGGATATAAAAAATTATGAATGTTCGGTCGATAGTAATATAAACAAAATCAGGATTCATGTTTCAGCCAAATATGGCTCTCCGGCCTTGGCCTGCGCCGGCACTAGCGGCCATTGCGCCGGCAGCGTCTATGTCGACGATATCAAGATCAGGCCGGTTTTGAAGACAAGCGTCAACCAATCCGCGCCCCAGACTTGCCGGCTTTATCCGGAATCTGACGCGCTTTCCTGCGACTATTACAATGATTCCGGCCAGCGGATGAAGGGCTGGCCCGGCTACTGCCTGGAATACGACCGCGCGCCTGGCGACCCGGGGAACTGCCTTCTCTGGATGCCGGTCGACAAAGTGAAAGGCGACGGCCTCGAAGAAGGCGTCGGCTATTCCGGCCGCATGCCGCTCTACTACGCAATAAGCGGCCGGCCGCAGGCGGTTTACGAATACCGGCACGCGTTTTTTTATGTACAAAATGTAAAAACTGATGGTTGTGTAACGCCATGTCCGCTGGGCTATGGATTACCTGTATTTATTTGGCGAGACAAAAGAAACGGCAGCAGAGACGATGCCTTCTGCGCTTGCGTGCCGGATGGAAAAGACTATATTGCCCTTGATGGCAGTGAGGACAACCATTTAGGGTGCGCAGACAAAGACGATCCGCCTGAAGACGGAGAGCAAGCATTGTGGCAACATATGACTTCAAAATATGATGGTTGGTATCCGTATAATGGAAATAGTTTGCTATTTGCAAACGAACATAATGACTATGACTATATAACAATCTCCACTTCCACTAACAAAAACGCGGATGTAATTTGCGAACAGGACGGCTGCAGCGAAGCTACCACAGCATTGGATAGAAGTGGTAGTTGTCCCTTCGGCGAAAAAGCCCAAAAAGCTCCTTGCCGGCTTTTTAGGGAGCCGATCCGCTCGCGCGTTTTTGTTGACAAGATCGTCCAGGTGGTTTCCTCGGTCGGGCAGAACAAGTATTGGAGCAGCCGCGTGCAAAAGAATTCAGCGTACAAAACCATCAACACGAATCTCGGCTATGACGCCATCAACAAGCCGTTCGGCGCAGTCCGGCCGCCGTTTCCTTCCTCCAATCCGTATGAATGGGACGGCCTGCCTTATAATAAAGACGACAAAGCCACCTGGGGCAATCAGCCGCTTTTAGTGAATAATTATCTGGCCGAAAGCGGCCGGACCAATGCCGGCTTGGCCGCGGGCTGCAAAGGATCTTTACAATTATGCGGCAGTGCAATAGACGAATCAAAAGCCGTTCCTTATTATAAGTTTTCCGTTAATAATGTTGATAGCACGGCTTCTGTGCAAAGGTTATTCGCTAAAAGTTATGGCACGTGGCAGTGGAATGCGCCTGGCACCTGTAATGTGCTTTCTGCTCCAGACAAGATTGGTCAACCATGCAGTAATGATGATTCTTGTGGAAGTGCCGACATGGGGCCGTGTTTGATGAAGCAGTGTCAATATACCTATGAAAAACAGGGCGATGTGTGCACCAAAGACGGAGCGTCATGTCCGGATGAGCTAAACCAACTATCAAAGGAGTGTCGGGCAAATGGTGGCCAAAACCTCTGTTTTTATACACTAGGGTTAGAAGGTGAAAGTTGTTCCGAGTCAAAAGATTGTCAGGGCTTTAATGATGGTAGTACCAAATATACAGCAATAGGTTGTAGTGATCAGGCTGAATTCCCTGCTTGTAAACAGAGCGCAAAAGTCTGTTCAACGGATGCTGATTGTATTGGTTCAGCCGAAGGTAATTGTCAAAAATCCTTTGAAAGCAATTACGTGCCGTCAAAGCTAAATGCTGACAACTGGACTGTGCCGTCCACTCTTTGCAACGGTGGTGTTAGGCCGGCTTATTCAGCCGGCTCGGATGCCGACTACTGCGCCGTCCGGCCGGTGGTATTCAATATAAAAGCGGATGGGGTGAGCAACATTAAATCTATCGCCAAAAACGCCTTTGTCAATCTGGTTTTCAACACCAAGGTCGACAGCGAGCAGCTGCCGATGGTTATGTACGCGGTCGGCTGGGGCGACGGCTCGACCACGACCGTCGCCGGCGTGGAAATGACCGACCGGCCGAACGAGGAGAATCCGCATTCCCTTTATCACCTTTATAATTACTGGGATATCAAAGCCAAGCCGGGCATGGATTGCGCCAGCGAAACTGTAAGCGGAGTCCAGCGCGCATATTGTCAAGTTCAGACCAAGGTCATTATCAAAGACAACTGGGGCTGGTGCTCCGGCGGCAATGCGCCGGAAGCTTGCACTAGCTGGACAAATGGGCCGATGATTAAGGTTTACGAAAAATAGTTGTTCGCGCGAAGATAAAGGCCGCTTTAAAAAAGCGAATTAGAAATTTACATGGCCGATATAATTCTCCAAGAAAAAATCAGAAGCAAGCTTTTGGTTATCCGCGGACAGCGGGTGATGATTGACCGTGATTTGGCGGAGTTTTATGGAGTTGAAACGAAAGCCTTGAATCAAGCCGTGAAAAGGAACATTGAAAGATTTCCCGGGGATTTTATGTTTCAGTTGACAAAAGAGGAGATGGAGAATTGGAAGTCACAATTTGTGACTTCCAACGGAGATAAAATGGGGTTAAGAAAAAGATCGCATGTCTTTACCGAACACGGAGTCGCCATGCTTTCCAGTGTTTTAAAAAGCAAAAAAGCCGTTCGGATCAATATCGCGATAATGCGCGTATTCGTCATGGTCAGCCGGATAATAAATTCGTCGAAAGATTTGGCCGAGAAGATCGGGGAATTGGAAAGAAAATATGATAGGCATGACAAAAAAATCAAAGATATTTTTTCAGCCTTGCATTGTTTGGTAAAAGGAAAAAAAGAGGAGGAAAGCAAAAAAGAAGAGATCGGGTTTAAGGTTTGAGATTGCTCTCTCCCCCGACTCCTCTCCGAGTCCGGAGAGGGGAAAAATTCAAAGAGTAGAGGCGCTCTGACGCCACGTCGGAGCATTTCTGTGAATTAAAATATGCCAGCAGATGTTTTAAATAATAATTCGACAATTTCCAAAGAAGAAGAAGCGGATCGGTCGGAGAAATTAAGGGCGGCGAAAAATGGCGGAGAGGACGGCAAAAATAAAGAATCCGCGGAAGAGGAAGGCGCGGGAAGCAGATGGAGAGAACTGAAGAATAAGATGAATTTGAAAAAGCGGGCGGCGGAGGCGGCGAAGAAAAAAATCACGGAAAAGGCCGGCAATCCTTCGGTTGAATCGACGGCGGCGGCTCTGAGAACGGCCTGGTGGTCATGCCTTGCTGACTTTGGATTTTCCATTTATGCGATCGACGTTATTGTTTTTCTCGGCGCGGTCTTGGGAAAAGAAATGATTTGTCCGCTGGGGCATGAATGGGAGCCGGTCAGAGCTATGGCGAAAATCGACGCGAAGAAAGCGGAAGAGATGGGCGAAAAAATAGCGCTTTTCGAAAAATTCGCTTTTTGGTTTTTAAATATAATCTGGGGATGCATAATTTTAGCCGCCTTGGGATTATTGGTGATGATTGCTGATTTCGCGATCGCGCCTTGGTATGATAAAGTGTGGCGGATTGTCGGCGGTCTGACAGGTCTCAGCTGGGGCGCGGTCAAGGCGCTTTACGATCTGGTTTCGAGCGCGTTCTGATAGGACGAGGACCAATACAGAGACGCATGCAATGCGTCCCTGCGGAGGAATAATAAATGAAAAACCATAAAACGAAAAAGTTGAATAAGAAATTCTGGAAATCACTGATTGTTTTTGGGGTGGTGGTTTTGGTGTTTTTGATTTCGGCGAAAGCGGGGTGGGCGGCGGAGGAGACGGTGCCAGATGCGAAGTCGCTCGGCGAGCAATTTATCGGGACAGGGTCTAATTTGCTGGGCGGCGTCATCGCCCTGGTTGTCGGGCTGATTGCCGCTTTGATCAACACCGTTGTCGGCCGTTTGACAACCTTATTGATTCAGATTTTGGTCAGTATCGCCAAATTCAACGGCATTATCGATGTGCCGGTCGTGGTTAACGGCTGGATAATCATCCGCGATATCTGCAATATGTTCTTTATCGTCCTGCTTCTGGTGATCGCCTTCGCCACCATTCTTCGCTACGAAAACTACAACTACAAGAAGATGCTGCCCAAGCTTTTGATTATGGCCGTGCTGATTAATTTTTCCAGGATGATTTTCGGTTTGATTATCGATGCCGGCCAGGTGGTAATGCTGACGTTTGTCAATGGATTCGCCCAGGGCCATGGGTATTTTATTCAGATGTTTAACACGAACCTATTGTTAAAGTTGAAGGGGGGGTGGAAAGAAAAAGATGAAGTTTTTGATAACTGGGCGACGGCGACCGCGAGCATCATGGGCGTTATCGCCGGCATTATTACTTTAATCACCATCGCCGTCATGCTGGCCATGCTGGCCGTCCGCATCGTCATGCTTTGGATTTACACCATCCTTTCCCCGCTTGTCTTCCTCGGCTTCGCTTTTCCGGATATGCAGAAATATACCGGCAAGATCTGGGATGATTTCATCAAGCAGGTGATGGTCGGTCCGGTGCTGGCTTTTTTTATCTGGCTGGCCCTGACGTCGGCCGAAGAATCGACGGGCCAGCTGATGAAGCAATTCGGAGATAAGACCAACATCTGCGCCGGCGTCGGCGCGTTTTTCTGCGATGTCAATTTTATGCAGTTCATGATGACCATCGCCTTCCTCATGGGCGGCACGACAATGGCTTCGCAGTTGGGCGGGGCGGCTGGCGGCAAGGCTAAGGAGTATGCGGAAAAATGGACAAAAGGCGGGTTGAAGTGGGGCGGCACTAAAGCCTGGGAGAAATCGCGGGATAATGTTTTAAAGCCGGGCTTGGGTGTTGCAAGCGGGATTGATACGGCGATAGGCGGATGGATTGACAGAAAAAGAGGCAAGAATATGTTTAGCGGTGGATTGGTAAAGACTAGTTATAAAAAAACAAAAGATCTAGCCTCTTTGAGTTTTATGAAAAATAAAACATCAAGTCGCATTGAAGCAAATAAGGCTTTATTTGAATATAATCAAGCTAGGCAAAATATTACTGATAAATATAAACAAGAAGATGCAAGAAAAAATGTATTTAGTGATTTTGGGTATACTGAAAAGAAATATAGAAACTCAACAAGAAAAGAAAAAGATTTTATTGATATGAATATTAAGCTAGAAGAATCTAGTATAGAGAAAAGAAAACAAGAAGAGCTTGATAAAGTTCGCTTGGATTATAATGGCAATAAATATAAACAAGATCAAGAGACAAAAGAATTTTATCGAGTAAATAAAGACGGTAAGCCGATAAATGATAAAGATGAGGAAATTAACATGAACGAAATCAATAGCGAGGGATCGTTTGCGGCGCGAAAGAGTGTGTTCGGTAAAGACAATATAAAATTAACAGCCATGAAAGACTGGCAGGCAGATTTTTTTAAGGGTCAATCAGGTTCACGAAGTTTAGCTTGGGCAGCCGCTAAAGCCGCTACTGATGAAAAAATAACTAAAGAACAGAAAGAAATTGATAATTCCGGCATGACTTCGAGTATGATGTTTAGTATGCTTAAAGACAAGTCTACATCTGATTCCCGCCGCATGGCCTTAGCCATGACTTTGGCAATTAAAGAAGGCTTTAGGGGGCGGACATATGAAGATGTTCAGCTGGCCAAGAGGTCGTTCGGCTCTAATCAGATTTTAGTAAATAAATTTAATGATGAAGTTGATAAGAAATTTGCCCACCTTAATTATAATTTAAAAACCGATACCGGGCAAGCAGCTTTTAAAGATCGTTTAGATGCCGGTAAATTTGACCAGCTCCATTCTTCTGCCTATGGAATTCCGTATGTTTTAAGGGCTTTTCAAGATTATCATGGCAAAGAATTTGGAACAAAGATGAAGAGAGTTATGGATTCTTCTAAAGAGTCTAAGAATATCCTAGCAACAGGACTTGATTTGACAATCAGTAATCAGCCCGCAATAGCAGCTGACGGCAATATTAATCCTTTCCGTAAGGCTATTGTTGAACTAACAGGAGATTTAGGAAAAGCTTTTAGGGGAAGCAGTCCAGCGGATTTACAAGCGGCGTTAACCAAGTGGTTTTTTGGTGCAAATTCAAAACAAATTGCCAAATTAAGTTCTGATATTTTTAATGAAACAAAAATGAATGCTTCTTATGGTAATGGAAGTATGTTTATAGATACTCTTAAGCAGTCAATCAGGGCTGCAGGATTAAATTCAGACAAGATAGATAAAATTAGCCGCGCTGAAGGAGGTTCGGCTTCTAATGAATTAATTGAAAAATTAAAAGAAGTAGTTGACTAATCATAAATATGCAAGATAATAATTTTAAATTTGATTCTCAAAAAGAAAAAGAAGACAGTAAGATGATTTTTCAAGGCATGCTGGTTTTTTTTCTCGAAGATCATCAAAATCCTTTCCTTAAAGACTATAATCTTGAGTTAATAGAATATTTAAGTGAAGATGAGAGTTTTAAAAAAAAATTAGAATATAGCTTGTTAAATAATCAGGAGGCACTTACTGCAGATTCCATTGTTATAAAAGGCGTTGTTGTAGTGCCAACAATTTCTAATTGGCTGAAAGATTTTATAGATAATTGTGGCAGCGGCCTGTTTGATGCGGTTATTTTGTCGCAGTATCTGGCCAATTCGGCAAATGCAAAAAAATTAAATGATGTTGAAAAAAAACTACTCCGCAAATTATTAATTTTATATCGAAATTTAAAATTTTTTCCAAAAAGCTTGGAAAATGTTAGTCTGGAGAAATGGGGGATTATTCCAAGCGAACACAGGCCGGAAGATGATAAAATTGCAAAGACCGAAAAATCGGAAGACCCGAAAATAAAAGAGCTCACAATTTTAGCGGACAGTTTTCCTAAGGGAAGTTTGGAAAGAAGAGCGGTGGAGGAGGAGATGGGGAAATTGGGTCATGAATAATGGGGGATAACCAAATCTTATTAAATTTTAATCAGTCTGTTTTGACATATTATTTTGATTAAAACGTATTTTGATTAAAACGTATTTTGATTAAAACGTATTTTGATTAAAACGGAGATAAATGGTAAAATATGCCAAGGACTAATACATTACGGCCAAAAGAAAACTTTTGACGATAAAATTTCCGCCGAAGTCTATCTTGACCGCTTTGACGCCGACATTTACGGCCGGAAAATAACAATCGAAGTCGTCAGAAAAATCAGGGAGATTAGGAAATTTGCCAGCGTCGAAGAGTTAAAGAGGCAGATAGGGAAGGACAAGAAAAATTTATATGTGGCCGTCCTGCCGGTTAACCGGCAGGCAGAGATTCCGCCGCGACGGAAAAAATAGAAATAGTTTTTTAGAAATAGTTTTTATATTTTTTAATTCACAACCCCGTGCTTGCTTATTTGGAAAAATTTAATAATTTGCCCAAGGAAATCAAGGGGGCGGTTAACAGCCCGGCGGCGGCGGCGGCAATTGCTCTTTTGGAAAAAAAATACGGCCTAAGCTTAGCCGTGCTGATTATCCGGGTAGCCGTCAAGGATGTTTTGCTTGGTGACTTGTCTGCCTATTTTCAAAAAGAGCACGGCCTCGATGCCGGCCGTTCCGCCGCGCTCGTCGGCGAATTGAAAGCGACTGTTTTAAAGGATATTCTTGATTATCTTTCGGCCGGCGGCGCGCCGGCGGCGGTTCAGGCGGAAGACGGCCATCTTCCCATCAATAAAATTTTAGCGCATCAAACCGCCTCGGATTTTTTCTTTTCCGCGGACGACGAAGAAGAGATTCAAGCGATTTCCGCGCGGATCAAAAAGGAAGAGCCGGCTGCGGAAGCGGCCGACATCGGGAAAAAGACCGATCTGATCGTCCGGCAAGCCGATATTAATTTCGGCAGCCAATTTCTAGCCGACCGTTTTCGGCAGATAATTTTTACCTATATCAAAGGCGTCCGCGACCGGATCATTACCCGGCAGTCGTTATTAAAAGAAGTGGCGAGCGGCGGTCTCGGCTTTGACGCGGAGTCGGCCGACAAGGTGATGGCCATTGCCGATCAGGTCAGGGGCGGCGAAGTGGTCGGAATGGTTGCGCCGAAAAAAATGATTCTACCGGAAGATCTGGCGAACCAGCCGGCGGTTAAAACTGAAGGTCTGAAGCTGTCCGGCGTGCGCGACGTAGAATATGATTTTTCCGCTTTGCCAAAAAGAAAGGAAGAGCTGGCTAAGGGCGAGCCGCCGGCCAATTTGCCGATCCCGGACAATGAAAGCCAGGAGCCGGTCGAGCCGGAAGCTGTACTTTTCCGGCCGATTACCGGCAATTTTGATTTGACTCATGAACTCCCCGCCTACCAGCCGCAAGGCAATCAGGCCCTGGCAATCAAAGAAGCCGCCGGCCAAGAGCCGGCGAAAAAATTGATAAAAAAATCGGCGATTATTTTCGCGCCGGCGCGGAAAGTCGCGCCAGCCGCTTCCGCGGAAATTCCAGGCATTTCAGCGTCGGTGAAAGCGGTTATCAAGGCCAAAGAAGAATTGTCGGTCGAAACAGCGGCCAAGCCGGTTCTGCCGCGGGCGGTCGAGATCAGGCCGGCGGCCGAACCGAACGGCAAGATACGGATGGATGACGTGAAATTAATGCCTAAAACCATGGGGCCGATCGATGAACTCAAATATATGGACTTGGTTAATTTTCGCCGCCTGAACAAGGATCCGATCTCGGCGGCCGCCAAAATCAAAGACAAGATCAGGCTTTTGGAAGACGATCATTACGCCAAGCGCCTGGAAGGCATCCGGGCCTGGCGCGTCAGTCCGATCAACCGGCTTTATTTGGAAATGGGGCACGAGAGCATTAGCCATGGACGGGCGATCAATGCTATAATTGAAGAGAGAAAGGCGGCCAAGGCCGACTTTCTGGAGATCGGCGAATTTGAAGCGATCTTGGATTTGAATAAGGATTTTAGATATTAATTTTTTCCATGCAGCAGTTCACTGTTCCGCAATTTATCGACGTTGAAGACAAGATTATCGGGCCAATCACGACTCGGCAATTTATTATCTGTCTGGCGGCGGCCATTCTCATGGTTGTCTGTTTTAAGATTTTTGATTTTTCCCTGTTCGTTTTTTCCTCGCTGGTGATCGTCGCTGTTTTCGGCGTTTTCGCTTTTGCCAAGATCAATAGCCGGCCGTTCCATCTGTTTATTTTAAATTTTACTCAGACCTTGAAAAAGCCGGGGCTTCGCGTCTGGAATCATCGCCTGAAGAAAAATATCAGCCTAAAAGAAGAAGCCTTGCCGCCGGCGCCGGCGCCGGCGCCGGTAATGAAACGGTGGAACGCTTCCCGCCTGGCCGAACTGTCGCTCATCGTCGATACCGGCGGCTCTTACGCCGGCGAGGGCGGCCGGAAGCGGGACATAAAAAGCCTGTAGTATGCCTGAAAAAAACAAGCTAGCCAGAAACAAAATCAACGTTTCCACCCAGGAATATCTGGACATTGCCGAGATTAAAGAGAACACCTTAGTTATGCGGGACGGCACTCTTCGAAGCGTCGTCCTGGTTTCGAGCATCAATTTCGCCTTGAAAAGCGAAGACGAGCAGAACGCGATCATTTCCGCCTATGCCAGTTTCCTTAACAACATCGATTTCCCTTTGCAGATCGTCATCCAGTCGCGGGAGCTGAACATTGAAAAATACCTCGAGTCGTTAAGGCAAAAGGAAAAAGAGCAGACTAACGAGCTTTTGAAAGTGCAGACCGCCGAATATATCCAATATATCCAGGAGCTTATTTCCATGAGTAAAATCATGAGCAAACGTTTTTACGTGTCCGTTCCCTACGATCCGGTGACCGACAAGCATAAGGGATTTTTTCCGTCGCTCATGGAAGCATTCCGTCCGGTCATGCTCATTAAGATGAAGGAAGAAGTTTTTCGCCGCCGCCGCGAGTATCTGACGCGGCGGGTGGAGAATATCCTCTCCGGTCTGGCGTCGATCGGCCTTGCCGGCGTTGAGCTGGACACCCAGAGCCTGATCGAATTGTTTTATAACACCTACAATCCGATCACCGCCCAGAACCAGAAACTGATCGATATTAAAAAATTGAGAGTGGAAGAATGAAATTTTCAAGCTACTCCCTTAACACTTAACTCAAGTGTCAAGGGTCAGTAAATTATAAAATATCAATGTTCACCCCTGCGCAACTACAACAACAAGAGCTTTTAGAAAAAAGGAAGCGGGAGCTGGAAGCGAAGAAAAAAGCGGGCGCGGAAGACGCTGATGCCCGGCAAGCCAAGGAGCTTCTGGAAGAAGAAAAATCCTATCGCCGCGGCGTTCTGACCATCAAAGACCTGATCGCGCCGGCCAGCCTGGAAGTGAAAAGCAATCTTATTAAGCTTGGCGATCAGTTCGTCCGCACGCTGTTTGTGGTCAGCTATCCGCGCTATATTGGCGTCGGCTGGTTTTCGCCGATTATCAACCTGAACAACGCTTTCGACATCGCCATGTTTTTTTATCCGGTGCCGAGCCCCATTATTTTAAAACAGCTCAGGAATAAGGCCGGCAACCTTGAGGCCCAGATCGTCTCCGACGCGGAAAAAGGCGCTGCCCGAGATCCTTTGCGGGAAACGGCCCTGCGCGACGTCGAGGCCCTGCGCGACGCCCTGACTCAGGGCGTGGAAAAATTTTTCCAGTTCGCCCTCTACGTGACTATCTACTCCGATACGGCCGAGGAGCTCGACCGGCTGTCGGATGAAATTGAGAATATTTTCGGTTCGCGGCTGGTCTATTCCAAGCGGGTTTTTTACCAGGCGGAGCAGGGTTTCAATTCCACCCTGCCGCTCGGCAACGACGAGCTCTACATCACTTTTAACATGAATTCGTCGCCGATCGCTTCGTCCTTCCCCTTTATGTCATCCGACCTGACGAGCGACAACGGCATCCTTTACGGCATCAACCGCCACAACAACAGCCTGATTCTCTTCGATCGCTTTTCCCTCCAGAATGCCAACATGGTCGTTTTTGCCACCTCCGGCGCCGGCAAAAGCTATGCTGTCAAGCTGGAAGTTCTCCGGAGCCTGATGGTCGGCACCGACGTCATTATTATCGATCCGGAAAACGAATACCACCATCTCTCCGACGCGGTCGGCGGCGCCTATATCAACATCTCTCTTTCCTCGGAAAACAAGATCAACCCTTTCGATCTGCCGCGTTCATTGGGCGGCGACGCCAAGCCGGAAGATATCATCCGGAGCGCTGTCATCACCGTCAAAGGCCTGGTCCGGCTGATGCTCGGCCAGCTGACGCACGAGGAGGATTCGATCGTCGACCGTGCCCTCCTGGAAACTTACGCCAAGAAAGACATCACGCCGGATTGCGATCTGTCCAAGGCGGAGATGCCGGTCATGCAGGATTTTCAGGACATCCTCGAGGGCATGGAAGGCGGGAGCAACCTGGCCTTGCGCTTGAAAAAATATACCCAAGGCACTTTCGCCGGCCTGTTCAACAGTTTGACCAATGTGGATACGAATAATCAACTGATCTGTTTTTCCGTGCGCGACTTGGAAGACGAGTTGCGGCCGCTGGCCATCTACAGCATCGTCAACTACGTCTGGAACGTCGTCCGGAGCGAATTAAAAAAGCGCGCCCTGATCATCGATGAAGCCTGGTGGCTCATGCAGCACGAGGACAGCGCCAAGTTCATCTTCGCCCTGGTCAAGCGCTGCCGCAAATATTATCTCGGGGTTACGACCATCACCCAGGACGTAAACGATTTTCTCAATTCGCCCTACGGCCAGGCGATCGTCACTAATTCTTCCATCCAGCTTCTTCTGAAGCAGTCGCCGGCAGCTATCGACCACGTTCAAAAGGCTTTCATTTTGACCGAAGGGGAGAAATATTTGCTTCTTGAATGCGGCGTCGGCGAAGGTATTTTTTTCGCCGGCTCGAAGCACGCGGCCATCAAGATCGTCGCCTCCTATACCGAGGACCAGCTTATCACCTCCGATCCGCGCCAGCTCCTTGAGATCGAGGAAGCCAAGAAAGAATTCGCGGCCAGTCAAGAATTTTCGGGCGGAAGTGATACGGCAGATTTCATGAGTGACGATCTGGAAATGTAGCAGAAGAATTATTTGTGAATTTATTTATATTTTCTTTGTAATTTGTAGACGCAGATATGGATAACAAAAAATATCTTGGGCTCTTCATGATTATTCTCGGCTTGGCGCTTCTCCTGGCTATAGTTTATTTTATTTTTTTTCATGATTTTGATGCCAAGAAACCGGCTGTCGAGCCGACCTTGTTTCCGGTGGCCAAGGAGGAAAAAAAGATAACAGCTACCACCAGCCTGCCGGCCGTGGACAACCAGGCCGCGCCGCCGAAAATTGCCAAGCAGGAAAAGAAAGTGAAAAAGGAAATCGGACCGGACGACTTGAAGCGCATGGCCATATCATTTGCGGAAAGATTCGGCAGTTACTCGAATCAGTCGGATTACGAGAATATTAAAGACTTGCGGATTTTCATGACAGCCGCCATGGCCGCTTGGTCTGACGGCTACATTGAAAAAGTAGCCGCCGGCCGCGCCGCCACGGCGATTTATGCCGGCGTCACCACCACGGCCGTGGCTAATGAGATGAAAAAATTCGACGCGGACGCCGGTCAGGCCGAAATTTTGGTCAGGACGCAACGCCGCGAAGCGACCGTAACCACCGGCAACGCCGCTAACCGGTATGAGGATATCTTAATCAGTTTTATTAAAGAGAATAATGTCTGGAAAGTGGATGCGGCTCGTTGGCAAAAGTGAAATTATGCCGGCGCTGGCAATAAGATTTTTTGATTTTTTTCGGGAAAAATTCAAGCGAGCTTGGATTTTTATTTTGGATGTTGTTTTTCCCAAGGAATGTCTCGGTTGCGGGCGGGAAGGGGCGTGGCTTTGCTTTGGCTGCTTTGGCCGGTTGCCATTCAAAAGATGCCAAAGTTGTCCGGCTTGCGGTCGGGAAAATGATTTTGGCGGAGTTTGCCCGGCTTGCCGGGAAGGCGTCCATCTCGACGGTATTCTGGCGGCCGGCGACTACGGCAACTCTCTTTTGGCCGAAGCAATCAAGACTTTCAAATATAGATTCATCCGCGACCTTGGCGCGGACTTGGGAAAATTTTTGGCTGATTTTGCCGATCGGATAAAAAACGATCCGATATTAGCTCTAACCAGCCGCAAAATGCTCGATCCGGCCAATGCCAACACCGTCATCCTGGCCATTCCCTTGCATCCGCGCCGGGAACGCTGGCGCGGCTTTAATCAGGCGGAAGTTTTGAGGCAGGCGCTCGGCGCCGGCCAGGCGGAGACCGGCGAGCCGATTGGCCGTTTGCGGCGCATTAAACACCGCCGGCCGCAAGCGCGGCTCAAAGGCGAAGAGCGGCGGGAAAATATCGTCGGCTGTTTCGCCTGGCAGGGCGGCAGCTTGGAAAACAAAAACGTCATCCTGGTGGACGACGTGGCCACGACTGGCGCCACCATGAACGAAGCGGCCCGCGTCCTCAAAGCCGCCGGCGCCAAAAAAGTCTGGGGCCTGGCGGTGGCCAAGGGCTGACCGATGTCATGCGACATATCCGCGAGGCCCTAACTTTGAACCCCGATTTTATTCCTCAGGGCAAGGCCGCGGTCCGCTTGAAAAAGGAGGGTCGGAAAAAAGAAATACTGGCCAATATCGATATGGGTAGGCGGGAAGACGAGGAAGCGGAAGGCCGCGAAAAAAATCCGGCCGGACCGAAAGAAGAAAAAGATGAAAAGAAAGAAGAGAACAAAGAAAAAGAAAAAATTGAGGCCAAGCCGATCGCGGTTAAAAGGATTCAGCTGAAGAAGCTCGGCATTTCCTGCGGCATCGTTAGCCTGGGCGAAACCGGGCCGGAAGTCTTGAGCCAGGGCAATATGATCTACATCAACCAAGACCACCCCCTTTACGCCGTGCTTTACAAAAAGAAAGACCAATTGACCCTGCATCTGATCCGTTTGATCGCGCAGGAAATCGTCCTTATGAAAAAATTAAAAATCACCGCCCGCGAGGCGTTTGAGTGGCAAGGGTGCCTGATCCGAGACGCGCTGTGCGGGAAGTGAAGAGAGGATGTCTTGATTTATAATCGCCAAAAGTGGTTCGCGCTACATTCAGTATTTCCCACATAATTTGACTTCTCCACCCGAGAAATAATTTTTGTATCTAGAGCATTTTTTGTTGTTCGAAATTTTTGTCCGTCAAAAACTGCTTCGTCGGAGGCAAATTCAAGGATTTTTGATAGGTAATACCGTGAAATAATTATATTTTTAGTATAATTCACGATTATTGTTGATATTTTGGATAATGTGTAATAAAATAATGGCATATCCACGTAAATTTGTGATTCTTTTGTTAATAATGCGAAAAAGGCAGTGATGCCTTTTTTTGTGAAATTATGCCAGACAAAGCTTACGTCGTTTCCCTGGGCGGATCGCTGATCGTGCCTAAGGCCGGGATTGATTGGAAATTTTTAAAAAAATTCCGGGATTTGATTCTGGAGGAAGTTAAGGCCGGTAAAAAATTTTATCTCGTGGCCGGCGGCGGGCGCACGGCCAGGGATTATATCGAGGGAGCCGACCGGGTTGCGAAATTAACCGACGACGACCGCGACTGGCTCGGCATCCATGCCACCCGCCTCAATGCCCATCTTTTGCGCACCGTTTTCCGCGGCATAGCCTGTCCGGAAATCATCACCAATCCGGAGAAGGAAATCTGCGTCAAGGGGAAAAATAAAAAGATTATCATTGGTTCCGGCTTCCGGCCGGGCAATTCCACCGATTACGTGGCCGTCTTGATCGCGGAAAAATACGGTGTTAAAACTATCGTTAATCTCTCCAATATCGATTACGCTTACGACCGGGATCCGAACAAATTTCCGGATGCCAAAAAATTGAAAAACATTGACTGGAAAGAATTCCGCCGAATCGTCGGCAATGTTTGGAGGCCCGGACTCTCCGCGCCGTTCGATCCGATCGCTTCGCGCCAAGCCGAAAAGCTCGGTCTCGAGGTGGTTATTATGAACGGCCGCAAGTTAGGCAATCTCAAAGCTTTTCTTGATAGCGGAAGATTCAAGGGAACAAGGGTTGTTCCAGCCAAAAAAAGGGGGCTAGCTGATTTGCCGCATCCGATATGAAGAAAGCTGCCAATTTGGTAAAAATCGCCGTCAGAAGACTGGGGCTTGATTTTTTTAGCGATAGTAGTTATAATTGTGTATAGTTTTATTAAACTGCATAAATAGGCCCATTCGGGAATTTTTTGCGTAAAAATTAGTAATTCAGCTGCCGACATTGTTTATTTTGTCTGGCTGTTTTTTAAATCCACCCGTGCTTAAAAATTTCTTTTCATTTTTATTCGAGTTGGTGAAAATTGTGGTGATCTCGCTCATCATCATCGTGCCGATCCGGCATTTTTTGATCCAACCGTTTTATGTCAAGGGCGCTTCAATGGAGCCGAACTTTTACGATCATGAATATCTTATCATTGACGAGATTAGTTATCGTTTCAATGAGCCGAAACGGGGAGATATTGTCGTTTTCCGCTATCCGCGCAATCCGCAGGAATTTTTCATTAAGCGGGTTATCGGTTTGCCTGGCGAAAAGATCAACCTGAAGGACGGTGATATTTATGTCGCCAACAAGGAAAATCCGAACGGCATCAAATTGGAAGAGCCTTATCTGTCGGCCGGCTTAAAGACATACAGCATGACTGTGGAATCGGTCAGTCTGGAGGGCGATGAATATTACGTTCTGGGTGATAATCGCAATTCTTCCAAGGATTCGAGAAGCTTCGGACCGGTGAAGAAGAGCTTCATCGTCGGCCGGGTATTGCTCCGCGGCTGGCCGTTCAACCGGGCGACGATTTTTAAAGAGCAGGGCTACAGCTTCAATCAATAAACAGTTCGCTATTTACGCCAATTTAAAATAATTAACTATGTCATATCAATTCAAAAAGATAAAAAAAGACAAAGATAAGGATGCCGACAAGGAGGCGCCTAGGAAATATCGGAGCTTTGCCCGGTTGCGCGGCATGAAGGATGTTCTATTCGACGAATACAAATATTGGGATCTGGCAAAGAAGAAAGCGGCTGATCTGGCTAAAGCTTACGGCTTTAGGCGGATCGAAACGCCGATTTTGGAAGATGCCGCCCTGTATGAAAAATCGACCGGTTCGACTACGGATATCGTGACTAAAGAAATGTATGCCTTTATTGATAAGAGCGGCGACAAAGTGGCTTTGCGGCCGGAAGCGACGCCGAGTTTGGTCCGGGCTTACGTCGAGCACGGCATGTTCAATTTGCCTCAGCCGGTCAAGATGTTTTTTATGGGCGCATTATTCCGCCACGACAAGCCGCAATCCGGACGCTACCGCCAGTTCAACCAATTCGATCTGGAAATGTTCGGTGAAGCCAGCCCGACGGCCGACGCCATGCTTATTTTGATTGCTTATAATTTTTTTCGCGAATTGCAGATTGAAGTCAATATCCAGATTAACAGCATCGGCTGCAAGGAATGCCGCAAGAATTACGTTAGCCAGCTGGTCGCTTTCTATAAGGAAAGGGGCCGGCGCGCCAAACTTTGCCTCGATTGCAAGAAGCGGCTCGAAAAAAACCCTTTGCGCCTTTTGGATTGCAAGGAAGAGAAATGCATGGAAATCCGGGAAGACGCGCCGCAGATCGTGGATTTCCTTTGCGATGACTGTAAAAATCATTTTATCAAAGTGTTGGAATATTTGGACGAATTTGAAATCCCTTACAATCTGAATCCGCATTTGGTCCGCGGGCTGGATTATTATAACCGGACCGTTTTTGAAGTCTGGCCAATGAATGAGAATGAAGGCCGACAGGCGTCGCTTGGCGGCGGCGGCCGGTATGACAGTCTGGTTGAACAGATGGGCGGACGGCCGACGCCGGCTTGCGGTTTCGGCATCGGCATGGAAAGAGCGGTCCTTAAAATGAAAGAGCTGAACATTCCGCTTAAGTCGGACGAGAAGAAATATGTTTTTGTCTGCCAGCTTGGCGAACAGGCCAGACGGAAAGCTTTCGGCCTGTTTGAAGAATTGCGCCGCGCCGGCATTGATGTTCGGCAGGCCTTTACCAAGGACAGCCTTAAGGCCCAGCTCGAGGAAGCGGACCGGATCGGCGCGAAATTCAGCATTATCATGGGACAGAAAGAGATTATCGACGGCACCATTCTGATTCGGGACATGGAGTCAGGCATCCAGGAGGCGGCCGACTACAAAAAGATCCGGATCGAGCTGGAAAAGAGGCTGAGCGGTGAGACAAAAGTTATTAATTATAACCAGTAAAATAAATTTTAATTTTCTAGAAAGGAAGGTGGCATCATGGTAGAAATAAAAAGGAAGGGCGGCGAAAGTTTTGAAACTTTCTTAAGGCGTTTTTCCAAGAGATTGTTGCAGAGCCAAAAACTCAAGGAAGTCAGAAGCAAACAAAGACGGCAGCCGAAGATCAACAAGAACAAGCAGAAATTGCGGGCTATCGTCGGCATGGGACTTTTTAAGAAGCGCGAGTATTTGAAGAAAATTGGCAAATACAAAGAAGAGCCGCGAAGGAAGTGGTAATTTTGGTTTGTAAGGCTTGAAAGTTTCTGAAGTCAATAAAGTCATTGGGTATTTAGGTATTTTTTATCGAAAAGTCAGAAAAAAAATCACATTAAATCTATGGCGACGATTAAAGAAATAATCAATGAGGACCTGAAGCAGGCGATGCGCGAAAAGGATGATCTTAGGCTTTCGGTCTTGCGGATGCTCGTTGGGGCGGCGCGAAATAAGGAAATTTCTCTGCGCGCTGGCGAGGCGGTCAGCCTGAACGACGAGCAGATGATTGAAGTGACGCGGAGCGAAATCAAGAAGCGCCTCGATTCTATCGCTGCTTATGACGCCGGCGGCCGAGCCGATTTGGCCGAGAAAGAGAGAAACGAAGCGAGGCTTATGGAAAAATATCTGCCGCCGCAGATGAGCGACGAAGAGATCGAGGCGGCCGTCCGCGAAATTGTCGGTTCTTTGGGCGAAATCGCGTCAGGCGATTTCGGCAAAGCGATGGGCCAAGTCATGGGTCGGCTCAAGGGCAAGGCGGATGGCGGCAAGATTAATGAAATTGTAAAAAGAGTTCTGGTAAAATAAAAACCGAATGAAATAAAAATAATCTCGCCCTTTTAAAAGGGCGAGATTATTTTTATTCGGCGACAGCTCCTATCTCATTCCTGGAATTAGGCGGCGGATATTTTCCAAAGGTGAGGTCTTGGTCAAATGCTTGATTTTGTCACGGGCGCGGCTGGTTTTGACGAATTTCAGCCAGTCGCGGTTCGGCCCTTTGCGGTTTTTTTCAGTGATGATTTCCACCAGGTCGCCGTTTTTCAGTTTGGCATCGAGCGGGGCGATCTTATCGTTTATAAGAACGCCGCTTGTCTTGTTGCCGATGTCGGTATGCAGGGCATAGGCGAAATCAACCGGCGTCGATCCTTCCGGCAGGTCATAAACATCGCCGCGGGGCGTAAAGACGAAGATGCGGTCGCGGAAGATGTCGAATTTAACCTGCTTGACGAAGTCTTTAGAGTTCTCAATCTTCCTTTGCATATCGAGGATTTCCTTGATCCAGCGCGGCTGTTTGGCGCTTTCCTGGCCGTAGTAGCTTTTGTAAAGCGAATGAGCGGCGATGCCGTAAAGAGCTTCGTCGTTCATTTCCTTGGTGCGGATTTGGAATTCGGTAGCCTTGCCGCCGGGACAAAAAACGGTGGTGTGGAGACTCCGGTAGCCATTCGGCTTGGGCACAGAAATATAATCTTTGAAGCGGTTAGATTTTGGACGCCAGAGCGCATGAATGATGCCGAGGGTCTTGTAGCAGTCAGCCACACTGTCGACGATGATGCGCAAGGCGAAGACGTCATAAATATCGTCGAATTTCCGATCGCGGATCTGCATTTTTTTAAAAATGCTGTAAAGATGCTTGAATCGGCCGGTGATATCATGCTTGATCTTGGCCTCGTCCAGTTTTTCGCCCAGGATGCTTTTGACTTTCTGGATATACTGCGTCCGCTCGATTTTCTTTTCGACCTCGTATTTATATTCGATTTTTTTGAACTCTTCCGGATAAAGATATTTAAAGCATAAGTCTTCCATTTGCCATTTTAGGCGCCAGATGCCCAACAGACCGGCGATCGGAGCGTAGATTTCGAGGGTTTCCCGGGCAATGCGTTCTTGCTTGTCCGGCGGCAGAGATTCGAGCGTCCTTAGGTTATGGAGCCGGTCGGCGAATTTAATGACGATGACCCGCGGGTCGCTGGCCATGGCCAAAAACATTTTTTTCAGGCTTTCGATGTAACGCTCGATGCCGCGGTATTTGATCTTGGATAATTTGGTAATGCCTTCGACCAGATAAGCGACGTTTTTGCCAAAATTACTTTCGACCTCCTCCAGGGTGCGCGCCGTGTCTTCGGGAACGTCATGCAACAGGCCGGCGATGACGGTCGTCGTGTCGGCTTTGATCTGGCTTAGGATGTAGGCGGTATGGAGAGAATGCTGGATATAAGGCTCGCCCGTCCGTCTTTTTTGTTCGCGGTGGGCGTTTTCGGCGAAATCGTAAGCTAGCTCCACCAGCTCCAGATCGGCTGTCGGATCATTTTCCTTGACTTTATTTAAAATCTGCTCAATAGTCATAAGCTTGTTTGTTTGTGCCTAATTTATCCTTTATGGTATAATATATATACTATTATAAAACTGTGGAGAAGTCAAAAAATAAAATCAAAAAAATATTTTTTAAGAACGTGCTGGTTTTATCTATTATCGCAGCAGCCGTTTTTTTTATGCCTGTCTTGGCTTTGGCGGCCGAGGGTGATCAGTTCGGGCAGGGCTATGCGGCCAATATCGGTTTATCCGACACTGATCCGCGGATTATGGCGGCCAACGCTATCCGGGTCATGCTCGGCTTTTTAGGGCTTATTGCCGTTGTTTTAATTATGTATGCCGGCTGGGTCTGGATGACCAGCCAGGGCAACATGGAAAAGATTGAGATCGCCAAGAAGATATTAAAAAATGCGATTGTCGGCCTTCTGATTATTTTCAGTTCTTTTGGCATTGTCACTTTTATTATTAATAAATTTTTAGATGGTTCGTCTGGCGGCCGGGGTAGCGCCGACGGCGGTAGTCAAAAAAACTACGGCGGCATTGGCAGCCTCGGCTACGGCGTTATTCAGAGCGTTTATCCGGCGCCGGCGCAAAAGGACGTGCCGCGGAATACCGGAGTGATTGTCACCTTCCGTGAACCGATTGATCCGGCAACCATCTGCAACGTGTCCGGCGGCGCTTCCACTACGGCCTGCGACGGCGACGCCATTAAGCAGAATAGTAACAAGGATAACGTCCGTTTTTTTGAAACAGCCAGGGGCGACGCTTGCGAGCAGGGCGCTTGTTCCGGTAATATTGCCGGCGTCAAGGCCAGCTCGGTCGACAATAAAACTTTTGTTTTCACGCCGGCGGCACCTCTCGGTTCGCCGACCGAATCGGTCTGGCATTCGGTGCGCCTTTCACCGGCCATTAGAAAGGCTAACGGCAAATCCGCTTTTCAGCTGTCGGAAAATGGCTACGAATGGAGTTTTCAGGTGAATAATCTGATTGACTTGACGCCGCCGCAAGTGATCTTGACCGGCGTGTTTCCGGCGCCGGATAACAAGCGGGACGTTGTCGGCTTGGTTACGGCCGGCGTGCAGGCGACCGGCTCGATCGAGATTATTGACAACTCTAAAATAAAAACTCAGCAGAACGCCACGGCCGTGATCAATAGTGGCGGAACAGCCGGTTTTAAGTTAAGTGGGGCTTATAATTGTAAAGAAAGCGGCATGATAAACATTTCCATTGATTCGGATGGAAAAATTACAGTTTCTGGTATTTCCGGCGTGGTCGGCGGGGACAGTGTTGATGACAAAATTGCCGCTTTCGGCTGCGGCCTTTTGATCGTGCCGGAAGCGTCGGCTGATTTCGCCGCTGGCAATGCTTGGGCCATAGCAGTCGCTCCGGCTGTCGCGGCTGATATCCTAACGGTTGACGGCCAGACATTTGTTTTCGGTAGCGGCGCGGGGTTGGTCGCCACAGGCATGGATGCCGCGGCGACGGCCGTCAATATCCGAGCCGCCATCAATGCCGCCGGGCTTAAAGTGGCTGCGGCCGGTACTGGCGCTAAAATCATATTGACCGCCAACGCGGCCAACGCGGCCGGCAATGAGATCACCTTCGCCGCCGCCAACAAGGAAGCCTTCACTGCTACGCCCATGGCCGGCGGCCATAACCGGGTCGATCATACGGAAGTGAAGCATAAAAAAGACAAGCCGCGCAATTCCGCGGTCCAGGTCAATTTCAACGAGCCGGTCAATCCGATGGCCGTGTCCGGCGCGGCCGCGGATGTTTATAATGCCATTAAAATAGTCAACGCTTCAAGCACGGCCTTTGCGTCATTGACGGCTTGCGCCAAAGATGAAGATTGTTTATCGTATAGCTGTCAAAATTCGGTTTGCGTCGGTGATTATCTCTCTGGCCGTTTTCTAGTGTCCAATTCATATAAGACTGTGGAATTTTTGTCGAATAAAGTCTGCGGCACCAATGCCTGCGGAGAGAAAATCTACTGCCTACCGGAGAGCGCGCACTTGCGGGTCGAATTGAAAGCCGCCTCGCTTCAGATTTGCGGCGCGCCGGCCGACTGCGCGGTCAAAACGCCGTTTATTAATTGTAATAGCGGACTTTGTCAGGATGCCGGCACGCCCGTGAAAAATTATCCGTCCGCTTCCTTGTCGGCCGGCTTGCCCGATGGCATCACCGACGCCGTCTTCAATTCGCTTGATGGCAACCGTGACGGCAACGCCGCCGGGCCGGCCGGGTTTTATAACGAAAACGCGCCAGCCGACGGTACGGGTGACAATTTCAGCTGGTCGTTTTTCGTGAACGACAAAATCGAGACGACGCCGATTTTTATCCGATCGACCGGCATTGGCCATAATGCGACCATCTCCAATCTGACCGCGCCGATCGAGATCGTTTTTCGGGGAGACGACGGCACGGTCGAAGGCAGTGACAAGCTCATGATGTCGTCGAGCCTCGCGACCGGCGAAATCGAAATCGATAACGGTAAGGATAAGGTCAGGCATAAATTGATCAATTTTTGGAGCGCCGCCCAAGAGCCGCTCGGTTATTGGGTGACAAATGAAAATATCGACACTGCCCCGGCTGACGGCGAAGCGGATTGGACTAAGGTTTATCTTAATCATTCTGGCCTTAAAGAAACCAGCCGCTACCGCGTCCAAGCCGGCTCGGGCGTAAAAGATGTTTATCAGAATTGCTACAAGCCGGCCAAGGGTCCGGCTTGTATGACAGGCGTCAGCCAATCGTCTCCGTCCTGCTGTTCCGGCACTGCCAGCACGGCCGACGGGGTCGTCAACAAGTGTCTGGAAAGTTGAAAATAAATCATGAGAATTCATTTTAAAAAAATCCTAGTTTTCTTTTTTTTCATTGCCTCGTTTTTCCTGGCGGCTGATGTGGTTTTGGCTTTGAACGAAGCCGACTTGGGTACGCAGTACGGCGAGCAGATTGGCCTGGCCGCCCAGGATCCGCGGGTGACAGCGGCCAATATTATCCGGCTGATTTTGGGCTTTCTTGGCATCATCGCCGTGGCCCTGGTTATGTATGCCGGCTGGCTCTGGATGACGGCCGCGGGCGAGGAACAGAAAATCGAGCAGGCGAAAAAGATTTTAAAAAACGGCCTCATCGGCTTGCTCATCATCCTGGCCGCTTACGGCATCGTCAGCTTCATCATCAGTCGCCTGCTCGACGCGACCGGCGGCGGCAAAGACAATGGCGGCGGAGGAGGCGGCGGAGGCCCCATGCCGGCGTCATCCGCCAATTCTTTTTACATGAATAATACCGTGCCGCGACGGGAGAGCATTAATGTGGTCAGAAACGTAACCGTAAAGACTTTTTACAACAAGCCGATCGATAGCAACACTTCTCAGGCAATTTTAAATAACAATTTTAAGGTGGAGGATTTAGGCGGAGTCGATCATGCGACCGGCCAGCTCGTTGTTAAAAATTATCCGCCGAAAATTATTTTTTCTGAAGCCTTGGCGGTCATCACCGATATCAAGGGTGCGGTCGGCACGTCGTCGCTTTGGCGGGAAATCAATTTTGTCGCTTCAAGTACGGCCGACGGCAGCGATTGCGGCGACGAGCGGCACACTAAGCATTGTTTTCCGGAATGGCATCGGATCAAAGTGACCGTGGATGCAAATAGTGGCATCCGGAATACAGACGGCCTTGCCCTGACTTGCACTGGCAATTATTGCGAGTTTGAATTTTCAACCGGCGACCGGATTGATTCCGGGCCGCCGACCGCCGGCATTACGGCGGCGAAAATTTGCCAGGACGACGGCCAGCTTTTGTCTGGCGCCAACAAGGTGACCGGCTGGGGCCGGGACGATATCGGCCTTTCCGGCATTAATTTTTACGCCAAGAAAGACGGTGAGGACGCCGTTTTGGCCCATGCTCTTGCCGGCAATAATGAAAAATACCAATTTGCTAGCACGGCCTACAATACAGCCAGTTATCGAGCCGGCGATTATTATACGTTCATTATCGAAGCTAAAGATTTGGCCGACGAGACAGCCACCTCCGGTTTTCGGACGGCGATCAAATCAGGGCATTGTTGCAACGGCGAGAAGGACGAAGCGTCAGGCGAAACCGGCGTCGATTGCGGCGGCACTTGCGGGGCCTGCGATGGCGCGGCCTGCGCTGCGGACATGGACGCGCTGGGTGCTTGCAATAACAATCTTTGCGCTTCTTCGAATTGCACGAACGTTGGTTCTGACAAGGATAAGTGCGTCGCCGCCGGCTACGCGGCCGGGACGACAGAGTGCTGCCTTTGCCAGACCAAGCCGGTGATCTACGGCATTACGCCGTCCGGCGGTTTCTGCTCGGCCAGTTACGACCAGCCTTGCAACAAGGACGTGGATTGCGGCGCGGGCGGAACCTGCAACCGGACCGCCCCGAATAGTGCCGAAGGCAATTTTCTAACCATCACCGGCAAGAATTTTGGCGCGCCGAATACGGAGCTTACCAATAAGTTGACGTCGGCCAATGTTGACAATACTCATGCTTCCACGAACCTGGTCAGCTTTGTTGGTTTGCCGGGTGTTGCCGCGGACGACAAGATTGCCAATCCCCCTTCGATCATCAATCCGCTCTGCATCACCAACTGGACCGACAGCCAGATTACGGTCGTCGTGCCGGCCGGGGCGGCAAGCGGCTCTATCCAGGTCGTCAGCGAGAATGGCCAGAGCGATTCGACCAACGACGATTACGGTCCGCCGATCGAAGATTTTATCGCCAATGCCATTGACCGGCCCGGCCTTTGCTTAGTCAATTCGGCCAACGGCCACATGGATACAGCCATTCATCTGAGTGGCGTCAAGCTAAGCCAAGGCCAGGCCTTTTTCGGTGATTATGATGACGGCAAAATCGCCGCCGCTTCGCCAAACGTGCGGAACGACCAGCTGATCGACGCGGCCGTGCCGAACATTGCGCCTGGCAAGACTTCCGTGTTTGTTTTAAGACAAAATGGCTCAATCGATATCGCGAGCAACTATCTTGATTTTACGAAAGACGAAGAGCCGTACCTCGGCCCGGCCATCGCCGCCTTTTATCCGACCGCAGGCAATGCCGGCCAGTATATTACTATCAATGGTAGCGGTTTCGGCAATAAGCAGGGAGCGAATAAAGTTTATTTCGGGCCGGTGGCCGGTGGCCATGAAGCCAACTACGAATTTCCGGCCGTCTGCGCCGAAACAATCTGGTCGGACAAGCAAGTGATTGTCAAAGTGCCGGCCATCGGCGCGAGCGGTCTAGCCGACAATACCGGCTACCATCTGACCATGATTATCGGCGGCGCGACCATCGATACTTCAAAGCTCGTCGAAGCCGGCGAAGTGAAAAAGCAATTTACAGCCAGCTCGACCATCGCCTTAAAGCCGAGCCTCTGCGCTGTCAGCCCTTTAAAAGGAGCGAAAGCGGGCGAAGTCAGCTTATGGGGCGAATATTTCGGCGTGAATGACGCGAACAGCAAGGTGCGGTTCAGCGTTAATAAGGATAAAACCGGCCAGGCCGGCGAGGGCAATGAGATTAAGAGTTGGGGGCCGGATAATTCAGTTACGGCCGGCATCAAGCCGGACAAGGCCGTGACCACAGTTCCGTTCGAGACGGTTTCCGGCCCGGTGAAAATCGTCAAAGGCTCTCCGGAAGCAGCTGGTAACAGCCTTAATTTTGAGATCGGCCAATGCAACGCCGACGCTGAGTGCGGCTCGAATAATGTCTGCTGTCCGGAGTCGAGCTCTTTTGCCAAATTTTGCAAAGAAAAAAAGCTGGGCGACAATTATGGCAACTGCTACGAGACAGTGAAGGCGAGCGTTTATGAATGGGATTTTACGACAGGAACAAGCAACCACGGCATTAACGACCCTTGTTACGCGACGAGTTTGGTTTCGGACTTGACCTGCGACGCCTCAAGGAGCGAATGCAATGCCGGCTTGGTTTGCGATACAGCCTTTTGTCTTTGTAAAAAGCCGTGCAATGGAAGTGATACACCAGCCGAATGCCAGGCAGATCAGAATCAATGCGCCGGCACGGAAACGCCGATTTGCAACGAAGAAACTTGTTTGTGCGAAGAAGAAGAATGCAGAACAAGTCGTGATTGTGCACAAGGCGAGATTTGCAATGCTTCCAGCGTTTGCGTGCCGGCAACCTGCTCCGGCTACGGCTTAAACCAATGTGTCGCCGGGCTCTACTGCCCGAATTCGCCGGGGCAGTGCAGCGTCGACAGTTCCGCCGCCACGCCGGCCAGCTGCGATCCGGCTACAAAACAATGCGAACAGCCCGGCGCCGGCATTTGCGAATGCTGCTGCAATATAAACGAGAATACGTCCGTCGGCAACTCCGGCTGCTGCGCTCCCTTGACCTGCGGCGGCACTTGCGGCGTTGATGCTAGTTCGACAGGGCCGATTACGATTGCGGGCGTTGATTATAATTTAGGCCAATGCACCGGCTGCGCGGCGGTCGGAAACACTCAGGCTGAACATAACGCCGCCTGCAATTGTTCATCCACCTACGGCCGGTTCTGCGACACTTCCAAGCCGAGCGGCGTCTGTGTTGATTGCAATTCACTGACGGACGCCCTGTCCTGCACAACCGCCGGCGCCGGTGCTTGCTGTTTTGACGCCATAACCAATACTTGCCAGGGTGTCGGGGAGAGAAGTACGACCACGGATAACGGCTCTACTTATTGCGCTTATTACAGCTGCGACGGTGGCAGTTGCGGCTCGGCATCCACAACAGGAACTTATTTTACGAACACCTGCGACAATGAATGTTCCGCGGGCGGCGGCGCGGGGCTGACTTGCGATGACCGGTCGGCCACTTCTACGGCCAATCAGTGCGATACCAGTTTTTGCTCGCTCAGCTGTTTGAATGAAGATGGTTCGGGAGCGAGCTCCGCCTTGAATGATACTTGCGGCACCTGCTGCTGCGACCCGAATAAGGTAGGCAGCGATTCGTTTAATCCGGCCACTTATGATAAATGCAAGGGCCTGTCGGAAAATCCAAATTCTAATTTGGCCTGTAAGGCCAATCAAGGAGTTTGCTCCGGCGCCGGCCGCGGACTCTGCTGCGGTTGTGCGGCGGATAGCGATTGCGGCGGCGGCGCTTTAGCCGGCTGCTCCACTGATACTTGTTGCCGCGCCCGGCCGGCGGTGAGCGAATTGTTGCCGGCAGACAACGCAGAAAATGTCTGTCGGAACGTTTTGATCAGCGCCACATTCGACCAGGCGATGGACGTCAAGAGCCTCTCGGGGAATATTTTGGTGCTGGGCGATTACGTCGCAGAAGAATGCCCGGAAGGCACGCAATATTTGTTCGCGGACAGCGCTGGGCCGAAGCAGTATGGCTTTTTGGAGAAATTATTCAGAAGAATCTCTGGCTCTTTCGGTCGGCTTTTCGCTTTCGTTTTTAAACAGGAAGTTTTCGCCTATACGCCCGACACCGGTCATAACTACTGTGCCGTGGCCGGCACGGTCGGCGTCTATAATAATGCGAACGCCACGACAGTCACTTTCAGTCCGATGAAAGCCCTTGATCTGGCGCGGCGCTATTTCGTCATTATTCGTGGCGACAAGGATCCGGCCGATAGCGTTAAAGAAGGCGTGCTGAGCGCCGACGGCGTCAGCCTGAACGCCAATGTCGCGGCTTTCCAGGCCACGTTCAACGGCAAGGCCTACACCAATAGCAAAATCTGGTCATTTAAAACCAAGAGTAAAACCGCCAATGACGAAGGTGTCTGTCTTTTGGAAAAGATCGAGATCGAGCCGGTCGGCTATCTTTTTCAGACCGCCAAAGACAACCGCCATGTCGGCGGCTTAGCGCCTGGTAGCTGCACTGATGATAATAATATTGATTCATGTTATGATAAGCTGAACGACAACGACAAAGTATTCGCGGCTACGGCGCTAGCCGCGGGTGGCCAGCCGATCGCGCCGATAGCGGATGTTTATGATTGGACTTGGGAATGGACAATAAATGATATGGCCGTGGCCGCTTTCAAGTCCGGCGATCCGGAAGCCGGCAGCCGTCGAACGATTGTTGCCCAAAACCGCCAGGACGCGAAAACCGCGGCCGTGGCCAAGGCGACGATCAAGAGTGATACGATCAATAATCCGCCGACAGCCGGCCAGGCTAAATCCGGCCAGGCGAACATCTACGTCTTCCTCTGCGAAAATCCTTGGCCGCCGATCAAGCCGGACGGAACGTGGAGCCCGTGGAAAGACAGCGTCGAAGGCGGCGGATCAGTCAGCTTCCAAGCCAATTACGATATCTATTATTGCCGCGACAGCGGTTCTGACGGCTCGGCCGACGACCTGCCGGCCATCCAGTCGAACAGAGCGGTGACGCCGATGATTAATGAAAAAGTGTTGAAAGAAACTTATTTCTTCCGCGAAAACTTGCCAGACGTGTCGGCAATCAATTTGGCTACGACGTCGGCTGGTACCGCGGCCGGCGGCCGAGCGGCTTTATATTGGAACAATATCACGGCGGCCAGCGGCGAAACTCTGGATAAATACATTGTCCACTATGGCACGCAGGCTGGCTATTTGAACAAATTATTTTCGGTCAGCAGTACGACAAACCACACGTCGGCCAGCCCGGTTATCATTGACAAACTGGCCAATGATATTGTTTATTATTTTGCGGTTACGGCCAAATATCAAAGCGGCGCCGAGAGCAAATATTCGAACACGGTTCAGGCAGTGCCGAAAGACACGGTCGGCCCGGCCGCGCCGGCTTTCAGTCTGGTCGCCGCCGCCAGCTCAATCTCGGTCGTTTGGACCGATCAAAGCGCTGGCGACGCCAAGAGTTTTAAAATATTTTACGGCCTGACCAGCAACTACGGCGATTCGCTGGCCGCGCCGGCTGCCGCCAACGGGACAACGATCATCAGCGGCCTGTCGTCAGGCCAGACTTATCATTTCAACATGAAGGCTTATGATAGCTACGGCAACGTATCAAGCGCCGCCGGCGACCAGACAAAAAATCCGTTATAAAATAGGACTGTCGCCAAAAATTATTTGTTAACTAATTTCATAATAAAACACTATGTTTGAAAACATTCCCCAGGGAGAGAACAAGGCTGGCGGACAGCCGCAGTTGGCCAGAGAGGCGGAAGATATTTTTTCCGAAACCGACAAACCGGGCGCTGTGCCGCCGTCAGCAGCGAACGATCTGTCTTTGGCGGGCGAGTCGGCTGTCGCGGAAACGGCCGACCGAAAATACATCATCATTGGTGCCGCGGTACTGGGCGTGGCGCTCTTGGCCGGCGCCGGCGCGTTTGTTTATAAAAGTTTTGTAGCCAGCCAGCCAGCCGAGCCGCCGGCTGAAGTCAGCCAGGAGCCGCCAGCAGTGCCAGAGGAAAAGGCGCCGGCCGAAACGTCTCCGGCGGAAAAACAGCCGGTTGCTCTGCCCGAAACGAATGTCGGCAACAATGCGGCCAAGCCTGTTTTGGACAATGCGGCCAGCGGCACGGCGGAAAATATCACTAGCAACCATGGCGGGAACAACCAGGCCAGCTCGACCGGAGCAGAAGAGGCTGTACCGCCGGCCGATGATTTGCCGATCGATTCCGACCAGGACGGCCTTTCGGACGAAGAAGAAAAAGCCTTGGGCACGGACCCGAACAATATTGACACCGACGGCGACGGGCTTTTTGACCGTGAAGAAGCGAAGGTTTACAAGACCGATCCGCTCAAGGCAGACACCGACGGCGACGGCTACGCCGATGGCGCCGAAGTCAAGGGCGGCTACAATCCGAACGGTCCGGGAAAACTTTATGAGATAAAATAAAGAATTCATGTTTAATCTGCCTTTTAAGAAAGACAATAAAAGCGAGCCAGTTAAGTCGGCGGAAAGCGAAGTGAAAGCCGATAGTGCCGGCGTCGAAGAAGAATTGGATCGGGACGTGGTCATCTATAGCATGCCGGAGCGTTTCCGTTTTTCCCATGTTCATGCCAGTAATGCCCGCGGCATAGGCGGTTTGATTCTTCTTGCCGGCATCGCGGCTCTGGCTGTTCTCGGCGCGGTTTTTTATTATTTGCTCGTCATAAAAAAACCAGCCGTCCAGGAAACGGTGGCGCCGGCCAATGACGACCTGTTCGCGGCCGAGAAAAAAGAGGAGAAAAAAGAAGAACCGAAAGAAACGGCGACCACGACCGAGCCGGCGGTTGAAATCAAAGAAACCGCTTCAACAACCGCCGCTGCCCTTACCGAAACTATCGCTTCATCCACAAAGGAAACGGCGACCACGACCGAGGCCGAAACGTCGCCGATCAAACCGGCCGCGCCGGGCAGCGACACGGACGGCGACGGCCTGACCGATAAAGAAGAAACAATTTTCGGTTCGTCGAATGAAAGCGGCGACACGGACGGCGACGGCCATGGCGACTTGGCCGAAGTGGCCGGTCTTTACAATCCGGCCGGCAGCGGCAAGCTGATTGACAATAAGGCGGTCAAAGAATATAAAAATAAAGCCTTTTCTTATTCTTTTTATTATCCGGCCGGCTGGACCGCTACCGAAATCGGCGGCGATGATTCCGTGATTATCAAGTCGGAAGACAACCAATTCATCCAGATCATCGCGCAGGCTAACCAGAAAATTCGGAAAATTGAAGATTGGTACCGAGAACAGTTCGGCTTAAGCGAGATTGACCAATCAAAGAAGATTGCCGGCGACGGCTGGGAAGGCGTACGCTCCGACGACGGCTTAATTGTTTACGCGACCGATGCCGAGCGCCAGCACATTTTCGCTGTTACCTACACCCTGGGCGAGAGCCGGACGATTGATTATGCCAATATCTTCAACCTAGTTTTAAAAAGCTTAAAGGTCGAAACCAATGATTGAGATCAATAACCGGACAAGAGGGCGGATCGATGAAAGGGCCGTCCGGGAAGCGGCCGCGGCATTTCTTCGGCTCAAAAAAAAGAAACAAGTGGGCTTGTCGATCGCCTTTATCGGGGACAAGGCCATGCGGAAGCTTAACCGGGTTTATCGCCGGCGCGACCGAACGACGGACGTCTTAAGTTTCGAAGGCGACCGGAGAAGCGGCGATTTCGGTGAAATTATTATTAATTATCAAGAGATCAAGCGGCAGGCGCGGCGACTAGGACATTCGGCCAAGCAAGAATTGATTTTTATTCTGATCCATGGTTTACTGCATTTAGATGGCCTTGATGACGATACGGAAAAAAAACGGTTGGCCATGATCGCGGCCGGCGAAAAAATCCTCAAAAAAATAAACATAAAGCTATGAAAAAATTGAATTGTTGGGAGGTGAAAAAATGCGGACGGGAGCCGGAAGGCAAAACGGCCGACGAACTTGGCGTCTGTATCGCCTCTCTTGAATCCCGTGCGGATGGAGTAAACGGCGGCAAAAACGGCGGCCGGGTATGCTGGATGATCGCCGGCACCCTGTGCGGCAACAAGGTGCAGGGCACGTTCGCCAATAAGATTTCCAGCTGCCTGGACTGTGAATTCTACCACCAGGTCATAGAAGAGGAGAAAAGGCTAGAAAGCGTTTCGTCGATATTAAAGAAACTTGAATAGCTATGTTGAATTTTAGGCGGTTATATAAGAGTTTTACCTATGCCTTCCGCGGTTTATTCAAGGTTTTTCGCGAAGAGCAGAATCTGCGCATCCAGATGTTAGTTGGTCTGGCGGTTGTTATCATTTCGTTCTTCCTTTCCCTCTCAATCATCGAATGGGCGCTTATCATCATAAGCATCGCCACGGTGCTGTTTATGGAGGTGTTGAATAGTGCCGTGGAAAGAGTAGCCGACGTCTTAAAGCCGATGATCAGCAATTACGTCAAGGAAATCAAGGATATTATGGCGGCGGCCGTAATGCTCGCCTCTCTTTCGGCTATTCTGGTCGGCCTCCTCGTTTTAGGACAGAAATTAGCCGAGCTGGTCGGAAGATTTGTGCGATAATAAAAAATTTTGTATAATATTCATAAGTGTATAACTTTTTTATACAGGCCATAGGCTGTTAACAGAAGAGAATTATGAAAGATGACATTATTGCCGGCTTAGATATCGGCTCAAGCGCCATCCGGTTGGCCGTCGGCCAGAAGATCCAGACTGAAGCTGGCGCGCAGGTGCAGATCATCGGCGCCATTGAAGGCCCGTCGACCGGCATCAACCGCGGTTCCGTTTCCAGCATCGAAGACACTACATCTTCGATTTCAGCTTGTCTGGAAAAAGCGGAAAGGCTCATCGGTTTGCCGATATCAAGCGCCTGGGTGAGCATCTCAAGTCCTTACGTCAAATGCGAAAAAAGCCGGGGTGTGGTGGCTGTCGGCAAGAGCGATGGTGAGATAAATGAAGACGACGTCGAGCGTGCCATCGAAGCCGCTCGCGCCCTATCCGTGCCGCCGAATTATGAAATTATCCATGTCATTCCTATCAAGTTTACTGTCGATAATCAGGATGACATCAAGGATCCGATCGGCATGACCGGCGTGCGTCTGGAAGTAGAAACCATTATTATCCAGAGCTTATCCAGCCAGGTGAAGAATCTGACTAAGGCTATCTATCGGACTGGCTTGGATATTGAGGATCTGGTTTTGTCGCCGCTCGTGGCCGCCGAAGCGGTTATTGGTGCCAAGCAAAAAGAACTCGGCTCGGCGCTGGTTAATATAGGCTCGTCGACCACTAGTCTGGCCGTCTTTGAAGAAGGCGAATTGCTTCATACGGCCGTGTTGCCGATCGGCTCCGAACACATCACCTCCGATATCGCCATCGGCTTGCGTTGCCCCATTCATCTGGCGGAAAGGATTAAGATCGAACACGGCAGCGCTCGGCCGGATAATTTCAATAAGAAAGATGAAATCGATATTAGCCATCTGGTCGAAGAAGAAGGCGTCAGCGACCAGCCGGGTATAATCTCAAGACGTTATGTTTCGGAGATTATTGAGGCACGGGTTGAGGAAATTTTCGAGAAAGTCGATGCTGAATTGAAAAAAATTGACCGCTCCGGCATGTTGCCGGCCGGCGTCTTTCTGGTCGGCGGCGGCGCGAAGCTGGCCAATATTGTCGATGTGGCCAAAGAAAAATTAAAACTTCCGGCCGCGCTCGGCGCCAATAAACAATTTTCGACCATTATTGACAAGGTCGGTGACCCGGCTTTTCTGACCGCCCTTGGCTTGGTCATTTGGGGCGACCAGCTGTCCAAAAAACATGGTAGCGCCAGCCTGAAATGGCCGGGCGGGGTCGTTATTAGCCAAACAGCCGATCGGGTCAAGAAGTGGGTATCCTCTCTGATGCCGTAAGCGTATAAAATAGTTATACAGTTGAAACTATTTGGTATTGAATTTTTTGTCAGCTAATTGTAATATGAGAATATTCGGCGATAATTTTTAATTTTATAATTTTATCAATATGGCAGAAGTGAAACCGGCAATCGAGACGTTTGCCAAAATAAAAGTGATCGGCGTGGGCGGCTCGGGCGGCAGCGTTGTCAACCGCATGATCGATGCCGGCATTAAGGGGGTAGAATTCATTGCTGTCAATACCGACGTCCAAGCCTTGCATTACAACAAGGCGGCCAAGAAATTGCATATCGGCAAGGCGATCACGCGCGGCCTCGGCGCCGGCATGAACCCGGATCTTGGACGGCAGGCGGCGGAAGAATCACAAAATGAGATCAGGGATATCTTAAAAGATACGGACATGATATTCGTAACCTGCGGCCTGGGCGGCGGCACGGGTACGGGTGCGGCGCCGGTAGTGGCTGAAATCGCCCGCGACCTTGGCGCTTTGACTGTGGCGGTCGTGACCAAACCATTCGCCTTCGAAGGCGCCCAGCGGAAAAACATTGGCGAGCGCGGATTAATGGAATTAACGGACAAGGTTGATACGATTATTACTATCCCTAACGACAAGATCTTGCAAGTAATAGACAAAAAAACTTCGCTTTTGGATGCTTTTATGGTGGTTGATGAAGTTTTAAGGCAGGGCGTCCAGGGCATTGCCGAGCTGATCACTGTCCCCGGACTTATTAATGTTGATTTTGCCGACGTTAAAGCAGTCATGTCCAATGCCGGCAGTGCTTTAATGGGCATTGGTACGGCGACGGGTGAAAACAAGGCGATCGAAGCCGCCAAGGCCGCGGTCAGCTCTCCCTTATTGGAAGTTTCTATTGAAGGCGCGCGCGGCATTCTATTTACCATTACCGGCGGCGGCAACTTGACCATGACGGAAGTGAATGAAGCGGCCAAGGTGGTAACCGCTTCAGCCGACGATGAGGCCAAGATTATTTTCGGCACGGTTATTGATGAAAAAATGAAAGACGAGATTAAAGTAACGGTGGTCGCCACCGGCTTCGATAACCGTCTTGGCCGCGCCGACCGTGAGCCGGCTAACGAAAGGAAATACACCCCCAACGCTTTTATTGCCGAGGAAGAGAAAAAAGAAACCAATGTAGCAGATTTTAATTTAAAGAGTTTTAATGTGGTCGATAAAAAGAAAACCAAAATCTCCCCCCTGAAAGCGGCGCAAGCCGAGCCGGCCAAAGAAAAATTCGCTACTCCTCCGGAAGCCGAAGAAAATGATTTAGGCATCCCAGCATTTATTCGGAAAAAAATGATGTAAGGGCAAAATGCTGAAAATTGTGTAATATTAGTTCAAATATTAAAGATTGAAGCTAACCTTCAGTCTTTTTTGTTGGTTATTAGCCGGCAAATTGGCTATTTCTCCGTCGGTTATTTCATCTTCCGTCGGAGTCGGCCGGACATACGATGATTTATCGCGGCCGGTTGAACCGCCACTTCCGGCATCGTCATTCCCGCCGTTCTTGCTGTCATTATCCTTATCATTATCTTTTTTCTTTTTCGGGTCTGTCGCCAAACTCTGTCACGGCTGAAATTTCAGTATTTTTGCCAAATTGCCCGTAAAATTTTTTCGCCAATATATCCATATTGCCTCAAAGATTTTTCGGTCAATTTGTCGAAAAATCCAAGAAATTTCACTCGCAACAGAGTTTGGCGACAGACCCTTTTCTTTTTGCCGAAGATTATTTCTTCCAATTCAGCCATACGGAGCAAAACGGTTTCTAAACGCTCTTCCAAAACAGCCACTTTTTTCTTTAATTCCCGGTTTTCAATCCGCAGTTTGGCGTTCTCGTTTATTAGCCTGGAAATGACTTATTTTTGTCTTTGTTCTATTGTTAATTCTCCTTGACTCATACTCTAATTGTAGTACATTTTGAGCCAAAATTAAAGTAAAAACTGGGGAAAACTTTGATTTATTTTTTGTACTTTTTTGTGGGTTGTGAGCAGTTAC